>BNJV01001427.1_pt1 | contig 101661 bp, 159 predicted proteins | sample 8540591 | NCBI WGS metagenome assembly BNJV01 (sample SAMD00202457, study PRJDB9452) | human saliva metagenome | host: Homo sapiens
CTGTGTATACTGTTTAGTATCTTGTCTATTACACTAAACAATCCCTTCAACTATAGTTTTGTTTCAAAATTTTCCTCTTCTTCTGTAATAGGCTCTTTTCCTCCCCTCAAAACTAAAATTGCCCTTATTTCACCGGACTCTGCAGTTTATATTACCAAACAGGTGGTTTCTGTAAAATACTATATCTCCCTGTTAGAACTGCATCTATATCTCCACCATGTCACTTTACACTATTGAGAGAGGTATTCAGTTCAAATTTCCCAAGTTCAGTCTCTTAGTTCTCATAAAATCTTCTGGAATTACAGGAACATCAAGGTTTCCATCAACTGTAAATGTTCCTCCGTTATAACCTCCATCAAGCCTGTTTACATTTAGCTTTCTGTTGTCCAGCACTTGTGTCGGCATTTACATTATCATTCAAGTTATTCCATCCTTTGTTTTTATAATTAAAGTTATTTAGTAAAACTGTCCCTACTGTCTGCTCAGTGAAAACACAATATCTATATCTGCTATTTCCACCTCGCTGCATATTCTTATCAAGACAAAGAAAATCAAGATTAAGTTTTTAGCAAGGTGCTGATATATTTACGCCATTTATAGGGGAAGTTCAAAATATATCCGTTTAAAAAGTAGTGGATCATATTCCAGATTAGAGCTATCCTATATTTACTCCACTTATTATTGGCACTGAAAGCATCCCATCAGAAAGGTGTTCTGGGAAATCCGCTTAATGTTACTTTATCAGAGTTAATTGTCATTCACTGTTGAAAATTTTCAGGCTTTCCATTGAAAGAAAGAGTCGAGAGTTATCTCCCCGCTATATCCTTTGTCCTTCCGATCCTGCACTGGATCCAGGAGGAGAATTTCACCAGTTTTCAGGTTTATAGTCAATATCATATTTTCCAGGTCAAACTGTGTGTTTGTCCTGAAAAGTTCTTCATCGATTATCCCCTGTGTCAATGGATCCTTAACATTAAAAGTTTCCATATTTAGAGAGCTTACTCCTACCATTTCCATCTAAGATATTTCCAGTTCTGCATTTAGTGAGAGGCACTTTATAGCCTTTATAACTTATATTACCGAAATTTACATTTCCTGACAGATTAAACCTATTTAAATCCCTTTAAGAGATGAATTCAGAGGGTGTTCAAAAGTCAAATCATTAGAATTTAAACGGTTTTTGGAATATCAGAGCTCCATCGAGACTCAGTTTCAAGTCTGCAAGACCTGTTTTCATATCATAGGTTTCCAGCTGTTTGAGTTTTCCCTCAAACTAGATTTCCTAAAATTCAGTGCACTTCTATTATCTATATCTATCCCTTCACGTATCTCCTATATAAGTTGAATCTGTGTCGTTTTGAGAGGCTGTGAGACTTATACTTCCGGACATATTTTCCAGAGGACCGTCTACGTTCATTGTTGCATCCTTAATATAGAGATTTACTTCAGGTTTAATATTATTGTATACTACATAGTCCTTCAATTCAGAATTTATTCTTATGTTTCCATTTTTCATATTAAATGAACCATTTGCCTGTAACTTATCATTGCTTATATTTGAAATATGAACAACGTTATTTTTATGTCTTTAAATTCCCCGAAACATTTTTCGAGTCTCTGGTATCCTACCCATAATTCAGACATTTTAGCATTTATATATCTCAAATTTGAGCCATGCAAATCATTGATTTTACCCTTAGCGTGGAGCTGTTCATATTCTACAATGTACTCTCCATAAGGGCTGTAAAACTCTATAATTACCTGACAACATGCCATTTCCTGAGAATATTCGCTGTTATCGTCCTGAGGCAATTTAGCTTTTTCTAGACCTTTTCAGATTAAATCCATGGGCCCTTAGGGGTTTTGCAGCATCAATTCTTCCCTTTTCAGTTGTTTTAATTTTTATATGAATGTTTCATATCTGCAGTTGTTGTTCCTGAAACTCTTAAATTCTGTCCTTTTGCATTTCACATCTGCATTTACATTGTAGAACCATTCCTTACATTTACATCTGCATTTATTAAATCAAAATATTTATTATTTCTACTCTTTTAATTTTTGCCTGTATATTTCCTGACTGTAAAAATATTTTTATTATCAAATTTAAGAACTAGATTATTTATCTTAGGATTTACATCGTAGGAATTTCCTCCATAATTTACTGTCAGATCTTCCTTTCCAGTTGCATTTATATTCATCTGCTGCTCTTTTGTATTTATAACATAATTTCCTGAAAGTTCATTTGAGTTGAAAATTTCCTGTTACTATGTTTTCCTTATTTATTGATCTTCTCCTGTTATCCGGGCTACACTGTAATCTGACCCTCTGTTTGTTAAGATATAATTTCCATTACCTTGTTTTTCTTTTACATTGTAAGTAAATTTTGGTACAAGAACATCATTTTTCACTTTAAATCCGTTTATTGTTTCATCAAAGTGGAATGTTGTATTTTTCCAGTGTCATAATCTGCTCCTTGGACATTTTCAGTGATGTTTTCAAATCTCTGAACCTGTAATTTGCAAGTGTTATCTGAGGTGAAGAAAATTTACCATCCAGTGTAAATTCCTTCGACTGTACATTTACAGCCGCATCAAGTTCTCCAGTTACATTTCCGCTGGCATTGACATTGAAACCTTTTATAACCTTATACCTTGCAATTTCCTTAAATGGAACATTGTCAGTTGTCAACTTTTATATTGACATTTTGTTTTTGGCATGTTGTAATTCATTTTAAATGTTACAGGATGGTTTTTCTATGGAGGTTTTTGCATCAACTGTAATGTCATCATTTTTCATATCTATTACTGCATCAACATTTTCAATATCTCCATCAAAATCATCATATTGAATTGTCCCATTTTTACATCTAATTTACCTTTTTACCTTTATTACACTTTCTTTTATGTTTCTGAGTTAACTCCAGATTTCCTGTAAGTACACCTTTTTAGCCTTTATCATATCCAGTGGAACATACTGTCCCAGACTTTCTGTCACATTGACATTTTTAAATTCAAACCCCAGATGAAATTCCTTCTTTTTAGGATCCGTATTTTTAGTCTTATCAAACATTGATTTGAAAGACTGTAATGTATTTACCTTTTTGATCAAGAAATACTTTTATACTTTCATCCCCGTCACTTCCTTTTTGCCTCAAGTGAAAATCCTCTTGACTTGGAAACTTCCAGATATCCATTTACATTTTTTAGGGTTTTGGCTATTTTCTTCTCGTAACTTGTATCAGTATAATTCAACACAGAATTATAGAAATAAAGTTTTCCCAGCCTGTTTGTATTATCATAAGTAACCTGCTTTCTTATCGTCAGAGCTCAATATATTAAATACATTAAACTTATTCTGTGGATACCTGTTAAGATTGACTGTCGCATCAGAAACCTCTATTTTGGATAATCTTGAAGGAAGCATGAAATTTATTTTTGCAGTGGCTTTTTAGCATCTATGACTATGTTTCCCGACTGATCCTTTACTTTCAAATCATCTATTCTTAATTTTCCAAATCCTTCAAGTTCCACTTTCTTAAATTCAACATTTAAACCTGAAGTTTTCAGTATGTAACCAAGCATTCCCTTAAAATTATTTGTGGAAATGTATCCCTGATTAAAAAGAGATAACAAAAAGAGGAATAAATGCAATTAAAGTTTTTTTCTTATATATTTCATTTTTACCTCCTTCTTTTTATCTCATTTTTCATTTTATTTTATCTTATTATATTATACATTACTTATATCCTACTTAGTATTTTTCCTGTATTATTTTTAATCAAAATTAATATCCAGTAATCCTATTATTCTTTCCAGCTCCTCATAATCATGGAATTTTATTTCTATCTTACCGTTTCCATGTAAATTACCTTTTATTTCCACACTGCTTTCAAAAATTCCCTTAGTTTACCTTCCAGAAATAATTTTTCACTGTCTTTTTCTTCGTAACTTTCCTCATATGCATTATATTCTTTTTCAGAAAAATCATTATTTTCCTTATCATTCAGATTTTTATTCTGTGATTCGTTTTCTGATTCTTTTCCTCTGCTGCCTAAATCACCGGAAAATTTTTCTGAAGAATTTCCTTTATTTATAAGGACTTTTCACTCTTCTTTCTGTTTCCTGACAGAATATCCCTTATTTATTATTTCTTTTGCCGCCTCTTCTATTTTTCATCAGACAGACTTAAAAAGGGTTCTTGCATGTCCATAGGAAATTTCACCTTTTTACCATTTCCTTTACACTTGCAGGAAGTTTTAAAATCCTCATTTTATTTGAAACTGAAGACCTTGTCTTACCCAGTTTTTCCGAAAGCTTTTCCTGAGTATATCCATAAACCTCCATGAGCATCAGATAGGATTCTGCTTCTTCTATCGGATTCAGATTTTTCACGCTGAATATTTTTCCAGAACAGAAAGTTCATATCCTCTGGCATCACCCACATTCATTTCTATAACAGGTATACTTTCCATTCCAAGTTCCCTGCATGCACGATAACGTCTTTTCTCCTGCTACAATTTCATATTTTCCATTTGAAATTTTTTTCTTACTGTAATTGGCTGAAGTAATCCACTATTTTTTTATTGAATCCTTCAGTTCGGATATTTTCTCATTATCAAAATATTTTCTCGGCTGATTATTATTTGTAACAATTTTATCTATTTTTAAATTCAGAGTTTCATAATCCCTCTTTTTTTCCATTTTTCATATTTTTAAATCTTATCGGCATTATTTATTACACTTAAACCTTTTTACAAACTTAATTCCTGCTTACAGAATAAATTGCCTTTGAATCTCTTGAAGCCGCCCTTGCTGATAATATTCCTACAATTACTGTAACAAGCAGGGCAATCAGAAAGTAAGGGCTAAACCACACACTTCCCCTGACATCCGGATTTAGGCTCATATAAGTTGAAAGCTGTTCCGCCGCTTCAAAAAAACTTGAAGAAACTCCTTCAGCCCTAAGTCCATCCCTAAAGTGAAAAACAACAGTTATAAAGTGCGATGTGGCAATTACAATACTTGAAGCCAGCACAAACAACACTGAACCCATTGCCCCCATTTTCTTTGTAAAAAAAGTATATCCGGCTATTCCACCAAACAGAATTACTACTACAGCAACTGCACCAAGATAGCCTAACGCTCCTATAATAACCCATAAAATCCCACCGACAGAAGCTCCTAAAAGACTTCCTATAAATCCTAGAATATGATTTTCCTTTTTTGAAGTCATTTCTTCCTTATTTTTTTCAAGCTCTTCCAGTCTTGTCTTATGGCAATTTTCACATATATAATCTATTTCAGACTCATTTTTTTATAACCTGTGTCGCCTTTATGTCTGCTTCTTCAGGTGAAGCACCGCAGAAAGCACAGCAGCTGACTGTTTCTTCCTTTTTCCAGAAAAATCTGTTATTTTATTCAGTATGCTTTCAATATCTTCATATAATTTTTGATTTTCCTTCATCTACGATAACTTCTATATAATTTTTGACCTCTGCTTTTTTTATTCCTGAAAACTCTTTTTTTAATTCATCCAGTAAGCTGTTAATCTTACTTCTGTCTGTTTTTTTCGTCTATATTTACCTTTACAATATAGTCTCTCAAATCCACCAAAACACTAACATAGTAATCTTTTATTTTTACCCTTTACAGCTTCCATTGTTTCTAAAAAAACTTAGCTGTTCATCTATAAGTTCCAAATCATAATTTCCTGCCAATGTCTTCAAAAATCTTCATTTTTATCCCTTCATATTTTTACAGAAAGTATACTTCCTGTAATTTTTTTCATTTTTAATTTACTACTCTGCTACAAAGGTTTTTGATGGAATTCCTGTTTTTCTTGGGTATTTTTCCATCTGTTTTTCTTTAATTTTTCTTATTTCGAATACTATTCTTTCATCTCCACTTTCAGGAAGATTAAACTTATGTATATTTTTCTACTGATGCATTTAGTTTCTTTAAAGCATTTCCCTGACTCTTCCAGCTCGTTAAGATTCAGTTTCTGAGGCAAAAATCTTCCATTCACTTTTAAGAAGGGAATCATATACTCCAGGATTATTCTTAAATTTGCCACTCCTCTGCAAAGGGCCGCATCAAAAGCTTTCCCTTTTGTTCTTTATAAGCTCTTCAGCCCTTTCAGAACCAGTTTTTACATTTTTAATATTTAATTTTTCTATGACTTCGTTTATAAAATCAATCTTTTTTTCCTTACTGAATCCACAAGTAAAAAAATTCCTTTTTCAGGATAATATATTGCAAGGACAAGCCCTGGAAATCCTGCTCCTGTTCCCACATCTATTAATTTCTTTTTCTTCCTTTTTGTATCACTTCAGTCAGAAACAGACTGTCAATAAAAGTGTTTCTCTGTCATTCCTTTTTTTATCCCTTATTGCTGTAAGGTTCATTATTTTATTTTTCATACATAAGTTCAAGGAACTCAAGCATTTTTCCTTTTTCCTCATCAACTGAAATTCCTGATTTTTAAAAAGAGTTCATCGAAATAGCTTTCTTATTTCATTGTCAATTTCTATATTATTATTTTTCCATAATTTCCCATACCTTCAATAGTTATTTGTATTGCAGGCTTAAAATAGAGCCTGTCTCATATTTTACAGAAATTTATATTACCAATGATACTACTGTTTCAGCACTCCTTCAAGATACATAAGCAGTACAGATATGTCTGCAGGAGTTACTCCGGATATTCTTGAAGCCTGACCTACATTATATGGGGCTTTTTCCTTTAATCTCTGCTTTGCTTCAAGTGTTATCCCTTCATTCCGTCATAATCAAAATCTTTTAGGAATTTTCTTGTCATCCAGCTTTTTTTCTGTCTGTCCATTATCTGCTTTGCCTTTGCAATATACCCTTCATACTTTACCTGTACTTCTATCTGGTATTCTGTATCTTCATCAAAGCTGAGGTTAGGAATATTTTCCATAATTTCTGCAATATATTTTATATCATCATAGGTAACCTTCGGACGTCTCAGAATTTCCTTCAATGTTGTTCCACTTTTTTAGGGACTCATCATATCTATCAAGTATTTCTGCAAAGCCTTTTTATTACTTATCCCTAACTTTATATTTTTCAAGATTTTCTATTGTTTCATGCGACATTTTTTTCTTTTTTTCCTCTATCCTGTCATAATATTTCTTTTCAAGTAATCCTATTTTATAGGCTTTTTCAGATAGTCTAATGTCAGCGTTATCTTCCCTTAAAATAAGCCTAAATTCTGATCTTGCTGTAAACATTCTATATGGCTCAAAAAGTTCCTTATTTATAAGGTCGTCTATCATTGTTCCTATGTAAGAACTTTCCCTATCTAAAATAAAAGGTTCTTCTCCTTTAATTTTTAAGGGCTGCATTTATTCCGGCTACAATTCCCTGAGCCGCAGCTTCTTCATAACCGCTCGTTCCATTTATCTGCCCGCTAGATACAGTCCCTTAACTCTTTTTTTGTTTCAAGAGTGTAGTCAAGCTCCTGAGGATTTACAATATCATATTCCACCGCATATCCGTATCTCATTATATGGGCATTTTCAAGACCTGCTATTGTATTTACTATCTTCTGCTGATATTCTGCAGGATAGCTTGTAGACAGTCCACTTATATAAACCTCTGATGTGTCAAAACCTTCAGGTTCCAGAAACAGATGATGACTATCCTTTTCATGAAATTTCACAACCTTGTCCTCAATTGACGGACAGTATCTCGGTCCTGTACTCTGTATGCTTCCATTGTACATCGGAGCCTTGTCCAGATTATCCAGTATTATTTTATGTCTTCAAGGTTAGTTCTTGTCAGATAGCATGAAAGCTGTGGTTTTTCAAGTACTTCCTCATCAGGAGTTCTCATTGAAAATTTTAATGCAGCTCCAACTTCTCCCGGCTGTACTTCGAGCTTTGAAGTATCAAGTGTTCTTATATCTATTCTTGGTGGAGTCCCTGTTTTGAACCTGGCCATTTTTAAAGCCCTAATACCTTTAATGAATCAGTAAGTTCTTCAGAAGAAAGTTCTCCCATTCTTCCACCTTTTATTCTTTTTCCCCAATATACATAAGTCCTCTTAAAAATGTACCTGTTGCCACTATTACAGCTTTTTGCTACAAAATCAAGCCCTGTCTTTGTCTTTATCCCTTTTATTTCTCCATTTTCAACAACAAGTTCAGTTACAATATCCTGAACTGTATCAAGATTTTCCTGATTTTCAAGAGTTTTTTTCATTTCCCTTGCATATATTTTCCTGTCAGACTGTGCTCTTAAAGATCTTACTGCAGGTCCTTTTTTTGTATTTAATATTCTCATCTGGACAAAACTTTTGTCCATATTCCGTCCCATTTCTCCGCCTAATGCGTCAACTTCCTTTACTAGATGGCTTTTTGCAGGCCCTCCTACAGAAGGATTGCATGACATTACACCTATATTATCAAGAGTTATTGTAAAAACCGCAGTTTTCATGCCTAACCTTGCACAAGCCAGTGAAGCCTCTATTCCTGCATGACCTGCCCCTATTACAATAACATCATATTCTCTCATTCTGATTTTTTCTCCTTATTTCCTATTTAAAAATTTATTTATTTTTGTAATTTATTTCAATATTTCTGCTATATTTTCCATAATTTTCTGTACTCTATATTATACAGTATTAATCTCTTTTCAAATAAAAATAGGGAAATGCAGTCATTATTTTTTTAAATTGCACTTCCCTATTATATTAATTATTCTAAATTACTGATTTATTCAATTATTTTCGAATACTTCAGAAAGATTCTGCCTTGTTTTTTTACAGGCTGTTCTTCATCACGGTAACCAAAAGCTTACCATATATGAAAGTCCATATTCATTAAGATCCAATATTCCTCTGTCACTTAAATATTTCTCAGCCGCTTCCCTTTCAAATCCTTCTATCGCACAGCTGTCTATTCCCAGATAAGCTGCCGTTGTCATCATATTCCCAAGAACAATGTATGTCTGCTTTTGATGCCCAGTCAAAAAGGCTCTTTCGCTTTCAAGTAGTTTGAAATGTTTTTTCTGAAATCCTCCAAATTTTTCTTTTATTGCAGCCTTCATTTCTTCAGGAACTTTTTTCACATCCTCAAGCATATGTTCCATATGTTTACTGTCTGCCGTAACTCCTTTTCGCGCAAGAACTATTACAATATGACTGGCTCCATTAATGCTGTTTATTGCTCCCCACGCAAACTCCCCTGAAATCTTCCTTCATTTTTTTCATTTTTTCAGAAGCAGGAATTTCCATGGCTCAAGTCCGAATGAGCTTGGTGAAAGTCTTGCAGATTCCATAATTGTATTAAAATCTTCATCGCTGACTTTTTCTATTTTTGTCAAATTTCTTACACGCATATCTGTAATTAAATACATCTATTATTTCCTGATTTTTCGATTTCATAAAAATCTCACTCCTATTTTCCCATGTACATATCTCTTAAGAAATATTCTCCTCCAATTGAAAGGAATGTAATATCCTTTACTTCAGGATTTACCAGATATCTTTTTCTGTCTTTGGAACAGAACTACTACCGGTACTTCTTCAGAAATAATTTTTCCATTTCTATCATTGCAGGAACTCTCACTTTTAGGATCAGCTGTACTCTTTGCAATTTTTACAAGTTCATCATATCTTGCATTTTTATAATCTCCACGGTTGTTTGCATTTTTAGAATCAAACAAGTCAAGATATGTTATAGGATCAAGGAAATCCCCAGTCCAGTTATGTAATGTTATCTGATAGTTTCTCTGTTTAGTCTTCTGAACTCTTTCCTTACCTTTTACAACGCTTAATTTCAAGTCTATTCCAAGATTATTTTTTAAGCTTGCCTGAATAAATTCAGATATAACCTTTGTATTTGCCCCTTCCCCAAAAAAACTAATTCTATAGATGGGAACTGCTGCATTCCTTCTTCTTTAAGTCCTTCAGCAAGTAATTTCTTAGCTTCTTCAGGATTGTATCCAGGTAATGAAGTAGGCACTTCTTCAGCGAAGTCCTTTTTCAAGTCCTTTTTATTCCAATTCCTGAAGGAACAAATGATTTTACATTCTTTTCTGAATTATCTAGTGTTTTTTTGAACAAGTTCTTCCTTGTTTATAGCCATTGATATCGCTTTTTCTTACTTTTTGCATTATTTAAAGGTTTTTACGTTAGTGTTAAACAGAAGATACCACATTCCTCCATCATTTGCCTGTACCAGTTCAGGTTTTCCTTTAAATTCTTTTGACTGTTCAAAGTTTACTGCCGTAACATCAACTTCACCATTTTTAAAGTTACTTGCGGCTACGTCTGAATCAATAAGCTTTAATACAATTTTTTCTGTCTTAACATTTTTTTGCATCCCAGTAATCAGGATTTTTTTCAAAAACGAATTTTGAGTTATGAACCCATTCTTTTAATAAATAAGGCCCTGAAGATATTGTCTTATCAGCTTCCATGAAATACTTGTCCTTAACTTCTCCGTAGAATTTTTCATTTAATGGCATATATGCCTTAAATGTTACCAAATCATCAAAGTATGGAGTTGGTGCTTCCAACGTAACTTCAAGTGTTTTATCATCTACAACTTTAATTCCAACTTCATCTGCACTAACTTTCTTTGAGTTGAAAGCTTCCCCATTTTTTATCGGGAATAACAGGTTTGCATTTCCCGAACCTGTTGCAGGGTCAAGCGCTCTAACCATCCTGCTCTGAAATCCTTTGCAGTAATAGGATCTCCATTTGACCATTTTAATCCGTCTCTAAGATGGAATGTCCATTTTAGCCCATCAGGTGTAGATTCCCATTTTTCAGCAAGTCCTGCTACCGACTTACCATTTTTGTCCTTTCTTAAAAGTCCTTCCATTACAAGTTCATCTACTGTTCCTCCTGCTACATCCGTAGTTATCTGCGGATCAATTGATGAAGGTTCCGTTCTCAGGTTTATTGTAATTTCCCCACCTTTAGAACCTCCTCCACAGGCAACCATGAATACCATCATTGATAATAATAATAAAAAAATTTTTCATGTTCCCTCCTTAATTTTTCACTTTCATTTTTTTATAATATTTTTCTATTATACATTATAATTCAATATTTTTCTATAAATATATCATTCATTATATATTTATATATTTCCATTTATAAAAATAATAATATCCTGCATCATTATATCAGTTTATGCTCCAACAAAAATGAAGTTTCCACAAAATGCCCGGGCTTATACTCTGTAAGTTCTGATTCTTCAGGTATATAATTTATTTCAGACACATCACCAACAGGGCTTCTCAGATACGTTTCCTCCATTTCCACTTTTTCATGCCTTGTAAAATCCGGATCTGCTACCGGAACGGCAGAAATCAGTGATTTTGTATAACTGTGAACTGGATTGTTATACACATCTTCAGGTTTTCCAAGCTCTACAACTTTTCCTCTGTACATTACTGCCACCCTGTCTGAAATATATTTTACCATCGATAAATCATGGGCAATAAAAAGAAGTGTCAGATTACGCTGTTTCTGTAAATCCTTTAGAAGGTTTACAACCTGTGCCTGTATGGAAACATCAAGGGCAGAAATAGGTTCATCACATACAAGGATTTCAGGATCTACTCCCAAGGCCCTTGCAATTCCTATCCTCTGTCTCTGTCCTCCTGAAAATTCATGCGGAAATCTGCTGGCATGCTCCCTGTTAAGTCCCACAATTTCAAGAAGGCTGTATACCTTTTTCCATTCTTTCCTTTTTAGAACTTGCCAGTTTATGAATATCTATCCCTTCTGCAACAATATCTCCCACTGTCATTCTTGGATTTAGTGAAGCCTGGGGATCCTGAAATATCATCTGTATTTTTGGTAAATTCCTTTATACTGTAACTTTCTGCAGGTTTTCCACCAACTAAAATATCTCCTGCCGTTTTCGGATAAAGTCTGCTTACAGTACGTCCAAGTGTTGTCTTTCCTGAACCTGATTCTCCTACAAGACTTAAAACTTCCCCCTGTAAATATCCATTGTCACATTATCTACAGCTTTCAGAACCTGTTTTTTTCTTCATTGGAAAATACTTCTTCAGATTTTTTTCATTTCAATAATTTTTTTCTTTTTCCATTTGTTTCAGACATTACTTTTTCTCCCCTTCCCCATCATTTTTCAAAAAGGATTTTTCACTTCCGGTGCTCCTTTTACATAAAGCCATGACTTTACAAAATGACCATTTCCTAAATCTATCATAGGCGGTTTCTTTTTCATAGTCAATCTTTCATTGCATATTCCGATCTTGGAGCAAAAGGGTCTCCTACAGGTGGTTTCAGTAAGTCAGGTGGTGTTCCAGGTATTGACTCAAGTTTTTCTCCACTTGACATGTCAAGTCTTGGCAGCGACTTAAGAAGTCCCCACGTATATGGATGTTTTGGATGCTTAAACAGTTCCCTTACAGGAGCTTCTTCAAGCTTTTTCCCCTGCATACATGACTATTACCCTGTCAGCTGTTTCAGCGACAACTCCTAAATCATGGGTTATCAGTATTACACCTATATTAAGTTCTTTTTTCAGACTGTTTATCAGATCAAGTATCTGAGCCTGTATTGTAACATCAAGTGCTGTTGTAGGCTCATCACATATTAGCAGTTCGGGTTCGCATGACAGTGCAATCGCAATAACTGCCCTCTGTCTCATTCCTCCTGAAAATTCATGCGGATACTGGTTAAATCTTTCTTCAGGTTTTGGTATCCCTACTTTTCTCAGCATTTCAACAGCCTGTTTTTTTGCTTCTTCCTTTGTTACTTTTTTATGTATCAGAATTCCTTCCATTATCTGTTTTCCTACTTTTATTGTAGGGTTCAGGGAAGTCATCGGATCCTGAAATATCATTCCAATTTTTCCACCTCTGAGCTGTCTCATTCTTTCGTCAGAAACCTTTATAAGATCTTCTCCTGAAACAGTATTTCTCCACCTTTTATTTCCCCAGGCGGCATAGGTATCAGCTTCATGACAGTCTGAACTGTAACTGATTTTTCCTGAACCTGATTCACCCACTATTGCAAGTGTTTTCCCCCTTGTTTACATGAAAGCTTATATCCCTCAGTGCCTTCACTTCACCGGCATATGTATTAAAAGGAAACACTTAAATTTTTTTACTTCCAATATTTTTTTCATTCATTTATTTATCTCCTGATTCTATTCTTTTATCATAAACTGCATTTTATTTCATCCTGTATATGGAACGATTCTCATCATTCACCTGATGCCAACCGCTTTTTATAATTACGATCTCAGTTTAGGATTCAATGCATCATTCAGTGCATCCCCTACTATGTTAAACGCCAGCGTTATCAATGAAAGGACTGTCGCCGGTATAATAAACAGATACGGGTATGTTGACATTCCTGCAAGTCCGTCAGACACAAGATTTCCTAAGGAAGCCTGCGGAAGCGGCACTCCAAGTCCTATATAACTTAAAAATGCTTCTGTAAAGACTATACTCGGTATATCTGTCGTAAGCCTTATTATAATAACATTTAATGTGTTAGGAATCAGATGCTTTATCGTAATCCAGAAAAAAATTACCTCCTAAAGATTTCGAAGCAAGTACAAATTCATTTTTCCTTTATTTTTAAGAACTTCACCCCTCACTAGCAGTGAATAGTTCAGCCATCTTGTCAATGACATTGCAATAATTATAGTTTTTTATGCTGTTTCCCATTACTACCATTAAAAAGTATAATATAAATCATGGAAGGAATTATCATTAAAATTTCAACTATTCTTGTCATTATCGTATCAACAATTCCGCCAAAATATGCCGAAACCGCTCCATAAATGGTTCCAAAAACTACACATGCCGCCGCAGTTACTATCGACAGCTGCATTGATATTCTTATCCCTTGGGAAAGTCTTGCAAATAAATCCCTTCCCAGTATATCTGTCCCAAGATAATGACCTTTTTGAAAATCCCTTTTAACGGATTCAGATATTCTTCATTCGTATTTACATCACTGAAGGAATATTTTGTCAGACTTTGACCAAAAAGTGCAAGGAATACAAATACACATAACAGCCCCAGAAAAAACAGCGCCAACTTATTTTTCTTGAATCTTCTCCATCCGTCCTGCCAGAAAGTCAGACTCGGTCTATATATTACTTCACTTTGGGTTGTATCAGGTCCTACCAGTGAAAATTCATCCGCTGTAGGAACATATTCAAAATTCTGTATATCTTCTCCTGAATTTTTTCATTTAATTCATTTATTTCTTCTGCTATTTTTTTCCATGTAATGTTTCTTTTTTTCTGATGTGTTCTCCATTCTACACTTCATCTCCTTTCCCCAGTTTAATTTTCGGATCAACAAGTGCATACACCAGATCCATTACAATCATCATTCCTATAAGAAATATGGCGTAAAAGACCGTAACTCCCAGAACCATTGTATAATCCCTATTTGTTATGCTGTCAATATAATATTTCCCGAGGCCCGGTATTGTAAATGCCTTTTCTATTACAAACGAACCTGTCAGAACTGCCGCAATTGTAGGACCCATAATAGTAACTATCGGAAGTATGGCATTTCTTAAGGCATGCTTCCATATGATATCTACTGGCTTCACACCTTTTGCCACAGCAAGCCTTATATAATCCTGTCCCATAACTTCTATCATTTTCCCTCTTAAAAGTCTTGCTATCAGTGCAACTGTATAAAGTCCCAATGCAATTGGAGGAAGTATTTTCTTGTCAAATGAATCCCATCCTGATATACGTATTCTGAACATTCTGGGAAGGCCGAGCTGCTTTATGAAAAAGCCGTTATGAATATCCACTACATATTTATGCATAAGTCCAGCTATTACAAAACTTGGAACAGATATTCCAATAATTGCTATTACCATGGCTATCTTATCCTGATATTTTCCTCTTTTTAAAGCCGCTGTAATTCCAAGCGGTATTCCCACAATTAAAGCAAATATTATAGCTCTTATTCCTAAATCAGCAGAACTTTTAAATCCTTCCTTTATAGTGTCGTTAACCGTTCTCCCTCTGTCCCTCATTGACTCTCCGAGGTCACCTTTTGCAATATTCCCAAGATAGTACAGGTACTGTACTCCTAAAGGTTTATCCAAATGATATTTTTGCATAAGATTGGCTTTTATCTGAGGCGGCAGCTCCTTCTCGTCCTGAAACGGATCTCCCGGCAGCATGTGTAACAAAAAGAATGTAATAGTTATTACCATCCAGAGTGTTACAAGCCCCAGTGCTATTCTTTTTCAATATAAATTTCAGAATATTCTTCATTATTTATTCAGCATCCTTTCTTTAAAAACCTATTTCAAATATTTATATTATATTACAATACGTGCCCCTTTGCAATATATTACTCTTTTTTTCAGGCAGAAATAAAGTATATATTTTTATTTATTTATATACGAATTATATTTTTTAAATGGATAAATTTCACATTGTAATATGCTTTTTAAATTATGTATAATGTAAGTAAATAAACTGTAGAAAGGAGACGGAACTGTTTAAATACAGTCCCTATTATACTATGAATTTTAATGATTACAAATACGAAAGAATTGACATTGATGCAGTAAAAAAACAGTTTGAAGAACTTATCGACAGCTTCAAAAAGCTGATAACGCTGAAAAGCAGTACGAAATTATGGATAAAGTTATCAATTTGAGAAATTACATTGATACTATGACTACCCTTGTTTCTATTAGACACAGCATTAACACTGCTGATGACTTCTATGATAAGGAAAATGACTACTGTGATGAAATCAGCCCTTTACTTTACGGATTTACAACTGATTTCTATGAAGCTTTAGTTACTTCAAAATTCAGAAAAGAACTGGAAGATAAATATGGAAAATTCCTTTTCGATCAGGCAGAATGCTCCCTAAAAACATTCAGCGAGGAAGTTATCCCTCAATTACAGGAAGAAAACAAACTGTCAAGTAAATATGACAAGTTAATTGCCAGTGCAAAAATTCCTTTTGACGGTGAAGAAAGAACTTTATCACAGATGGTTCCTTATACTCAGTCAAAAGATAGAAATGTAAGAAAAGAGGCTGCTAAAAAAAGTTGCTGAATTCTTTTTCTGCAAATAAACATGAATTTGATGAAATTTATGACAAACTTGTAAAAAGTAAGAACTGAAATTGCACACAAATTAGGATTTAAAAAAACTATGTGGAATTGGCTTATGCAAGACTTAGAAGACTTGATTACAATGCACAGGATGTTGCAGGTTACAGAAAACAGGTGCTTGAAAACATCGTTCCTTTACATTCTGAACTGAGGGAAAGACAGGCTAAAAGACTTGGTATTGACAAACTGAAATTTTACGATGAACCTATAAAATTCAATTCAGGAAATGCTAATCCTCACGGAGATCCTGAATGGATTTTTAAATCATGGAAAAAAACAATGTATCGTGAACTTTCCAAGGAAACTGATGAATTCTTTACATTCATGACTGAAAACAACCTGCTTGACCTTCTTTCTAAAAAAGGAAAAAATAGCGGTGGATACTGTACTTATATCCCTGACTATAAATCTCCTTTCATTTTTGCAAACTTCAATGGTACTGCCCATGACATAGATGTACTTACTCACGAAGCAGGGCACGCCTTCCAGGTTTATGAAAGCAGAGGATACGAAGTACCTGAATATTTATGGCCTAGCTATGAAGCATGTGAAATCCACTCAATGAGTATGGAATTTTTTTAACATGGCCATGGATGGGACTTTACTTTGAAAAACGATGAAGATAAATACAAATTTATCCATCTTTCTGAAAGCACTTTTATTCATTCCTTACGGAGTTACAGTTGATGAATTCCAGCACTGGGTTTATGAAAATCCTGAAGCAACTCCTGAAGAAAGAAGAAATAAATGGCTTGAAACAGAAAGAAAAATATCTGCCTACAAGAGATTACGGAGAAATTGATGAACTGAAGGAAGGAATTTTTCTGGTTCAGACAGGGACATATTTTTTGGAACTCCATTCTACTATATAGACTATACATTGGCTCAGGTGTGTGCCTTCCAATTCTGGATTAAGTCAAGAGAAAACAGGGAAAAAGCATGGGAAGAATATCTGAACTTGTGTAGACTTGGAGGAAGTAAGCCTTTCTTTGAATTAATGAAGGCAGCTAACCTGAAAAATCCTTTCACTGAAGGAACAATCGCTCCAGTTATTCCTAAAATAAGGGAATTCCTTGACAGCATAGACGATATGAAAATGTAATACATTAGGGCGTGTCTTAAAACTCAAAATAGGCAATATTTTTAATAATTATGAAAGTATATACTAAGAGATTGAAAGATAGTCATCATTTTGTTACAATAGAAGAAAAACACAGGAGGTTTTCATTATGCAGAGAAGATATGAAATATCAGATGAACAGTGGGAAAGAATAAAAGAGATGTTTCCCAGAACTAAGACAGGACGTCCAGGTAAGGATTCACGCCTGATATTTAATGCCATTCTCTGGATTGTATGCAGTGGAGCACCCTGGAGGGATCTTCCAGAGCGTTTTGGTTCATGGAAGACAGTTTATTCCCGTTTCTGCAAATGGCGTGATGAAGGCACACTTTTTAGGGTATTTGAAGATTTGAAAAAAGATTCTGATTATGAAAATCTCAGCATTGATTCTACGACAGTAAAGGCTCATCAGAGCAGTGCGGGAGCAAAAAGAGGGCAAAAGGTTCCGAAGTAGGACAGCATATAGGGAAAAGTTCAGGTGGAAGGACAACCAAGATACATGCGGTTGTAGATGGACTTGGTAATGCTTGACTGCGGGTCAGGTTCATGACAGCAGGAAGGCTGTTGAAATATTGTCACAACTTAATATACAGGGGAGTAATATTTTAGCAGACAAGGCATATGGAACGAGGGAGATAAGGGAATATATAGAAGGAGAGGGAGGCAGATATACAATACCTCCGAAATCCAATACGAAAAGAAAAAAATGGGAATGTGATTATCATACATATAAGGAAAGACATCTTGTGGAATGCTTTTTCAATAAGCTCAAAAGATTCCGAAGGCTAGGTACACGTTATGATAAACTGGCAGATTCATTTATCAACTTTATCTACTTAGGATGTATAATAATTCTACTAAAATAAAATTAGCTAGTTATTAAAAAAATATTGCCTATTTTGATTTTAAGACACGCCCTAATCGAAGTCTCTTCATGTGTTAAAATCTTGACTTTTAAAATTATCAAGGTAAAATAATATTGACAAATTTTTAGAGAGAAGGAGAGAATATGAAAAAAAGAATTCTGTTACTATTAGTAACTTTAGTATTTTTTTAACTTTGGCAGCTTGCGGAAAAAAAGCTGAAATCAGAAGTAGGACAGCATATAGGGAAAAGTTCATGTGGAAGGACAACCAAGATACATGCGGTTGTAGATGGGCTTGGTAATCCTCTGTATATAGGCTTGACTGCGGGTCAGGTTCATGACAGCAGGAAGGCTGTTGAAATATTATCACAACTTAATATACAGGGGAGTAATATTTTTAGCAGACAAGGCATATGGAACGAGGGAAATAAGAGAATATATAGAAGGAGAGGAAGGTATATATACAATACCTCCGAAATCCAATACGAAAGAAAAAAATGGGAATGTGATTATCATACATATAAGGAAAAGACATCTTGTGGAATGCTTTTTCAATAAGCTCAAAAAGGTTTCTGCAGGCTAGGTACACGTTATGATAAACTGGCAGCTTCATTTATCAACTTTATCTACTTAGGATGTATAATAATTCTACTAAAAATAAAATTAGCTAGTTATTAAAAAATATTGCCTATTTTTGATTTTTAAGACACGCCCTAATAAAAAGAATTATAAAAAAATGGAAGCTCACAAAGAATGTATATCACTAAACTTGAAAGTTTAAAATATGCCATTCTGGAAGAGCTTCCTTTTATATTATTCACTTATATTATTTCATTTGTATTGTTTCTTTATATCATTTCAGCTATATTACCTGAATTAAATATACCACATAAAGTAGTCTTCCGAACCTTTCTGTATTATTCTGGCTGGAATTCCCACCGCAGCCGCATCATCCGGAACATCTTTTAAAACAACAGCGTTAGCTCCTATTCTCGCATTGCTTCCCACTGTTATATTTCCTAAAATTTTAGCTCCTGCACCAACTGTGACATTGTCTTTTAAAGTCGGGTGTCTCTTCCCTTTGGAAGAACTCACTCCTCCTAATGTAACTCCATGGTAAATTACACAGTCATCTCCTACAACTGCTGTTTCCCCAATTACAATTCCCATTCCATGATCGAAAAAAATTCTTTTCCCAAGTGTCGCTCCCGGATGTATTTCTATACCTGTAAACATTCGTGAAAGCTGGGAAAAAAACCGTGCCAGAAAGAAAAATTTTTCTTTTATATAGAAAAATGATTGAAACGGTGATTGATAACCGCATGAAACGAAGGATAAAGAAAAACTTCTATCCTATTTCTTACAGCCGGATCCTTCTGGGCTATATTCTCTATTTCCTCCTTAAGCCATTTAAAAAAATTTTACTCACCCCTTATTAATTAAAAATATCAGTGTTATTATTCTCTGAACCCTTATCTCCTAAGATTCTCCCAAACAATAAAAAAACTTTTACTCTGCCTATCATCTTTAAAATAAACAGAGTAATTGTCCTTTTTATTATCTATTCCATTATTTGTATGCTGCTACCGAAAGATATTTTTCTCCTCCGTCCGGAGCTATAGCCAGCACTTTTTTACCTTTTCCAAGTTTTTTTGCAACCTGATATGCAGCTGCAATTGCCGCTCCTGAAGAAATTCCAACAAAAAGTCCATTTTTCCCTTTGAAGCTTTTCAGCCCATAAGCCAGTGCATCTTCATCAGTAACCTGTATTATCTCATCAACAACGTTTCCATCATAGTTACCTGGAACAAATCCAGCTCCAATTCCTTGAATAACGTGTTTTCCAGGCTGTCCACCAGAAACAACTGCTGATTTTATAGGTTCAACTCCAATCACTTTAGTTTCAGGTCTTTCTTCCTTAAGCTTTCTTCCTACTCCTACAAGAGTCCCTGCAGTACCTATTCCAGCAACAAAAGCATCTAAAACTGGAAAAATCATTTAATATTTCAACTGCAGTAGTTTCATAGTGTTTCTGTGGGTTTGCAGGATTTTTCAAACTGCTGCGGCAGGAAAATATCCAGGATTTTCAGCAACTATTTTTTTCTGCTTCAGCAATGGCACCTTTCATTCCCTTTGCCCCTTCAGTCAATATAAGTTCCGCTCCAAAAGCTTTTTATAAAATCCCTTCTTTCAACACTCGCTGTATCAGGCATTATTATTATGACTTTATATCCTTTAAGTTTTCCGATTAATGATAACGCAATCCCGGTATTTCCTGAAGTAGGTTCAACTATTGTTCCTCCAGGCTTTAATTTCCCTTCCTTTTCTGCAGCTTCTATCATCCCCAGAGCCGCACGGTCTTTTCACACTTCCACCAAGATTGTACTTTTCAAGTTTCACATACACATTGGCGATGTTTTCATCCTTTTTCAAGATTAAGTTTTACAACTGGTGTATTTCCAATTAATTCTAAAAATGTTTTTCGTAAATCATTCCATTACCTCCTAGTAAAATTATTATCTATATTAACTTATTACGAACTGTTTCATTCGCAAAATTGTAGCACTAAAAAAACTAAAATACAAGCATTATAAATATACAAAAATATAAATATAAATCATTAATCATATTAATTTTATATGTATAAGTATATTATTGAATTCTAGTAAATGTTTGTGCTGTCCCTTTATATATTTGAGTATACAAAATTTTTTTCAAGTATCCCAAATGAAATTATAATACTCTAACTTTTTTTAGAAATTTAAAAAAACGGTATTTAAAAAAATTTAACTAATTTAATAAATACCGTTTCCCTATTTTCTTTAATATCTCTTAAAAAAATGCTCTTTATATAAAGGCTTTTTCATTATTATAAGGATCATACATTAATACCTGGATATTTTTCAACTAAAGGATTATCATTTTTTTACTTTATTTGAAACTTCCCTGGCAATTGCACTGAATTCGTCCTTTGTCATAAATTCCCTCGAATAAATCATTATATCTGTTCCTTTTTGCGTATGTTGCCGCATCAATATTCTTTATTTTTGGATTACTTTTTGACTTCATTCAGGACATCATAATATTCCCTTATAAGATTATCTACTATTTCAACAGTTTTTTTCCTCTTCGTTCGCCCTTTACAAACAAAGTGTAGGTAACCCTATTTTTTCCGCTTCAATTTCCTTTATATCTTCTTCCATTGTCTGGTCGGTAGTTTTTCTTATGTCTGATTTTTGGAGTATAGCCTTCATTCTTAATATAATTCAAAATCTCAGTCTGTTCATCATACACAGGTTTTTGAAGGTGTTTTTTCCAAATTCAGGCAAAAGGTGGAAACTTTGTTGTCTTTGCAGAAAAATCCAACAGTTGCTAAAACTGTCAGCAATAAAAATTATACCCAATTTTCTTTTCATTTATAAACTCTCCTTTTTTTCTGTCTAAATATGGGGTTTTTTTGAATTTTCCCATAAACCTCTATCCGGTATGGATAATCGCTGTATTCTATTTAGTATTTTTTTCATACTCTTTTCTTGCCTCTTCAAGAGAAAAACTTCTTTCATATTTTTTTCTTTGTTTATTTTTGTCTTTAATATGAAAAAAATTTCCTCCAGGTCAATATTATAATCATTTGCAATAGCAATTATATAATAGAATATGTCAAAAAGTTCCTCCTCTATTGTTCCTTTTTATATTTTTCACCATTGTATCTCAGATTTTTTTCCTTATATTTTCAGCCAGTTCTCCAAACTCTTCAATCAGTTTCAACACAAGTCTCCGGGAATTTTTCCTTTTTTTCTTCTTCACTACGGTTATCTTCTGTATCCTTAAAGACTTCCCTTCTCAATATGTTTTATAAGAAACTGTATCTCTTTTTAATGTCATGTCTTTATTATTTTCAGCCAAGTTACTCCTCCTTATAAATAATACATAACAATACTACCTTAACCTTTTTTATTTTTCTTAAGTTTTGCATTTTTTTAGAATTTGAATTTTTACATTTGAAGATTCAGGTCTTCCAACTGCTTTTTTCTCTTTAACATAGTTTATGAATGAAGTTTCAACACCTAAATGTGTATTTACTCCTTCTCTTCCAGGAGTTGAAGTAATTTTACCGAAAGTTGTATATCCGTCTTTTCCTGCTGCAACATATGAATTTGTTCCTACAGTATAAGTTTTTTTGTTTCGTCTATTGGAACCCATTTATTTGTTTTTGCATCAAGTACTTCTACTTTTTTTACTCTCGTTCCATGAGTTCCTTCCTTAGTTGCTTCATATCTTACTGCCGCTCCATATGGGAATGCTCCTGAAGATCCACCGTCAAGTGAAAAATGCAACGCATCTTCTATAACCTGTTTAATTTCTGCTCCATTCATTTTCAGTATATAGATTGTGTTTGAAGTAAATGGAAGTAATGTATAGGCATCATCATATGAAATTTTTCCAGGCACAAGTGAAATTCTAGTTCCTCCTGAGTTCATTATTACCATGTCAACATTACCTGTTCCCATATTTTTTTAAGCATATGTAAAACTGCTTCAGATACAAGCGTTGTAGCTAGCGATCCTTCCGGATTTTTTTCATTAGGTATTCTGTTTTGCTGATCCACCTGGTATTTCTTCTGTTATATTACCTATTTCTTTTTTTACCAAGTTCATTTTTTTCCTTTTTATATCCTTCAAGAATTTTTCTGAGCTGTTGGATCTTCTTTTTACAAATTTTTAAATCTTTACGGCTGTTTATAAATTTAATAACATCTTCTTTTTCTTTTTCCTTCAAGCTGACTCTTTTCACCTTTTTCGTTTTTCACTTCAAATAAGCTATCTCCAAGAACTATTGTAGGTTCTGCCTTTAATTCAGTTATTACACCTTTATCATTAAATTTAACCTTCATATTTCCTACCAGATGAGAGTAGCTCCATGCTTCTGCAACATATACAGGTTCCCCTGCTGGAGACATTATTTTTCTTAGGATATTCAGCAACCGGTTTCAATCCATATTCTTTGAATCCTTCCCTAGAAGATAGTGAGTATCCCCTGTTATAATAAGGTCTATTCCTGAAACTTTTTCAGCTATTTCAAGGTTTTTTCTCATATCCTGCGTGTGAAAGGAAGATTATTTTGTTAATTCCTTTTTGCCTGAAGTTCTTCTACCATTTTTCTTAGCTGTTTCAACTTCATCATAGAATTTTTATATCTTTTCCCGGACTTGAAGATTCAACTGTTTTTCCTACTACATCCAATCCTACAATGGCAACATCCTGCCCCTGTATTTTTCTTTATCATATAAGGAGTCCATTTTTCCTTCCAGTATACTTCCTTTATCAGGAACAACATTTGCTGAAACTACCGGTATTTTTAAATCATCAAGGAAGTTTTTCAGAACTAGGTTTCCATCATCAAATTCATGGTTTCCTAGAGCAAATAAATCAAAATGCCCAACATTCATAAGAGCGGCATCAGCTTTTCCTTTAAATAATGTATAGTAAAGAGTACCTGAAAGGGCATCTCCGGCATGTAATACAAGATTATTCTTATTTGTTTTCTTTAAATCAGATATTCTTTGAATCATTCTTGGCATTCCACCAACATTAACAGTAACTTTTTTACCATTAAGAACTAATTCCATTTTTTTCTTCTTCAAGATGTGAATGGTGATCATTAATATGGATAACATTCAGTTCCAATGTTTTTTTGGTGAAAGAGCTTTTTTTGAAGGCGCTTTCTTTTTAGTAGCTCCCATAGCTGAAATACTTAAAAGCTGCAGCCAGTCCTAATAAAAATTAATTTTTTTCATATTTCCTCCTATAAATTTTTTTATTTTTTTATTCTCAATATAATTATATCCTAATTTTCTTAAAAAAATCAAAACTATATTATTTCAATGATTCCGTACCACGCTTATTTACGGGGATATTTTTTTCCTTTATTGAATTAAAGTATTTACTTAATGCCGGAGATTCAAAAGAATCAAGCCATTTTTCCTCTGGAATTGTACAATATTTGGCATAATACTGTGTTGTAACTTCTACAGGATCCTTTTCATTTAAAAAAATAATCCTTCCTCCTGTATTATTCTTCCATAAGTAGTCAGGGATGAATTAAAAGCATCCATCATTTCTGTATTTTTTTATGGTCTTCATGAAATGAACGTAACAAGACCTGTTTTATGATAAATCTGCAACGGAAGTCTCCTGGAAATATTTCCTTTATATTTTTTTATATGCTGAATCAAATTTTTTTCATCCTTAAAGGGATCCTTTAGGTTACCTAAAAGAAACCATACTTATTAAAAAGAAATAAATATACTGCAATTTTTTCATTATTAAACCATCCTTTCTTAATTTTTAAATATCTTTATCATAAATATTATATCCTGATTTTTTAAAAATGCACACTTATTTTTTTATTTATATTTTTCCTCTAATACTCTATATTATTTTTTTATCCAGATATTCTTCATAAGATTCGTATTCATTCCCTATTACCTAAAAATCAAACCAGGCATTATAGTAAATTCTGCATTCTTTTATATATTCTTCATTATCTTTTTCCCAATTTTTGGGTATTTCAGAAAAAAATATCCAAGTAATCTTTGAAAATCGTTTTCATTTATAAATTCTCCTTTTTAAATATAAAAATAGCTAACTTCCTAATTTCTCTGACATAAATTCTAAAAATATTCCTGTGTATTCAGAACATTCACTCTCTAATTAAAAATCAAAATTTATTTTTCCAACTTAATTATATCCTTTTTCTATAATATACTCTATTTGTTTTTCCTTTGCTATAAATTCTATAAAACAGATATCCTATAAACCACCTGCCAAATACTGATTAACTAAATTTTTATAAATTAAATAATATAAAATTCACCTGTAAGATTTTCTCTTCAAAAGAATTGACTTATTTGAAAAAATGATATATTCAAATTATCAATTAGTTATACAAAAATAATAAATTTAAGGAGAGATGATATAATGGCAATAAGTTTAAACAATGATACTTTTTGAAAAAGCAAATATCTAGCGGAGTTACTCTTGTAGATTTCTGGGCTGAATGGTGTTCACCATGCAGATTTCAGCTTCCTATTTTTAGAAGAAGTTGCAGAAGAAATTGGAACTAAAGCGGTTGTTGCTAAAGTCAACGTAGATGAAGAACTTGAACTTGCTCAGCAGTTTGGTGTACAAAGCATCCCTACACTGATTCTATTTAAGGACGGGCGCCTATTGACATAATGGTGGGAGTTCAGGACAAGGAAACTCTTGTGGAGAAAAATTACTAAAAGCACTTTTAAAGACAATAATTTTTCTGAAATTTTTCATTATCAGAAGTAATAAAAGCTGCAAAAGATTAAGGGGTTGTCTCAAAAAGAAAATTTTTAGTAAATGAATAAAATATAGTTTTTTATACATTATATTTATAGTTTTACTATTTTGAGACAGTCTATTTTTGGATGCAGCTTTTTCTAATTTAAAATTATAAAAAGGAGGCGTACTGCCTAAAAAAACACAGGCAGAACGGTAAAAAAATATGTACGATTCAGTAATTATAGGTTCAGGTCCTGCAGGACTGACTGCAGCTATTTATTTAAGCAGGGCAGGATTGAAAAATGTTATTATAAGTGGAACTCTTCCAGGTGGGCAGCTTACATCCACAACTGATGTTGAAAACTTTCCAGGTTTTCCTAAAGGGATTTCAGGTTTCCAGCTTATGGAAGACATGGCGCTTCAAGCTGCAAACTTTGGTACGAAAACATTGAAGACAACTGTCACATCAATTGATTTTGACAGCAGACCTTTTTAAAAATACATCTAAAAAACAGGAATGTACTTGAAGCAAGATCAATAATCCTCTCAACAGGTTCATCTGCAAAATACCTTGGAATTGAAAATGAAACTGAAAGTATTGGAAATGGTGTAAGTGCATGTGCTACCTGTGACGGATTTTTCTACAGAGGGAAAAGAAGTTGTTGTTGTAGGTGGTGGAGATACTGCCATGGAAGAAGCTACTTATCTTACAAAACTTGCAAGTAAAGTAACACTTGTTCACAGAAGAAATGAACTTAGAGCTTCTGCAATAATGCAGGAAAGAGCACGTAAAAATGAAAAAATCGAATGGAAGTTAAACTATACACCTGTAAAGGTTATTACTAATGAATTGGGAAAAGTTTCTGGTATAGAATTACGTAACAATGAAACAAATGAAGTAGAAACACTTAATACTGATGCTATTTTCGTTGCCATTGGCCATAAACCAAATACTGATTTTTTAGAAGGAAAAGTTGAACTGGATTCAAGCGGTTATATTATAACTGAAGGAAAATCTTCAAAAACAAATATTCCAGGGGTCTTTGCCGCAGGAGATGTACAGGATAATAAATATCAGCAGGCAGTAACAGCTGCTGGAAGTGGTGCAATTGCCGCCCTTGATGTTGAAGAATATTTAAATGAAAATGAATAAAACTGAGACTTTTATATAGAAAAAAATGTATGGAGGTTTTTAAATGTCTGAAGGGCACAAAAACTCCACCGGAATTGGTGGATTATATTATTAAAGTGGGAATAGATAAAGGCAACTAAACCCTTATTTAAACTTATGCTTCTTGGAATTTTCGGAGGAGCTTTTATAGCCCTTGGAGGAGCAGGAAATATTATTTCATCTTCCACTCTTGTTAAAACTGATCCGGGACTTGCCAAGTTTTTAGGAGCGGCTATTTTTCCCAGTAGGACTGATTTTAGTTGTAACACTTGGAGCTGAACTATTTACAAGTAACTGTTTATTACCACTTGCATATATAAACAAAAAAATCACCTTAGTACAGGTGATTAGAAATCTTGTAATTGTTTATCTTTTTAACTATGTTGGAAGCTTTATAGTTGCTTATATTACAGTAAAAGGTGAAAGTTTTAATCCAGATTCACTTAGTTATTTGCAGGATATGGCCACTCATAAAAGTACACACTTCTGCTTATTCACTTTTTTTATCAAAGGTATACTATGTAATGTTCTAGTATGTGGAGCTGTTATCCAAAGTTACACTTCAAGAGATACTATTGGTAAATTAGTAGGAGCCTGGTTACCTATTATGCTATTTGTTCTTATTGGTTATGACCACTCAATAGCAAATATGTTTTATTTAACTGCCGCTAAATTAGTAAATCCAAGTTTATTTTGGAATTTCTTCTATATTGTACAATCTATTTTTACGTTACAATTGGAAATATTTTTAGGAGCTTTAGCAATAGGATTACCTCTATATTTTTTTCATATTATAAAAAAATTAGATAATTAAGACTTTTAAAAAGCTGTCTCAAAATTTAAATTTATGAATTTTTGAGACAGCTCATTTATTATTGTTTTATAAATTTCCTTCGACTACTATAATAGTTGTGTGTTTTTAAAAGCTTTCTTTTTAACCAGTCAGTAAAATCTCTTAAAAACTTTCTTTCTAAGTCAGATATATGTTCTAAGTTATTTTTCTATTTCATTTATAATTTTTTTAACCAATCACTTTTTTTCTATCCAATTGTCAAAGCAGACATCAAGTTCTTGCCTAAAGGCTTCCATTAGAAGCATCTACAAATGGATATATTATTTTTAAAAATAAGGAAGTAAAATTTCATAATCCTGAAGATAAATCCTTAATGGATTATTATAGCAGTGCCAATCTTTCCACTTTGCTTCCCAATTGGAAGTATTAGAAGTTTTAAGAGGATTAAAGTCTAATAATATTCTTTCACCTTTAGGTGCATTAAGTCTTAATTCTAAATATTTTTTTGTTTTTTTCATTAGCTGATGAATTTAACCATACCATTTTTAATTTCACCTCTATAAAAATTATAAAATAAAATTCAATATTTTTAAAAAGTTTTTTTAATATCAATACTAAAAATTATAAATTAATAAATAAAAACTAGACTATCTCAAAAATTACAAATTAATACAGGAACTGTATTTTTCATTTTGAGATAGTCTTATTTTTAATTATTATTTTATTAATAGATTGCCCTGAATCCTATTCCACCTCTTACATTGTGGCCTTTTTGTGTCATAGCCTGCATTTACTGTTACTCCAAATCTTATATTGTCTATTCCGATATTAAGGTCAAATTTTCCGTTTCCTCTTCTATCTTCCTTTTCCTTTTCAAGATTATACCAGTCTGCTGATGTATAACCTACTCTTGCCCTGTTACCTGTTTGCAGTCTTCCCAGCTCGTTTTCATATGCCACTGTTAATCCTACTGATAACTGGGTTTTTTTACTGCTAAAAGGCTGTACATACTTGAATTCCAGTCCAACTTCAGGTTTTTACTGAGAAATAGTCATTTCCTTCAACTTCTAATCTCATCTGTCCTGTTTCTTCTTTTATGTCACTAAATCTTCCATATTCCATCTTTAATGATCCATATGGTCTTAAATGAGTTCTTTCGCTCATTCTTATGTCATAACCTAACTCATTTTTCAGGGATACCCCATATGTATTGTATGCTGATTTCGCTTCAAATATATCATCAACTACCAGATACTTACGTTTCATTTCGTTTCTTCCAACAAACACATCTCCGCCAATTGTCCATTGCAGACTTCCATTATGGTCTGTCATTGGGGACATCGTCTTGAAGATTCCCACCTTTAACATTGTCTGTTCTTCTCTTGATTTCCCTATATCCTTAAACTTGAATCTGTTTGTCACTGCCCCTGCATACCATCCACTTGAGTTCCCTAACTTAACAGTTTCATTTTCATGAACATAGGCTACTCCGTAAGCATTGCTTGTGTAGTCAATTACTCCTGCAGTATCTGTATTATATTCATCCTTCATTCCGAAGGCTTTTATTTTATTGGAGTTTTTTTAGTTGTATTTCTCCATTCGTTTCTTAAATAATCAAATTCCTTATCAAGTGTCTTTCCTGTTGCATTTACTCTTTGCTGAACGTTTGAGTACTGGTGTCCCTTCATTTGATCCACTGCTTGAGCAAATAACTGAGGTTCTCCTTTTTCCTATTGCATTTAACTTATCAAATAGAGCTTTTTTCTCTCGAACCTACACCTTCAACTCCATATCTCTGTTCTAAACCGTCCATGAAAGTTGTATATATCCTGATCTTTTCGCAAAAGCTGTATAAGGTATCTTAGATAGATATACTGCATTGAAAGTATCATCTGAATTTTTGAGTTCCAGTTGCTATCCAAGTTAAACTTCCTGAAGTAATCTTAAAGTTCTTTCCAGTACCTCCTGAAGTTAATACACTTATCTCATCATTATATGGTTTTAATATATTTTTCTCCTATTTTAATATCTTTGCTAGTTGTATATCTTGATGCTTCTGTTCCAAATATCAGGTTAATATTGTTTACACCTGTTAAATGCTGCAATCCTTGGATAGGATTTGTGTAATTTACTCCTGATGTATCAACATACATTCCCAACTCTGATGCTATTGCAACAGAAGGTGTATTTCCTAAATTAGAACTTGTTAAATCTAGTTCTGTACTTCCTGCTACTACTCTCGATGCATTCGGTGAAGCAATTACTGTATCCACAAAAGTTGGTGTCAGAATATTTCCATCTCTGGAAACTGTAGCCGTTCCATTTCCTGGTGCCTTAATTTCAATACCTGTTACCTTTTTAGTTGTATCAGACTGCTTCTTTGTCTGTACAGCTACTGCTCCATTTGTTGCAGTAGGTGTAGCACCTTCATTTTTACCTTTTGATAAATAGATTCCAGTATTGTTGTTTCCGTCAACTATGATGTTACCATAGTTCTTAATTACAGCTCCATTTTTGTACAGATACTCCTACTATTCCGTCATTTGTTGGATTAGGAACTGTTTTAATTGTTCCGTAGTTTTCTCCGACAGCATTGTTATCCAAGTGCATACCGGTAGTATTTTTCCCGCTTAATTCAATAGTACCATAGTTTCTAGCTATTGAACCACTTCCAGTAGCATACATTCCTATACCATTATCTTTTTTCAACTTTTAATAGTACCATAGTTTTCAATATGACCTGTTTGCTTTAATACTCCATCATCATCTGTGTAACCTGCAACCATTCCAATAGAGTAGCTTTTTACTACGAATATCACTTCTTCCAACTGTTATAGTTGGATAAATACCCAGTGTTGGGTCTCCATTTATTGCTTTTGAAGTAGTGTTACCTATATCTCTTACATTTCAATATTCCTATATTTCCAACTCCAGAACTAAAGTCCATATCTGCTAGGTTAGTTATTTCTCCACTAGCATAGATTCCATAGTTTTTTTATCACCAGTTGTTTTTAGAGGAGTATTATTAGTGATAGTTGCAGTTTTATCACTAGAGTAAATATATACACTATTATTTTTTTAATTTAGTTTCTTGAGTGTAGTTACTTTCAAAAGTTGTTACCATTGTTGGAGATTCCTTAGTTTCTAATACAAAACCAAAAGAATTATCTCCCATAGATATTTTAGCTGAACTTGTTACATAGAAGCATTATTTCCTGAAATTAAAGCAACTTTTGAATTATCTCCTATTTCTATTTCACCATCTATTATAACATAAGTATCAATTAAATTAGTGTTAGAGAAAGCTCCTACACTGTTATTTCCTAATTTAATTTTACTAGCAGCATCTTGCCATATAATACCTGCTCCATACATAGCATAGTTATTATCTCCACCAATAATAGTTCCGAAATTATCTAAGCTAGTACTTGGTTCATTTGTAAACATCCCTATATTTGGTTTTATCTTTGGATATAGAGCTTTTTAATTTTATAATCCCTGTAGCACTATTTTGTTACCTCTGTGGTATAATCACTAATACTAGACATTCCAATTCCTTCTTGGTCAGAATTGATATTTATATTTTTATGATTTTTCCATCCAAGTATTTCTTCCAGACATTCCTATGGCTTTTATTACCTGACATATTTATATCACCATAGTTTCTCATTAAATAATGAACAGCAAAGCTATGTGGAAAACTTCTTGGTTTATTATTATTAAGTAGCATTCCAATAGCTGCTTCACCATCCATATTAATAACTCCAGTACTCTCATTCTCTGGAAATATTGTTCCATCGCCAAAACCATCAGTAGTAATAGGATTCCCAGCACTATCTGTTCTATATGCCATTCCTAATAGACCTATAGAAGCTTTTTCCGCTGACATTAACAGTTCCATTATTATGTATTTCTGAACCATTTACTGCATATATTCCAACTGCATTGCTATTAGCAGAAGAATCTTTTTCAACATTTATAGTTCCACTATTATTAACTTGTCCATAGTTAACGAAAACTCCTACTCCACCCTTTATCAGTTCCATCTGTTCTTGCTACATCTACTGTTTTTCCCAGCTTACAATGTTTACCTGAGCTTTCTGTATTAGTTACTGCTTTGTCACTTGAGTTAGCTTCAAGTCCTACAACTTGTCCATTATAGAATTCATTTGCATCAGCAGAGCTTAATCTTGCAGTTAAGTTTTCATTTACATTCAGCTTTAATCTTTGACCTAGGACCTTTTTAAAGAAGAACCCACCAGGTGTTGTATCTCCTTCATTTTTATCTGTTGCAACATCAAAATTAATTGTTCCATTATCTATTGCAAGTTCTTTAAATTTATTGAAAGTTTGTCCGCCTTCAGTTCCCAGGATTAAGAACAACTCCCAATGAATTTTTTTATATTACTTAAATTAGAAATATTTTTGAGTTCCCCAGGTTATTTCAGATTTATTCCAACAACATCATTTGAAATATACTGTTACATTAGTTGAAGATGTTGTTATAGGTCTGTGTGAACTAGAGAAATCAACATTCATTAATGTTGAGCGTCCTCTTAATTCTATATTGGAATTACTTTAAAAAGTCTATTTCACCCCTGACCATCAGAATATGCGGCATAACCATTTCCATCATATTTTAAAGTTGCTCTGTTAAAGTCGATTTTTAGTTCCTGTGTCATATGCAGCTGCTCCTGCTGAACCTCCATTACAGTTATATTTGCATCATGCAAAAGTTATTTTGAGCCTGATTTTCTGCATAAACTGCAAGTCCTTCCTTTGTTGTTCCATGCTTCAACATTTATATTTAATTTATCTCCGGCATTAGAAGTTATTGTACTTCCAGTACCTTTACTGTATAGTCCTGTTGCCCCATTTGTCGCTTTTATATTTGCTTTTATCTGTTGGATTAGGTCCCGACTTCTATTGTTGCTGTTCCTGTATTGTATATTCCGAAGATTTTTACCATTTACTTCAAGATTTCCTGAAAATTCAAATTTTCCCTTTATTAGAAATTCCAATATTTTCTGCATTTCCTATATTACCACTTGGATCTGTGTCTCCAACTCCTGATAATTTAATAGAACCTGTGTTTTTACCTTGGCTAAATTTATCAGTATACATACCTATACTTTGTTTAGCTTGTAAATCTATAGTACCTTCATTTACAATGTTATCTATTGTAGATGCTGCAGTTCCTGTAGCTGCCATACCAACAGTTTTAGTAAATCCTTTTCCAACTGTTATAGTATTGTAGTTATGGATATGTTGAGCTTGACCATTTGCAGTGTAAAACTGTATTTCCACTTCCTGTATAGTCATTTCCATCATCATCTATTTTCCTGTAGCAGTAATATCTTTCTTCACTTGGATACCATGTTTATCTGTTCTTACTAAACTACTATTTTTAGCACCATTTCCAAAAGTAAATGTTCCCATTGTAGTAGAGTCAAGTATCATGTCATTAGTATTGTTATCTGAATAATCTTTAAGTCTTAAGAAACCTATATTCTTTTCTCCAGCTACTTCTATGTTTAAATCAGATATATTTGCAATAGGGGTTAGTATCATTAGCTCCCGGTGCTGATTCTCTTGCTACTGCTGACAATGATTTTCCAATAGCCATACCAACATTTTTCTTCACCATTTACAGTTATTTTTCTTACCAGTACCAGAAGTTACTGTAACCATATCATAGTATTTTTGACCATGTAGCATATCTAGCATCTGTTTGAGGTACTACGAAAAATATTTTTCATTCTAGCACCATAGTTATTTTTACCATTAACTATTATATTTCTAATGATACATCCACTTTAAATACTCCACTATAGCCATAAATATATTGTCCAAAATCCATACCTATACTATTTTTGGTTATTGATAATTATCTTTCCATCATTTATAGTTTTAGTGGTATTCTATCTGGATCTACCATTCTTTTCTATATCTATCATAATACCTACAACGTTATTACCACTTGCTAGTATTATTTCTCCTGTATTTAAAAGAGTAGAACTTGATTGAGGGTGATTACGACTAGTTGCCCATAATTGATGTTCTATTCCAACTAAAAAAACATTTGAATTAACAGGAACAGGAATACCATGTAAGTTAATTTTTCCAGCAAAAGTTGATGTTCTATTACCGGAGTATAGTATCCACTATAGTCTCCTCCAACACCTGCTGGGTTATAGCTTATAAAACTTTTTGTCCAAGATCTTCCACCTAAGTCAGTTAATTCATATTCTCCAGTGAACATAGTATTGTGGTCTCTTAGGTCATTTATGAAAGTATTCATTCCAAATTGAGGTCCATTACCTGTTTGCCCTGTTGTTAAAGAACCATTCTTAGTTGGATCTAAAGTTGTTTCAACATTAAGTTTACCTTCCCATTTTGTTCCTAACCAACCTGGAGCTGCTCCAGCTGTTATTTTAAATACACCTTCAGTAGAATATTTTTTTCATAGTTTTGGACGATAATATTAGTTTGTGTCATCCCAATTATTTGGTTTTGAATAAAACCTCCTCCTACAAAGTTTAATGCAGGTGGATCAAAAGTTGTAGGTGTTATTTCTGCTGGTGCAGATGGTTTAACTGGAGATAAAAATAAATCTAGGCTCAAAATGTTGGATACGACACTTCTGGTGTTGTTGGTTTATAACTAGGAGCCTGTCTATCTATAATTTTAGGTTTTATTCCGAGCACTTATTTTTTTATTTCAACATCAGGTTCATGAACTATCCCTAAATTTGTTGATCCATATGAAGTTGAATTTAAGCCAGTTTCTAAAAATTTATTTAAATTCCGGTTGTATCTCTTGTTAAAACTTCATCTTTTATTTTTATTTCCTCTACCTTTATATGTACCATTCCAGTTATTGTACATGTAATTAGTTCCTGTTTGCCATGAAGCCCAAGGTGATTTTACAACATGGTCTCCCTGTTCCATAAGCTTAACAAGTTCAAAATTTGTCTTCTTTATCAGTTTGTTGTTTTTCTTTTCTAGTTTCCTTAACTAGAATATTAAAATCCTTTATATCTGTAGAAATTATTTTTTTCTGACTTTTCAATGTTGCTGTCATTTTCAGCAGAGAAAACATTATTTGAAATGCTTATCCCTCCTGTAATTAAAAAAATGTAATCAATGCAGAATCTGTATACTTAAAACCTTTACATTTTTGCAAATGCACACAATCCTTTCCTTATTCCTCTTAAATTATTCGTCATTAGTATTTCTCCTTTTTATAGTCTTTTCATATTTTTTTAAATTTATATAACTTCAATTACTCTGAAAGATTATATTTTGTTATCTCTCATAATTTTTATTAATAGATTGCCCTGAATCCTATTCCACCTCTTACATTGTGGCCTTTTGTGTCATAGCCTGCATTTACTGTTACTCCAAATCTTATATTGTCTATTCCGATATTAAGGTCAAATTTTCCGTTTCCTCTTCTATCTTCCTTTTCCTTTTCAAGATTATACCAGTCTGCTGATGTATAACCTACTCTTGCCCTGTTACCTGTTTGCAGTCTTCCCAGCTCGTTTTCATATGCCACTGTTAATCCTACTGATAACTGGGTTTTTACTGCTAAAGGCTGTACATATTTGAATTCCAATCCAACTTCAGGTTTTACTGAGAAATAGTCATTTCCTTCAACTTCTAATCTCATCTGCCCTGTTTCTTCCTTTATGTCACTAAATCTTCCATATTCCATCTTTAATGAGCCATATGGTCTTAAATGGGTTCTTTCACTCATTCTTATGTCATATCCTAACTCATTTTTCAAGGATACTCCATATGTATTGTATGCTGATTTCGCTTCAAATATATCATCAACTACAAGGAATTTACGTTTCATGCTGTTTATTCCTGCAAATACATCTCCACCAATTGTCCATTGCAGACTTCCATCATGGTCTGTCATTGGGGACATTGTCTTAAAGATTCCTGCCTTTAACATTGTCTGTTCTTCTCTTGATTTCCCTATATCCTTAAACTTGAATCTGTTTGTCACTGCTCCTGCATACCATCCACTTGAGTTTCCTAACTTAACAGTTTCATTTTCATGAACATAGGCTGCTCCGTAAGCATTGCTTGTGTAGTCAATTACTCCTGCTGTATCTGTATTATATTCATCCCTCATTCCGAAGGCTTTTATCTTATTGGAATTCTTTGTTGTATTTCTCCATTCGTTTCTTAAATAGTCAAATTCCTTATCAAGTGCTCTTCCTGTTGCATTTACCCTCTGCTGAACGTTTGAGTACTGGTGTCCCTTCATCTGATCAACTGCTTGAGCAAATAACTGAGGTTCTCCTTTTCCTATTGCATTTAACTTATCAAATAAGGCTTTTTCTCTAGAGTTCACACCTTCAACTCCATATCTCTGTTCTAAACCATCCATAAAGTTATATGTATCCTGGTCTTTTTTGCAAAAGACGTATAAGGTATCTTAGATAGATATACAGCATTAAATTTACCTGAAGCATCTTGAGTTCCAGTAGCTATCCAAGTTAAACTTCCAGAATTTAAGTTAAATTTAGTTTTTTTCCATTTCTAGAAAGTGTTGAAATCACTCTATTATATGGTTCTAAAAATATTTTTCTCCAACTTTTATATCTCTACTATCTGTATAGTTTTGTAGCTTCTATTCCAAAGATTAAATTAACATTTTTTTAAATTAGTCAAATGTTGTAAACCTTGTATAGGATTTGTAAATTGTCTTCCAGAAGTATCAACATACATACCTAGTGAACTAGCTCTTGTCAATGAAGGAGCTTCTGCTAAGACAGTATTTCTTAAGTCTAAAGTTGTGGCACCAGCTGTTATTTCATTTGGTTTTGCTGGAATAGTATCAACAAGAGTTGGAACTACAGGCTTTCCATTTCTTTTTAATTGTAGCTGTTCCATTTCCTGGAGCAACTATTTCAACTCCATTGATTTTTACCAGTTGGTTCTATTCTCTTTCTAACTACTCCTTCAGCTCCATCTAAGTTAACTGGATCATTTCCTTCGTTATCTCCACCATTAGCTAGAAGAATTCCTGTGTTTCCTTCACCTTTTTATTTCAATAGTTCCATAGTTTTTAATAACAGCATTATTGTTTGCTACTACTCCAACTATACCATCTTTTGTATTATTTGGAGCTGTTCTTATAGTTCCATAGTTTTCTCCAATAGCACTGTCTGTTAAGTACATACCAATAGAGTCTTGACCACTTAAATTAATTTCTGCTCCTACATGGTTTATAGCCATTGAACCACTTCCAGCAGCATACATTCCTATACCGCCTTCTCCAACTACATCTATTTTTCCATAATTTTCAACGTGACCTGTTTGTTTTAGTACTCCATCTTTATCTAAATAACCTGCAGCCATTCCAATAGAGTAATTTTCATTAATAACATCACTTTTTCCAACTGTTATAGTCGGTTGAATAGCTGCTCCTAGTTGCCCATTTACTGATTTTGATGTAGTACTACCTATATCTCTTACATTTAATATTCCTACATTTCCAACTCCAGAGCTAAAGTCCATATCTGCTAGGTTAGAGATTTCTCCACTAGCATAAATACCATAGTTTTTTATTACCAGTTGTTCTTAATGGAGTATTATTAGTAATAAGTGCAGTTTTATCACTAGAATAAATAAATATACTATTGTTTCCTAATTTAGTTTCATCAGTAGAATTACTTTCTAAAACACTCTGAATAACAGGAGTTCCAGTTATTGGATCAGCAGGAATTTCTTTTAGTATCTAATACATAAGCAAAAGAATTGTCACCTATAGTCATTTTTAGCACCATTTATTACATTGGCAGCAGCACTTCCTGAAACAAAGATTCCCTTTGAATTATTTCCAACTTCTATTTCCCCATCTGTCACATTAACTTCACTAGGACTACCTACAACATTGGCTAATCCAAAAATTCCTACACTATTATTTCCTAACTTAATTTTACCAGTATCGTGCCAAATATATACTCCATATATACCATAGTTATTATCTCCACCAATAATATCTCCTGAATTAGATAAGTTGGAACCATAACCATCTTTTTGAAATTTCTGAAAAAAATTCCTATATTTGGATTATCTTTAGACACAGAACTTTTTTTAAATTTATTACTGTTCCAATATCACTTCCAATATCTGAACTATGAGGGGTAGCATCTGTTCCAGCTGTAGCATATATTCCAATTCCTCCTTGATCAGAGTTGATATTTATAGTATTCATATTGTATACTTGACCACCAGTTGATAATATTCCTATAGCATTATTTCCTGACATATTAATAACACCGTAATTATGCCCCCTATTAACAGGGTTAGAGCTGTATGAATGGTTATTAAGGAAATACATCCCAATAGCTGATTCACCATCCATATTAATAACACCAGTACTTTCATTTCTAAGAGATAGTGTAGAACCACCAGGGAGAGGATTACCATCAGCATCTATTCTACGTGTCATTGATAGGATTCCTATAGAACCCTTTCCATCCACATTAACAGTTCCGGCATTTGAAACTGCTGCACCATTTGAAGCATAAATACCAACAGAACTACCATTTACAAAGTTATTTTCTTTTTCAACATTAATAGTTGCACCTGAAGCAACATTAACTCTTCCACCATCTGCAAATAGACCTACAGAACCAACACCCACTGCACCACTAGCTTTATCAGTTCTATCAACATTTACACTTGTATTAGTTTCTAAATTAATTTCATCTCCAACATAGTTTGCTAAACCTACTGCTGTTTGTTCACCAAGGTCAGCTATATCACTACTACTCAATATAGCTCTGACATTGTTTCCTGATTTTAAATTTATTTTAGCTCTTTGCATTAAAAGGTGTCTTGTTAAAACATAGTCATTTGTCCCTTCATTAGCTGGATTAAGAGCTCTACTCTTATCATAGTTACTATCTATATTAAATGCACCTATACCATCTATAGTTGCTATCTTATAGTTTTTAGCTCCACTTGCACCATAAACTTCTGCTCCACCAAGATAACCACTGAAAAATGTACCAGCTAATGTAGAGAAATTTAAAGATGGAATATTTTTTAAACTCATAATAGAAACATCATTTGAATGAGCATAGAACTTAGCATCTGTTAAATTCATAGTGAATGGATCTGTTAAATCTCCACTTCTTTTCAAATCCAGTTGATTTACCATATAGATTAATCTTTTGCATTTCTTACATCTATGTTTCCATTATTTTTTGTATATAGAGCATAGCCATTGCCATCATAGTCAATAGTTGAGTATTTAGCCTGTACATTACTAGTAGCACCATCAGAAACAATAGCTGAGCCTCCATTGTTAACTTTCATATAAAGACCATCTGTCAATGAAGTTCCATTTGCAACTAATTTGTCCACCTTGTTCTACATAAAAGTGCTAAACCTTGATTTGTAATAGTGCCATCATCTTTTTTACCATCTATTTCTATTTTAGATTGGTTAGTTTGCACTGTTATAGGACTTGTTGCAGAACTATTTTTTTAGCATAGATTGCTATATTTTTTTCCTGTTGATTCAGGCTTTAATTTTATATCAAGTTTTTCCATTTAAATCCACTTTTTGTATTATCAGAGTAAATAGCTACTGTATCTCTTGTATCCATAGTTATATTACCATTTACTTTGACATAATTATTTGGAGAAGCAGCAAAAACTGCCATATTTCCTATACCATTTGCATTTCCTTTATCTCCAGATAATGTCGATTTATTTACATTAATATTACCTGTATAATCAATTTTTTCCACCATTAGCATAAAGAGCTATATTATCTTCTCCACCTTTTAGTTCTATATTTCCATCAGTAGCTTTAACTTCCCCATCTTTTGAGAAAATTCCTATAGACTTTTTAGAAAATTTTTCAATTTTCAAGTTGTGGAACTTTTACATGTAATTCAGCAGCAGGATTATTTAAATATATACCAACTATTTCCTCAGCTAAATTTTCATCTCCACCAGCTTTATTGTGGTTAGCTTCTTTACTATTTGCTGCATTAAGAAGAGAGTTTTCAGGAACATAGGCTGGTATTGTAGTGTTATCTTTAGCTCCTATTACAAATCTAGCAGTATTTCTATCGTTCTTTATTCCATCCCCGCTGTTTTCTATATAAAGCCCAGTGGTATTATCACCTTGAAGATTTATAGGTTTATTCATAATAAAATTAGACTTTTTGAGATAGTTTTTCCACGAGCATCTTTTGTTATAAATAGACCAACACTGTTTCTACCATATAGATTAGCTTCCCCATCATTTATAAAAGATACATCTCCACGAGCTAGAGTAGAACTTGCAGTGAAAACAGCAAGATAACCTTTTTCTCCATACATACTTATTTTACCAGTTTTATTATTAGCATATATATGTTGGGTACCTGTGTAACCAGCTCCTGTATCTGGTCCATAAAGGAAAATAGCATTTGAATGAGTCTTGGTATTTCCTTCTTCATAGTTCATACTAATGATATTTCCACGATTTTCTACAAGGTTAACTCTTTTTCCCCATATTTCCAGCAAAAGTTGTTTGAACATATCTTATTCCTGTACCACCTAGTTCAACTGTACCTCTATTTACATGATATAGCTCTCCACCTTGATCATTTTTTGAAATCAGTATCATCAGTATATTTTTTCTTATTTCATTGAATTCTTCTGTTGATATATGTCCATCTGTTTTTAATTTATCAAATTTATCTATTGTATTACCTTCTGTTTCAAAGTGTATAAATATTTGCCCATCTATATTATTATTTTCATTTATCAAAAGATAATTTTTGAATTTTTCCCAAAAATATGAATAAGGTATATCTTCAAGTGACATAAAGAATGTAGGCACATCACCAGCAAGGTCAATATTTTCAGGAGGTTCAACTCCCACATCAACATTTACAGGTCTTACTTGTATTTGCCCTCTTTGATAGTTTTTTAAGTTGGATTCTGTTTACAGTTCCACCTCTTCTTTTTAATACTTCTCCTTTTTCTACAGAAGTTTGATATAGGTTACCATCAGTATTTCCTATACCATTGTTTGTATGCCAGTATGAATATCTACCAGCTACCCCATTGATCCATCTTCCAGGGAAGTCAGCAAAACCACTTACAGTTATATTTGGAGCGTTAACAGTTGGAATAGAAGGAGTTCCTATTTCTCTAGCTTCAAAATAAGGTAATCTAAAAACATATGGTTCCTGACTCTTTCTGGTTGTACTTTTATCTATAATAACTGGGGCAATTCTAGTAGTTACAGAAACTGAAGCATTTGGTTCTTCTACAATGTTTAAGTCTGTACTTCCATAACGAGTACTCTTTAAATTTGGAACTGCTATATTTTTAGCTAGAGGATCAAGAGAGTTAGCTGCTCTGTTTGTTATAGCTCCTTCTGATACTTTGTCCCCTCTTCCTTTATATACTCCATTCCAATTGTTGTACATATAGTTAGCACCAAATTGCCATGAAGCCCAAGGGTGATTTTACAACATGATCTCCCTGTTCCATAAGTTGAACTAATTCAAAATTACTTTTTAATTAACTTATCATTTTCTTTTTGCTTCCCTGAATACCTGCTCATTTCATTTATTGAATTATTTAAATCTAATCTTGCCTGCTTTTGTAGATTCACTTTCCTTACTGTTAAAATTTTTCTTCATTTCCATACAAAAATCCTCCAGTTACAAGAAAACTTAGCAGTAAAGACTTACTATATTTTTATATTCTTATATCTCTTAGCAAGATTTCTAAGTTCCTTTTCTATCCTTCGTAAAGTTCCATTCATATTTTTACTCCTTTTTTTCTCATTTATTATATTTCAGAAAGATTTACCTGTTTTTCTTATAATATCCTTTTTAACTAGAAGTATATCAAAAACAAAAATATAATCAATCTTTTTATAAGCAAATACGATAAACATATGAAAAAAATATAATTAAAGATTAAAAATATAAATTTTAAAACAAAAGGCTTCCTCATAATGTAATACAAAAGATCACATTATGAAAGAAACCTTTTATTTATATTTTAGAATAATATTTTACTATTTATCAATTTGCATAAATCAAATCACTTCTAGTGAGAACATCCGCATCCACATTCTTTTTCAGCGATTGCTTCCACACTGGTAATGGTTTACCTTCAAGATATTCAAGTGAAGCTCCTCCACCAGTTGAAATGTGAGAGAATTTATCAGCAAATCCTAATTGGATAGCCGCAGCGGCTGAATCTCCTCCACCAATAATTGTTGTAGCTCCTGCTAATTCAGCAATTGCTTTACATACTCCTATTGTTCCTTTTGCGAAGTTTTCCATTTCAAATACTCCCATTGGTCCGTTCCATACTACTGTCTTTGCACCAACTAAAAGCATCTGCAAATAATTTGATAGATGCTTCCCCTATGTCAAGTCCCATCCATCCGTCTTCGATACCATCTACAGAAACTGTTTTGAATTCTGTATCATTTTTAAATTCTTTAGCTACTACTGTATCTACAGGTAAGATTAACTCTACACCTTTTGCAGCAGCTTTTTCAATTAATGATTTTGCAAGTTCAACTTTATCTTCTTCAAGTAATGAAGAACCTGTATTTTTTTCCTTGAGCTTTTAAGGAAAGTAAACATCATTCCTCCACCGATTATTACTTTATCAGCTTTTATCTAAAAAGATTTTCGATTACTCCTATTTTATCAGAAACTTTTGCTCCTCCTAAGATAGCAACTAAAGGTCTTGCAGGATTGTCTACTGCTCCTCCTATAAAGTTTATTTCTTTTTCCACAAGGAATCCTACTGCTGATTCTTTAATGTTTTGAAGCAATTCCAACATTTGAGGCATGTGCTCTGTGTGCAGTTCCAAATGCGTCATTTACAAAGACATCTCTAATGAAGCCCAGTATTTTCCTAATTCAGGATCATTTTTAGATTCTTTTTACCATCAAGATCTTCAAATCTTGTGTTTTCGAACATCAAAATTTCTCCTTCTTTTTAATTCTGCTATTGCAGCTTCTAACTCTGCACCTCTTGTTTCAGGTACAAATTTAACAGGTTTTCCTAATACTTCAGACAATCTTTTTGCAACAGGTGCTAAAGTTTTTGAAGCTTTTATCTTCTTCTGCCTTAACTTTTTCCTAAATGTGAAAATGCTATAACTTTTTCCACCATTTTTCCAGAATATATTTTAATGTAGGTAACGCCGCAACTATTCTGTTATCATCTGTAATTACCCCCATCTTTTATAGGCACGTTGAAATCCACTCTTACAAGTACTTTTTCCCTTTTACATCCAAATCTTTTAATGTCTTCTTAGCCATACTTCCTCCTATAATAAATTAATTTTTTCTTTATTTGTTAAATTATAGCACTGTTTAACTGTATTTTCAAGAATTATTTATTATAAAAAGAGACTCTAAAAAGAAGTTATAAAAGTTAAAAACCAAGTATAACCCCAGTTACATTGGGTATAATTAGTATATAATCTTTTTCGGCTCTTTTTGTCCAACCATAAATAACCCATATCAAACATGAAAAAGAGGCAAATAACGGTTGCCAAGGCTGTGATTTAGTCCCTGACAGATTAGCCATAATTTGCGGGATATATGCTATAAAGACAAAAACTCCTATAAATGCTCCAATCGAGACCAACTATTTTATTAATTTTTACTCATTTTTACTCATTTTTATTACTCCTTCCTTTTTTTCCTTTTTGTTTTAATTAGTTAACCTTATCCTATTAAATGTATACACTTTTTTGAATTTCTTTGGTATCTATTAAATACCAAAAAGAAATATGATTTTTCCACCCTCATTTATTTTTTTATCTGTAGTACTTGTAAGTCTACAGACAATATATTATACACATTATACAGGAAGTACTTACTTTTTGTAGTATACTAACTAAAAGGAGAGTAATAAGTTATGGAAAATATATTACATACAGAACAAATCCCTTTTTTTAAAAACTCTTTCTATTGTTGAAGGAAATGGAAGCTAAGAATATTATATGAACTCGCCTATAATCCTACTTTTACGTTATAGTGAATTGAGAAGAAATTTAACACCAATTACACATAAAAATGCTTTCCACTCAATTAAAAGGTCTTGAAATGGACAATATGATTATTCGGAAAGAATACCCTCAGATTCCGCCTAAAGTTGAGTATTCGTTATCTGAAAAGAGAGAAGTTTTCTTCCTGTTATGAAACTGATGTGTGAATGGGGACGTAACTATGTTGTCTCAGATGAAAATGAAGTAATGTCTGAATAAAATTCGTTAAAAATCTTATAAATAAAATAAAAAAATACATCTATTAATTTAAAATATACTTTTTATTCTGTTATCAGATATACCTTAAATAATAAATGTATTTTTTTATTTATTTCAATATTATTTTTACTATGCTTCTATTACTCTTTCACTTTTCAGTACACTCTCATTGAGACTTTCCCATTTCCTTATCCACTACAGTTGAAATTACCATTGCTCCATTTACATTTACTGCTGTACGTCCCATATCTATTATTGAATCTATCGGGAATACAATCGCTACCGGATCAAACGGCAGTCCCATTCCTCCAAGTACAACTGTTGCCGCTATATAGGCTGTTCTGGAACTCCTGCCATTCCAAATGAACCTAATGCTATTACTGTTATAAGGCTTATAAGGAATACAGGTGTAATCGCAATTCCATTCATGTTTGCTATCATTATTGCAATAACTGCAGGGAATACTCCGGCACATCCGTTCATACCTATAGTTGTTCCCAGTGTTGCTGTAAAGTTTGCTGTTGGAGAACTTACTCCCACTTCCTTTTCCAATGTTTCAATAGTTACAGGCAATGTTCCCATGCTTGAAGTTGTTGTCAGTGCAAGAATTAATGGTGCCATTGCTTTTTTATAATATGTAAAAGGATTTATTCCATGTATTGCAAGATTTATAGACTGCATTACAACTACCAGTGCCAGTGATATAAACATTACAATCAGATAAGTCACCAGATTTTTAAATACTTCCAGTCCATAGAAGCTGTCAAATCAAACATTAATGCGGCAACTCCATAAGGAATTATTTTTATAATAGTTGTTGTGACACTTGTCATTACTGCAAATAGTGCTGATGTTACATCTTTTAACGGTTGTATCTTTTCAGGATTTTTCAGGCTCATTCTATTTGTTGCAAATCCTAGGAATGCAGCAAATATAACTACTCCTATTACGCTTGTTTCAGACATTGCCTTAAATATATTTGAAGGGATAAATGAAACTACTACATCAACAAGACCTTTATATTCACCTTTTCCTGTCCATGCTTCCATTCCTTCAGGCAATTTCATACCTACTCCCAGATTAAACAGCATTGCAACTGAAATTCCTATAATTGCTGAAATTGCAACAGTTACTGTATAATAAACAACTGATTTTTCCAGTTAATTTTTTTAAATTTTTCGTTATTTTTTTGAATTTATTATTGAATTATAAACTGACAATCCAACCAATGGAATAACAACCATTTTAAGAAGACTTGTAAATCCTCTTCCCACCAGTGAGCTGCAGTTGTCACATTTTTTTATAACATCAGGTACCTGTTCTGCCCCTACCATACCTAAAGTTGATTGAAATACAATTCCCGCAGCAAACCCCAATACTGTTGAAATAATTACCCTTGTAGAAAAATTTAAATTTTTTTCTTCAAATTTACGTTTATATGGACTAATAAAAAGAATAATAAAATTAATATTCCTATCCATATGCTTGAAAATAATAATGTTGACATTTCTTTCCTCCTCTTCTGCTAATTTTTTTAGCTCAATATGTTTTCATATACAAATATATCATTTGTACCTAATTATGTCAAGAAATTTTTTATTTCCTGATTTTTAAAAGTACTTCTATTTTATAATATTTTATCAGTAATTTAGTCATATTATTTTTTAATATTAAATTCAAATTTTCAATATAAAAAAACTTAATATTGATATATTTCCATTTTTTTCGTTACAATTAATAATATAATTTTTTTCAAGGAGGTCAAAATGGAAAGCTGGTTATTTCTAGGATAATACTGCTTGTTGGAGCTGTATCAAAAATCAGTCCATAATAATAGCAACAATTTTTTTGTAATGATATTAAAATTTTTACCATTTACAGACAATATAATGCTCGAATTTAAGAAAAAGGGGATAAACTGGGGAGTATTAGTTATTACAATAGCAATTTTAATTCCTATAGCTACTAAGGAAATAGGATTTCTTGACCTTATAAATGCTTTTAAATCTCCTATTGGTTGGGTTGCTATATTAAGTGGTATTGGAGTTTCCCTACTTTCAGCAAAAGGTGTAAATTTACTTTCAGGCCAGCCTGAAATAACTGTTGACCTGTTTTTGGAACAATAATCGGTGTTGTTTTTCATGAAGGGAATTGCAGCAGGGCCTGTAATTGCAAGTGGAATTACATATTGTATTTTACAGATTATAAATGTCATATGGAAGAAATAAAACATATCTGAAAGACTAAAAAGGATGTCTCAAAAGAAAACTTAAAAATAATGTTAAAGCTATATTTTTTTGAATTATTTAAAATTTTACAATGTAAAACAGGAAATAAATTTAGGAAAAAGTCATCTGTCCTAGCCTTTTAGGCAAGTTTTTGACTTTTTCCTAATGAATGACTGTTTTATATGAGTAAAATTTCTAGTAAAATGAATAAAAATATAGCTTTTTACTATATTATATTTAATTTTTTACTATTTTTGAGACATCCTCTTTTTATTTAAGATTATAAATTTTTCAGATATGTTTCTATTTCTAGTATCTAAACATTCTCACATTATCAGGCCCTTTTTCATTTACCCAACGTTTTCAATATCATTCCCTGTTTTTGCTTTCAGGGATAGTTTTATTTTCCCTTTTCCATCTATTTTTAACAATAGTTCCCTTTATAAGATCTATATATTTTTCATTAGGATGGGAAGTTATAAATTCAATATTATCAACATCTTTAAAAGAATTATTTATAACGGTGATCAGGGATCTACCTTCATTTGTACGCTCATAGGCAATTACATCATTTACATTATCAGCAAGCAGTTCCTTAAATTTTTCCATATACAAGAACTCTGTTTTTCCCTTCTTATTTTTTATAAGTTTTTTATACCATTTAAATAAATCCTTATCCAGATATTGTTCATATTCTTCATTTCTATTTACTTTGGAAGGATTTTTTTCCAGATCGTAAATAAATTCATCCCAGAGCATAGGCTTTTCTGCAGTAAGGGGTCTGTAGCTCCCCACATACCTACTTCATCTCCATGGAATAACATTGGAGCTCCTATATATGTCATCTGGAAAAATTGAAATAAGTTTCAATATATCCTTTTGGCTTTTATATTACTGTTAATCCAGTCTATTGATCGTATTTGGATGATAATTTGAAGCTAAATCAGGTCTTATTCCATTATATCCCTTTTCAAGCTGTTTACCTTCCTCCAGATTTCTTCCTACCTTGTCATTTACAATTCTTGAATAAAGTCTATCTGTATCATGTGAACCATTTCAAATTTCTGTGATGCTTGCAGAGACTGAAATGGATACCATGTACTCTTTTTCCCTCAATTCATTGAAAAAATCCGTGTGCAGTAAGTTTGTAAGTTTCTCCACCTTCTCTTTCTCTGATTTATAAAAGTATCCTATTACTGTTTTTTTCAGCCATTCGTAATTCATGACAGTATCAAATTTATTACCATAATTTAATATCATCTGAAGCATTTCCCCCACAGCTCTGCAGTTATATAGGAATCTTCTTGTTTTACATCCTTTACAACTTGTCGCCATTCATGCCAGAATTTCTGATTTTTCCAGACAGTTTGGAACATCAAGTCTCCATCCGTCTATTCCATCATCTTCCATGCCAGTTTTCTAAAACTTTTTCCGTCAGGTCCATACATCCATTTTTCTTGTAATATTAAAGATATACTCCTTATAGTGTTCATTGAAATGTGTTGAAATTCAGGTAATGAATTAAATCCTGCCCCACGCATTGTAAATTACCCGTTTTCTTTATTTTGCATAATCAAAGTCATAGGCATCTTCATCAGACAAAATGGTCTTCTACCGGTATATGCTTTTTAAAAGTCTGTAAATTTTATACCAGTCCTTGTATACAGATTTTTCTCCGTCAGCCATTACCATATTAAATGTCCAGTGCCTGTCACTGCTGTGATTAAACACACCGTCAAAATATGACTCTTATTCCGTTCTTATGTAATTCCTTTTATTAAATCAGCCATTATAAGATCAGATTCTGTCCATACCCATGTTGCCGGATCTTCTGTTTCTCCATATCCGTTCTTTTCCTTTATTTTTCACCCTTTTCAGATTTACTTCTAGAAGTTTCAGTTCACTGTTATTAACTGCATTTTTTTCCTGAGAACATCAATATATGTCTTGTTTCCATAGCTATTGCTTTCAGATACGTCAACATTGTGTTTCTTACCGCTTGTTCTTATTGTTCCAAAATCCGGGAAATATGTCTGAAATCATTTGCTCCATACTTATGGTTCTGATATGAGAAAAAAATACAGGGATTTAGCCAGACAGCATTTATTCCCAGTTCCTTTTCATATAAGGAATCTTCTCTTTAATTCCCTGCAGGTCTCCACCGTACATTCTTGCATATTTTAAGCTGTAATTTATATTTTTCCTTTTCCTTTCTCCCATGAAACCTGTTGATTAAAATCAGAAGTCCATCTATTTCTATCAAATTTTCTCTTTATTTTTCATTTTTAGACCATTTATATTTTTTCTATAAAATTTTTTGTTTCATGAAGCTCATTCGCTTTAAATGCCTCGGACCAAATTCATTGAAAATAGGGTCATTATAGTTATTTCCATTGTAAAATCTGTCAGGGAAATATATTATACCAGATTGCTTCCTTGGACCAGTTAGGTATTTTAAAAATCTGAATATCTTCCGATGAAGTTTTTACAGAAAGTCTCTTTGGTTTTTTCTCGTATAACAAATCTTTTTCCGTCAAAGTATGCCTTAACTCCACCATCTTCCAGAACGAAGAAATAAAGAATCTTTTTCAACTTCCTTTCCAAAGTCGATTATTCTTTCAAAATAGTCAAAAACCATTTGTTCTGTCCCTAAATCTTTCCAGCTCATAAATCATCTCATAATTGTCTTCTTCATTAAGAACCACACTTATATAAGCTCTTTCCACATCATTCATCTGAGTTCTTATTTTTAAACTCATATTCCCTGTCTGAAAGCTTATTAAAATATTTCAGGCTTTTCATAATTATGAACTATTGCTTTAAGGTTAGTTTTTCTATCTATGGCTTCAAATACAAATTTTCCTGTACCAAGATCCCCTGTGGAAAACAATGCTCCATTTTTTCTCCGATTATAAGCTCAGGTTTTCATTTTTTTCGGATACCATTCATTATCAATCAGATATTTATATTCATAAGTTCCTTCAGATAATACGAGTTCAATCTCATAAAGAGTATCTTCTATATGATGGACAGGCTCATCATCTGCAGTCCATCCATTAAAAATTCCTGATATTTTTATTTCATCAGCTTTTTCAAGATTAAAATCCTTTATATCCAGTTTCATTCTATGAAATTTTTGTTTTTTGAAAAATAAAACCTTGTTTTTCAGCATCATAAGTTATCAGAATATCCAGTCCCTTCTGGAATCCTGTTATTGGTTTCGGAGGTATTCTTTTTCTGCCTTTTGCTTCAAAAATCAGTTGCAAAGGGAGCCGTATGATTATAAGTAACTCCCTCCAGATTTCCATTTTCATCTTCCAGCGAAAAAGAATAGACTTCCCGGTTCTATATTTGACCATTTGCATATGTATATTCCGTCGTTTCTTTTTCAGCTCTATTTTTTGTATAATTCGTTGTTTCTGAATATTAATACTCTGCTTTTCATTTCTATCCCAATTCCTTTATATATAAACTTCTTATCCTCTGTTTTTCCAGATATGGAAATCTATATTTCAAAAATACTTTATACGCTCTATATGTTTCATACAAGTCAGCCTTAGAGGATATTTCAAACAGTGAATGCATTGATAAAAAGTGCCGGTCCTGCATCTATTGTTCTTATTCCATAGTAGGCAAGGAATTTTGCAACAGTTCCTCCTCCACCTTCGTCAACTTTTCCAAATCCTCCAAATTGATATTTTATATCATTTTTATTAAATATCTGTCTTATTTCCTGAATAAATTCAGCATCTGCATCATTTGCCGATACTTTTCCTCTGCTTCCTGTATATTTTGCAAATGCCAGTCCATAAGAAAGTCTTGCAACATTTTCAGGATCGTGAACAGATTTAAATACAGGATTCATTGCGGCAGTAACATCTGATGACAATGCCTTTGAATTCCATAGAGTTTCCCTCAGAATCTGATCATTGTAGTTTTCTTCAGTCATTGAAAGAAGTTTTCCTACAATTAATTCAGGCAATGTTGTCTTCAAACTTGTAGAACCTTCACTTCCTATTTCTTCCTTATCTGTAAGATATACCATTACAGTCTTTTCAGGATTTTCCACTTCATAAAGGGCTCTCAATGAAGTATATGCACATATTCTATCATCCTGGCCATATCCTCCTATCATGCTCTGGTCTATTCCAACATCTCTTAATTTCCCTGCCGGAACTACTTCAAGTTCTGCAGTAATAAAGTCGTCTTCCTCTATTCCGTATTCTTCCTTAAGCTTATTAAGTACAAGCTGTTTTGTCTGTTTCTTTACATTTTCATCATTTACAGGCATATTTCCAAATAAAAGTTTCAGTTCCTCACCTTTGATAACTTCCCTTGTATTTCTATCATCCTGAACTTTATATGACAGATGTGGAAGTATATCAGGTACACTGAATACAGGGTCTGTATCCTTTTCACCTATTGAAAGTGTAACCTTTTTCCCATCAGCCAGAAATACTACTCCATGCAGTGCTAAAGGTGTAGCTGCCCACTGATATTTCTTTATTCCACCATAATAATGTGTATTTAAAAGGGCAAATTCCTCTTCTTCCTTTATTGGATTAGGTTTTAAATCAAGTCTTGGAGAATCAATATGTGAAACTATCATGTTAATTCCACTTTTAATATCTTTTCCCACTATTACTGCAATAAGGTTTTTGTCTCTATTATTAAAAGTAAACCTTATCTCCTGTTTTTCAATTCTGTCTTTTCGTTCATATTCACAAAACCGTTTTTTCTTAAGTTCTTCTTCTGTAACAGTTACAAATTCCCTTTCTGTCTTTGCAGAATCAAGGTATGCCTTATACTCTTCCGAAAATTTAAAAATTCTTTTTTCTCATCTTCAGTATAATTTTTCCATAAATTTTTCCCTGTTCATATATATACCTCCTATTTTAACTTTATAATCCTATTTTTGAATAGTAAATTGTACCATTTTTTTATAGGTTTTTAGTCTATACAAAATTTTTAAGTACAACAACCCATAAAATAATACAGATATAAATTTATTTAAAAATATTATAGTAAAAAAATAAAAACGGATATCTGAAAAAAATTCTTTTCCGAACCAGTGAATAAGTCCATTTCATTTCCAACAAATATCCGTTCTATACAATTAAATTTTTTTATAAAATAAACAGTAAACATTTTTTTATTCCCGTATAGTGCCTTTTTATGGCTCTGTCAAGTATGCCCGTCAGATAGGCAAGTGTCACTCCATAATTTGTTATAGGAACTCCCTTTTTTTCCTCTGCTATCCGTATACGGTTTAACATATTCTTCCTAGTTATCATACATGAACCGCAATGAATAATGAGATCCACATTTTCCATGTGAAACTCCTTCTCTTTAAAGTTGCACCATTCTGAAAAAAATAATCTTCAGATTGGGGTTTATTTTTTTCTTTAGAAGATTAGGTATTTTTTTACAGTTCCTATATCTTCATGTGAAGTTGTATGAGTACAGCTTTCTGCAATCAGGACAGTTCCTTCCTTCTTATTTTTCAGTTCTTCCAGTGCTTCAATTCCTTTGATAAATTCCCTTATGTCTCCCTTCTGTCTGGCAAACAGCATTGAAAAAAACTGGTTAGAGGTATATGGGCAGGAACTATTTTATCCACTGTTTTGAACACCTGCGAATCTGTAATTACAAGGTCGATTTTCTGAATTTCCTTTATTGTTTCCTCAAGTTCAGTCTCTCTCACCACCACTGTTTTTATTCCGTTATCAAGGCATTCCCTTATTACCTGAACCTGTGGCAGTATAAGTCTTCCCTTCGGAGCTTCCGAATCAATTGGCACTACAAGCACAACTGTCGAGCCATAGGCAGCCAGATCTCCTATTAATGGTGGATCTTCTTCCTGTTCTTTCAGATTTTTCAGTATTATTTCCAATAAGTTTTCCCTTTTTAAGTTTATATTTTCATCTAAAAAAACTGTCTCCTGAATTTTTCCTTCCTTAATTTTTTATTTCTTCTTCCTTCAGCTGATCAAGCTTTATTCCAGACAAAAATATAAGGTATTCTGAATCTCTGAAAAAACAGCTTCGCTTCCTTTTTTTCCTCCCTGTCTATTTTTTTCAGCATTCAGAACATATATTGCTAAATCTGTCTTCTGCAAAATTTCTTCTGTCTTTTCAACTCTCATTCTTCCTAAACTTCCAACATCATCCAGCCCTGCCGTATCTATAATCCTGACAGGTCCGTAGCCTATCAGCTCCATAGACTTGTAGACTGGATCCGTAGTTGTTCCGGGAACATCTGAAACCAGTGAAATTTCCTGATTTAGCAGAAGATTAAAAATACTCGACTTTCCAGCATTCCTTCTTCCAAAAAGGCTATGTGTTTTCTGTTTGAGTCAGGCGTATTTAATCTTTCCATCATAGATACAGATCCCTTTCTCCTGCCTTCAGTTTATCTATATTTTTCAGAACAAACTGTTCCAGTTTTTTATTTTCAATTGTTGCCGCCTGTTCCTTCACAAATTTTTCCACTTTTCGCAAGTAATTCCTTATCTCCATAATCTACCGCATATTCCACAAGTGTTGTCAGGGCATTTGGTTTACACAAATTATGAATCTTTTCAGATTTTGCTATTTCCATGAATTTTTCTCCGACTCTTCCTGTTCTGTAGCATGAAGTACAGTAGCTAGGAATATATCCTGCCGCCATAAGATCTTCGATTACCTGTTTTGGGCTTCTTTCATCGGCAGTGGCAAACTGATTTACATTTCTTCCTTTTATATGTTCTTCATATCCCCCAACTCCTGTACATGAACCTGCACTTACCTGAGAAATTCCGTGCTGTAGAAGTATTTCCCTCATTTCAGCTGTTTCCCTTGTTGATAGTATCATACCAGTATATGGAACTGCTATTCTTATAATCGTAACGATTTTCTTAAATGTTTCATCATCCAGTAGATAAGGGAATGTTTCCAAGTTTACTCCTTCTGCAGGTCTTAATCTTGGAACTGAAATTGTGTGGAATCCTACTCCAAATCTTTTTTCCAGATGCTCATTATGCATCATAAGTCCTAATACTTCAAATTTAGGATCTGCCAGTCCAAATAAAACTCCAGCTCCTACATCTTCTATTCCTGCTTCCATTGCCCTGTCAAAAGATGTTGTATGATAGTCATAATTTCCCTTTAAGCATTTAGGGTGAACTTTTTTATAAACTTCTTCATCATAAGTTTCCTGGAACAAAATGTAAGTTCCTATTCCCTTTTCATTTAATCTTCTGTAATTTTCAACTGTTGTTGCAGCTATATTTACATTTATTCTTCTTATTTTACCATTTTTTTATTGTAAGTGTCGTAAATTGTATCTATTGCTTCTAGTATATATTCTATATCACAGTTTACAGGGTCTTCCCCTGCTTCAAGAGCAAGTCTCTTATGTCCCATTTCTTCAAGAATCATAACTTCCTTTTTTTATTTCTTCCATTGTAAGTCTTCTACGGTGAAACTTGTTTTTCCCTCTTATATCCACAGTAAACACAGTTATTCACAAAAAAATCACTTATGTAAAGCGGTGCAAAACAGAACTACCCTGTTACCATATACATCTTTTTATTTTTTTCCGGCTATCTGAAACATTTTTTCAACCAGATCGGCATCCTCGATATGTAAAAAGCTTTGCTATGTCCAGATGTGTTATTTTTTTCCTTGTTTTCTGCTTTTTCTAAGTATTTCCAGTATGTCTTCCCTTGAAGGATTTTTCCTTCTTCCAATAATTGAAAATATTTTCTCTCTGTCAATTTTTACATGTTCCTTGAATCTTTCCATTAATTTCATCTCCTTTTTGGATCAGAAAGCTTTGAAATTGTCATTTCAAAGCTTCTTTTTCCATTAGCATATAGTATTTTAAACCTCAACTATCATCTCGCCTCATAAACTCTTTTAAAAAAATCAATTTTCATGAATTTCCAGTTTCCTAAATGTTTTTAATCCATTTCTTTTTAGAAACTGTAGTTTTTCACCTGTATTTCAGGGATGCTTCCTAATTTTTCCTGTAAATGCATTTATTTCATCCATTGTTCCAAGCATTATTATTGAAACTACTGATACACCTTCATTATGAAAAGGAAGTCCCATTCTTCCGTAAATATGCTGCTGAAAGTTTGCCACGATGTTGTTAAATTCATTCTGATGCTCTTTAGCATTTTTCCATCATAACACTTATTACTGCTATTCTTTTTTTCATAATCCCATTCCTTTCAAGTCAAATTTTTAGAAAATAACATTCCCTATTTAATTTTTATTATATCTTTAAAATTGCTTAAGTCAATAAATTGAAAAAGATTATTTTTTTCATTTGAAAATCAAATAGTTTTAATAGCAAAAAAGGAGGCTGTTTCAGAATTTAAAAATGAAAAATACATTTATTCATTTACTAAATTTTTTCTGAGACAGTCTCCTCAAATATTTTTATATTCAGTTTTTTATTTCATTTCGCTTAACTTTTGCTTCAAGCTTTTTACCTTCTTCTTCATATCCAGGTTTTTCCAAGCAATGCAAACATATTTTTTTCTTATACGCTTCAACTCCCGGCTGGTCAAACGGATTTACTCCAAGAAGATATCCGCTTACTCCACATGCTTTTTTTCAAAGAAGTAGAAAAACGTATCCTAAGTGATAAGGAGTAACTTCAGGTATATTTACACCAAGATTAGGAACTCCTCCGTCAATATGTGCCAATATAACTCCGTCAGTAGCTTTTTTTATTTACATAATCTAAAAGTTTTTTTCCAGCTATGAAGTTAAGTCCGTCAAGGTTTTCCGCATCTTTTTTCAATTACATATTCAGATTCAGGTTTTTCTACTGAAACTACTGTTTCAAAAGAACATTCTCTGTCCTTCCTGAATGTATTGACCAAGAGAATGCAGGTCAGCTGAAAAATCTACAGAAGATGGGTAAAGTCCTTTTCCATCCTTTCCTTCAGATTCTCCAAACAGCTGTTTCCACCATTCAGCAAAATAGTGAAGTCTTGGCTCATAATTTACCATTATTTCTATATTTTTTTCCTTTTCTAAGAAGAATGTTTCTTACTGCCGCATATTGTAAAGTCTGGTTTTCTTCAAGTGTTTTTTTCCACTGTAGTCTTTTACAGCATCTGCAGCACCCTTCATTAAATCATCGATATCTATTCCTGCAGCTGCAATTGGCAATAATCCAACTGCCGTCAGCACTGAAAATCTTCCTCCAACATTGTCAGGTACAACAAATGTTTCATATCCTTCTGCATCAGCCAATGTTTTCAATGCTCCTCTAGCCTTATCTGTTGTAGCGTATATTCTTTTTCCTGCTTCTTCCTTGCCATATTTATCTTCAAGCATTTTCTTGAATACTCTGAATGCTATCGCAGGTTCAGTTGTAGTTCGGATTTTGAAATTACATTTACTGAAAAATCCCTGTCTCCTACTAAATCTATCAGATGATTCAAGTAAACTCCACTCATATTCGTTCCTGCAAAATAAATTTCAGGCCCTTTTCTTTTTTCCTTAGGCAGATTGTTGTAAAAGCTGTGTGATAAAAATTCAATAGCAGCTTTTGCCCCAAGATATGATCCCCCTATTCCTATTACAATAAGAACTTCTGAATCAGATTTTATTTTTTTCTGCAGCCTTTTTTTATTCTTGCAAATTCTTCCTTATCATAATCTTCCGGTAATGTCAGCCATCCAAGGAAGTCATTTCCTGCCCCACTTTTAGATGTCAGAACTTCATTTGCCAGTTCAACATATGGTTTTTATCTGTTTTATTTCTTCATCACTAATAAAATTTTTTGCAAATTGATAGCTAAAATTTAATTTCATCTTTTTCTACATCCTTTTCCATATTTTTACATATAATCTATATTTTTTTGTTCTAATTTCCATAAAATTTTAGAAAATATTATAAACAAAAATTTTTATATCATACATATTTTATAAATTTAATTATCTTTTTATAAAGTATAACAAAAAAAGTGCAGTTTTTCAAGACAGGGGATAAATAAAAAGTCACATACCGGAATTATTCTGTATATGTACATAATCCCGATAGTGACTTCATAATTTTTCTAAACTATTTCCCATTCTTTGGCAAATAATTCAACATAATTTGGAATCCAAGGTACTCTGCCGAATCTGCTTTCTACATATAAGTAAGGGTGTGTGTTACATAAAGTTCCATCAAGGTTTTGAACCTTTACTCTGACATCGTTATTCCATTTAGGCAATCTCATTGCTTTTTGCACCATCTTCTCTTATTATTGTAAATGCTTCTGAAAAGGTCATAATACCAGCTCCTTCAAATAAATTATTTATATATTTTTCATATAAAAAAATCAGAGTTTCCCCAAAAATTACCTGCTATATCTGGTTATATTTCTAATTCATTTAATTCTTTACACTATAATTATAATACAAAAATAATAAAAAAAGCAAGATGCCTTTCCTATTTATTTTTACATTTTTAAATATTAATTTTTAACATTGTTCTGACGGCATTTCAAAAAGATAGCTGATTGGCTCATCCTTTGCTATTCTTTTTATTGTTTCAGCAAATATTTCACTTGCTGACAGGACTCTAAAGCTTTGTCAAATCTCTGTTCTTCTGACAGATAAATACTGTCTGTTACAACAACTTTTGTAAATACTGATTCCTTCAGTCTTTCTATTGCAGGTCCTGAAAATACAGCATGTGTCGCACATGCATATACTTTTACTGCACCTCTTTCTATAAGGGCTTTTGCAGCATTGCATATAGTTCCTGCAGTATCTATCATATCATCTACAAGAATTACTTTTTTTCCATCCACATCTCCAATTATATTCATTACTTCACATTCATTTGTCTTCTGTCTTCTTTTATCTATTATTGCTAAAGGTGTATGAAGCCATTTTGCCAGTCCTCTTGCTCTTTTAACTCCTCCCACATCTGGTGAGACTACAACTGTGTCTTCCGGACCGAATCCCTGTTTTATAAAATGTTTTGCCAGAATTGGTAATGCTTCCATATGATCTACAGGAATATCAAAAAAATCCCTGTGCCTGTCTTGCATGTAAATCCATAGTCACTACTCTTGTAGCTCCTGCTTCTGCCAGTAGATTTGCAACTAATTTGGCTGTTATCGGCTCTCTAGGACTTGCAGTTCTATCCTGTCTTGCATAGCCATAGTAAGGAATTATAGCTATTATCTCCTCTGCTGAAGCTCTTCTCAACGCATCAATGAAAACCAGAAGTTCCATAAGACTTTCATTTACCGGATTTGAAGTTGACTGAATAACAAATACTTTACAGCCTCTCACACTTTCTTCAGGTTTTATAAAAACTTCACCATCTGCAAACCGGTTCATTTTTACTAAATTTAAACTCATTCCCAGGTCTTTCTGAAACTTTTTTTGCTAAATCTTCACTTGAAGGTCCTGCAAAAATTTTTAATTTTCTTCTTATCTTCCTCACTTAAAACTAGCATCTGATACTTTTCCTTTCTCATGAATTGATTATCCTTTTTTTAAATTTATGATATATCTATTATACCATAATTTTTACTTTAGAAAAATTTTTTTCTTTTTTTATGTCTTTCCTTGTCAAAAACCATCCCCATTTATTAAAATATTTTTATTGCTGATTGTGAATGGATTATCATCATTTTACGGGATTTATACGATGCTTTCCCATGTTCATGTATAATTTCAGCTTCAGGATAATATACAACCTTGAATTTTTTTCTCCTATTCTTCTGCATAAGTCATAATCTTCCATATACATGAAAGTATCTCTCATCAAATTTTTCCTACTTCTTCAAAAAAACTTTAAATGGCACAAAAATGAAAACATCCTGAAACGATAGGTACTTCCATAATATGATTGTAGTCGTATTTCCTCATTTCATATTCATAATCCATTTTTGTAATCATTTTTCTTAAATGGAAGAAATCTCCTGAAGATTAGATTAAAAGGTGTAGGCAGTAATCTGCATGAGTAGTTTACTTTACCATCCGGATCCTTTATTTTTTTGGACCCTATCTGCCCAATTTCAGGGTGCTGTTCCATATAGTCATATATTTTTCAACTGTACCTTCTTCAAAAAAACTATATCAGGGTTTATTATAAGATGATATTTTTGTTATATTTTTCTCCTTTATCTTTCTTCTCCTTCAGAAGTTTTTTTCTATTACAATATTATGTCCTGCTCCAAAACCGTTATTAGAATTATTAAATATATACTCTATCCTATCATCACTGAATTTCTTTATAAATTCTTCCAGTCCGTTCTTTTCTGAATTGTCTGAAATAAATAATTTAAAGTTCAGTTTTTAATTTCTGAAAACAGCTGATTATTTTTCCAAGGACTTCTTCATCAGTGTTATAAGTTACCATACATGCCGTTAAATCATACATAATTTTTAGCCTTTCTTCCTATTTTTACTAAAACAAAGGCTATCTCAAAATTTAAAAAAATAATGTAAATCTATATTTATGAATTATTTATAAATATAATTTTTAATATTATCCAAATTTTTGAGACAGCCTCCTATTTTGTCTATTCAAAATAATTCTTATCAGGATTAAATTCCTGCTGTTTCTGATCTTTATCAGAAATTGTAAGTTCTTCCGGATTTATTCCAAATTCTTCAAATTTCCAGTCTATATTTAATGTTTTATCACTCCATAAAAATACCGCTGTCATATTCAGGAGAATATAAATCTGTACATCTGTATACAAATTCTGTTTCATCATCCAATGTCAGGAATCCATGTGCAAAACCTTCAGGAACATAAAACATAAGTTTATTTTTCTTCTGAAAGCTCTATTCCATACCACTGACCAAAAGTTTCACTTCCTTTTCTCAAATCTACTGCAACATCATAAACACGTCCTTTTTATAACTCTTACCAGTTTTCCTGAGTGTGCTTTTGTCTGAAAATGAAGGCCTCTTAATACACCTTTTTTTAGATTTAGAGTGATTATCCTGAACAAAAATTCATTGTAAGTCCTAATTCTTCAAAAGATGCCTGGTTATATGTTTCCATAAAAAAACCTCTTGAATCTCCAAAAACTTTTTGTTTCAATTATTACAAGATCTTTAATTGGTGTCTTTTTCACAGTAAAATTATTCATTCTATTTACCTCCATACATTTCATCATAATATTTCTGATAATCTCCCTGAAACCACTTCATTTACCCATTCCTGATTTTTCAAGATACCATTTTACAGTTTTTCTTATTCCTGTTTCAAAAATCAGTTTCAGGATACCATCCTAATTCCCTTGCAATTTTTGAAGGATCAATTGCATATCTCATATCGTGTCCCAATCTGTCCTGGACATAAGTTATCAGGTCATAATTTATATTTGATAAATCTGTCTTCAGCACTTTTTTTATACTCATCATTTGCAGTAATTTCATCCTTTAAGATATCAATTACTAATTTTACAATATTTATATTCTGCTCCTCATTAAATCCACCAATATTGTAAACTTCTCCTAATTTTCCCATTTCTAACTACTAAATCAATTCCTTTACAGTGATCTTCCACATATAGCCAGTCCCTTACATTGTCACCTTTACCATAAACAGGTAGTTTTTTACCTTCAAGAACATTTTTTATCATTAGAGGAATTAATTTTTCCGGAAAATGATATGGACCGTAATTATTGGAACATCTTGTAATATTTATTGGCATTTTATAAGTTTCCCCATATGCAATTACAATATGGTCAGCCCCTGTTTTTTGATGCAGAATAAGGACTTCTTGGATCAAGCGGTGTTTTTTCTGTAAAAAAATTCTCTCCATAAGTTTTTAAATTAGTTCTGTTCTTTACAACTTTTTTCACTTCTTCATCTTCAATTACCAAATCAATCGCTGTTTCATAATCTTTTGGATAAACTTCCATAAACTTCATCTGTAGATACTTGTAAATACTTTTACACCCTCTCTATAGACTGGATATCCATTTTCATCTTTAGAAACTGTCCAAGCTTTTTAGCATTTTCAAGTAGATTCTGAGTTCCTAGAATATTTGTTTCAAGAAATATCTGAGGATTTTCAATAGATCTGTCTACATGTGACTCTGCAGCAAAATTCACTACATAATCAACATCATTTTCAGAAAATATTCTTTCTATTTCTTTTTCTGTCCCTAATATCAACCTTTCTCAAACTTTACTCCAGAATTTTTTTAATTCTTCCCTTATAGTTCCTAAATTTCCTGCATAAGTTAAAGCATCCACAACTATTACTTTAATTTCTTCTTTACTCTCATATTTTTTCAAGATATACTTCAAATAATTTGCACCTATAAATCCGGCTGCTCCTGTTACTAAATATGTTTTCATCTAAAAATCCTCCTAAAATTCTTATTTACATTTTTATTTATAATTTTTTACTTCTTTTTTTATAAACCCTTACATAGTCAACTTTCATTTCTGTAGGAAATTTAATATCTCCGTCTTCACCTGTTTTATTTTGCAGTGCAACATTAATCATTAGGAAATGCGGCAACTTAAATGTATTTTTCACTTGATTTTTGCCACTTTTTTTCATGGATAATTTTTTATACACTCTTCCATTAAACAGCCATTTTATTTCTTTTTTTCATCCCATTCCACTGCATATGTGTTAAATCTTGTTAAATCTTCATTTTTTTCTTAATTTTAAGATCATTACCTATAAATGATGCATAAGTATTATCAGCTTTTTAATGCATGAGCTGTTCCTGTAACCTTCTGTAAGTTCTCTCCGTATATTTCAAATATATCTATTTCTTCTCTTGCTGGAATAGGACTTGTTGCCTGTAAATATCCTTCGGGCCATGTCCAGAATGCAGGCCATGTACCTACTCCTTCAGGCATTGTGGCTCTCATTTCTATTTTTCCTTCATGAACTGCAAATTTATCCTTTGTATGTACTGCACCTGAGCTGTATAAAAATTTTTCTATCTTTTTCCATCTATTTTTTTACTGTCTTTATTATCTTCCTTCTTTACTGTTATTACAAGATAACCATTTTCCAATTTTACATTATCCCTTAAATAATACTGCTTTACCTTAAATCCATACTGATCTACTAATTCTCCATTTTCATCCAAGTAATTTCCTGAATTCCATGGATTCCCATTTTCCCAGTAGCTCCATTTTGAAGTATCCAGTTTTATTTTTCATCAAACTCGTCCCTCCAGACAAGTTCCCATTCCACTTTCTTTTTTTCTTGAAAAGGATTTTGATAATTTCTTTTTTTCGCTTCTTTTTTCTTCCTTTTGCTTCTTCAGCTTTATCTACACTTGTTTCACTTTCTATCTTTTTCTGCATTCTGTTTTACTTTTTGTTATTTGCTTCTCCTGTTTCTCCTGCTGCTAATGAAATTCTGCTAAATCCTATTATTCCCAGGCACAAAACTAAAAATATTTTTCATTCTGTTTCTCCTTGTTCTTTTTATTTTTCCAACATTTTTTTAAATCTTAACCCATTATATCAAAAAGACTGAAATAAGTCCAGTCTTTCATATTATTTTACATAAAAAGCTTCCCTGATAATATTTATATAAAAATTATTTTTGATTTTTTTATACATTTCCTGAAATTTCTTACCTTTTTCATCCAGTTCAGCTACTCCCCATTTTCCATTATCCTTTTTCAAGATAAATCGTTCCTTTCACGGAAGTATACCCATCTATATTTTTTTAAAAGGATTTTTGTCATATTATCAAATATTTTTTTCTATTATTATATCCTCAAATTCTTCTTTAGGTAATTTTTGACATTTCTGCAAGTTTTTCTTTCATTGAAAAATATCATCTTCAGACATTAGCTGCATATAATTATCAAAACTTTTTGTTATATCAGGAATTGATATTTCTGCTGTCACTTCTACAATATCGTTTGCCGCATATCTTATTTTTTTATAATTTTTGTTTTTATATTTACTTAATAAATCATCAAATAAATCTATAGTATATTCCTCCATTTTCTTCATTACTTTCTTGGAAGTCTTGCTGTCCATTGCAGGTAAATTTAACTGACTTTCCATCATTCCGAAACCATTGTTTTCAATCCTTCAAATGTTGCCTCTGTAATAAGTCGGTAATCTCTTTTGAAGGCTACTTCTATTTCCTTATTATTCTTATTTATCTCCTGCTGTGACAGTGTAACCCCTTTTTTAAGGACTACTTTGTAATCTTCTGAAAAATAGCTGTAAAAGATAATACCATTAAAACTATTAAAAGTAATTTTTTTCATAAAATCTGCTCCTCCATTTTTTATATTTGTACTATATTGTAACATATTTTTTTCTAATTTTTAAATATATATTCCAGAAAAAGAACTGTCTCAAAAAAATTGAAAAATATTGTAAAAACTGTATTTATAAATTATTTACAGTTTTTCATATTTCCTAAATTTTGAAAACAGTCCTTTCATATCTTATAAATTCTATCCTCTATTTAAAAAGGCCTATGTACTCTTTCACCAGAAAGACCTTTTTCCGGTTCCATTTTCATGAGTTCTTCCAAAATCTTTCCTATCTCTATATTTGAGATTTCCTCTATCAGCTCAGACATTATTTCCTTTTTTTAAATCTGACATATCCTTATCTGTATAACCTATTATCTTAAACAGCTTTCAGATGATCGACATTTAAAATTTTAGAAATCTTCTTCAGCAAAAGAGGATTTGTCATACTGTGCTTTCCTGATTCCAAATTAGATAAATAAGCAGGACTTATATGCAGCAATTCCGCCATTTCCCTTAGGCCGATATTCTTCTGTAAACGCTTATTTCTAATGTAATAACCCAAGGCTATAACAAGATTGGGATTTGCTTTTATATCTTGCTTTTTCGTCCATTTTATCCACCTTTTCAATAATGTAACTGACTAATGTCATGTAACTTAAAAATTTTCCAAGTCTATTCTATCATTTCTTAATTTATTTTACCACAAAAAAAATTATTTTTTTATAACAAAATTATCTATTTTTTTCTTTTTGGCCATAATAGGCATTTTTCTCCATGCTTTCTCAGGAAATGTTTGTCAAGCAGCTCCTGCTGCATAGGTTTTACATCTTTATTTACCTGTTCTGTAAATGTTGCCATTTTTGCAAGTTCTTCAAGAACAACTGAATTATACACTGCTTCAGCCGCATTTTTTCCCCATGTGAAAGGCCCGTGGCTATGAACTATTACTGCAGGAACAAATTTAGGATTTATTTCCCTTTTTTTCAAAAGTTTCTATTATTACTGTTCCTGTTTCCTTTTCATATTCCCCGGCAATTTCTTCCGGAGTCATTTTTCTCGTACATGGAACAGGTCCGTAAAAATAGTCTCCGTGAGTTGTTCCATAAGCTGGAATATCTCTTCCGCTCTGTGCCCATATTGTTGCATTTGTTGAATGTGTATGTACTATTCCGCCTATTTCAGGAAATTTTTTATACAGCTCAATATGTGTAGGTGTATCAGAAGAAGGATTCAGGTTTCCTTCCACTACTTTTCCATCCAGATCGACAACTACCATATCTTCAACCTTCATTTTATCATATTCCACTCCACTAGGTTTTATAACTACAAGTCCTTTTTCCCTGTCTATGGCACTCACATTTCCCCATGTGAAAAGGACAAGCCCCTTTGCAGGCAATTCAAGATTCGCCTTATATACTTCCTCTTTTAATTTTTCAAGCATTAAATAAATCCTCCTTCTCTCATTTTTCCAAGCATCCATTCTTTAGCTTTTTTCACTTCTTCAATTGGATTATCAGACTTTTTCTGTCCACATTTCTATCAGGAATGGACCTTTATAGTTCAGTTCCTTTAATTTAGCAAAAACTTTTTGGAAAATCTACACATCCTTCTCCAAAAGGAACTTCCTTAAATTTCCCCGGAAAACTGTCTGTTACTGCCAATGTATCCTTCAGGTGAATTCCTGTTATTTCACCATTTTTTTATTCCAAGTTCCAGTTCCTTCAATGTATCATTTTCAGGCCATGCAGTAAGGTTACCCACATCAGGATAAACTTTTAGCCATGGTGATCTTATTATTTCTGCATATTCCATATTTTTGTAATGGAATTTATAAATGGGTGATCCATTATTTCTATCGACAGTGTAATATTATACGAAGATGCCCATTCTACAGCTTTTTTCAAATTTTCTATAAAATATTTCTTTGTCTGTTCACTTCCATCTTCATAATAAACATCATATCCTGCCATCTGAATTGTTCTTATTCCCATCTTATCAGCAAAAATTATTGCCTTCTGCATTAATTCCATTGCTTTTTCCCTTGTTTTTTCATCCATGCTTCCCATAGGAAATCTTCTATGGCCACTAAAACACATTGATGGAATTCTAACTCCTGTATTTACAAGCTCAGCATGTATTCTGTTGATTTCTTCATCAGACCAGTCAAGTCTTGCAAGCCTTTCATCTGTTTCATCTATTGATATTTCAACGAAATCGTATCCACATTCCTTTACAAGATGTATTCTTTCAATCCAGTCAATATCTTTAGGAAGGGCTTTTTCATATATTCCCAAATTAAGTCTATTTAAATCTCTCATTATTAACCTCTTCTATTAAAATTTATTCTGAACCGTTTTTTTCCCGTGAAAATTCAAACTTTTCACATAACCTGTTTCCGTCATAAAAAGAAAAGAACTTTATTATTCAGACCAGTATTTAGCTATTTCTTCCTTAAATTCCCTTGCAGCCTGCGCAGGATTTGCAGCCTCAGTAATTCCACGTCCCGCAATAAATGTAAACACATCTACACCTTTAAACAGTTTAAGTGTTTCAGTGCTCAATCCACCTGTTACTGATACTCTGAATCCCATTTCGATAAGTTTCTTAACCTTGTTCAGATCTTTTTCTCCCCAAGTTTCTCCGGCAAGTAATGCATCACGACTCTGATGATATATAGCCTGACTTATTTCTGCATCCAGCCATTGCTGAGCCTGTTCATAAGTCCAGTCGCCGTAAAGTTCCACCTGTATTTCCCCTTTATCTCCACGTACTTCCTTTATTGCTTTTAAAGCGGCTTTCATTGTTGGGATTGTTGCTGAACAGATACATGTCATCCAGTCGGCACCCCTTACTGCATTATTTTTTGCCACTGTTCCACCTGCATCTGCACATTTAGTGTCTGCTACTATTGTCTTTTCAGGAAAAAGGCTTCTTAAAACTTCTACAAGTTCACTCCCCACCTGTAACAGACAAACTGTTCCTGCTTCTATAACATCTACTTCATGTCCTACTGATACTGCGGCTTTTATTGCTCCCTGTAAATCTGAATGATCTAATGCTACCTGTAATAAAGGTCTTGCCATATCTATATCCTCCTATTTTTTATTAGTAAAATATGCCGACTTTTAACTTGCCGGCATACTTCTGATTGCAATTTTTAATTTAATTTATCCGGCAACTGCGTCACTGATTATTTTATAAATATCTTCCGGAACTGCAGCCGCTCTTATTTTATCAAATACGTCTTCATCTTCAAAAAGCATTACTATCTGAGGGATAGCTTCTCCATTGTGTACATCTGCATTAACTGCCGCCAGACCTATCAGTATATCTACTTCCTGTCCGTCAGGAAATGCAACTGGCTGATCAAGTGTTACAAAACTGAAGGAATTTTTATTTACTCCCATTTCCGGTCTTTCATGAGGCATTGCAAGCCCTGGAGCAAGCACGTAAAATGGTCCCAGTTCCTTAGTTCTTTCAATTATTGCATCAACATAGCTTCTTTTCCACAGCATTTTTTTCTCCACTAAAGGTTTCATGCACGCTTCTATTGCTTCTTCCCAAGTTGATGCATGTTGCTTTTAACACTACGGAATTATTTTTCCTTTAACGAATCCATTAAATTCATTCTATATCCTCCAAATTTTATCTCTACCTTGTCATAAAATTACTTAAATTAACCGATTCCAACTTCTTTCAACTTTGTTTCAAGCTCATTTGCATCAAGCAGATTTAAAAGTCCTATCATTTTTAGTATTTGGTCCACCTTTTAAATCATTTATTATATGAGTTGAAGCTAAAAACTAAATCATAGTTTGCAAGTCCTGATTTTGCTTCTCCAAGACTGCATGAATTTACATCTGCATCAACGTTAAGCTTTTTCAACACTTGAGCCACTTTCATTTTCATAATCATACTTGTTCCCATTCCACTTCCACATACTGCAAGTACTTTCATCATTATTACCACTTCTCTCTTTCTTTTCTATATTTTTAATTTTTCTCCTAAATCCACTGTTCCTTCAAAATATTGTTCCTTATTTTTGGATTTCATATATTGTAACTGAGGAATTATCAGCATTGCTACAATTACCAGCACATATCCCACTACTCCTAAATACTTCATTACAAATCCCTGAGCAAGCCATACTGTACTTTGATCGATATTTCCATGCCATCCACCTTTTAACTGGAATAAAGCCACGGCAACTGCTCCACATAATACCTGCAATACTCCTGACAGCGCTGATAATATTAATGCAGCTCTTGCTCCACCACGTTTATCTGCATACACCGCAATAGTGGCATTGTCAAAGAATACCGGAACGAATCCTGTTATTATGAATACAGGCGATTTGAATATCAGTAATCCTGCTATTGATATAAACTGAGCTATTGTTCCCACTAAGAATCCGAATAATACTGCACTTGGAGATCCAAATCCGTAAGAAGCCGCACAGTCAACTGCTGGTAAAGATCCTGGCAATATTTTATTTGAAATTCCCTGGAATGATAATGTCAATTCAGATACGAACATTCTAACACCAGTTTTTAATATTGTCAAATATACTGCAAACAGTAATGTTGTTGATACAACATAAGTTCCAAATGAAAGTTTTTTAGGATTAAATGCCCCTACTGCTACTCCATTAGGATTTATAACTGGACAAGTCTGTACTCCATTTGCGATTGTACATTTTCCAAATTTTGCAGTGAAGAATTCAGGTCCTAATACTAACATTATTGCTCCGAAGAATATTATCATTATAAGCCCTGTCGCAATAATGTCATCATGTAACATTGTCAGCCATTTAGGCAGTTTCAGGTCATCCAGTCTCTTCTTAGGATTTCCTATTTTAGGAGCCAGCTTATCAGCAGCCCAGATTGCAAACATCTGTTGATGTCCTATAGCAAATCCTGCATTTTCAGTCAGTCTTTGAGTCGGCTCAACTGAAAGGTTTGATCCTACTGCCCAGTATATTCCTGAAAATAAACCTATAAGTACGATTCCCCATATGTTACGGAACTGAGGGAACAGGAAGAAAATCATCCATGAAGCTGTTGAAGCCTGCTGCTGCATAATGTGTCCTGTTATGAACAATGTTCTTACTTTAGTAATTTTTCTAAATAAAACTAATACTATATTTACAATAAATCCGATTAATAATGCCATCATAACTGATGCGGCAAGACTTGCTTTTTGAAGGATCCTGTTCTATCATTCCTTTAATTGCTTCATCAACAGCCTGCAGTCCAAAAATATGGATCTATAACTGCCGCATTCAATTCAAATTTAGTCTTTAATGCTGCCAGGATCGGTCTGAATGTTGTTACCAGTCCACCTGCACCTACGTTTAATATCATGTATCCTACAGTTGCCTTAATAAATCCACCAACTGCTTCATATATTTTCTTACCTAAGAATAAATAACCTACGAAAAACTAAAAGACCTACAAAAAAATTCCGGTTTAGTTAATATATTTTGTCCAAACCATGTCCCTATTGCCATTAAAAAAATTCATTTTTTTCTCCTTTTAAATTATTTTTTTATTTTTTTGATACCTACATCTATTTCAATATACTTTTTTTCAAAAATATATCGTCTTTTTCCTATAAGAATGATTTGAATGGTAAATCCGGTTCGATAGTAAACGCATCTTCAAATCCTCTTGGATACATATATTCCATATCATCTTTATTATCAGGGAATACAAATTTTTCCTCCCGGTTGCCATATATATGGTTTAAATTTGTATTTCATTCTGTCTTTTTCTATAATTCCACAATAAAGTAATTTCTTTTCGGATCAGCCATAAAGTTAGACCATATATCGTGGTGTATTGGTATTACAACTTGAGTTTTTAATTCCTCAGCTACTCTCAGTACATCTGAAGAAGTTAATTTATCTGTCATTCCTCTTGGATTTTCTCCAAATCCTACAAATGCCACATCAACTTTATTTTCATTTCCATGTTTTTACAAAAGTAGTTTGAGTGGTGTGAATCTCCTGCATTATATATGTTACCTGCTTCTGTTTCAATCAGGTAGTTAACTGCCATGTCATCCATATCAGGTGGAAGTTTGTCTTTTAAAACAACATCTTCAGCTACTGTAAGAAGCATTGTTCTGTCGAAAGATTCAAGAGCTCTTATTTTTGCATCCTTAACTGTTACTACATCCCCAGGTCTTACAGTTACAAGTTTTTCTTCAGGTACACCCCATTTTCTCCATATATCTGTACAAGTTTTAGGTCCTATGAATTTTTGCTTCAGGACAGTTCTGAAGAACTGCAGCCGCTACATTCTGGTCTATATGGTCACTGTGTGAGTGAGTAGCCATAAGAGCATCAAGTTCTTTTATAGCAAAAGGATCTATAACGCAAGGAGTAGTTCTCAAGTTTGGCTGTAATGCCACACATCCTACTGCTCTCTGATGCTGATGTTTAGGTTTCATTAATTTGTTTTTACCTGTTCTTTTTCCTGTTGCAACCCAAAGATCCATACAGATATTTGCATTTCCTTCAGTTTTTACCCAAAGTCCCATATTTCCAAGCCACCACATGGCAACTTTTCCAGGCTCAACCTTTTGTTTCTTCGATTTCTTCATTTAACCAAGTTCCCCACTCAGGAAAAGTACTTAAAATCCAAGATTCTCTTGTTATTTCGTCTAACTTAGCCATTTCTTTCCTCCTAAAAATTTTTATTGATTTTTTTGTTAGTAATTTATTTTTTTGACTGTTCATTATTTGTTAACAATGTTATACCCTGATTTTTTAAAGTCAATAGCTATCCTTCATTTCTTTTTTATTTATGATTATTATTTTATCCATATATTCTATAACTTTTTGTATTTAAAATATTTTTTTAAATACAAAAATGAGCAGTCTCAAAAAAATGAATAAATATGGTTTTCATATTTTTTTAAATTTTTGAGATAGCTCATCTCCAATTTATTTATATTGTTTTATTTTTAACTTGAATGTATTATAGGATAACAAAATAAATTTAAAATGAATGGAATGAAATCTTTAAAAAGAAAAGAACAGATTTTACTGTTCCTCTTCCTGTTTATTCCTATTTTTCATCTTTATTTCTTAAACCTACAGAAATAGCTAATCCTCCCTATAGCTCCTAACATAGTTATATACCCCTGCTAAATCACGTCCTATACTTAATAAAATATATCCCACCTATTAGAGCTGATAAAACTACAGTCCCACCTATTATCTGTCCTAAAAGTCTATATATTACTGCTCCATTAACTAATTTTTTTCTTGACAATTCTGAAAACTTTTTGACTCTTGCAATTCTATTTTTTTGCCTATTTTTCCTGTTGTTTTTTTCAGCCATTGCTACAATTCTACTTGCTAATCCTTCCTGAATATTTTCATACCCTTGTAATTCTTCAACTGTTGGTATAGGGGCAGAACGAAAAAGAAAGACTTTTTAGAAATTGTTCTTTCTTCTTTTTTTGAAATTTGAGGTACTGATTTATTTAATTTTTCTTCTAGACATACTATTTACCTACTTTGTACTGTTTATCATATTCAGACATTGCATTCCGTATATCATTCCCTACTTTTTCCCAATCTGATTGTAATGCTTTTTAAATCATTTTTTCAAAATTAGAATTACTTTTTAACGATATTTCAGGAGAATAAACAATATCTGCAATCCCATTTATAAAGTCTTGTAAATGTTTTTTTCATGAAAATTTCCTCCTAATTTTGTTTAATAAAGTATACCAAATTTTTTTAAAAACAATTTTTTAATTATATGTATATCTTATTTTCTTTCAAAATTTTTATTCCTTATCTAAAATAAAACATCATTATACTTAATATACATGCTATTAGGCTTAGTATTCTTGCTAGAGTGTATTTCTTCTGCCCTATAAAAAGCAAAAATATCCATTTGCTAAAGCAAGCACTAACCATAAACTGTTATTTGGCATATTTTTTATAAAAAGTTATAATTAAGTCTGCTCTTAAAAATAAAAAGTATTTTTCCTCTACTTTTTTTCGCTGCGACTTGATTCCTTTTTTACTGGCCACCACCTTTCTATCTCTACTTATATAATAATATCATATTTTTTTATGAAAAAAATAATTAAGAAAAAAAGTAATAAAAAAATGGTGCCCGAGGCCGAGTCGAACCGGCACGATATCACTATCGACGGATTTTTGAGTCCGTTGCGTCTACCAATTTCACCACTCGGGCATAACACCATTATCTAATATTTTTAATACTTATATATTCTAATAAATTTTTGAGAGATATGTCAACTATTTTTTTCTAATTTCAATAAGAGGGTAAATTGCAATAGTAAATGTCACTTCTAAAAATTTATCCCCTTCTTTTCATATCTCCCAAAATCTTTAATTTTATATGTTTTTTTATTCTATTCAGCGATTACAGTCAATTTTTATTCCATTTGGAGCTCAATAACTGCTTTATTTCCATTTTTTTCTGAAAAAAATATTTTTTTAAATTTTTTTCCTTATCCATTGTTGCATAAATTTCTTCAACTCCAGTAGAATTTATATTTTTTTAGGAACTTTTTCTCATTCCATTCCACTGATTCATTCCAAAATGATGATGATATCCATCTACAGAAAGAAAATAAGCCTTTGGCACTTCTGAAACCACATTAAGACCTAATTTTTTTCAACATAGAAATTTTTATCATTTTCAATATCTGAAGATTCCATATGAATATGACCTATTTTTTTGTTCCCTCAGGAATTGAAAAATTCAGGCATATTGTCAGAAATTCTGAGCAGGTCTTCAACATCCACCTGTTCTGTCCCCATAACAACACGGTCATTTTCCCATTTCCAGTTACGGTAATCCCTGTCAGCATAAACTTCAATACCATTTCCTTCAGGGTCTGTCAGATAAATAGCTTCACTTACATCATGGTCCCCCTACTCCATCAAGTTTTATCTGCTCCTTCACACAGTTTCTCAAAAAGTTTCCTAAATCTTCCCTTTCAGGTAATAAATACGCAATATGATACACATTTGTCTCATCATATCCTTTTTATTTCTTCATTTCCCATAGGAAATAAGTCTTATTATTTTCTTTTTTTGTTTCAGTTCCTAGCGAAATTTCCCTTTTTATCAGTACTTTTTTTCATCCTTCAGAACTTTTCATCTTTAACAACTTAACATAAAAATCCTTCATTTTTTTCAATATCTTTTTACTCTTAGGATTATAAAATCAAAACTTTAATCCGTATCTTTTTATTACTCATAGCATTCACTTCCCATTTTTTTAAAAATAATATTTTTTTATTTCATATATTATATATCGATATTTGTACATAAAAATATAATAACATTCTAAAATGGAAAAGTCAATATCCCTACTCACTATATTTTTATTCTCTTCTCAACTTCCTCATACCTTTTCACTTCCAATAATCTTTTCAAGGTCAATATTGGAACGGACATTTCCATTTTTTTATTTCCGGCATGAGTTTTGTTATTTCTTTTTGTAAATCCCAGCATTTTCAATGTATCCTCATCAATACTATTAATATTGTACTTTTTGAGATTCTTTTCCATTTGTAGTTTTTCAGCAGGATTTTTTTATTTTTTTCCGTATCAACATAAAAGATACTTTTTGCCTGTTTTACTCCTGCATCACCAAAACGTGGAATATATTTCATTTCCTTTATATCTGAAATAATTCCCATTTCATCCCGGAACTCAATTATCTTTTTCAGCCTTTGACTTTTGAAATCCCAGTTTCAGCAGTTCATCATAGGTGACGCTGTTCACATCAAACTTTTTATCTGTCTTTGACAGATCATTTTCCTTTTAGCCTTATCCTTCTTATAGGAAGCTTCTTCACTAATTTCTATATCAGGAATGTTTTTTTATCCTCAATATAGAGCCTTAAAAAGTTTCCAGCAGTTAAAAGTATTACAAAAAAATAACAACATGTTTTTATTTTTCATGTTTTCCTACCCCCTCAATTAATTTCCCTTTTATTTTTAATTTTTTTACCAAACCCTTTTATATTACCCGGATTTTTCATCTGTCTTTTTCAAACAAATTTCCTCAATGCCTGTTTTTTTCTCCTCCAGCCTTACAGGCAGTTCATTTTATCCACACCAGCGGATCCTTTTGGATTTACAAGCCTTTTTTTATACTGTTTCTCTTTTTCTGTTTCATTATAATGTATAAGTTTTGTTATTGCTCCTGCCCCTATTCCAATGACAGTCTTGTTTTTCCTCTATCATTTCAATATTATAGACAGATTCTTCCCCTTCCAGGGAGTATCCAAGGTTTTTCCCCCACTGGAAGCTGTTTTTTTCTGCCTGTACATATAATAGGGATTCAGCTTCTTATCTTCTGTTACTTCATTTATCTTATTAAATATTTTTTTCATAATCAAGTTCAATATAATGTCTATAATTTTTCCTTATTCAGCCTGCTTGCATTTTTTTATGGCAAGGTTATGGATTGTAAGATTTTTCAGGATTGTATTTTTTTCCACTTCCTCCAGTGTATGTAAAATATCTTCAGTAGTTTCTCCTGGAAGGCCCAGAATTAAATCCATATTGATTTTTAAGTCCCTATTTCCTTGGCTATACTGTAAACATTGTCAAATTCTTCCCTGTTGTGATACCTGTTTACAAGCTTTTAATGTTTTTTTCATTGAAAACTCTGTGGATTTATACTTATTTTATCCACACCATGTTTTTTTCAGTATTTCAAGTTTTTTCCTGTCTAAAGTGTCAATTCTCCCTGCTTCAAAGGTAAATTCCCTAAGACTTTGTAAATCATAATTTTCCTTTACAGTCAGAAGCAGTTTTTCAATTTCTTCAGCAGAAAGTATTGACGGAGTTCCCCGCCAATGTATATCGTATTTATTTTTTTAATTTCTCTTCCTTTGAAAAATTTTCCCTATTTCAGCTGTTTCATTGTAAAGTGACTCAATATATTCATCATATCTTTCTGCATACTTCCCTTTCAGAAGATATGCAGAAAATGAACAGTAGGTACATTTTGTCGGACAGAAGGCTACACCAATGTAAACTCCTATTGTTTCCCTGTCGAGATATTTTTCCTGTCTTTTTACTATACCGAGAAGCAGCTTTATCTTTTCGTTACTTACAAAGTATATATTTTTTAAGTATTTCTTCAATTTTTTCATAGGAAAGTCCCATATTTAAAAAAATCTTCCGGCAATCTTTGTAGGCCTTACTCCGATAAGTCCTCCCCATTTATATTCCTTCTCTTTTCCAGAAAAGCTTCAGAAGGGAGGTTTTTTTGCCATAACTTCCGCCTGATCAAAATAGTCATATCCTATTTTTTTCATAAGAAAGTTCTGTTTCCTTTACAGTTTTACCTCCAATAATAACAGAGGTTTTCACTGTTATTAACTGTAAAGTTTCATTTACATCTATACATATGTCTTTTATCTGTATTTTCAGATAAAAATTTCATAGTATTCAGGAAGAAGAACCCTCACAAATTCTTCCAGTTTATTCTTATTTATGTCTATATTTGCAGTTATCATCTTTTTACTTTACAACTCCTGTAAGGAATAAAATCAGAATAAGTATCCCTACTATGATACGGTAATATCCGAATATTTTGAAATCATGTTTTTTAATATAATTCATAAATACTTTTATTACTCCATACGCAAATATGAAAGATAAAACAAATCCCAAAGCTATAAGGAACCATTCGTAGCCACTTAGACCCGATCCCATTTTAACTACTTTTAAAAGGGTTGCCCCCAGCATTGTAGGAATCGCCAGGAAGAAAGAAAATTCAGTTGCAAGAACCCTGTTAAGTCCAAGAAGGACTCCACCAATAATAGTTGCTGCCGACCTTGAAGTACCGGGCACCATTGCCAGGCATTGGAAAATTCCTATTTCTACAGCTGTTAAAATTGGAAGTTCAGATATAGTTTTATACTTTTCCTTCCTTTTTTTCCCTGATTCCAGCCATATAAGTAAAATTCCGTATACTACAAGCATTACCGAAACTGTCATTGGATTAAACAGATGTTCGTCTATGATATCATCAAAAAGCAGTCCTAAAACTACTGCAGGCAGTACTGCCACTATAATTTTTTTATCCACATGATTATTATTTCTTTTCTCTTCCGCGGTGACAGTTTTGGCGAAAAAGGCCATATTTTATGCCAGTAATACACAACTACCGAAAAGAATTGCCCCTCAGCTGTATTATTATTTCAAAGGCATTTACAAACTGCTTATTTTCCGACAGCCTTAAAAACTGTTCCACTATTATCATATGTCCCGTACTGCTTACAGGAATGAACTCTGTCAGCCCTTCCACAAGGCTCAGTAAAACTATCTTTACAATGTCTAGAATCATTATTTTCCACCTCTTGTTTCAATTATATTTATTTTTATTCTTATATATTTATTTTCCTTCATATTCTTAAATTTATTGAATCCTATTATTCCCACCAGGATCACTGCTCCTCCAATAATTGTAGATAAGGAAAGTCCCTCATGTAGAAAATAGTACTCCCTGCCAAAGTTGATATAAATGGTCCTAAAAACATGAAATTAGCTATTTCTCCGGCACTGTCCGCCATTGCAAAGTGCCTTTCCCCATAAAATATAGGCAACCACACTAGTAAAAATGACAGGCAGAATATTACTGTAAAACTGGCTCTAAAATTCATTTCAGGTATTTTCAGTAAAGACTTTGGCGAATAGATAGCAAGTAAAATCGCTCCCGTCATCATGCAGTATATGGAAGATTCAGTTCCTGAATACTTTCCTGAAAATTTTCTCTGCATTATATTGTATATTGCCAGCAGAAATGCCGACAGCAGCATCCAGAAAATTCCCTTCATTAAAGGAAAATACTCCCTTCCCATAATGTCAAAATCAGTATTCCTGAAAAAGAAATAAAAAAATTGAAATCCAGCAGTAAATATTTATTCTTTCCTTAAGGAAAGCTACCGACAGGATTGAAGTAAATATAGGTGCACATGCCAGCAGAATACTCGATGTTGCTGAACTCAATGTGCTTACCCCCTTATTAAAGGTTATCATATGAAGGGCAAACCCCTATAAGTCCTGTAAGAAAAAAACATCGGAATATCTTTTTATCAGGAAGTTTTATTTTCTTTATAATTATGACAACAATTAACATAAAAAAAGTAAATACGTATCTTAAAACTGCTAAAGTTGTTGAATCGTAATATTTTTGTACCAATTTTTTGTAAACACTATTGACACTGACCAAAAAAACACTGTTATAAAAGCCAGAATCTGTGCGACTGCGTTCTTTTTCAAATTTGAGCCCAATCTTTTTTTCAATGACAATCCCTTCCTTATAAGTCTATTTTTATTGTATATTAATTACCGGAAAGCCCTGGATTTATCTTCTAAAAATCCTTCTGTACCTTTTTCATATCCCTTTCCTGGTCTTTTTCTTTTTAAGGGCTTCCCTCTTATCATGCAATTTTTTTCCCTTTTTGCAGAGCCCTATCTCCATTTTTACAAGTCTCTGTTTCGTGTAGACAGACAAAGGAATTATCGTATATCCCTGCTCCTTTATCTTAGCTGCCCATTTTTCTATTTCCTTCCTGTTAAGGAGAAGTTTTCTTACCCTCGATTCAGGAAGATTGTTTATATTTCCAAATTCATACGGTGTTATATGCATATTCATTATGAAAATCTCATTTTTTTATAATTCTTATGAAGCTTTCCTTTATACTTACTTTTCCTGCCTTCACAGATTTAACTTCTGTTCCCACAAGTTCCATTCCAGCTTCCAGCTTATCCTCAATGAAATAATCATGAAATGCTTTTTATTTCTAGCCAGTACCATTTCTAATTCCCCTCATCTTCTGCTTTCAATATTTTTCCAAATCTATTATTTCTTCACTGAAAAGGTACAACCTCTATTTCCATTCTATCATATGAAGCTCCTGTAACTATTACCTTCAGGGTGTCTCCCATTGTGTATGAGATATTGTTTTTTTCCTGTCAGTAATTTTATAGTTTTCTTCATCATAGACAAAACTGTCCCTTACAGTATTTACATTATAAACAACTTCTATATGGTTTTCAAGTTCCATAAATATCTTGTTTCTGTTCATTCCGCTAAGCCTTGCAATATAAGTTTTTTTCCAATCTTATCCTGCATATACTCAATCAGCTTTATTTTCACACTGTCTTCCTCAAGCTTGTCGGCTATTCTCTCTGTTCTGGAAATAGCCGTTGAAATCACTTCAAAGCTGGACATGTACTTAGCCTTTTCCTTTTCCTTCATAAATCTTTCTATTGATCTTCCCAGCATTCTATGGACTACAAGATCCGAATATCTTCTAATAGGCGAAGTAAAATGCAGATAATATTTTGAAGCCAGCCCAAAGTGGCCCAGATTTTTATTTGCATATCTTGCCCTCTGCATTGCCCTTAAAATAAGCTTATGTATAAGATATCCTTCCGGAAGTCCTGTTGTTTTCTCAATGATTGTCTGAAATTTTCCAGGATGAAGATCTTCCAAATTTTTTATATAATACCCAAATTTTGCCAGCGATTCATTCAGAACAGCTATTTTTGCCTTGTCAGGATCCTCATGCACCCTGTATATGGCAGGTATTTCTTCCCAGAAAAGCTTTTCAGCCACAACTTCATTTGCCACAACCATAAAGTCCTCTATCAGCTTTTCAGCTTCCCCTCTTTCCCTTACTTCTATCTTCTTGACAAGTTTATTTTCATCGAGTACAACCTTATTTCAGGCAGTTCAAAATCTATGCTTCCTCTACGTTTCTTAGTGTTTCTTATTATGTGGGAAAGTTCAAGCATTTCAGTAAACATTTTATGAACGGCACTGTATTTTTCAATGAGTTCTTCATCACCTTCAAATATTTTATTTACATCTGTATAGGTCATTCTGTATTTAGATTTTTATAACAGATTTATAAAAATCATTTCCTATTACTTTTCCTCTGGCATCAAAAATCTATTTCCACAGTAAATGTCAGCTTGTCTTCATGCGGATTCAATGAACATAGATTATTTGAAAGTTTTCTTGGGAAGCATAGGGTATCACCCTGTCAACAAGGTAAATAGAGTTACCTCTTTTTAAGGCTTCCGTATCAAGTTCCGTTCCTTCTTTTACGTAATAGGAAACATCTGCTATACTTACATACAGCTTGTATCCAAGGTCTGTTTTCTCAACATATACAGCATCATCCAGATCCTTTGCATCTGCCCCGTCAATAGTGACAATATTAAGATGTCTTAAGTCTTTCCTCTTTTCAAGTTCTTCAGAGAAATCCTCTTCTATCCTGTCAACTTCCTTTATTACCTCGTTAGAAAATTTTTCCTGTATCCCATTATCTATCAGAAGGGCTGAAATCAATGTCTGGGTATCCTGAGGATTTCCAATTATGCTCACTACTTCTCCTTCAGGTTTTTTCTCACTATCTCCCCAGAAATATATCTTTACTGCAACCAGATCTCCTGTTTTTGCACCTTTTGTCTTCTTTTTTGAAATATATATGTCCCTTGGAGCATTTTTCGGTCTTACAAACCCGAAATTCATGCTTTTTCTCAAATACTCCGACAATAATATCCCTGTCTCTTTTTACAATCTTGTAGACTTCCCCTTCCCTGCTTTTATCAGGAGATTTGCTGTCCTTAAGTATTCTTATAAGGACTGTGTCTCCATTCATTGCAGTGTTTAAATAATTCCCAGGGTGATAAAGACACTTTTTTTCCCCCGGAATATCAAGAAATCCAAAAGTTTCCATTACCAATAGAAATTTCTCCTCTAAGAAATCCTTCCTTTTCAGGCAGTGTATATTTTCCATTTCTTTTTCAGATAAATTTCTCCATCTTCCTCCCAGCTGTTTACAATCTGTTTATATAGCTTTCTTTTTTTCTGGCTCCAATCAAGGAGCTGTAAAATTTCCTGAAAGGTAAATTCATACTCTTCCAGCACCTGTCTCAGGTATTTCAGTTCTTTTTTTCCAAATTTTTTTCATTTTCTCACCTTATTTATTTTTTTATTTTTTTATATCAGAGAATTTCTGAACAGAATGATGTTCGGATGAATTATATTATTTTTTGAAAGCAGATATTCAAGTTTTGTATCTATTTCATATTTTACTGCTTCATCCAGATTTTTCTTTGGCAAGTTCCCTTGCCTTTTCTACACCTTCCCAAGTCCTTCCATCCTCTATCGCATCTGCGAGATACACTATTTTTAGACAAAGTAGACATATTCTTACTTCCTATGGTGTGATATCTCACTCCATCGAGTATATCTTCATTATCAACACCATAAATATCATAATTGTTCTTTACAAATTCTGCTCCTGCAAAACCATGTAATATTGCTGTTGAATGTGACATTTCATCTTCAACTTCAGGATATTTCCCCTTCACCAGGTCAATCATACGTGAAAGTTCAAAAAACTTTCGCTATATCATGCAGATAGGCAGATACTTCAACATTTTTCTTCATTTTCACCATGAATTTTTTTGCCAGCCTTTTTGCACACTCGGCAACTCTTTCAACGTGTGCATACCTCTTTTCATCAAGATGTCCCCTCACATTCACTTTAATTTTTTCTAAGTCCATTTCTGCCTCCTTATATGAAAAGCAGGCAATTATTGAATAATTGCCTCTCCATCTATCTGTATATTTATTCCCTGTATATTAGGAAAATTGTTTGAAATCGTCCTTGCTACCGACTGTGTGAACCCGTCAAACATCTCCTTATTTTTTTCTCAATCCTGAAAATGCTTTCATTTAATTTTTATTATAACTGTATTTTTTTCCCGTCAACCTTTACATTATACGCACTCAGAAACTTCATATCCTTTGTCAGGAAAGGAGAATCTTTTATAACTTCATTTATGTAGTCTCCTTCTATAAGGTTCTGCTGTTTTTTTCAATAACCGCTTCCTTTTTCTTCAACCTGTTTTTGTCTGGGGATTATAAACAAATATGGATAATTTTTTTCAAGTGACTGCTGATTTTCTGCAGGTGCTTTTAGTTAAATTTGAATCAACAACCACATTTATTGTTTCATTATTTTTTTCTTATCGTATTCATTTACTGCTATTGCACCGCCAGACAGAAGGATAAGCAATATTACAATGAAATTACTTTTTGAAAAAGTTTTTTTCTTTTGACTGCTGTTTCCTTTTTCTTTACCTGTATCCTTGTTATTCCCTCCATAGTTTACTCCTATCAAATCTTTCATTATTTTTAAATACTTCTATTTCATAAAATGTCTTCTTATTGCATCAGCTATGGCTTTTGCGGCTCTTTCCTGATCAAAATCATTTACAAATTGAGATACATCAGAATAATTAGTCACGAATCCAAGCTCAATAAGTATTGAAGGAGAGTTACTTCCTCTCAGTACTGCAAAAGTTTGCACTCTTTTACTCCTCTGTCCTTCGTTGCAAAGTTGCTTAATAATCCATTTAATACATCCTGTGCCAGTGCCGAACTTCTTGTCTGATTCATTCTGTAATTAATATCCTTTAAAGCGTAATCTGACATTGCAACTCCACTGTCTCACCGTGTTATTAAACTTAGCTACATCTCTGCTGTAATTATCTGCATCCTTTTTTGCATAATAATATACTTCAGTTCCACTTGCAGAAGAATTTCCACCTGAATTCAGGTGAACGCTTACAAATAGGTCAGCAGATCTTACATTTCCTATTTCAGGTCTTTCCTGCAATGTTTTAAATATATCTGTTGTTCTTGTCATTATTACGTTATAGTCTTTTCCCAGTTCTTTTCCTAATTTTAATCCTACCTGCAGTGCAAGGTCTTTTTCCCTGTAACCGTTTCCTACAGCTCCTGAATCATGTCCTCCATGACCCGGATCTACAACTATTGTGTATGTACCTTTTCTATTTGAAGTTGGTCTTCTTTCTGTTGTGTCAGTTGTTCTTGAAGGCTCATTTATTCTATTATCCACTACTTTGTTATTTATTTTTTCTCTTCCGTTATCTGAAGAAAGTGCATTCGGATTATTAAATTTTACCTGAAATTCCTTCTTTGAGTTCAGTACAGTATAGTCTGTTCCGTCTTTAAGGAAAAAGTATATTTTTACTCCATCTCCCTGTTCCGTTATACTTACCGAATCCAAATAAGAATCTTCTAAAATTCTAGTATCTACTGCATTATTTTTTACATTTGGCAATTCCAGTATAAGCACCGATCCTGTTTCTGTCCTACCTTTTTATAGCCTGTATATTAACCTTCTTATTTTTCTTTTTAATGTTCCTGTAAATACTCCACTTCCGTAATCTATTCTTTCCAAAGTTTCTGAAAAATACAACTGTACTCATTAAAAAGTAGCAGAAGTACAAATAATTTTTTTCATTTTTTTCCTCCTGATTTCCATTATGGTTTTTAAAATTATTTGAAAAATACACGATTAATGAATATTCAAAACAATAAAACCTGATTATTTTCGCAACTCTTGAAACTGCACTTTTTGAAATAGTCATTTTTTTACATTTTTATCAATTGTAATTTCTACAGTTGTTTCAGAAACAGCCGCAATTTTTTTCCATGTATTCCACCAATTGTAACTATTTCATCTCCTATTTTTTTAAGCTATCCAGCATTGTTTCCTGCGCTTTTTTTCTTTTTTTCTTCCTGCAAGTATCTGTGGTAAAAATAAAACAACCATAAACACTACATATATCAGTATCCATTGACCTGTTCCCATTGTTCCGCTCCTTAATCTGTAATTTATTATTTTTTTCTATAAAATTATACCATAATCATGGTTCTTTTTCAATTTTTTTATTTCTTTTCCTGAAAAAGAACAGACTTTTTCCATAATTCCTACATTTTTTTCAAAATATATATTTTTATTCTCGTATTTTTAAAAAGTATCGGATATATTTCCACCCCTTTTTTTCCATTGCTTCGTAAAAGTTTCAGAAAAACTCCCTGTCTATGTTATGTTCAGGAGCAAATATTTCCGACTTTCTGAATATGAGGATTATTACTGCCGCCCTGAATCCTTCCTCCTTAAGTTCCATAAGTTCACGTAAATGCTTTACAGCCCTCACTGAAGGGGCTCCGGGAAACTTTGCAGTATTATCCTCCACAAGTGTACATCCCTTTGTCTCAATATATATCTTGTCTTTTTCCGTTTCCATGTAAAAATCCATCTTGCTGTTATTATACTTCATCTCAGGCTTTATATATAGAGGTTTTCCAAATGGGGAAAGTTTCTCATTATTAAATACCGCTTCTGCAATATATCTATGAAATGCTGTATTTATAAGGACTGTTTCATTGTTAATTTTTACAGCGATGACATCCCATTTTGTCTTTCTTTCCTCCTTATCAACCTTTTTTATAAGCAGTTCTGCTCCGTCAACAAGGAGTTCCTTCAGCCTTCCTGTATCATGAAGATGGGCAAAATCTTCGCCTTTTTTTCTTTTTTTCTTTTTCCTTTAAATTCAAATCTTACTGTAAATCTTGTAACCCTTTCCTTAAAAATTACAGTTTTGTCATAATCTATTCTGTAAATGCTTTCTTTAATATCTTTCTTCTGTTTTTTTCATTTATTTTTTTCCCTTACTGTTTTCATTTTTTTATAATTCTCTGATTACTGCTTCCCTGAATTTAAGCCGGGGAGAATAAAGCTCCTTAACAAAAAGGCCGTCTACCAGTACATCTATATACTTAAGACAGGCTTTTCTTTCCTTATTTTCCAATATGGCTTCTATTGTATACCCTGTATAGAGCCATATGTTTTTCCCGGTTTTTTCCTTTAAAAATTTTAATACTTTAAACATCTCGACGGGATTAAATAAGGGATCGCCTCCGCTTACTGTAATTCCGTCGAGCAGTTCGTTACTATTTATTTCTTCCGCTATTTTCTCAAGCCTTTCATATGTAAGAATTTCTCCGTTGCACGGATTCCATGACTCCCGGTTATGACATCCGGGGCAGGCGTGTGAACATCCTGAAAAGTAAATGGAATACCTCAGCCCTTCCCCGTCTACTATCGTTTCCCTATATATTCCAAGAATCCTTAACGTAAATTCTTCCTGTCTTTTTTCGGTTTCCATGGCATCACTTCATCCCGTGTTTCACTCTGTCTTTTTCTTCAGCTTTCTTTGCACTGTTCCAGCTGTCCAGATTTCCTGTCAGATATCCGGTTATTCTTCTTATTTTGGATATATTATGACTTCCGCATATAGGGCATTCATCTCCGATTATTGTTTCTGTACCGCAGTCCCTGCATTTGTCAATCGGATGATTTATTGAACCGTATCCGATACCTGTATCTTTCATCGCCTTCACGATTTTCAGTATTACCCTTACATTCTTTCTTGCTTCCCCGTCAAGTTCCACATATGTAATGTGACCTCCTGTAGTCAGCTTATGGAAAGGCGCTTCTTTTTCTTATCTTTTCAAATATTCCTATATTTTTCCTTCACATCAATGTGGAAGGAATTTACATAATAATCTCTGTCTGTAACGTTAGTTATTTCTCCAAATTTTTTTCCCTGTCAATTCTTAAAAATCTTCCTGCCAGACTTTCTGCAGGCGTTGCCAGTATGGAATAATTCAATCCGTATTTCCCTTTCAGTTCAGCCGCAATGTCATCCATCATTTTTTTACAGTGTCATAAAGAGTATTATATGCCAGTTCACTGCTTCCATGATCCACATCAAATAGGGCATACATGGCGTTTGAACCTCCTACAAATCCTATTCCCCAGCGTACCTGAAAGCAGTACATCCCCAAGCTCGCTGTTAGGATTTGCATTGATCATTCCCTTCCATAAATTGTTTGCCCTCATGAAAGGAAACTGCTTTGCCAGTGCTGTTCTCTGAAAAACTGTATCTCTCATGCAGCTGTTTCGCAGTAAAATATGTCATTTCCTTAACTTTTTCCTGAAATCCCTTTACAAGAAGTTCACATTTTTTATTTATTTCTTCCTGTTCATCTGAAAATTTTCCTGCCTGTTTCATTTCTTCTATTTCTTTTTTTCAACTCTTTTTCTCACTTCAATGGCAATTCTTGGGAAATTAATGCTTGTAAAGGATAGGTTTCCTCTTCCAAGGCTCGTCTTTTTCCCCGTGCAGGTTTTCAAAAACCCTTGTTCTGCAAACCCATTGTCGCCACTTCATATCTATATTTTTAAAGGATCGTTTATATCCCATTTTTCATGTCTGTTAAACTCAGTATCAAGGAATACAAAGTTTGGAAAAAGACGTCTGCTCGTTGTATGACATGCAAGCAGAAGCAAATCAAAATTAGGTGCTTTAAATTTTTTCCTGTTTTCCATATGGGAATCTGTATTTTCAATATCCCCATTCAGTTCTTCCGCCGCCTGGTCCATTACTTCCTCAAAGTTTTCCATTGCATATCCGTAATCTTCTTCAGTATAGTTGAGCCCTTCCTTAACTTTAAAAATCTGGATAGGAAATATTGGTGTTTCCCTCTTTCCAAGTCCATCTTCGGTAGCCTTCAGAAGTTCCCTTATTACCATTCTTCCTTCTTCAGAAGTGTCTGTCCCATAATTTATTGAAGAAAATACAACCTGGTTTCCTCCACGAGAATGCATCGTATTAAGATTGTGCAGGAACCCTTCCATTGCCTGATATGTTTCAAGCCTTGTATCATCATAGGCAATTTCCATAAGTCTTTTTATCTGATCCCCAGGTATTTTAAAATGTTCTGCCGTTTCTGTAATTGTTGCATCATCAGGTAATATTGTATGTATATTTTCATTTATGAAGGATTTTTACTTCCTTATTTGTCTCATCAACATAGTCTAATGACAGGAAGCTCAATATTCTGTATCTGAAATGTCTACGGAATGATTTCAGCACTCCCTTTGCCATATAAAAATCAAATGCCGGAATTGATTGTCCGCCATGCTGTTCATTCTGGTTTGTCTGAAAAATAATTGTCGCCAGTGTGGCATAGGTTGTTATACTTTTTGCTTCCCTTATAAATCCATGTTTTGTCTGAAATCCATGCTCAAACATATCTGCCAGGTCATATTGAAGGCATGTTGTTGTCTTGCTTGGGTAATAGTCCAGATCATGAATATGAATTTCTCCGTTGTTGTGGGCTTCCTTAAATTCAGGGGAAACCAGGTTCTCCAAAGTATACATTTTCGATACTTCACTTGCAAACCTCATCATCTGACCCGCCGGTGTCATCGAAGACATATTTGCATTTTCATTATTTATATCGTTTTTTTCAACGTCTATAATTCCTGAAATTATTTTTTCCAAGTCTTCTCCCAGTTGATTATGCATTTTCATTACCCGCCTTTTCAAAATTATTTATTTTCGTCTAACCGGATCTGAATCCCCCTGTGAATTTTTTTCTATTTTTCCCCCGATATACTTCAATTTAAAACAACCGTCTAAAAGCTACCCTTTTTTTATTCTATATATTGTTTATTTTTATAGTACCACAATATTTAGTAACTTTCAATAGGCCATATATTTTTTTATAATTACCTCCATATCATTCATAGCGTAAAAACCAAAAAAATACGAAACAATAAAATACCGAAATCATTACCTTTTTGTTTTTAATAAAGATTAAATTATATATCTGATTTATAAATTAAATTTTTTTAATGTAACTATCTAAAAAGAAAAACTTAACAATGGGGCTGTCTCAAAATTGAAAAAAATACTGTAAAAACTATATTTATGAATTATTTAGAATTTCACAATGCAAAACTGAATGAATTTAGAAAAAAAGTCAACAACCTGATTTTTTTTTCAGGTGTATTTTTGACTTTTTCTTTATGAATGACTGTTTTGTATAAGTGAAATTCTAGTAAATGAATAAATATGTTTTTGTGTATTTTTTTCAATTTTGAGACAGCCCCATTGTATATTTTTACTATTTTTTTAGACACTTCCTTCTATTTATAACATTGTTTTCATTTGATAATCTTGACTTTTAAAATTATCAAGGTAAAATAATACTGACAAATTTTTTTAGAGAAGGAGAGAATATGAAAAAGAGAATTCTGTTACTATTACTGACTTTAGTACTTTTTAACTTTAACAGCTTGCGGAAGCAAAGGGGAATCAGGTTCTTCTGATGGAAAAAAATGCTGAAATAAAAGGAAAGATTGTTATTTACACTTCAATGTACGAAGATATTATTGACAATGTAAAGGAAAAAAACTTAAACAGGAATTTCCTAATCTGGAAGTTGAATTCTTCCAAGGTGGAACAGGAACACTTCAATCAAAAATCGTTGCAGAAATGCAGGCAAATAAATTAGGGGCAGACATGCTTATGGTTGCTGAACCTTCTTATTCACTGGAATTAAAGGAAAAAGGTGTATTACACGCTTATGTTTCAAAAAATGCTGAAAATCTTGCATTAGACTATGACAAGGAAGGATACTGGTATCCTGTACGTATTTTAAATATGGTTTTAGCGTATAATCCTGACAAATTTAAGAAGGAAGACCTTGCACAATCTTTTGATGAATTTGCAAAAAAACCAAACTTAGCAGGAAAAATTTCTATTCCTGATCCATTAAAATCAGGAACAGCTTTAGCGGCAGTATCTGCATTAACTGATAAATACGGTGAAGGATACTTTGAAAGCCTTGCAAAACAGAAAGCAGTTGTAGAATCAGGATCAGTAGCAGTTACAAAACTTGAAACAGGTGAAGCTGCACAAATTATGATACTTGAAGAATCAATCCTTAAGAAAAGACAGGAAGAAAATTCAAAACTTGAAGTTATTTATCCTACTGACGGAATTATCGCAATTCCCTAGTACAATCATGACTGTAAAAGAAGAAATGTCACCTAACAAAAAAATATAAAAAGCGGCAGAAGCTTTTAACTGACTGGTTCCTATCTCCGGCAGGACAGGAAGCTATCGTTGACGGATGGATGCACTCAGTACTTAAAAATCCTGCAAAAAGCACCTTTCGATGCAAAAAGCTACTGCAGAAATACTTGCAGCTGCAATGCCTATTAACTGGGATAAAACTTACCACGACAGAGATAAATTACGTGAAATTTTTTTGAAAAATATATAACAAAAGCTGCAAAATAGTTTGTAAATTTTTAATTTTGAAAAAGAGGAAAAAAATGGCAAAAAAATATAACATAGATATAAAGTGGATAGTCATACTTATTGTTGTAGCTTTCCTTGTAATATTTGAAGTTATCCCTTTATCTTATTTATTAATCCGTTCACTGTTTCCAAAGGGAAGTTTTTCTCTGGAATCCTTTAAGAGGGTATATACTTACGATCTGAACTGGACAGCGTTAATAAATACATTAGTGATTTCAGGATTAACTACATTATTTGGAGTTATACTGGCTTTCCCGCTGGCATTTCTTGTAGGAAGAACAGACATGTACGGTAAAAAGTTCTTCAGAACTCTATTTGTTACAACATATATGGTACCTCCATATGTGGGTGCGATGGCATGGCTGAGACTTCTGAACCCAAATGCAGGAGTTTTAAATAAATTTCTTATGCAGATGTTTAATCTGCCGAAGGCTCCCTTCAATATATATACGGTGGGGGGAATAGTATGGGTACTTACGTGCTTCTACTATCCTTATGCTTTTATAACAATATCAAGAGCAATGGAAAAAATGGATCCGTCATTGGAAGAAGCTTCAAAAATATCAGGAGCTTCGCCTCTTAAGACTCTGATGACTATTACTATTCCAATGATGACTCCGAGTATAATAGCTGCAGGACTTCTTGTATTCGTTGCTTCTGCATCGGCATTCGGTATACCTTCAATTATCGGAGCACCAGGACAGATATATACTGTAACTACACGTATCATTGACTTTGTTCACATTGGTTCTGATGAAGGGCTTAATGACGCAATGGTGCTGGCAGTATTCCTTATGGTAATAGCAAACATCGTTTTATACATTACAACTTTCGTAATTGGAAAAAGACAGTACATAACAATGAGTGGAAAATCTACAAGACCGAACATAGTGGAATTGGGAAAATGGAGAATGCCAATAACAGTTATTATTTCAATTTTCTCATTCTTTGTAGTAATTTTGCCTTTTGTTACTGTGGCACTTACTTCCTTTACTGTAAATATGGGAAAACCTATTGGCCTTTCAAATATGTCCATGAGTGCATGGAATAAGGTATTCTCAAGGGCTTCCATATTAAGCTCAACTAAAAACAGTATAATCGCAGGACTTGCGGCGGCATTCTTTGGAATTATGATTTCATGTATAATGGCATACCTGCTGCAGAGAACTAACGTAAAAGGAAAAAGAATTCCTGACTTCCTTATAACTTTAGGTTCAGGAACTCCAAGTGTTACAATCGCCCTGGCATTAATAATATCCATGAGCGGAAAATTTAAAATTAACATCTACAATACTTTGACAATAATGATTATAGCCTATATGATAAAATACATGCTTATGGGAATGAGAACCGTCGTTTCTGCAATGAGCCAGGTCCATCCTTCACTGGAGGAAGCGGCACAGATTTCAGGTGCCAACTGGCTGCGTATGCTTAAAGATGTAACTCTTCCGTTAATTGGGGCAAGTATCGTTGCAGGATTCTTCCTGATATTCATGCCGTCATTCTATGAGCTGACAATGTCAACGCTACTTTATTCATCCAATACAAAAACAATAGGGTATGAGCTGTATATTTACCAGACTTACCACAGTCAGCAGGTGGCAAGTGCCCTTGCAACGGCTATCTTATTATTTGTAATTATAGTAAACTATCTTTTTAAATAAATTGACAAAAGGACAATTTTCAATATAGAGCAGGAGGAAAAAAATATGGCTTCGGTAACAATAACAGGGGTAACAAAATCATTTGGAGACGTTCAGGTCTTACAGGAATTCAGCCAGAAATTTGAAGACGGAGAATTCATAACACTGCTAGGTCCTTCAGGTTGTGGAAAAACTACTATGCTAAGACTGATAGCAGGTTTTGAAAAACCCACAAGCGGAGAAATCTATATAGGCGACAGACCTGTATCAGGAAAAGATAATTTTGTATCTCCTGAAAAAAGGGAAATAGGAATGGTATTCCAGTCATATGCTGTATGGCCTCACATGAATGTGTACGATAACATTGCATACCCTTTAAAAATTAAGAAAACTAGTAAAAAAGAAATAGAAGAAAGAGTCAATCAGGCTCTTAAAACTGTCCACCTTGAACAGTACAAGGACAGATTCCCTTCAGAACTGTCAGGAGGACAGCAGCAGAGGGTTGCTTTAGGAAGAGCTCTTGTGGCACATCCTGAAATACTTCTGCTTGATGAACCTTTATCAAACCTTGATGCAAAAACTTAGGGAAGAAATGAGATATGAAATCAAGGAAATAACTAAAAAAACTTAAAAATTACAGTTATTTATGTAACCCACGACCAGATAGAAGCAATGACAATGAGTGACAGAATAGTGCTTATTAACAAAGGGGAAGTTCAGCAGGTGGGAACTCCTCAGGAAATCTATTCACGTCCTGAAAATGTGTTTGTTGCAAACTTTGTAGGAAAGTGGATTTCATAAAGGGAAAAGTTGAAAATGGAAACATTCTCTTAAATAACAGTAACGGTCAGACTCTTCCTAATACAAGTTCTTACACGAAGGATGTCATAGTGGCAATCAGACCTGAAAATGTAATGCTTGCTGAAGACGGAGAACTGACAGGAAAAGTATTTTCTAAAATTCTACCTTGGAGACTGCAATGACCTGAGGGTTGAAGTTGGAAACGGAAAAATTTTAAGAGTTACTGCGAGGGCTTCCACTTACGATACTCTGAAGATAGGGGAAGAAGTAAGACTTAAAGTTCTTGAATATTTTGTGTTTGAAGATGATGGAAAAGACCAGACTAAAATAATGACATAATCAATGATAATAAAAAGAAATGTAAAAAGGTTATTCTATAAAAGAAAATAAGAAAATTTACAGCACTTTTTAACGCAAAAATGATACTTTATTCATTTACTGAAATTTTTACTTATTTAAAAATAATTATTCGCTAAAAAATTATAAACTCGCCGATGGCTCAGACAATAATTTTTTTCTAAGCTCATTTCATATTTTTAAATTGTAAAATTTTTAAAGAATTCATAAATATCATTTTTTTGCAGCATAATTTATTGTAAATTTTTCTTTTTTTCGGAATAACCTTTTCTTTTTATTATTATTGATTTCTAACATGAAATAATATATAATTTATTAGTAATTAATAAAAATTATAGATAGAGGTGAAATTGTGAAAGAGAAAAATCATAATTGTCGACTTTGGTTCGCAGTACAGCCAGCTTATTGCCAGAAGAATCAGGGAAATGGAAGTTTACTGCGAAATCGTACCTATGGTTGACATTGAACAGATTAAGAATGGAGAAGATAAAATCAAAGGGATAATCTTCTCAGGAGGTCCCTGCCTCAGTTTATGAAAAAGATTCGCCTACTGCAGATAAGGCAGTTTTTGATTTAGGAATTCCTATATTGGGAATATGTTATGGAATGCAGCTTATTACACATCTTAATGGTGGAAAAAGTTGAAAAAGGCTGAATCAAGGGAATTTGGAAAGGCAATTTTGGAAGTACTGGATGACAAGAATCCGCTTCTTTCGGATATTCCAAAAAAACTTCAAGCATATGGATGAGCCACAATGACCATATTACTGTACTTCCTGAAGGTTTTTGAAATTATTGCCAGAACAGATTCATCAATTGCGGCCATTACAAACAATAATGGTATTTATGCACTGCAATTTCACCCGGAAGTAGTTCATTCTGAATGTGGAACTGAAATAATTTCAAACTTTGTTTTCAATATATGTAAATGTGAGAAAAACTGGAAAATTAAAAAAACTTTATACAGGAAAAAAACAGAAGCAATAAAGGAAATTGTAGGAGACGAGCATGTACTTCTTGCCCTTTCAGGAGGGGTAGACTCTTCTGTGGCTGCCGTTCTGATTAACAATGCAATAGGAAAACAGCTTACATGTATGTTTGTGGATACAGGGCTTCTGAGAAAGGATGAAGGTAAAAAAGTCCTTGAATATTATAAGGAACATTTTGACCTGAATATTGTATTTGTTGACGCTAAAGACAGATTCCTGAATAAGCTTAAAGGTGTGGATGAGCCTGAAGCCAAAAGAAAGATTATTGGAAATGAATTTATCGAAGTATTCAATGAAGAAATTAGAAAACTTAAAGGACAGGAAGGGGCAAAATTCCTTGCACAGGGAACAATCTACCCTGATGTTATTGAATCACAGTCTATAAAAGGCCCTTCACATACTATAAAATCTCACCATAATGTAGGTGGCCTGCCTGAAGACCTTAAATTTGAACTTCTTGAGCCTTTAAAAGAATTATTTAAGGATGAAGTAAGAAAAGTGGGACATGAATTAGGACTGCCTGACACAATTATAAACAGACACCCATTCCCGGGACCGGGACTTGGAATAAGAGTTATCGGAGAAGTTACACCTGACAAGGTAAAAATACTTCAGGAAGCTGACGACATCTTTATTAATGAGCTTATGGCCAAAAGGACTTTATGGAAAGGTAGATCAGGCATTTGTAACGTTGCTTCCTGTGAAAACTGTAGGAGTGATGGGCGACCAGAGAACATACGAATATGTGGCTGCAATCCGTTCAGTAAATACCATCGACTTTATGACTGCCACATGGTCAAAACTGCCTTATGAATTCCTTGAGGAAGTGTCAAATAAGATTATAAACAAAGTAAATGGAATAAACAGAATTGTGTATGATATTTCTTCTAAGCCACCGGGGACAATTGAGTGGGAGTAGCCTAAGCGCTCATCGGAATCGTTGATATTACGGATCATTCTAAGGTTTCAAGTGGTTAGCTGAAGTATTTTTGAAGTACTTTTTTTCATAAAAAGCCGAATTTGAAATTCGGCTGATTTTTGTATAATATATTCATGACCAACAAATATATCATCCAAAAATAAACTGAAATATATCTTCAGTAATAACAACATTCTACTAAATTCTATAGATTTTTTGCAAGAAAAAAATAATATTGAGAAAAAAATCATCTTAAATACATTATATACTCTGTCGATAAGTTCATCGCCTGCAGAGATATGTCCAAAGGCTTTATTAAATTTAAATGTCCTCTCTGTCCTATTATTCACAAGTTCCCTCTTACTTGTAAGTCTAAGCTTTGTCCTTCATGTGGTTTCAAATATTCCAGAATTTGGTCTTTCAATATTATGAAACATATTTTTGAATATTGAACATCGGCATGTACTCTTTTACTATACCTAAAGAATGTAGACAATTTTTCTTCTATGACAGAAAAGTCTGCTCTCAAAGCTTTCGACACCGTTAATGAAATCTTTAAGTTCTGCTCCATAATATCTCCAGAAAGAAACTGAGAAAAATAAAATATCAAAATTTTCCAGAAAAATATTTCGCTGACTCCGACATCGTACACCACGGCTCATTTCAATTATACATACTTTTGGAAGGGATCTTAAATGGAATCCGCATATCCATGCCATTGTTTCTCTGGGAGGATTTACTAAAAATTTTGACTTCAGGAAAATGAGACATTTTAATGTGGATACTATTGCCGGTCAATGGAAGCACCATGTCCTCAAAATTATTCAGAATGGAGAATATCATGACAGTAAAATTAAAAATGAAGGCCTTGGACACTGTTTCCAAACTTTACAAAGAAAACAAAAGATTCTTCTTTAATGTCGGTGACGGTGACATCAACAGCACAAAGCGTATTATCAGATATCTCGGAAGATATCTCGCACGTTCTCCTATTGCTGAATACAAGATTACTGAAATTGATGATGATAAAGTTACTTTCTTTTTCAATGATTTAGCTAACAATAAAAGAAAACTTTCATTACAATGTCTGCTGAAAAATTTATTTCACAGATTCTTATTCATCTCCTCCTAAAAACTTTAAAAATGGTAAACAGGTACGGCTTTTATTCAAGACATATTTCAATAAACTTAAAAAAAGGCTATGCACCTTTTGAGAAAAATATTGCTGTATCAAAAATATTCATTTTATCAGAGACAGATGTACATAACTTTTGGAATGAATCCCTTTTTCTGTCCTGAATGTAAAATCAGAATGATTGTCTGGGAATTCTATCATTATCTTTATCCGCCACTTAAAAAGTATCATTATTCTTTTAATCCAACATGGTTGGATATTTTGTAATACAATTTCTTTAATAATTATAAATAGAGGAGGCGATTGCTCTCTAAAAAGTCATTCAATATATTCATAAGTATATCTTTTTGATTATTAAAAATAAATTTACTTTTACTTATATAAAAAGCACCTAAGCTGTTACACTTGAGTGCCGATTAATGCGTAAAACAAAGGGTATTGACTATTGTCAGTTGATATTTTTTTCTTAACTATTTTTGCTTGTGTTGCTTATAGTCAGTTGTCTTATATACATATAATTAGTATAATTTAGATTTAAGGAGGTAAACTATGAAAAACGATTACCTTGAAGCTTTTGGGCTTAGAGTAAAAGAATTACGCTTGCGTACTGGCCTCAGTCAAGAGAAATTTGCATTAAAGATTGGAATGGATCGAACTCACTTTTCTTCTGTTGAAGCAGGCAAGAGAAACATCGCCCTGATAAATATAAAGAAAATTGCAGATGGATTAGATGTTTCGATTTCAGTACTTTTTGAAAACTGTAAAGGAGAAGACTATGAACAATTATTATAGAAACTTAATCGCAGATGAATTCCGCAACTGTGTAAATGACACAATCGAACGTGTTATGGGAACAGAACAGACTTATCGCCCATTTCATATGGCCTTACTTTCTGAAGATGTTGTATTCTGGAGTGCGTTTGAGAGATCATTCAGCACTTCGTTTTGGACAACGTGTTATTGAAGAAATCGCCCGCTTAGTCGCTCTATCAAACGGCGCAACTAATGCAAGGCGTCAGGTTAAAACAATTGTACACATTGATGTCGCATATGAAAATGCAATCCACGAAGAGATGCGCCTGTTAAGAAGAAGAAATCGTATGCCTGAATATGCATGGCATCCCACTTTGCAGCGAGTTTTACAAGCTCATCCATCCGGTCGAGATGTTGATATCAGAGTTATATCTGATTTGTGGTAGAACAAAGATGGTGTTGATAACTACATCAGCTTAAAAACTGTTAAGCCGAACATTGATCAAACTACGGTTGCAAAAGAAGATTGTTTATACTTAGCGGTTAATAATCCGAATTGTAACGTTTACTTTGGTCTTCCATACAATCCATATGGTGAATGCAAAGAGGACTATGCTCACAATCCCCCTATGGGAATCTTTGATTTCCGTCATGATCCAGTTGTCCTTATTGGGAAAGAAATGTGGGATACCATTGGCGGATATGGCTGCTATGAAGAGTTATTAGATATAGTACCGAAGTTGGTGAAGAAACCAGAAGATGTATAATGGAGAGATTGAGACGATAACCATGTACATGTAACTACTCTTGAAGAACTGCGGGTGTCATTAATAGGTGAAGGAAAAAGTAATTGAACCAAGAAGTTAACCTTACAATCAATTTGGTAATCTACACATTCATGCCTGTCTATCAAAAAATTCCTGCAAATGAACAAATGTCAAAAGAGCTTACATGTTAGTTAAAAGGTTCCTTACACTGTGGCATAATTTTTCACCAAGGCACTCTTTCTGATTGTGTGCTTATCACAGAAGAATATGCAGTAATCATAGAGAGCAACCTCAAATGCTTCTATGTGAAAATTACACTTCGGGACGATACGCTAGAGTTCTAATAGACATCCAGTTAATCACTCCAATCGAGAAGACGGAAAAACTTGGTATATTGTACTGTGACGAAGCAGATACTTAATCTAATATGAGAGAAAGCTAACCATTCTCTTCTTGAGTTTGGGTGGCTCTTTTCTTTTTCAAGAGCTTTTATCCATTGCAAGTCGCCAAGTGATATCGCTTGTTTTTTGTATCTTGAATATGCAAAGCCGGTGTATTGAGGTAGCTTTTCACCCTTCATATCGGCAAATAATAGTTTTCGCTATTGCCTCGCTAAGTTTAATCGGAACAGCATTACCAATTTGTCTATACTGTTCATTAATTGAGCCACAAATTTTCCATTCATCAGGAAACTCTTGGATTCGACTGTATTCTTCAACACTAAGAGGACGATCCTTTATTGGATGACATAAATCTGTTGCCGGCATTGTCGGATCAGTAACCAGTGTAGGAGATGGACGTTTGAAATTTAATCTTCTATAAAAACCTGTCTTTCCACCACCAAGCTGTAATTTGGATCCCATTGCTTCAACTTGTATTTCAGAAGGAAGATCTTTCCAATATTGTCCCTCTTTCAGCATTCTATAAAACTTGAGTCGTTTTTGGGAAATTCGACATAGTGTTGGGATTCTTCATTAAGGTCAGAAATAGCCTCGTGTAAGGTTCGCCACGTAAGTAGCCCAAACTCTCCATTCTCAGAATGAGAAGGAGACAAATATGGTACTTTCTCGTCACCGAGTTTTCCGATTATTACAACACGCTCTCTAATCTGAGGAGTACCAAAATTGGCAGCATTGTACAGTTCAAATGAGATTGTATATCCCGCTTCTTTCAGTTTATCCAGGATCACACAAAGAGCACCACCTTTAATTGGCTCTTTTTATATCGGCATACGGATAAGGAGCAGATAGTAATCCTCTCACATTTTCAATTACAACATATGTCGGACGTATCTTTTCAACTACTTCAATGTATCGAAGAAATACATTTCCTCGTTCATCCCTCAAGGCTCGACGTGCCCCCACGGTGCTGAATGCCTGACAGGGAGGACTCACCAAAAATCACATCTACTTTTCGCCCTTTCTGGAACTTTTTCGCTAAGCGTAATATTTCTTCTGGTTCATATTTGTTGATATCTCCTATAAGAGCCATTTGAGGCTCATTTTGTGCGATAGTCATCCTACAAAACTTGTTGAATTCGCAGGCAAGCAAGGCATGAATTCCACCGTTTGCCATTCCTATATCCAATCCCATTGCTCCTGAGAAGAAACTAAGTGCTACAATTTCAGGCAACTCATCAGAAGTACGTTCATGATCGTCTGGTTCAATCATTACTTCGTTATCTCGAATATATGAACGCAGATCTTCAGGCCTTATCACCCATTGGCTGCCAATTCTTGTGGCAATAAGTTTTTTTCCTCTTTTATCATTTTTTTCTTACGTACTGAGGCGTTACTTTTGAGTTGATTTGCGACCTCTGTACGGTAAGTAATTCACTAATGGTTTCCATGGTCTTTTTTTCCTTTTCTTTGACGAAACTATCTACCGTCCCTTATTATAACAACTAGTGCATTAGAAATCAAGTATCTTATTTTAACATTGCGCTATCTTTTACAAATATTTTTAATCACAGTGATGGCAAATTCTAATATAATATGAGCATCGATATTTGAAAAAGGAAGAACGGATACAAGAAAAGAATACTACAGTTTATTATCACTATTCGTACTGATATTATACTAAAAAATCGAAATTAGAATTTATTGTCAAATAAAGTATCAGGATCTTGGTATAGATCTCAATTCTAATTTTAGAAAGGACTTTACGATTAAATTTATAATAAGATGGAGGTGTCAAAGAAATAGTTTATTATGAAAACATAGTACTCTGATGAGGATACATTCATGACGGGCTGTGGATGGGGAAATTATATTAGAAGTTGTAATGTGCAGATAAAAATATAAGTATAGATAATATTAAGTTACTCTATGAAGTACTTTTGAAGTATTTTGCTTAAAAGCACCTATAAAAACGATGAAAAAGATATAATAGACACAAATAAAAAGCTTTGCAAATACTCATTCTGTAATATATAACAGTATTTATATGAAGAGTTGGAGTAATCGAAAACAGTAGAATGTACTGCACCCAAAATCTTGGACACAAGATTGGAGGTGCAGTATATTTTTACCTTATAAAACATATCTTTTAAAATTTCTATTCGTAATATATTGCTATGGGATGAATAATTTTAATTTCATTTTTATTTATAATTTTAGAAAGAATAGCTGAGTTTATTTGATTTATTACTCCAGCAAAAATTGGTAAATTTGGATTAGTATTTTTATTAATAATGTTTGTTATATAACCAAATACCTTTATTTTTCCAATCGCATTTAAAATGATGACATCTGTATATCATCTCGAATAAATTCATCTGATAAAAGTAACAATACAATCGCTCTATACAAAGAATCCTTTTGATAAGGTATTATTTTTTTGTTATAATTTCAATTATTTTTAGTGTATTCATATATTCTGATATTTGTCTAATCGTTGCAATATTATTGTCTATGTCTTTGATTATTTGCTTTTTTACCTGATGTTTCCAGTCGTTAATTTTGCTTTTTATTTTCAGCTTCTTTAATTATATTTTTCCATGGCTGAATCAACAATAAAATTTATAAAATTTTCATCACTAAATAATTCTTTGTAATACAAGAAATCAAGAATATAAAATGAATCGAATATTTCTATAAAGTTTCCTATATATTCTCCTTTGAAACCTGTATATTCATTTATGTGACTAATTAATAAGTCAAAAGCATTATCGTGCAATAATTTTGTTTCAACTTTGTTGACAAATGCACTTTCTTTATCTGCTTTTCAAACTTTTTAAATATATATTCTATTTTCACTTCTATTCCTTGTTGAAAACTTTAAAGTCAATGTTTGCATTAGGACTAACCGAATGTGAAAAATTCTTTTATTAATTTCATTAGTATACTGTTTATTTTTCTTCATTACTTTGTTATTAACCCATCGTATATCTGAGCAATATACGAATTAAGTGTTTCTGTATCAAGATAAATAAATCTTCTCATATTTCCTCCTTTTTACCATTCCAAAAATTCATAATAACATTAATCATGATTTCTTTTTCTTCTGGTCTTGATTCTGCCAACAGTAAGGTGATCGCTACCAATGTACTGTCAGAAATTATTTTTATTATTTTTGAACAACAAATTATTTTTGTTTTAAAAATATATGAAATATACTTACGGCAATTCTTTTACACCCATCAATAAAAGGATGGTCTTTAACAATAAAAATAAAAGTAAATTTGTCTGCTTTTTCCTGAACAGATGGATACACATCTTCTCCAAATGCAGTTTGATAAACTGAACCTATTATACCTTCTAATGCCCCTTTAGTTTTTCTTTCCCAAAAATAGTTGAAGATTTACTGAATGTCATATTTTCAATTAATTGCTTACATTCATTAAAAGTTAACTTATAAGCCTTTTTCATTAGAAATTTTAGGTTTTTGAACAATCTGATGATCATAATCATCTAATAATTCAAGTGTTTGAGTATATTTTTGAATAACATCAAAAACTTCTCTGGAATCAAGTTCAAGAACATCGGCAATTATATTTGACTGAATTTCTACAACCTTGTTTTAATACATTTTAATCTTTTTGCATTAACAGCATAACCCTGTACAATATACTCTTTCAAGATAGATGTAGCCCATTTTCTAAAAAGCAATACCTCTTGGAGATTTTTACTCTATATCCAACAGAGATAATCATGTCAAGATTATAGTAATTAAAAAGTTCTTTCGATGACCTGTCACTATTTTGAACTTGTGCAAATTTTGCACAAGTTGAGCTTTCTTCAATTCATTTTCCTTAAATATATTTCTGATATGTCTCTGTATTACAGAACGGTCTCTATCAAAAAGCTTTTGCCATTTCTTCTACTTTTAACCACACAGTTTCCTTTGTCAGGAGCTATCTCCACCGGAAGTTCCAGTTCCTACATCTTTATAAAAGAAAAACTTCATTATTCATAAAATCTTTCCCCTAATTCTATAATTTAGTTCTTCTGCATACACTAATTATAAAAATTTGATTTATTTCTATTATAAATAAAGATTAACACAAAGTATAAAAATGCAACGAACAAAACAATGATAGTTATTCTCTTTCATATCAATAATAAGTTATCATAAATCTCCAGCGATTTAAAATTGAAAAAGTCTCTTTTTCTGATAAAAATTAAAAGTATATTCTAGTAACACCAACAAAACCCAGGATATCTAAAATGTCATCAACAAAACACATGTAGAAAGTATGAATTTGAAAAATTGTCTTATGAATGCCGCAGGAGGTGTGCCGCTATGACCGTAATGAGCTGGAGAAAATGATTCACTCTGAAGCGGGAACTTTTGTAACAAAAAGTGCCACATTAAACCTGGAGAAGGTAATCCTCAGCCACGTTATTATGACACCGAACTTGATGTATAAACTCCATGGGACCGCTGAATCTGGAATTGACTACTATCTTGAATATCTTCTGAATTGCAGGAAAGACTTTCTGAGCGGTACATTCTTTTCTGTCGATGACAGGACTGTCTTCCGAAGAAATTCATATATAATGAAAAAGTCCTTAATAGCGGATTAAAGCTGAGTCTGACAGAACTGAACCTGTCCTGTCCGAATGTGCCTGAAAACCTCAGCTGCGCATATGATCTGCAGACTACTGAACAGATTCTCTCGAAGTGTTTGAATATTTTTGACAGACCTCTGGGAATAAAGTTGCCACCATATTTTGATATTGTACATTTTTTGATCAGGCTAGCTGTTTTCAATAAATTTCCTCTCACATTTGTAAACTGTGTGAACAGTATCGGAAATGGACTTGTAATCAACGATGAAAGCACCGTAATTAAGCCTAAAAACGGTTTTGGAGGAATCGAGGGCAATATATAAAGCTCACTGCATTGGCAAACGTACACGCCTTCTCATCAGCGTTTAAATCCATCTATACAGATTATCGGTACAGGAGGAGTTCATCAGCCGTGATGCATTCGAGCATATCCTGTGCGGAGCGAGCATGATTCAGATTGGAACTGCATGAAAAGGAAGGAACTGAAGTATTTTCCAGAGTTACCCGTGAACTGAAGGAAAGTAATGAATGAAAAAGGTTACAGAACATTGGAAGATTTTGAAGGAAAACTGAAATATCTGTAATTAAATACGCACAATTACAAAATGGACTATTAAATATTTATAACTGAACAATACTTCAATTAGTTTTTATCTGCTGTGAACACCTTATGAAAATCACAGCTATATAGGAGAAAAATATGAATGAAAATAGAAAAACTTCAGGAAATAATTGACAACAGTAATAAAATTGTATTTTTCGGAGGGCAGGAGTATTCTACGGAATCTGGAATTCCTGACTTCAGAAGTGCTGATGGGCTGTACAGCATCAAACTTGACAGGCATTTCTCGCCGGAAGAACTTGTTTCCCATACGATGTATCTTAAATATCCTGAAGAATTTTATGGTTTTTACAAAAAACACCTGATTTATCCTGATGCAGAGCCAAATCCTGCCCACTACTATCTGGCAGAACTTGAAAAAGAAGGAAAACTGACTGCTGTAATCACCCAGAATATTGACAGCCTTCATGAAATGGCCGGAAGCAGGAAGGTACTTAAATTACATGGCTCCGTTGCCAAGAATACATGTATGTCATGTGGTAAAAAGTATGAACTTAAAGAGTTTTTAAAACTTTGTAATCCTGTTCCACACTGTCCTGAATGCGACGGAATTATTAAACCTGATGTTACGCTGTATGAAGAAAGCCTTGATATGACAATCTTTGAGGAAGCCATTGTATTGTCTGACACAGGCAGATACTCTTATTATTGGCGGAACTTCCCTCGTTGTATATCCTGCAGCTTCACTGATTCAGTACTTCAGAGGAAAAAATCTTGTCCTTATTAATAAATCAGTTACGTCCCAGGACGATTATGCAAACCTTGTTATTCATGACAGTATTGGAAAAGTATTCGGTAAGCTGAAATAAGTGTTTGTGGGAAAAAGATTATAAAATGATAATTAGAAGTAATCAAAATAAATAACACAATAAAATTTTCCAGAAATGAAAGGAGTTGAATAATGGTACAGGTACTATTTGTCTGTCTTGAAACATATGCCGTTCACCAATGGCATGAGCTAGCTTTTCAGAAAAATGGTTGATAATGAAGGATTAAATCAGCAGATTTATATTGATTCAGCGACTATAAGTTCATGGGAACATCGGAAATCCTGTCCACAGAGGCACAAGGGAGCGTCTTTGCAAAGGAAGGGATACACTGTTGGAATGTATTCCCGTATTTTAAAATGATGATGACCTGTCAGCAGACTATATTATAGAATGGATGAAAGCAATATTATGAATATTGAGAAATTTCTACGTAACAGACATTCAGGAAAGGTAAACTGTCTCTTGAATATGCGTGGGGAGGACAGGATATTCTTGATCCATGGTATACTGATGATTTTGACACAACTTACAATGATGTGGTCAAAGGGTGTAAGGCTCTGCTGAATTCATAAAGAAATATGATTTAGTATGTATTAAAAATACTACCTTTTCTGCAAAACTTCGAGTTTTGCTGAGACAGGTAGTATTTTATTATATATCCATATAACTAAATCTTTTAATTAGTTTTCCATGAAAAGCAATTCCTACAAGGGTAATCTGCTTAATTCTTTTCTTTTTAAAATTAATATCATACTTTTTATTTATTATCTGTTCAATTGTTTCTTTAGAAACATTTTCTAAATCTATAGCAACCTTTGAATTCCAGGATAAAACTCCTTTTCTTTATTTTTCGGTTCTAACAGTAAATCGTATCTTCCCAGTCCTGCTTCTTTGTTAGAAGTTATAATACTGACTATCCAAGTAAAGACTCATCCCTAATATCAAACCTAGTGATAGAAATCTTCCGTTTTCATATCCATGTAGCTGGAAGATGTCAATAAAATTTCCTGTAAATTTTTCTCAAAATTGCAATGTCTACTTTTTAATGCTCCATTGTAAACTGGCTCGTACCAAAGAAGTATCTATAAATTCATCCTTAAAAACTCCTGCTTCCTTATTGGGCAACTGTATGAATAAAAATTTCTTTATTTCTTTCAATAGTCAGATAACCACCAAATAAAAGAAGTTCCCATATCTCATGATGATCTCATTAGAGATGATAAATCAATCGTGCGAAAATTACTTCCTCCAGCTTTTCTCCATTAAACAATGCGTTTCCAGAGATGTCAGTTCAATTGAATTTGCATCCGTCAAAATTTTCTTAATTGTACTCCGAAGTTCCTACAGTATGCTTCCAGTTCCTTATTCTGTAAAAATTTTAAAATACCTGCATGGGATTATATATTTCTGAATTTCCAAGTTTACTAGCCGTCATATAGCATAATTTTAACACCTCCGGAATTTCGTATGCCATATCAAAAACTTTGATGTGCTTTCCTCAACTTCACTATGGGTAAATCCAAAATAATCTGAATATTGCTTATCTAAAATAGAATAACACTCAAATTATTGAGATCAGAAAAATACACCTGCTTTAATAACTCCTGATAATTCCTGTCATTACACCCATAAATATGGATTTGTCTTTGTGCTTTCACAGAAACATCAAAGCAATACGTAACTG
>BNJV01000745.1_pt1 | contig 101600 bp, 184 predicted proteins | sample 8540591 | NCBI WGS metagenome assembly BNJV01 (sample SAMD00202457, study PRJDB9452) | human saliva metagenome | host: Homo sapiens
GGACAGTTATTGCCGTATTGTTCCATGAGCGCACATCCTCTGCGTACAGCAATGCTGATCTTTTGTGGTGTTCGGCCGGTATAGGCGAGGTCTTGATAAGTTTCACGATATTCTGCTCTGCGGCGGCGCGTGGTGATGATCTCGCATTACCTGACTCGCTGATTTCGTGGTTCTCCACGGTAGCTTTCGCCAGCCCTCCGTCTTGGGGCTGCGTGCCCTGGGGATGGGCGCAGCCAGTGGCTGCGCCATGGCCGTGTCATCCCTGGGGCAGCTCTGCTCAGCTGCGCGGTCCTGTTCGTCGTCCAATATGGATATTTCACGGACCCATTCTTCAAATATGGATATATCACGGGTTTATTCGTCTTTACCAATGGTGGCAACTGGGATGATGGGATGTTACAGCGCTGTCGCCGGGTGCCTGACTTTTGCCGATGGCGAACTCCCAGGTGGCTTCGCCCCTGGGGGCCGTGGCTGCTGCTGGGGGCTCACCTGGTGGGGTTATCCGTCTCGCGCTGGTGTCGATCTTCATCACGAGCGCCAGGACCACTGACCCTTGCTGGCGGTCACCGGCCGCGGCTTGGCCTGGCCGTTCCCGCCGGTAGGCTGAATGCTGGGTTCGCCCGGCAGCCAGAACCACGTGATGGAGCTCGCCATCGCCGCCGGGCCTGAGACCCCACCCTGGGACCCGTCAGCCACCACCGGGCGGATCATCGTTAGCACGACCATTCCCACCCATCAGGTCGGCGCCGTCGGTCTGGCATAGCGACGACCCGAGCGCCCGCCCCACTCCGGGGCTGCGGGCCAGGTGGTGCTCGGGCAGGGGATGCGAGGCCTCGCTGTTGCCGGCCGCGCGCCAGGCCGCGCCCCTCGATGACCACCGGCCCGCAGCAACCCTCGTCGGGACTATCTCCCGTCGCACACCACGTTCAGGTTGTGGTGCATCGCAGCTGACATAGCAGAGCAGCTGGCCCGTTCACCGAACATGGTGGCGTTGCGCGGTGCGGCCCCGGCTGGCGTGGCGCACCCGGGTCGGCTGGCCCCGCGTACGGCCTCCACCTCCGATGCGGACGGCGACGGTGCCGCCACCGTGGTCGTGGGCCAGTGCGCAGCCGAGCAGCAGCGGTGCGGGGAGGTCGAGGACAGGGCGACGGGAACCAGTCGCGGGAGGCGCGTGCGAAACCGGGCAGGTCCATAGGGAGATTGTGCCGCGGAGTCGACGGCGCGTTCTTGTGTTGCCGAGCCGGAGCGGCTGCTGGCAGCCAGCGCCCGCGGCTGGCCGTTGGGCCTTCTTGTCATGCAGACCGGCAGCCGCGTCGTCTCTTTGCAGGCATGGCGTCACTCGACTTTCACTCGCGGGCGATGGATGGACGTGGGTGCCGATCCGGCGCTCAACACCGAGTGGGCAGGCCCAGGGCCGCGACCTGCCCGCGTCGGCGCTTCTGGGATGCCGGAGGTGCGTCATATCGTCCTCGCTGCGTCGCGCGCGAGGAAAACCGCGGCCCCGTCGCTGAGCTGTCCCGGCACCGGGGTCACGCCCAGGCGGGTCTGGACGAGTTGTCCCTCGGGGAATGGGACGGCCGCACCGGTGAGGAGCTGCGTCATGCACCACCTCCGACGAGACCCACCGATTCTGGAGCGACGAGACCTTCCGGATACCCGGCGGCGAATCGCACGTCGATCTGGCACAGCCGGGTCCGCCCCGCCTTTGAGAGGCTCGGCTCAACGGCACGACGTGCGGTCGTGACCCACTGGGGCCGATCATGCATGAGCTGCATCTCGCTGGTGCTCGGCATCGACGTCAGCTGCCCGCGCGGCGGCTCAGCCTGCCCCCACGTCCATGACCTCGTTCGAAAGCCACCCAGGACGGCCCGCAGGTTGAGTGCCCGTCAACGACCTGGGAACCGCGGCCACCACTCAATGCCACCGCTGCGGGAATGTTCCCAGGCGGTGCTCCGACTTGACCGCCGACCTGCGGAAGGCGGACGTCGTCACCAGGCGCCGTCGTAGCCAACCGCCAGGGACCTGGATGGGGTGTCTGGTGACCATCTTGTGCAGGGTCGTTGCCCACCCGCGACGATGGCGGCATGGGCGATACGATCGGCCGCGACGATGTCGGGGGCTGCGACGGTCACCTGCGTGAATTGGCTGCGACCGCCGACCTGCCAGATGTGCTCGCCACGCCTCGGCAGTCCCCGATGCGGCGACCGCCCGGTGCGTCGCGGTCGTGAGTGAACGCAGACAGCAGTCTGCCGCGGTCGGTGCGACGATCCTCACCACGCCCCTCGCCGGTGGCGAGCACATCCGCGCCCATGCTGACGAGCCAGGCCTCGCCGGTGCTGCGCGCAGGAGCCTCGCCGGGAGCGGCGGATCGCCCCAGCCTTCACCTCGCTGCAGCCAGGGTCGATGACCCCATCCGGGCCGGTGGGGCTGGAAGGCGCCGCGGTGGCCACACGCCAGTCATGGGCCAGCGCATACATGGAAGGCATCTCCATGTGGAGGCGTCCTTCGGTGCAGCAGCGCTCGCCGCGGGCCATCCGGCTGGCCTCGGAGTCTTCCCGGCAGAGCGAGACTCGTGCCCCAGGCCGGAGAAGACCTGTTCCACTGATGCGGTGGCTCCGGGCTGGGTAGCGCAGGCCGACGATGGTGCCCATCGCCTCGAAGATCCGCTTTCACGCCCGGGGCTCGTCCAGCGCCGACTGGAGACTCCGTCAGGTGCTGCGCGGTGTAGGTGGTTCTGGAGAGACGGTGTCCACCGCAGCCCGGCACTGGCTTGCACCACCTCCTGTTGAGCAGCGGTATCGCTGATTCGGCGTAGCCTCGACCTGTCCCCGACCGCCCCCGTACGTGGCCGACGCATTCGTGATGGCGCTCCGCGAGGGTGACGGTGACCGCACAGAGCCGTGCTCATGCGGGAGTGGTGGCGCCCGTGAAGGTGCCGCTGACCCCAGGTTTCAGCGCAGTCCCGCTGGTCGGGGAGGAGGTGGCTGAGCCGCCGCCGGAGCCCGCCGGGAACTGGGGAGGACTCGACGCGGGTGACCGCCCGCTCATCCCGATGGCGTACCTCAGCCCAGCACGCCGGCGGCGGCCAGGACGGTCAGGATGGTGGGAGCCGGTTTTCACAGCGAGAACCTTTCGTGGCACCGCTCGAGGCCACCTCAGGAGCGCTCAGCCAGCATGGAGTCGACGAACGGCGAGGACCACAGACGAACACGTCGGAGTTCTTCACATCCGGGACCAGCGTCGACAACTCATGGTGTGTAAGTTGGCGTTTCTCACCCAGCGTCCCCCGTACCGCGGCCCGACCATCAGCAGCGCGATGCCACGGTTGAGCACTAGCCCCCGGAAACTCGCTGGAGCAGGAGCAGATCCTCTGGCCGGAGGCGCGGAGGATCACCACGGTGTCCGCCGGTGCGCGGTGGTGGACTCCAGCAGCGACCGGATCGGGCGACTGCCGGTGCCGGCGCCGATCAGCACGAGGCCGTCACGGGTGCGGGAGGCGTCGGTGAACGCGCCGTAGGGGCCAGCGAACATCACCCGTGCCGGGCTTGGCGGCGGCTGTGCACGGCTGTCGCCCGTGATGTGGATGGTGATGCGCAGGCGGTTGCTGGTCGGCGCTGCGGACAAGGAGAACGGGTGGCCTGCCGCCACGTTGCGGGGCCAGCAGGCGCCACGTGCAGTACTGGCCACCCCGGCCCAGCTTGTCGAGATCTCGGCCTGCGAACCCAAGCGAGAAGGTCAGGAGCTAGCTGGATGGTCTCCACGAGCGCAGCTGGTGCCGCCAGGAACGGTAGAGGGGCGTCAGGACGCGGTAGCCGAGCAGGCAGGGCCGACGGCCAGCAGCAGGTGGCCCAGTAGACGCGCTGCATGGTGCCGGGCAGGAAAACCGATCCCATGGAGAACATGGGGATCGCCAGGAGCACGGCAAGGCAGGAGAGGATGTGGACGACGTGCCAGATCCGTAACGCAGCTCGTGGCGCACCGCCACCACCGAGGTGATCGCTATCAGCATCAGCAGGACGACGCTGGCGGAGGCCAGCAGCAGGTCGCCTTCCCACAGCATGCTGATTGCGCCAAAGAGGCCGTCGCGCTCGTCCAGGCGACCTCCGTGAGATCAGGCGGCGGGCCAGCACCCCGAGCACGGGTGATTCGCCCCAGCTGCCGGTGCCATTCCATGGCCTTGACCTGCTGATCACCCGGTCGATGACCGGTACCCGGGCGGCACAGCAGCATGAACAGCATCGAGTTCGTGGCGACGAGACCCGCCACGATCCCGAGCGCGTGCAGCGCTGTGGGAATGCTGCGGATCTGCTGCACTGTGCCGTCCGCCAGGTAGAGGGCGACTGCGAGGGCTGCTCACCACGCCAGCCCGACCAGCACGTCGCGCCAGATGGGTAGGCGCGCCCGCGCGGCAGGGCGAGGGCCCGCTGCGCCACGCGCGCCGTAAATGTCCGGGGGTGATGAGGCGTCTGATAAATCCTGCGACAAAATGTGTGAGGAAGCTGTGAGATGACCTGTGAGAACTATGGGTCGTTGAAAAATTGTAACTAAATTTTTCACCGAAAGCCAAATCGTACCTCAGGGAAAAACCCTGATGACCTTCGTTACCCCTGAGGCTCGACGGACGTCTCCGCGACAGCTCGGGTAAGCTGGCCAGTTGCCTGGCGAGGGACCCGACGTCCGTTATCGACTAGCAACCCTGCAGGCGCATCCTCGACCACACCCCAGGAGGTAGAAATGCCCAGAAGCTGGAGCCACCGCTCGCACCGAGTTCGGCAAGGGCGCTGCCCGCAAAGCTGCGCCGCGCCGACCGTGTTCCCGCCGTCATTCACGGCCCGGGGCTGACCCCATCCACATCTTTGAAGGCCAGGATGCCTTCCTGGTCTTCCGTGAGCCGGAGTCATCGGAGGTGAGCGCCGACGGCGGCGCCCCTCCTGGTGACGCCGAAGCAGACCCAGCGCGACCCGATCACCGGCTTCCTGATCACATCGACCTGGTTCCGGCTCGGCGCCGAGTGAGTCCTTCCGCTGATCCCTCGTCGCGTGGCTCGGGAATCCGGCCCGGCGTGGTACTCCCCACCCGGCACAACGTCGGGTTCTGGGCGCTGGACGACCTGGCCGGACGTCTGGGGCGCGTTCCCATCGCCCGCGGCAGCGCGCCGAGGTGACCACCGGGATGCTGCCGGTGACCACCGGCTGGTGCTCGTCAAGCCCACCACCTTCATGAATGACTCCCGGCAGTCGCTGTCGCCGCCGTCGCCAGGTTCCACAGGATCCCTCCCGCCGACGTGATCGTCGTCCATGATGAACTGGACCTCGACCCCACCCGCCTGCGGCTGAAGTTCGGTGGCGGCGACTATGGGCACAACGGTCTCAAATCCATCCGGGCGCACTCGGCACTGGTGACTTCCACCGCGTCCGCGTGGGAATTGGCCGTCCCCCGCCGCCAGCCCGCTGCCGACTACGTGCTCTCCGGATGCGCCCCGCGGATCTGGATCGCCATGCGGCTCGACGCGGCGGTCGCGGCCGATGCGGTCGAGGCCCCTGGTAGCCGAGGGTCTTGCGGTGGCCGCGCAGAATCGTTTCAACTCCCTAGAGTCGTGTGACAGGATGACGCGTGAGATTTCGGACTTCTTCCCGCCCTCGAGGCCGACCCAGCCGTCCGGGGCCACGCTGCACGACTCCCAGGTGGCGGGCGCGGAGGCGCGCGACATCACCTGCGCCACATCCTTCTTCGCCACCGCGACCGCCCTGCTGGCATCCGGAGTCCGGGCGCACGACGCTGCTGGTCACCTCCACCTTCCGGGAGGCTGAGGCCATCGCCGCCGAGATCGCCGGGCCTGCTGGGTGAGGACGCAGTCGCCTACTACCCGGCTGGGAAACCCTGCCCCACGAGCGCCTCTCACCCGGCCGACACCGTCGGCAAGCGCCTGCGTCGCGTTGCTGGCGGTCTCGAGCTCCGACGCGCCGTCGCAGGTGGTGGTCGCGCCCGTGCGCGCCCTGCTTCAGCCGCAGGTCAGGGCGACCTGGCTGCAATGCGACCCGTCACCGTCGAGGCTGGCCAGGAATGCGACCTCGACCAGTCTGCTGAAGTCGCTGGTGGATGCCGCGCACAACCGCGTCGACCTGGTGGAGCGGCGAGGCGAGTTTGCGGTGCGTGGCGATCGTGGATCGTCTTCCCACCTACCGCGGAACAGCCGGTCCGCATCGACTTCTTCGGCGACGAGGTGACCGAGATCCGGCCCGTTCTCCGTCGCCGACCAGCGCTCCACCGGTGAGCAGCTGAGGAAGGTCAGCTGCCGACACCCTGCCGGGAGCTGCTGCTCACCGGTGCGGTCCGGCAGCGGGCCAAAGCCCTCCAGCGGGAGCATCCTCAGCTCGGACATGCTCTCCCGTCTGGCTCGAGGGGCATGCGGTCGAGGGGATGGAGGCCTCGATCCCCGTCCTGGTGGACGGCCTGGAGTTGATCACCGACGTGCTTCCGCAGCGTCCCTGGTGCTGGGCAGCCCCGGAGCTGGTGCGGGCCCGAGCGTCGAACTGGTCGCGACCAGCGAGGAGTTCCTGAGCGCCAGCTGGGCGGCTGCGGCCAGCGGCGGCACCTCGCCCATCTGACCCTGGTGCCTCCTCCTACCGGGCGCTCGGGCGAGGTCCGTGAACACACCATGGGGCCCGGTCACAAATGGTGGAGCCTCACCCCTTCTACAGCCGACGAGGCCCCCGATCGCCAATCTCGACGCCGACTCTGTCGTATCCTGCCAGCTCGGTATCACCCCACCGAGGACTTTCGCGGCGACGTGGACGCCGCCGTTGCCCACATCCAGGGCCGGCTCCCGCGACGGCTGGCGGGTGCTGATCGGCGTCGAGGGGCAGGGCCTGGCTTCGCGCATGACCGAGCTGTTGGGCTGAGCACCAGATGACCGCGGACGTCTCCGAACCTGACAGTGAACCCAGAGACCGGGACCGCGGACGGGTCGTCGGCCCTTCCGGCGTGGTTGGCGCGCTGGGCCCGCGAAGCTGAGCTGCCACCGCCGCGGAACTGTCAGGGCAGCAGGCCGCGGAGCGTGGCAGCGGAAGCTGCCGTCCCCGCCGCCGCAACACCATCCAGCCGCTGGAGCTCAAGGCCGGCGACCCTGATCGTCCACGAGGTCCATGGGTCGGGCAGGTTCGTGGAGCTGGTGCAGCGCACCGTTCAGGGCGCCGTCCGCGACTACCTGGTGATCGAGTACGCGGCCAGCAAACGCGGCCAGCCCGGCAGACCGGGTTGTTCGTGCCGATGGATCAGCTTGACCAGCTGACCCGCTACGTCGGATCCGAGACCCCCGCGCTGACAAGATGGTGGCGCGGACTCGGGCGAAACGCAAGTCGCGCGCCCGGAAGGCCGTCAAGGAGATCTCCGCGGAGCTCATCAAGCTCTACGCCGCCCGGCAGGCCACGCGCCACGCCTTCGGGCCCGACACCCCTGGCAGCGGGAGCTGGAGGACGCCTTTCAGCTTCGTCGAGACCCCGACCAGCTGTCGCGATCCAGGAGGTCAAGGCCGACATGGAGAGGGTGGTCCCCATGGACCGCCTGATCTGCGGCGACGTCGGGTTCGGCAAGACAGAGATCGCCGTCCGGCGGCGTTCAAAGGCCATCCAGGACGGCAAGCAGGTGGCGGTGCTGGTGCCGACGACCCGCTGCTGGTCAGCCAGCACCATCAGACCTTTCGCGTCACGGTTCGCTGGCTTTCCCGTCCACATGGCGCAGCTCAGCCGGTTCCAGAGCGACGCCGAATCGAGAAGGTTCTCGAAGGGCTGGCGAACGGCAGGATCGACCTGGTGATCGGCACCCACCGGCTGCTGGCCAAGGAGGTCGTGTTCAAGGATCTCGGCTTGGTGATCATCGACGAGGAGCAGCGGTTTCGGCGTCGAGCACAAGGAGCGGCTGGAAGGAGCTGCGGGTCAACGTCGATGTGCTGTCGATGTCGGCCACCCCCATCCCGCGCACCCTGGAGATCGCGATCACGGATCCGGGAGATGAGCGTGATCGCCACCCCGCCGGAGGAACGCCACCCGGTGCTGCGACTCGTCGGCCCCTACGACAAGGGGCAGGTGCGGGCTGCGATCCGCCGCGAGCTGGCGCGGAGGCCAGGTGTTCTTCGTCCACAACCGCGTCGACCGCATCGACAAGGTGGCCGCCGAGCTGCGCGAGCTGGTGCCGGAGGCCCGCGTCGCCACCGCCCACGGGCAGATGGGGAGTCGAGGCTGGAGCAGGTCGATGCTCGACTTTCTGGGAGCGGCGGGCCGACGTGTCCTGGTGTGCACCACCATCGTCGAGGCGGGCCTGAACATCCAGACCGCCAACACCCCTCATCATCGACCGCGCCGACGTGCTGGGGCTCTCCCAGCTGCACCAGCTGCGGGGCCGGGTGGGACGCTCTCGAGCGGGTTACGCCTACTTCCTGTATCCCGCGAGAAGCCCCTCACCCAGACCGCCCATGAGCGCCTGACGACGATGGCCTCCCCACACCGACCTGGGGGTCGGCATGTCGGATCGCGATGCGCGACTCTGGAGCTGCGGGTGCCGGGAACCTCTCGGCGGGAGCAGTCCGGGCACATCGCCGACGTCGGCTTCGACATGTACCTGCGCCTGGTGGGGGAGGCCGTCGCCCAGTACCGGGGCGAGGACACCACGCCGGAGCCGGCGCTGCGCATCGAGCTGCCCGTCGACGCTCACCTACCCGACGAGTACGTGCCGTCGGAGCGGCTGCGGCTGGAGATGTACAAGCAGATCGCGGAGATCCGCTCGCCTGAGGACGTCGAGGCGGTGCGCCCGAGCTGGTGGACCGCTACGGCGAGTTGCCGCCGCCCGTCGAGCAGCTCCTGGGGTCGCGGTGCTGCGCAACCGCGCCCGCGAACTCGGGGTGGTGGATATCGTCGCGCAGGGAAAGAACGTCCGGTTGAGCCGGTGACGCTGCCCGAGTCCCGCCAACTGCGGCTGCAGCGTCTGTATCCGGGGTCGGTGTACAAGGCGGGGGCGTCGCAGCTGCTGGTGCCCAAACCCGACGGCGATACGGTCGCCTGGGCGATGTCCCTGCTGGACCGGGTGATCAGTCCGTAGTACAACGGGGGCCGCGGGTTCTAGACCTGCGGCCCCGCCGGGCGAGGTGGCAAAGTCAGCTTTGTCCCCGGTACTTCCACGCGCACGTAGTCGATGACGAACTCGGTCCTGTCGGCCGTCTGCTCGGCATTGGCCTGCCCCCCAGTATCCCGAGCCGACCTGGGTGTTCAGGCGATTGTATTTGTCCCCCGACCCGAAGAGAGTCTTCCAGCGGGGTCGTTCGACTTGTCGACATCTAAGTAGTTCTGGCCATCCACGTAAGAAGGCTGCGATCTTCCGGCGTCCACCCACGGTCCACGTGGAATTGGCCATCATTGACATCGATCCCCGCCGGCGTGATCGCCTTTTCATTGGGGTGCTTTCTGTTTCGGCCCGGGTGCTTTATCTGGCTGCACGTAGTGCAAGGTGGCCGTGACCGGGTCAGCAGGTCGATATGGTCGTCTTCGTGGCTTTCCGCTGGGGTGCCGTAGGCCCTCGAGGATATCGATCTCACCTTCGTTGGTGCTCAGCATTATCTGGCGCATCCAGAATGCGGGCCAGATGCCGCGGAGTGTCCTTTGATCGTCGGCAGCTTTGCACGCAGCTCGAAACGGCTCGTACTCCTGGGAGAATTTTCCATTCTGGTCTGAGGGATCCTGCAGAGTACCAGCGTTGCTTTGATGATATTGCCATCCTTGTCTATATCCCCTTTTGTGGGATATCGGCCCTTTAGACGTTCGGTGAATGACCAGATTGCCATCACGGACGTTAACATTGTCTGCCTTGATCTCCCCCCAGTCGTAGCCGACATAGGTATTATCTTCAATATTCCACTTATTCTTCGTCTGGGGAGAAGTCATTGAAATCGTCATTGAAGACGGGGTCTCCCCAGCCCTCGACGTGGCCGCTCTGCTGCGTTCTGCTGGTTTGTCTGCTGTGTTGTGCTCGCCGGTGGTGTCCGCGGAGGTCAGGTTGCTGACCGTCGTGGTGACGTGGGGTGCTACCGCCCTTGCCCACGTAGGCGGTCACCCCTGATCTCTGATCGATGGTGCGAAGGGGCTCTCTCGTCGGTTGCCGTCACCTGCCACTGCGGAGCAGAGGAGCTGACCTCATAGACCCGTGCAGACAGGGTCGCCTTGTCCTTCCGCGGCTGCCTCCAGTTCGAGGCGGTAGCTGGTTCCGGTCTTGAGGCCGTTCACCTGGCGCCCTGGAGTACCTCAGTGGTGCCGCTGGTGACCTTCTCCAGCTGGATGGTAGGAGTCCTTACCTTCGGTGGAGCGCACGACGACTGAGTAATAGCTCTCCCCGGACTTGCGGACCCGCACTGCGGTTGTAGACGCTGGTGGAGGGAATCGAGTCCAGCTGGGAAAGGTGAAACCCGTCAGCGTGGAATCCGCTGCCGAGCCATCGCCCGGCTTCCGTCTTCTGGAAATGACCCGGTCGGCGGTGAGCTGGAACGGCGCACCGTTGTCTCCCACCTCGGACGGCGCGGACTGGAACGAGGGAGCCCTCGTGCGTTCCTGCGCGCAGGTGCGATGGGTAGGAACGATAGGACGCCTATGAACGCCACCGCCGCCTTTCGCCAGGTGAAATTTACAGCGATAAATCTTCATTAGCTTTATTTACTCCTCGATAGATCGGTACCGGTCCCGGCGTATCCACGTCGTTATCGAAGGAGCGAATCCGAGTAGTGGTTGTCTTTAAATAAGACGCCTCGAATCGAGGTGACTCCCACTTCTGCGGATATACCGTGAGCGGTGATGAGCACGCCCTCACGCTACTGGGCTGACTACTGGGATGCAACGAGAGCTGCGGAAAAAGTCCTTGTGAAACCGCCTTTCAGAATTCATCGGCCCTCATCGCGGGGATGCGCTGACCCATGGTGAGGTGGACGCTATGCTTCGGGAGCGAGGCTGTTTGTCGGAGGGAGACCCATGAAGTTCGCCACCTCGTACTGCCGCTGCGTGCCTGGCTGCTGCGGCGCTTGCCGGCTGCTCGCACAGTGCGTCCACCGCAGCAGTCGTCGGTGATGTGGCCATCCCGGGAGGTGAGGCTGACTGAGACGGTGGAGTCGTGCAAGGCGGCTGGCCTTGAGGTCACCCGCACCCGGGCGCTGTTCTTCCTGGTGGCCGGTGACATCGCCGACCACGTAGCGCAAGGCATCGGGACCCCCTTCGATGAGGCTGGGATCCGGCAGAGCATCGAGTCGGACCCCAGGGCAGGGCCCCTGGCCGGAACTCCCCTGCGAGAAGGTGCGCTCAAGGCCGCGTGAACTGCGCCTTGTGCAGCGGAATGTGGACCCGGACACCGTTCAGCAACTGCTGCCGCAGGTGGAGTTCAATCCGCGCTATGGCAGCTGGGACCCGGAGCAGGGACTTGACCCGCAGGGCGGCTCCATCTCGGTCGCGACGGAGGACTGATGACCATGGCCGGTGAGCAGCTGATCCGCCTCCGCGAGGTGATGGCCCTGGCTGCGCGTCAATGTCCCTGGGACCGGGAACAGACCCACCAGTCGCTGCTGACCCACCTCGTCGAGGAGGCCCTGCGAGGTGGTCGACGCCGTCGAGCAGGGAACCGACGCCGACCTGCTGGAGGAGCTTGGTGACCCGTTGCTTCAGATCTACTTCCACGCCCAGATAGCCGAGGACGAGGGGCGCTTCACCCTCGACGACGTCGCCCGGGGATCGCCGACAAGCTGATTCGCCGGCATCCCCACGTCTTCGGCGGCGGTGAGGTTCCTGAGAATCTCGGGCAGACCTGGGAGCAGAGCAAACGCCAGGAGAAGGGTAGGACCTCGTCGTTGGACGGCATCGCGCAGTCTATGAGCTCCTTGGCGCGCACCCAGAAGGTCATCTCGCGGGCCCGGTCGCATCAGGTCGCCGTCGAGTTGCCGGACGAGGCCATCACGGCCAGCGAGGCGGGGAGCAGATCCAGCCTCGTCGCCCGGGCCCAGGCCAGTGGCATCGACGCCGACGCTGCTGGTCCGTGCCGCTCGTGAGCTGGAGGATCGGATCCAGGAAGCGGAGGCGGTCGGACGCAGACTGACACCAGCTGCCGGCGTCCTCCATGCCACCACGGGTCCCACGAAGAACCATGAGTTGTATCCCTGCGAAGCGACTGTGTACTGTAATATCACAGTTGACGGGCAAGGCCCGGAACGAAGAACTCAATATGAGGACCACCCGGGCCGGTCGCGCTCGGTTAACGACTTCCGTGCGGGCTGCGGCAGCATTGCCAGGCCTGTTGTCTGAAAAGCCGCCCCGCCGGTTGAACGCCGGATGCACTCACACGCCCGGGTGGCCCCTCATGCGGTGACGTGGCCCGGGTGGGCCGGAAGGGCACGGTTACCACCATGGATGGGCGGGTTGCGGGTTCGAGTCCCGTCGTCCCTAACGGGCGTAGCTCAATTCGTAGAGCAGCACCCGGTGTCCACACACTCTACGCCCGCCCGGGCCTCTTCCTCTCCTTCCGCCCGAGAGGCCCAAGACGAATGAAAGGAGGCGACATCATGGACGTGCCTGCGCCGGATTGCACTGCGGATCACCCCGCAGAACGCGCCCGCCGACGAGCGGCAGGTCCTGAACTCGGCCGGGGTTAGCACCTTTGAACTCGACGATGCCGCGCGGCTGCGCCGCTTCCTGCCGCTCGGGGTCGATGGGGCACCTACCATGCCTCCGCCGCGGACCTGGCTGTTCAGGAACGTCGCCGTCCTCCAGCGCATGGCCGCATCGGACCCCGAGGGGCCGTCGCCACCATCACCGACGTCTCCGCCTCGCGGCGCCGCGCCCCCGGCAGAACCCGGCCCTGTTCGCGCTGGCCCATGCAGCCTGTGCCTGAGACCTCCGCGGCTGCGCTGGCCGCTTTGCCCGCGGTGGCGCGTACTGGAACCCACCTGTTCACCTTCGCCGCCTACGCTGCAGCGCGTTCGGACGACGCGTGCGCCGCGCCGTCGGGCGCCGGTATACGGACCGGCAGGCCAGCGACCCGGCCTATCAGGTGGTCACACCGCCAGCGCGACGGCTGGACGCACTGGACCTGCTACGGCTGTCACACCCCGTGACGCCGGTGCCGGAGCTGCGGTCGCTGTTCGACTGGATCGTGCGCAGGTCGGTGGATGATGACACACCGAGCTGATCCGCGTCTTCCTGAAGGCGCAGGAGGCGACGGGCGCAGCACCTGGGCTGGGCTGGTTCGTGAGCACCGGCTGACCTGGGAGATGCTGCCGGACGCCGCCTCAAGCGAGCCCGCGAGGTCTGGGAGGCGCCCGGAAGCGGGAATCCCGCAGACGGCGTTGCTGCGCCAGCCGCCACGACTCACTGGCTGGGTCTCTCAGCGACCTGGGAGGCCACACGAGCAGGTATGCGCCCAGCTCACCGATCCCGCCGGCTCCGCAAGGCGCGCGCGTCCACCCGGTGAAAGTCCTCGTGGCGGCACGCACCCATGCCTCCGGGCAGTCAGTACGCGGCAAGAGCTCATGGCAGCCCAGCCGCAGGGTCGTCGACGCCCTGATGATGCGTTCTACGCACTCTTTGGCGCAGTTGTCTCGTCGGGTAAGCGTACCATGCTGGCGCTGGACGTCCCGGTTCGATGGCCTCCACATCTCGGGCTTGCCGGTGACCGCCCGCGAGGTCTCGGCGGGTCTGGCCCCGTGCAGCTGGCAACAGAACCCGTCTCGGCGGTCGTCGGTTTCACCGGCGGTCGTAGCCGCCCGACCTGTCACCGCGGCAGCGTCTCGATGACGTGCTGGGCAGGATCAGCGGTCTGCCGTTCGGCAACACGGACTGCGCGCAGCCAATGATCCACGCCCGGAAGCAGAAGCTGAGGTGGACACTTCGTGGTCTACACGACAACGAGACCTGGTGCGAAGAATCCACCCGTACCAGGCCCCGGCCGAGTACCGTCGGGCAACCGGCATCCCGGCAAAGCTCGTGGTGGTGGCCAGGACTCCACGGGGTTCGCATCGCCAACCCGGACGACGCGGGCATGCTGGACGTGGCCGGATTCGACCATGCGGTGCCGAACCCGATCTCGGAGTCCTCGCGTGGCTTCTAGGCGGACCGGACACGTGGCGGCAACGCCGCGCTGACAGGCGCAGGCGGGGCCGCCACTCGTCGTCCGGGGAGTGTCGGACCTCAAGGCTGCCAGGGCCCGGGAACCCACGACCAGGCGTCCGAGCCGAGCGGCGCGCCGCCGACCTGCGTGCCGAGCGCGACCGCCTGATCCGGCAGCTGCGCGCCGAGGATGAGAAACGCTGGTCCTGTGGCGCGCTCGCGAAAGCGATCGGTGCAGCCGGGAATTGATAGCCCAGGTCGTCAAACGTCGCTGATCTGCAAACCCTGTGCGAGGGCGGAAGAAAAGGCGTGACCGCTGCCCGTGCGTTGGATAGGGTTGACGGGAAGCGACATCCAGGTCTTCACATCCAAGGAAGGGCAGCCCCATGGCAGCTATTGAGTTCATCGACGCCCGCGAAGTCCTCGACTCGCGGCAACCCCACCGTCGAGGTCGAGGTTGTCCTCGACTCTGGCGCAGCTGCCGCGCCATCGTCCCCTCCGGCGCCTCGATCGGGTGCTTTCGAGCCGTCGAGCTGCGTGGACGGTGGCGAGCGCTTCGGCGGCAAGGAGTCCTGACAGCGGTCAAGAACGTACTCGACGTCATCGGCGAAGAAGTCCTCGGCTACGACGCGGATGAGCAGCGGGTCGTCGATCTCGCGATGCTTGAGCTCGACGGAACCCCGAACAAGGCCAAGCTCGGGGCCAACGCGATCCTCGGCGTCTCCCTGGCCGTCGCGCATGCCGCAGCTGAGGAGGCTGGGCTCCCGCTGTACCAGTACGTCGGCGGTCCCAACGCCCACATCCTGCCCGTGCCCATGATGAACATCCTGAACGGTGGTTCGCACGCCGACTCCAACGTCGACATCCAGGAGTTCATGATCGCCCCATCGGCGCAGAGTCCTTCGCCGAGGCCGTCGAGATGGGCGCTGGCGTCTACCACGCCCTGAAGAAGGTGCTGAAGGACCGCGGCTTGTCCACCGGCCTGGTGACGAGGGCGGTTTCGCCCCGAACCTAGACAGCAACCGTGAGGCCCTCGACCTGATCGTCGAGGCCATCAAGAAGGCCGGGTACGAGCCCGGCAAGCAGGTGGCCCTGGCCCTCGACGTCGCGGCCTCCGAGTTCTACAAGGATGGCGTCTACACGTTCGAGGGCACCGACAAGACCGCCGAGCAGATGATCGACCACTACGCCGAGCTGGTCGACGCCTACCCGCTGGTGTCCATTGAGGACCCGCTGAATGAGGAGGACTGGGACGGCTGGAAGGCTGCGACCGAGCGTGTCGGTGACCGGGGTGCAGCTCGTGGGCGACGACCGCGTTCGTCACCAACGTGGAGCTCGGCTGGGGCATCGACCCGGTGTCGCCAACGCCCCGCTGGTCAAGGTCAACCAGATCGGCTCGCTGTCCGGAGACCATCGACGCCGTCGAGATGGCCCACCGCGCCGGATACCGCACCATGATGTCGCATCGCTCGGGTGAGACCGAGGACGTCACCATCGCCGACCCTCGCCGTCGCCCCTGGGCTGTGGCCAGACTCGTTCGGCGCCCCGCCCGCACGGACCGGGTGGCGACGTACATCAGCTGCTGCGCATCGAGCAGAACCGATGACGCCGCGGTCTACGCTGGGCGCTCCGCGTTCCCGCGTTTCAAGGGCTGATCCGGCGCTCGCATCAGTCAGACTGGTCGCATGCCGAGTAATCCCAGAAGCAAGCCGACGGGCAGCGGTCCGGGACGTGGATCCCGCGTTCCTGACCGCGGCCCGTCCCGGGGAGCGGATCTCCAGCGGCCGCTCCCGGACCCGTCCGCTGGATGCGGAGGCCGTCGCCCGCCACTGCGGAACGGCCCCGCGTCACATCCTCCGGAGCGTGCACTCGGGATGACGTGGCGGCCCTCATCCTGGGGGTCGTCATGGCCGCGCTGGCCGCTCACCCCTGGCCCCAGAGCCTGCGGGTCTACTTCGCCCAGGCGCAGGAGACGGCGATGCTGCGAGAACAGATCGCGCAGCGCCAGCAGGAGATCTCCACCCTGAAGATCAGCTTGCCCGCTGGAAGGACCCCGCCTTCGTCATGCGCGAGGCCCGGTCCCGGCTCGGCTGGGTCATGCCGGGGAGACCGGTTACCGGGTGATCGGCGCCGACGGCAAGCCGATTGGCGGCGACTCCACTGCGCTGGCTCCATCAAGCCTCCAGCAGCGGCAGTGGTGGCAGCAGATGGGATCGGTCGCCGTGGCCGACGCCCCGGCCGAAGAGTAAGAATGAGGGAATCTGGTGAGCGAGGCCCCACAGCCGCTGACCTCGACGTGATCGAGAACCAGCTGGGGCGCACCCCGCGCGGAGTGGTGGCAGTCGCGTGGCGTTGTCCCTGTGGAAACCCCTGGGTGATCAAGACCCTCCCCAGACTGGACAATGGCACGCCTTCCCCACCGTCTACCACCTGACCAACCCTCGGTACGTCGCGGCCTGCTCGTCGCTGGAGGCCTCGGGGCTGATGGCTGAGATGTCGCGGCGGCTCCAGGAGGACGGGGAACTGGCGGCCCGTTACCAGGCCGCCCACGAGGCCTATCTGCGGACCGGGCTGCCCTCGCCGTGCCGGAGATCGAGGGGTCTCCGCGGGCGGCATGCCGGCCCGTGTGAAAATGCCTTCATGTCTCGTGGGCATCTCGCTGGCGGTGGGCCCCGGAGCGAATCCCCCTGGGGATGAGGGCGCTGGCGCTGGTGCGGAACGGGTCGGGGATGCCTGCGCGAGGAGCCGCATGACGGTGGCTGCCATCGACCGCGGGACCAACTCAATCCGCCTGCTCGTCCTGGCGGGAAGCCGCGATGCACCCCAAGAGCTATGCGTGAGGTGCGGCTGGCGCGCCTCGGCAGGGAGTCGACGCCACCGGGGAGTTCCATCCGGATGCCCTGGCCCGCACCTTTGCTGTCTGCGACGAGTTCGCCCAGATCATCCGTGCTCATGGCGCTGAGAAGGTGCGATCTCGTCGCCACCTCCGCGGCGCGTGACGTCACGAACCGGCAGCTGCTGATCGACGGGGTGCGCGAACGCCTGGGCGTGGAGATGGACGTGATCCCGGGCCAGGAGGAGGCGCGGCTATCCAGCGCCGGGGCGCTCTGCGCGGTGGATGTGACCCGCCGACCCTGATCCTCGACATCGGCGGCGGCCTCGACGGAGCTGGTGCTGGCCGATGGGGCCGGGACGATCGTGCACCCGTCTCCCTCAACGTCGGTTCCGTGCGGCTCCGTGAACGGTTCCCGCACACTCGACCCTCCGACGCCCGAGGAGCAGAGGGCCTCGGGAGTTCGTCGCGATCTGCTGGATGGCTCCGGATCGATTTCGCTGCCGTCGCGAGTGCGGTCGGGTGGCTGGGACCGTGACGAGCGTTGCCGCCCGGGCGCTGGGGCTGAGGCTCTATTCCCGCGATGCGGTGCACGGCCTGGTGCTGGGACGCGACGACATCCGCGACGCCAATAGCCACTGGCTGGCCACCCGGTGTCCGAGATCGAGGGGAGCCCTGCATGCATCCCTCCGGGCCGGGGTGATCGGGCCGGGACCCTGATCCTCGACGAGAGCTGCGAGAATTCCCATCACATCCTAGTCAGCGAAAACTGACATCCTGGATGGAATAGCCTTTGAACTGCTGTAGGTCCCGGCCCCCGTAGCCCAACTGGCAGAGGCAGGCGGCTTAAACCCGCCAGGGCATGGGTTCGAATCCCGCGGGGGCGCTGGTAGCCCACGGAGAGCGAAGGCGGCCGGGCAGAGCGGTGCTCTGCCCGGCCGCCTTGACATTACTTGGCTGGTTCCTTCTCCATGATCAGGTCACCGGCCTGGACCTGGACGCCAGCGGGCAGCTTCGCGATGGCCACGGGCTGGAACAGGCCTCCCGACCCATCGGCATCGAAGAACAGGGTGCCGTCCTGCTGGTAGATGCGGGTCGTGGTGGTGACTGAACCCGTGGTGAAGGCGTCATCACCAGGTAGCCGAAGGTCGCTGCGGGCAGCTTGATCTTGTCCTGGCCGGAGGTGAAGTCGGTGAGCGTGTCGGCTTTGCTGTCCGCCCTGCCGTCTGCCCTACCGTCCAGTACGAACGTATCGTTCCCAGCGCCCCCGGTGAGGGTGTTTGCTCCTCCGCCGGCGAGGATGTCGTCGCCGCCCTCCCCAGACAGGGTGTTGTCGGCGGAGTTGCCGGTAATCGCGTTGGCCTCGTCATTGCCCGTCACCTTCAGCGGGCCACCGCCCAGCATCTGAAGGTTCTCCACCCAGCCGGGATGGTGGTCGTCGATGGCGGTGTACAGGGTGTCGGTGCCGCCGCTGTCGGTGGCCTTGTCCCCGGATGCATCGAAGACGAGACCGATCATTCCCATTGCCACCCTGCTGATCAGTGACCGTGGGAGTGGTGCTGGCCGATCTCCTTGCTTTCATAGTTGATGGAAGCGCTCTCAATGCCAGGAAGAGAGCCCCTGTGCTCCGCCAGTCCGTTGGGGTATTCGGAGTACCCCCGTCCCGGCGAGATGATTGCCCGAGATATTCAGGCCCGTAATATTGCCAATGAAATGGTCTGTTTTGTGAAAGCCTTTGATACTTCTGCGCCCACATAGAATGGCGTCCCCTGTCGGGAGGATGACATTGTCAACGAACTTGACTCCGGTGAGGTTGCCCTGACCACCGGCATAGGTCACTTCATTGCCGTTGGGATCGGTGATGTCTCTGCCTGCATAGGAGTGTTTGGAAAGAGTTTTGCCATCTCCGGACGCTGTGGAGTCCTTGTCCCAGATTGACTCGACCGCAACGACTGCCATCTTAGCTTTCCCGGAGAGGATGTTTCTGAAGACGTTATTGTCAGGAGGCTGGGCCGACGTAGAACATCCAGTTGGGATGAGGTGGGTCTTGGACACCGGTCGCCTCTTTGGCCTCGATCACATTGTTCTCGAACTTATTGTTCTGGCTGCCCTGATATGCCTGGAGTAGTCCTTCCCCATGGGAGCGGGTGGTGATGACCTTGTTTCCACTGATGGTGTTCCCCGATGAACCATAGGCGAGGTGGATGGATGCCGACAGTGAATTGCCGAAGTAGTTTCCTGTCACCTCGTTATTGTCCGATCTGTTCTGCATGGACAGGTTGCGGGTGTTCTGAGTTGAGAAGTTGTCCTTTATTTTTGCTGTTGCTGACTCCTGAAAAATTCGATGCCGTAATAGCCTCCTGTGATGTTGTTTCCTGCTATGGTGACGCAGGTGCTTGTCGGATTGGTTTCTGCTATTTTTCCATCTTCGACGAATCGGTCGTATGCTGCGGATTTTCCACGTTTTCCGTACTCATCCTGCTCTCCAGTGGTCACGCCCGTGATCCCAGAGGTGATGCTGATTGCTTGTTGACCCTCTGGGGCCGGTTCGTCCCACCTCTTAGGATCATTCATTTGCTCTGTCACTGTCCCTGTTGTTCAGGATATTGACTCTGCCACCGCTCCATCTCGTGCGACAATGTCGATACCTCGCAACTTGATGTTGAGGATGGTTAGGTTGCTGATTTCTACATCCGATATGGCGGAGCCTAGGACCCGCGAACGTTTGCCCCTTTTTCTGTGGGATTCCTTGAGGTCAATCACCACATTGGTGAGCTTCATGTTGCTGGCGCCTGTTTCGAAACGGAAGACGTTTCCTTCCTTATCCCCTTTGGGTAGCGCGTCAGCTTTGATGGTGGCGCTCCGCCGTCGAAGAATTTCAGTTTTTTCTTGAGGACCAGTTCGCTGGTGACTGTGTAGAGTCCGCGATGGATCCAGCCTGACTCCAGTGTTGTTCGCGGCAGCCGCGTCGATGATTTTTGCAGCTCGACTGTGGCATCTGTGACATTCTCTGGGATGTTCGGCCACCGGTACTGAGGGTCGATGAGGGATTTCTGGGGCTTTGTCGCATTTGGGTTTCTCGGGGCCTGGCTGGTGGCGTCGCTGGGACCGGCTACCAGGACGTTCGCGGGGCTGATCGGCGGTGCTGCCGTCTGCGGCCCTGAGACTGAGGCGCACCCCTGCCAAAGCGGCGAGTGAACCCGCCATGACAACGACCAATGGACGGGATATTGATTTCATGAGTCTCCAGGGATAGATTATCGGTCAATGTATCCAGCGTTCCGGGAGCCCAGCGGAGGGCTCGGGCCGAAAGGACGACAGAAACACTCAGGTGTTCAGGGCGAAGGTGGGGGTTCCACCGAGGAGGGTCAGTGAAACCCCAGGCCGGGCTGCGTGGGGTCTTCGTGCGCAGGTCGGAGTGGGTGGCGAAGGTCGCCTCGGCGCGGCGGACGCTGTGCACTTGGTGCCGGGGGATGAGGTCGTCGAGGAAGCCGTACTCGCGGCTGATGTGAGCGGCTTTGAGGTCTCCGGCGGTCGCTCTGCGGCGTAGGTGGCGCCACCAGTCGGAGATGTCGCCCCAGCCCGGGGCGGCCAGCGAGCCGCCGAACTGCTGCACCGCCAGGGATGCCGTCAGCGATGCGAACTTCAGTCGTTGCTCCAGCGGCCAGCCCGCCGAGGCAGCCCAGCACGAGTCCGGAGGCGAACACGTCGCCTGCGCCGGTGGCGTCGGTGACCTCCACCGTCACGGGCCGGGCACCAGGCCTCCTCGCCCGTGTTCTGGTCGATGGCGTAGGCGCCGCCGATGCCATCGGTCACCACCGCGAGGGGACGCGGTCGGCGAGTTTGCGGACGGCCCTGATTGGGGAGTCGGTACGGGTGTATGCCATGGCCTCGACGGCGTTCGGGGTGAAGGCCTGGCAGTGGCGCAGCGGGTGCAGGACGGCAGGGGTCCCAGCGTCCTGAGGTGTCGAAGCCGATGTCAGCGAACAGCGCGGTGCCGCGGGACTTCAACTCGTCCCACCAGTAGGTCTCGCCGCCGAGATCGACCACCGCGGTGCGTGACGCCGGAGCTGCCAGGATGTGGGACGACAGGGACTCTGGAGGTCGTGGCCATGGGTGACCATGGCGCGGTCGCCTTCGACGGTGACCGCCACCGTCAGCGAGGTGTGGAAGTTCTCGTACCGGGGAGAGGAGGCCAGGTTGATGTGCTCCTGCTCCAGGAGGGTCTCCCAGATCCAGTCGGCGTAGGTGTCGTCGCCGAAGCCTGCTACTCAGGCCGGTCCGCAGCCCCAGCCGGGCTAGTGCCGTCGCCAGGTTCGCGATGCCCCAGGACAGGAGCCGAGGCCTGTGCTCCACAGCTCCTCTCCGGGAGTGGGGAACTGGGCAGCCCCGCGAAGATGATGTCGAAGAAGATGGTTCCCGAGGTGATGACGTCGAGCGCCGGATCGTCCTCGCTGCGGGAGGCGGCGAGCGGATCGAAAGCTCAGCAGCGTTCACAGAATTCATCGGAATGGGTTGGTGGGCATTTCCCGGGTGGTTCCTTCCTGCGACTCGGCTTTGAGACTGCAACCAGCCACAACCATAGGGGAGCGGGCAAGGGAGTCGACACTTGGGCAGAGCCATCTTGCGACGGCGGCTGGGAGGTCACGCGAAGTCGCGGGATCAACTGCTAGATTGGCCCCTGTGGTAGACACTGTGGCTCATGCACTGGAAAACCCCGGACCTGGAGCAGCCCTATGCCGTTCTTGGGGTGAAAGACGAGGAATACGACCGTATCCGGAAGATCCTCGGACGCCGGCCCACCAGCGCGGAGCTGGCCATGTACTCGGTCATGTGGTCGGAGCATTGCTCCTACAAGTCGTCGAAGGCGCATCTGAGTGAAATTCGGGGAGCTCACCCAGGACACCCGCGCGGACCGCTCCTGGCGGGCATCGGTGAGAACGCGGAGTCGTTGATATCGGCCAGGGCTATGCCGTGACCTTCGAGGCGGAGTCACACAACCACCCGAGTTTCGTCGAGCCCCTACCAGGGCGCGGCAACGGAGTCGGCGGCATCGTCCGGCGACATCCTTGCGATGGGAGCCAGGCCGATCGGTGTGATGGACTCGCTGCGGTTCGGCCCACTCGATGCGCCCGGACACCCACCGCGTCCTACCCGGTGTCGTCGCGGGAGTCGGCGGGTATGGCAACCGCCTGGGCCTGCCAAACATCGGCGGCGAGGTGCAGTTCCACACCACCCTATCTGGGCAACCCTCCGTCAACGCGCTGTGTGTCGTGGTGCTGCGCCACGAGGACCTGCACCGCGCCCACGCCTCCGGGTGGGCAACCGGGTGATCCTCTTCGGCGGCGACTGGCGGCGACGGGATCGGAGGAGCCTCGATCCTGGCCTCCGAGACCTGACGAGACCGGCCCGGCGAAGCGGCCCAGCGTGCAGGTCGGCGACCCGTTCATGGAGAAGCTGCTCATCGAGCGCACCCTCGAGTTGTTCGAGGCGGGCATCATCAATGGCATCCAGGACTTCGGGGCCGCGGGCATCTCCTGCGCCACCTCCGAGCTGGCCTCCGCAGGCAACAGCGGCATGTCGGTCAATCTCGACCTCGTCCCGCTGCGCGCGACCCGAACCTCGCTCCCGAGGAGATCCTGATGAGCGAGTCGCAGGAACGCATGATGGCCGTGGTGGAGCCCAGGAACGTGGAGCGTTTCATGGAGATCTGCCGCAAGTGGGATGTAGCGGCCACCGTCATCGGCGAGGTCACCGACGGCGAGCGGCTCATCATCCACTGGCACGGCCACTGCATCGTGGACGTGGACCCGCGGACTGTGGCTCACGAGGGCCGACCCTACGATCGCCCATACCATCGTCCTGCCTGGCTTGACCAGGTCAATGGCACCGCGCCGAAAGCCCGCCTCGCGACAACTCCCTCGGAAGGCCTGCGGGATGCGTGGCTGAAGGTACTGGCGCACAGCAATATCGCCGACAAGTCCTGGATCACCAACCAATACGATCGTTATGTGAGGGGAATTCTGTCCTGGCGCAGCCCGAGGACGCGGGGATGCTGCGGATCGATGAGGAGACGGGGCTGGGGATCGCGCTGGCGCTCGATGCGAACTCGAGATTCACCTTCCTCAACCCCTATCTTGGCGCCCAGCATTCACTGGCCGAGGCGTACCGGAATGTCGCGGTGACAGGCGCGGAACCGGTGGCCGTCACCGACTGCCTCAACTTCGGCTCCCCCGAGGACCCCGAGGTGATGTGGAGTTTCGTCGAGACCATCCTCGGCCTGGTCGATGCGTGCAAGGAACTGGGCATCCCCGTCACGGGAGGGAACGTCTCCCTCACAACCAGACCGGCGGCACCCTCGATCCTGCTCCACCCCGACCGTCGGCGTGCTCGGCGTCGATCGACGTGTCCAAGCGGGTGCGGTCGGGCTTCGCGAAGGCTGGAGACGGGATCTGGCTGCTGGGAACCACCAGGGAGGAGCCGTCAGGGTCGGTCTGGGCGGATGCCGTGCACAACGGGCATCTCGGTGGCACCCCGCCGCAGGTGGATCTCCGGGCGGAGGCCGGGCTGGCGAGGGTGATCCGGGACGCGGCCCTGGAGCGGCTGCTGCACTCCGCCCACGACCTCAGCGAGGGCGGGCCTGCCGTGGCCCTGACAGAATCGGCCCTTGCAGGGCGGGTTCGGATTCACCGTCACGCTGCCAGAGATGACCCGGCGACGCAGCTGTTCAGCGAGTCGGCCGCCCGGGCTGTGGTGACCATGCCGGAGTCGTCGGTGGAACGGCTGAAGTCGCTGTGCCGCGACAACGTCGTGCCGCTGACCAGGTTGGGTGAAGTCGTCGAGCCGTTGGAGGCCACCGTCGTAGGGCTACTGAGCATATCGTTGGTGAAACTCCGGGAGACTTGGGCGCGGCCCATCCGGAGGCCCTGCAGAACGAGTGTGACAGCTCCAGCCTGGGCTGCTGCGGCCGGCTCAGTCTGTTGTTAACGTGATGTGGTGTCAACATTCCGTGGCGACGAGCTGACCCGGATCCGAGTCTGGTTTGGGTGGCAAATCCCTCGTATCCGGGAGTTGCTGGAGGATGCCGGACCGCCGTCACCGCTCACATTTCTCACCGAGGTCCCGTCGGAAGAGCAGTGGCGTGCCGCGCAACGCGGGTGGCGCTGCTGCGGGAGCGGTTCAGCGATTTCCGGTTCGCAGGCTCGGTGGAGTACGGGCTCTTGATGGTGCCCCTCACCACGTCACCTGGACACGCGAAGCAGCATCCCCGCCGACGTGCGGGCGAGCCAGCACGCGGGGCTCGGAGAGGATTTCCTGCCCCGGCGCTCGCGGACGGAGCAGACCCTGACCGGCCCAGCCCAGCCATGGACGCCCTTCGTGTCGGTGGTGGGCGCGTACGGGATGGCGGCGGGCAGCTACGACGATGTCACCAGCGCGTCACCCGACGTCTTCACCGTCGATGGCTTCGACACCCGCGCTGCTATGACGCGTCAGCTGTGGGGCGCCCGCCTGCTTCAGGCCCCGGCCGGGCTCATCCCCGACAGCGACTACAACGAGAAGTGGACCTTCACACTCTTTCCCGGTGAGCCATTGATCGGCGGGCAGGCCGTTTCCGGCACGGTGCTGAAAGGAAGGGTCCGGTTCCGGCTCGGTAAGGCGAATCGTGGCATCGGCAGCGCCCGCATAGCCCCCGGCCGTGCCGGTCATGGGGACGTCTGGGGTATGAGCTGCGACCATCAGGTCACTGAGCAGCTCCTGGCACTTGAGCCGGTTTTCCACCATGAGGAGCTGGGTGCAGGCCGTGAGGTGTTCGAGAACATGACCGCCCCCGGCTCTGGGAGGTTGGGGCCAGCGGGCGCGTCTACACGCGGGACTTTGTCATCGAGGCGCTGGTCGACCGGTACTCCTGACCGCATGAGGACGTCTGGGTCATCCACGATTTCCAGGCCCGACAGCTCAGCGACGGCCTCTGGCTTGCCACCTACGAACTCGACCAGGAAGGACGGCGCAGCCGCCGCGCAAACCATCTGGCGGCGCACCCCTTCCCGCTGGGTCGTGGAATATCACCAGGGCACCCTCCTGTGAGGGCGGCCTGGCTCTTGCGACATCCAGAGAGACAGGTGGTCCTGACCGGGGCTGGAGGCGGAGCGCCATTAGGTTGTGGGTATGGCACATCGACCCAGCTTTGACGAACTTGGCGTCGCGACGGCGCGGCTGTGGGCGACCCGCAGCGCCGACAGCAAGGGTGCAGGTGGGCGCCTGCCTGCTGGATCACTTTCAACCGCGTGGTGGGCGTCGGCTACAACGGGCGGGCAGCGGGGGAGCCGAACGAACGCGAGTCACTGGAGCAGGGGATGAGCGGCTTCATCCATGCGGAGGTCAACGCGCTGCTGGCCGCCAACTGGAACGGCGAGGCCCACACGCTCTACATCACCCACGAGCCCTGCGCCACCTGCGCGCGGCTGATCGTCAACAGCCGGCGGGTGCGGCGGGTGGTCTACGTCGTCAGCTACACAGAACCGGTCCGGCAGGCCTCCCGGACCGCCATCCGGTGAGCGAGATCCCGGCCGCCGCAGGCTTGGCTCGTCGAGCAGTGGAGCGACGCATAGCAGCAGAGAAACGTAAGAATCTGTCGATTATTCATTCAAATCGGCCCGGTTTTCTGCCAGAAGTAATATCGCGACACCTGTAAGAGGGTTGTTTACGAGCACTTTGCAAGGATGGAAAACTCTTGTCAGGGACCAGTTGGTCAAAGAATTGAATAACGCTCTAAGCTTATGCGGCAAAACGGTCAAGCTTCGTCGACCTGTGGTTGGCAAGGGAGATGTCGCGGAGAGGAGGATTCCTGAAACCCTTAGGCGGCTGGATTCAGATGCTTTCCGGTGCCCGTGGACTGTGGTGGTACCACCTCTGATATTTTGAAATTTAATCTTCACCCTGCGGCAACCTTGTGGATAGTGAGAATCAGACGCATGGAAACCGTCGGCCCTGTTATGCCTAGCCGGAGGCCTGTTGGGGCATGCTAAGAGCCAAATCGAGCCAGGAACATAACATTCATATAACAAACTCCGAGATGGGTGGATATCTGTGTCTTATTCATGCATGGTGGAAATGTATCTGCATATCGAGAGATTTGTCTCGCGGTTGGCCTGCAATATGGCAAACCCTATGGTCAGAGGCTTATTCACGAGGGCTTCAGTCAGACAAACACCCCTGTCAACGCGGGGTTGCTCGTAGTCATGAATAACCTCCTCGTGGCCAGATCGCTTGTTGCCGTGGACGAATCTCGGTCTACGGAGGGAGGAAACCGTGAATTTATGCACCAATGAAAAAGCGCCATCTGCCTGCAGCGGGAGATGGAGAGTGAGGAAGGGTCTTCGGGACATTGTTCCTGGCTGCGGTTCTGGTGTTTACTCCTGCTGGGATGGCAAGAGCTGACTATTCCAGTGGAGGGATGCCGAGTGCGGCTTTCTCGGTCAAGTATGTGGGGATCAGCTCGTATTGGTCGAATGTCTTCGATCAAGCGCGTGACCGATGGAACCAGACGCAAGCGACAAGCGATCTAGCGATTGGTAAAAAAGATAGCGCTGCGGCGGTGATGACAGCTGGCCGCTATCGGTGGAATTTCTTATGGTCTGTACACCTCTTATGGCTGGCGCAACATCAACAGGACTTTCAAAATCCAAGTGAATTCACTGAGATTGAAAGAAGACTCAGGTAGTCATTTCGAGGAGTGGGTTGCCAGTACTTCAACGCATGAGTTGGGGCATGCATTGAGCCCTCTCGCGACAATCCGGGAGACAGATCGGCCATCACTGATGAAGCATGACCGTGACAGGACGACGGTCATCGCTCCGCAGCCTTACGACATCGAAGAAGTGGGGAGGATCTACTCATGAAAGGACACATTAGGAAAGCCACAGTCGCTCTGGCGGCGGCATCCGTGCTGGGTTTCGTGGGCTGTTCAGGATCCAGCGCAGAGCCCTCACCTGCCGACCCTACTGAAACACTCCAGATGAGTGCAGACTACCCCGTCTACAGCACACTGGACGAAGCAGGGGATGCCGCAGGAACCATCGTCAGGGGAAAGTTCCTGGATTCTCGCGTTGAATTGCTTTATCCCGATACCTCGCCGGATAATGGGGATGGGTTGAGCAATCCACAAAGCGGCGTTCCAAGCGAACAGATCACCCCAAGTGACATGGCAGTTGTGGCGACTGTCAGCCGACTTGAGGTCACTGAGGCGCTGAAGGGTGATGCTCGGGTTGGCGATGTCATTGAGGTTATTCAGCCTGGTGGGGAGTATGAGCAGGTGAAGTACACGGAGGAGAAAACAGTGCCGCTGTCGGATATTAGTTCGTCGGATATATTGCTCTTTCTGGATCTGATGCCCGATGGTCATTACGACTTGATCAACCCTGAGCAGGGTTTGTATACCGTGAACGGTGACGCCCTCACTCCTGTGACCGATGAGAACAGCCTCGGTCTCAAGACCCTGGCCCAAGCGCGTGAGACAGCATCAAAGTGACCGGTCATGAGAATCAGTCCCCGTATCCGCCACAGGGTACGGGGACTCATTGATAATTATTCATGGGCCTGGAGTCGTTCCGCAGAAGCATCCTTTGGGTACGGCGGCCTATCGGGTGATGACGACGCTTGCCAAGCTGGCCTATGGGGCCAATGACCTGGATGATGGGCCGTGGTGGTTTGGGTCCCCCGATGATCCGGTGAAGGCACGCCGCATCGTTGCTGAGCACCTGACCAGCGTCGGATTGGGGGGACCAACATATGCCTGGTGCGCTCCCCTATGGTTGCACTACCTGGAGGACGAGACACCAGGGAGCAAACACAGCGGTCCCGTCAGCGATGTGCTGGCCAAGGTCGCTGCCAAAGGTGCCTGAGCCACTGTTTTATCCATACGAGGGCCCCATAAGGCATTGCCGGCTACGACAGTGTGGGAAGAGGCCCTAGGCGCGTCACCGCCCGGCAGGCGACAAGCAAAGTACGCGGGCCGCTGACAGACAGCTGCCGTGTTGCACCGCCTGTAGTGAACCCGGGTCATCGTGAGCGCTCTGCGAGTCGCCTGGGGTCTTGAGAGCTGTGGGATCCCCTGGAAGGGTGGGGGGCATGACGCAACCGATTCTGCCAGACAGACGAATGATCCTGGGCATATTGGGCGCTTCAGCTTAGCGCTGGTATGTCAGGGCGAGCCCCCGAGGCTCATACAGCATGACACCGCAGGGCGGAGAATACGGGGATGTGATTCTTCATGCCTACCGGAGCGATGCCGGGGCGCTCCTGGACTTGCCGCGTTCCGTGACCGCCAGAGCAACGGTGCCGGTGAGAGCGGCTATGACGACGTGCTCCTGAACTCCGAGTCGCTCACCGTGGCGCAGTTCGCGCCGCTGGAGGAGGCGGAGGAGGCGACGGCAAAGCTAGCTTTACCCGGACAGGGCCCATACACCCTGGCCCTGTCCCAGGCCGACGAGCCATGGCTATTCCGCGTTGCTGGCCGATCTACCAGGTCCCGGCACCTACGACCTGAATGAGCTGGCGGCCCGCGCCCCGCACGACCGGCGGGCGCAGCGATCGCGGCAGGCCCCATACCGGATGACACCATCGTCAAAGCGCGGAAAGCCACCGAGGAAGAGTTGGCGCGTTGCGATGCGCTCGGGCTGGGCGCCGACAAGGGAGTCTCCGCCGCCTGCTGCCTGGAGTTGGCGGCAGGCCCAGCTGATGCTGGACCGGGCGCCGACAGCCAACGCCCCAGCCGAGGCCGCCATAGCGGTCACTTTCACGAAGGTTCCCGCAGCAGCTCAGATCAGCGCCTTGAGTGCGATCACGGGGGAAAGCGCACGACCAGCCGTGCGACTGGTGGTCAGCGACCCACCGAGGTGTCCGCCCGGCCCAGACCGTCGACGGGATCCATGCCGTGGGCGGACTGCCGTGGTGCAGGTCTGCGACCTTCGAGCTGGCCGGGATGTCGATGACGCAGTACCGGGAGCGGCTTGATGTGCTGATCAGCGCGTTGTCGGCGGCCGACGCACGGGAGGTCGGCAATGAGCTGGGCGGCAACTGGCTCGGGAGCGACGCGGTGGAGAAGACCACCATCGCTTTCGCCCAGCGGGTCCGGGAGATGGGCAAGACGACACTGCTGACGATCTACTATCAGCTGGTCAAGACGTGACGAGGCCCACTCGACCTTCAGCATGGATCGAGCAGAACCTGGACTCTGGTCTGAAGGACCTGGTCGATGTGGTCGGCCTGTCCATCTATCCGCAGCAGCACCCGCTGGGGACCGCCGCAGACCGGTGATGTCTGGGCCTTTGAGAAGGCATTCCCGGCAAGAAGGTGGCCGTCACCGAACTGGAGTTATGGCGGCGCGGACCTGGACGGCGCGCCAGTGGTTTGACTCAGCCACCGACCTGCGCCAGGCCCGCCGCGCTGCCGTTGCCGAGCACCTGACCAGCGTCGGCCTGGGCCGGGTGAAGTCTTGGGGTGCGCCATTCTGGTGGCACTACCTGGAGGATGAGACTCAGGAGCTGCCGGCGGGCGGTCGACGACGTGCTGGCTGAGGTGTCGCCGCCAGGGGTGCCTGAATCGCAGGGACGGCGACCCGGGACCGCGCTGTTCTGGGCGTGCCCCGTCCGAATCCTTGCCCGGGAACTCACAGACCGGCGTCCGTCAGTCAGCGGTGCTGGTGGGGAGGCGGCGGGCCCCTCGCAGATCGTGGATCATCCCGAAACGCCTCTATGGCGTGGGGAGCGCGACCTCCCGCAAATATCTCACCAGCTCATGTCTCGCCCCTCGTGCTCCAGGTGGGCCAGCAGGCTGCCGACATCGTCGGGGGTGACGGTTCTGGCTGGCCTTCGCCTTGCCTGATCTTGTCCACCGTCACCCGACTCCGACGATGGCCCGCGCCATCTTCCGCAGCTTTCTCTCGCCGACTGCGTCCAAGACTCGGTGGCTCCATCCGGGCGGTGGAGTTCTGCGGGCCGCCCCTGAGGGCCGCTTCGGGGGCGGAGTTGAAACGGACCGCCCGGTGATGTGGATGGTGATGTAGTCCCAGGTCGGGACGTTGGGCAGGTCCTGTTGGGTGCATACCAGTGGGAGAGACATAGGCGTCGTCGATGTCGATGATCACCAGATGCCGGCGCGGTCACAGGCCTCGACGGCCTGGGGGTTGTTCCGTGTCAGATGCGTGCTACGAGCACCTGCCCGCAGTCGCGTTCCTCGAGATGGAAGGGGACGAAGGTGGCCTGTGGCCCGGAGGCATGTACCGTCACGAGGTTCCCGGCGGACCCGGCCAAGCAGGTCAGCGAGCCGGTCTTCGGGAATCTCGAAGTGCTTCGCGACATACACGCCGCCAGCCCAGCCGGGCGGCTAGTGGTTCCCGCCTGGAGCGCGGCTATCTCATCGCCGCAACCTCTAGTAGGGCCAGCCTGCGGTCCAGCTGCCGGATTCCGCGGCCCGTCCGGCTGAACTGCTGATAAACCCAGCGAAGCAGCAGTACAACCAGATACCAGCCGCTTTCCACCACCAGGATTGCTGTGAAATTGGTCCAGTGAGCTGGCTGCCAAGAACTACGATAGTGGCAGCCAGGGCGGTCAGGCTGTGGTGCATTCAAATATGGTGCGCACCGCCCATGCCCTCAGAACGGCTAAAACGATTGTTCCCAGGCTTCATTGCCTCAGCCAATACGTCCTTCCGCTTGGTGGTAGAAGGTGTAGTCCCCAGAAAAACCGGATCCACGCAATTGTGAGAAGAGAGAATGAGAGCGTGACCCACGGAGAGGCCACATTGTAGGTCATGTACCAGATGAGGGAACAAGACCGACGACTGCCAACAGAGTCAATACCGTGAAATAGTGTTGCCAGAAGCCGCCATCTCATGTCGCTGAGCAGGTCCTCCCTGGAGTGACCGGACTCTGGCGGTTTCTTTTCCCGTCTGCTTTTTGCTGCCCTCCTGGCTGCTGCGCTCTCTGCCGCGTCTTCCCAGGCGGGCGGTGACCCGTTGGCGTTTGCCTGGGACAGGGCGGTTTCGCTGGGTGGAGCGCGTGCAGGCGCATCCTGTCGTTCTCCAGCGAGCGAGCCCGGACCGCGACTCAGCGAAGCCGCAGGTCAGCACGCCGCCAACCGGAAGGAACAGCAGAATCGGTGCCCGGACGGTGATCCATGGGATGGTCGAGGCGGATTGTCGCCGGTGAGGCCGGCGAGTATCAGGACCACGCCTCCCTGAACCCGCTGGAGTGCGACTTGCTCATTGGTGGCGCTGCTGTCCCTGTCTGGGATGCGATCTCTGAATGGAAAATGCGATATATAGTGGCGTCAGGAATACGAGAAGGACGGGTGATCGCGATGAGCCGTATGAAATCAGCTGATGTCAGATCTGTCCAGATTTGCAGAGATCCGCCTGGCAGGGATGCGACAGTAGACCAGCCTTGCCCGTATATCAACCGGCTGATAGGGTAGACCAGCAAAATAAGCGTCGCGGTGAATAAGGTGATGCCCAGGCTGGATACATAGGGTGACCGCCAATGCCCCTCGATATATTCCTGATGTGTGAATAGGGCGATCGTCGGCTGCGGGGTCAGCCTCCCGGTAGGTGTGACGGCCTTTTGCCGCATCTATCGGTGTTTCTTGTATCGAGTGTTTCCCGCCGCGGGCAGGCAGTCTTGATGACCTCCTGTGTTTCTTCCGCTGCTCCTTTGGCGATCGTGCCGGTTCTGGTTTCCCGGGATCTGGTGCGGACTCGTGGGCTTTGGAGCTTTGCCTGCACGTCCGGCGTCCCGGAGCCGTGTCGGCTCGGGCCTTTCAGGTTCCGGCGCGGGAGCTTCCTCGCCAGGTGGCGCGGGCACAGCGCCGCCTGTTGTCGACGGCGCCTCCCTGTAGGGCTCCGGACCGCGTCCGGCCCTCACGGCGCCTGGACGATCGGGCGTAGGCGGGAGTGGTGTCCGGAGGTGCCACGCCGGGGTTCGAGATCTGCCTCAGGCACGACGGGCAACTCCGGAGCTCTCGCCTGGGAGGTCAGGGTCAGCCTGTTGCGAGGCAGGCACCTGCGGACTCTTCGGCGGCTCGTCTCTCGTCTCGGCGGGTGCTGCGGGCTTCCAGCCTCGGATGGACTCGCCGGTGGAGCGGGAAACAGCCCGTTCGCGCGGGGATCGGGCCGCTGCTTGGAGGGCCTCGACAGGTCTGCCCACAGCGTCTGAGGTGGTGCGAAAGTAGGCATCGAGCAGCAGGTGCTCCGGGGAGTCAGGCCAGGCGGTCTTGAGGCGCCCTGTTGACCGCGGGAGTCCCTCAGCTTGCCTCTTCCTCTGGCGGCGCGCTGGGCCTGTGGGGAGGCGCTGGCGCGCCGTGGCTCGCTGGCCTCGTGTTTCGGCCCTCGCTTCCTGCGGCATGGCGGCGAGCTCTATGCGTCCTCGGGGCTCTCCCCGCTTGGGGAGTGGCTCCGCCGTTTCCTGGTCGTTCATCTTTCGGCTTGTGTCTCCGCCATGTCCGCCCGGTCTCCTGATTGACAACCTTCCAGATGCGCGCGTTTGGACATCGATCCCAACACTTACGTCCAGATGCTCCAAAATTGATCCCTGAGAATGTCGACGAAACCCCGACGGGGTGTCCTTAAATCGCCTGGATGTGGATTCTCTGGGTGACGGGAGCCGGGAAACCGGGATCTGACACGCCTGGTCCATCTTCGTGGCGAACTTATTTTCCATAGCTCGCGGCTGCTGAGAGCTTTCGTCGTCCGGTGTAGTCGCGGCGGCGTGGAGTAGCGCGACTCGCGCGCTTCCAGGCAGGACGCGATGATCTCGTCACGCATCCTGGGTCTGGGAGCGCAGGGATCGACACGTTTGTTCGCCACGATTTCGTTCCCTCGTCCGAGAGTTTCTCTCGCCCCGGATGCGCAGCAGCCTTGGAGCATCTTGTCGGCGTCGATGTCGTAGGCCATGGTCGCGTGGTGCAGCACCACCCGCTGGCGAGGGCCGACGCTGTGCAGCCCGCGATCTTCCCCTTGTCGGAGGCGATGTCATTGAGCGGCACGTAACGGGCGTTGACCCCCAGTTCGGCGAGAGCACTCATCACCCACTGGTCGAGAAACTCGTAGCTGCGTTCAAAGCTCGGCCTCCACCAATGCGCCGGGAACCAGCAAGGAGTAGGTGACGCAGTTGCCGGGCTCCATGAACATCGCGCCGCGCCCAGTGATGCGGCGTCACCACGTTGATGCCGTGTCGCTCAAGCCCCTCGTCGTCGATCTCATTGCGGTAGCGACTGGAAGGAGCCGATCACCACCAGCGGCTGGTCCCATTCGATGCGCAGGCTGCGGCCTTCGATCTCACCCGCGAGCCAGTTCGCGGCCAGCACCTCGTCGAGGGCGACGTGCATCCGTGGGTCCATCGACACCGGGCCGATGACGTCGAAGGTGTGGTCGTCAGTTCGTGGCGTGCCCCAGCGCGCGCCGCACCGCGATGCCCACCGCCTCGGAGAAGCCCAGCATCCGTGTCCCTTCGTGGCAGCCGGGTGTTGATGGCCGCTGCCAGGTCCGCCACGAGGGAGTTGTGTGGCAGCCGTTCAGCGCCCGCACGATGTCATCTAGCGCATCGTCTGGTTCCAGGAAAGAAGTCGCCGGAGACCACCACATCGGTCAGGTCGATAACCCGTCGGAGACCCTCCCGGGTCGACCGCCACCAGTTTTCCGCCCGGCACCTTGACGCCATGCATGGCGGTGGAGCCTACGGGAGATTGCAGGGAGCACGCATAGGCCTTTGTCATCCGGCGGTGGATGGTTCCGGCGGGCGGGTGGTTGTCGCAATCCTGCGACGAACGCGATCCGTGCCGCTGAGCGCGGACATGCTTGATGCGTCACACGCAAACCACCTCCTGGAAGGAGCAGCCATGAAGACCGTAGCTTGTCCGCACCGCCCTCGCCGCAGCTGCCGTCGCCAGCTCCAGGGTTCGCCTGCTCACGCGGGTCTCGAGGCCACGCCGAAAAGATGCGCCCGTGGGTGGTGGCGAGCACGGCAGTCGGCGCCGTCTCCCCGCGTCGCGTCGAGCGCGCCCGCATCGAGCACCGCGTCTGACGGCAGCGTTACGGCTCCAGTCTCCGCCGGACCAGTGTGGGATTTCACGCTCGGTGTACAGCGTGGGATCCGACGGCAACATCTCGCTCTGGGTCTCCGTCGGATCTGACGGCAGCGGCGTCACGCGCCCGGCATCTCCGGTTGGCGGATGGGATTTACCAGCCAGGGAACCGTCCGCATCCGACCACACCGTCCATCATTCATACATCCGATGGGTCTGCTACGGACTACCGCTACGTGCGTGCGCTCGGCGGACCTGCGACGGCGACGATGACGTGGGTGGTGACGAAACAACAAATGCCGCCGAGGCCAGCGCCTCGCGGGTCACCGGTGCGCCATCACCATCAGGGGCGGCAACGCCACCGTCAGCCATGGTCAATGCGGGCCGGCTCGCCAGTTCAGGGCACAACGCCGATATCACAGGCAGAGTGATATCTCGCAGCCGAGATCACGGGGAGCAACGCCACCCGTGACCTCCAGCGGCAGTGCCAGCGAGGTGGAGATCTCCGGTAACAACGCCACGGTCACCGCCAGTGGTGGCGCCAGGGCGTCGGCGACACGGGGTCCAACAACACCGTCTCCCGAGCGATCTCGAGGATCCACTCCACTACCACCACTACCTGGTGGCAACCGGGTGGTGGTGATCCGTCGCTTAATATCTCTTCCCGGCACCGTATGGCTGCTCCCTCCCGTCGACTCATGCCTGTGGAGAAAAATGAAAATCATCCTGATCCGCACTCGCGCTCGCTGCCGCCAGCCGTCGCCGCCCTGACCGTCCGCCTGCGCTGCCGGCACTCGAGACCAAGCCTGCCGACAACTCGCAGGGCCGTCTCTCTCTACCACCCAGGCTGGCGCAATGCCAGCTGAGCGGGGGATCACCATGCACGCTCCCGGCGTTCCGTCGGTCCCGGCGGGGTCAGCGTTGGTGCGCCGAGAGGGCGGCAGGTGGTTCCGGCACAGCAGCAGCGACAAGAGCTCCAGCGATCGACAGCGACGACAGGTGGCGGGGACGACTAGAGCGACGGCGACGGCAAAGCTGCTCGGGCCGATCCACCATCACCGGGAGCAATGGCTCCGTGGTCACCTGACGGGCGCGACACCATCACCGTCAGCGGTGGCTTGCGTCTGTCGCCTTCGGGAGTCCGCTGACAAGCTGCTGCTGACTCATCGAGGGCGAGGGAGACAACGTCGCGGCAAGGACCTCGACGAGGTGCGGAGATCCTCACGCCAACGGCAACTCCGTGACCGCGTCCCCGACGACCTGGACGCGGTGAAGCTGCTGACCGGCAACGGCAACGCCGTCACATCTCCGCCGAAGAAGGACGACAAGGGCACCCGGCAACACCCTATCGCATGAGAAGCGGCTCCTGGTCGTCGACGACGACCCCATGATCCGCGACCACCTCGCCCGCACCCTGGAGCGGGCAGTTCCGCATAACTCACCGCCGCCGACGGCGTGCGGAGGCGCTTTGAGCGATCCGCACACGGCATCCCGACCTGATCGTCCCGTGACGTTTCTGATGCCTCGCGCCGACGGGACGAGGGTGCGCCCGGCTGCGCCGAGGCGGCGACTGGACACCCGTGATCCCTGCCGACCGGTCGGCCAGTCCGGCACCGCCGATGCCTTGGAGAGTGAGCCGACGACTGATCTCCAACAAGTAGCCACTTCGACCCGCTGGGCTGGTGGCCCGCATCCGAGCGGTGCTGCGGCGCGGCGTGGTGGGATGAAACCACTCACCCACGCGTCCCGGATAACCGGCGGTGGGTTGGACTGGACCGGCGGCCAAGACCACCGCGACTGTCCGCAGGCAGGCCGTGCAGCTGACCCGAAGGCGCGCGCTGCTGGAGTATCTGATGGTGCATCACGGTGAGACCTTCGGCCGCGACCACCTCCTGGAGCAGGTGTGCGTCGAGTTCGCCATCACCACCCGGGCCGTCGACCATCGCTGATGCGGAGGTGCGCAAGGTGCTGGGCGCCCGGGAGCCTTGAGGTCATCGACACCGTCGCGTTGGGTACCGTTTCCACGTCGGTGTCTGTGCCGCGTGAGGAGGCTGGGCTGCGTGAGGCCATCGGCGCGGCCGGCCTCATCGCATCTGCCGGCCTGCGGATCGCCCGGGAAAGCGCATCTTCAAAGTGGGTATCGAGGTGTGTGCTGCCGCCGCTGCTGGGCGTGCTGGTGCTGGGCGTGGTAGTTGTGCTGCGGTGGCGCCGGGGCAAAGACCCGCCGCGCCGTCGAGGAGGCCACGGAGCGCGCCAAGGCGGAGGCCCGGGAAACGCACCGCACCTCTCGTCGGGAGACTTGACCATGAACTGAAGAATCCTCATGGCGTTGCGGATGGGGATCGGCGAGGTGCGGGACGTGGCGCTCGCGGGACTCGATGCGCGCCCAGGTGGACGCTGAGCCTCGCTTCGTCGCCGAGCTTCGCAGATCAGCGAGATTCGACTCCTACCCGGTGCGACCAGAACCCCGTGGACATCACGGAGGTTGCCACGGAGGTGATTGAGACCACGGTGCCACAGGACCGCGACCTGGTGGGTGGCCTTTCCCCGGGCGCCCCGCCCGCTGTCTCCCGTGCGCGGCGACCGCGACCTGGTGTCTCTGGCCTCTGCAACGTGATGAGCAATGCCGGGAGTATTCCTCGCCCGGCACGCGACTCACGGAGGTGCGACTGAGGACCTACGCGGGCATGTGGTGGTGGACGTCTCAGACACGGGCCGCGGCATCCCGGCCTCCGAGGTGGACCAGGTCTGGGGCGAGCTGGCCCCGTTCCAAGGAGGTCCGCCACATTCCCCGGCAACGCCTGGGCTTGTCGATGGTGGCTGCCGTGTTTGCGGCGTCTTTGGCGAGCTCTGTGAGCTGAGCTCCATCGAGGGCCGTGGCACCACCGTCAGGATGCGCTTGCCGCTGCTGGAGAATGCGCAGAGGCGTGGAGCACGCGAGCCAGAAGTCCTTGGTGGCTGGGTCCTGCGGGTCGTCGAGGACCTGCGCGGCGGGCCCTGCTCGACGATGCAGTCCTCCTGGAGGAAGACGACCCGGTCGGCCGCGGAACGGGCGAAGCCCGATCTCGTGGGTGGCCATCAAGATGGTGCGAGCCGTCGACGTCAGGTCCCAGCACCAGACTCCAGGACCTCGCCGCACCAGCACCGGGTCGAGAGCGCTGAGGTGATCTCGTCGAGCAGGAGGAGCTCCGGGATCAGTGGCGGGCGCGACGATGCGCGACGCTGCTGCCGCCCGCCGGAGAGCCGGTCGGGAAGGCACAGCGGCCTTGTCGGCCAGCCCGATGCGCTCCAGCAGCTCCAGGCCCCTGGTCTCCGCGCGTCTGCGGGCGATGCCGTGCACCTTCCGCGCCGCGGGTGATGTTGTCAGGACGCTCAGGTGCGGGAACAGGGTTGTAGTGCTGGAACACCACGCCGATGCGGGAGCGGATCGGCGTCGGCGTCGATGCGCGGGTCGGTGATGTCTTGCCCCGGAGAGGAAAGATCTGCCGTCGTCGACGCGCTCCAGGAGGTTCGCGGTGCGCAGCAGCGTCGACTTCCCCGAGCCCGAGGCTCCCGATCAGCACCACCACCTCGTGGCGGGCGACCGTGGCCAGGCCGAGCGCGCAGCACCACGTGTGCCGGCCGAAGCGCTTGACCACGCCCCGCGCGCTCCAGGACCGGGCCCACGTGGGTCAGGGGCTATCAGCTGCGGCCATCAGACCGCACCTCCCGTCTGCTCGCCGGTCCCGCAGCCGCGCGGTGTACCAGATCCGAGAGCCGGATGAACGGCCAGCTGAGCAGACGACGAACAGCAGGCCCGCCACCACGTAGGGGTGAAGTTGTACGTGTTGCGCCTGCTGGATTTGCGCGGCGCGGATGGCGTCGACGGCCCAGCACGCGAGATCAGGCCGACGTCCTTCTGCATGGAGATGAAGTCGTTCATCAGCGCCGTGACCTTGCGGACCGCCTGCGGGATGACCACGTAACGCAGCGTCTGCGGCGTGGCTCAGGCCCCAGCGAGCGAGCTGCAGCATGCGTTGCGACGGACTGCGCGCCTCCAGCCCCGGCCCGCAGCACCTCCGCCACGTACGACGAGTAGCGTGAGGATCAGCGCGACGGTGCCGAGCAGCGCCGCCGGGATGCGGGTGCGTCGGGTTGAGCGCGGGATGCCGAAAGCCGATCAGGTACAGCACGATGAGGAACGGCATGCCGCGGAACAGGTCGGTGTGGCGGCGGCTGAAGAATACGCAGCGGAAGAACACCGGGCCCGCGCAGCGACCGGAGCGTCGCCGGGATCACCGCCAGGACCGCGACGCCGATTACCGCGAAGAACAGGATCTGGACATTGAGCCACAGCCCCTCAGACGCGCAGGCAGCGCCTGGGCGAAGTAACGTGCCGGGAGAAGAAGGTCTCGCGGTGACCTCTGCCAGCCGGGGGCTCGCCAGCAGCAGCCAGATCACGACTGCCGAACGCCGCTGTGGAGACCGCTCGAGATCAGCACCGACCTGATGGTCTGCTGCCGACGGCGGTAGCTGCGCCTTCCGAGCTCTACCTGGCTGACGTTGCTCAGATCGTCGACTGTACGTCGTCGGCCGCTCAGCTCAGGACGGGGACGTTGACCGAGTCTGTCAGCCAGAATCTACGACCAGGGGTCGAGAGAGTGCCGTCGGCGCGGAGGAGCATCAACAGCCTGGGTGACGCAGCAGTCGTAGCGCGGACCCCTTCGGCAGCACCCAGGCCGTACCGGTCGCCGCCGGTGGTGTCGGCGAATCTGGCCGATCCGCGACGGCCGGCCGGTCCGGCGGCCACGAGCACAGCGCCGTCGGCAGGTCGACCGCGATCGCGTCCACTTGGCGCGGTGAGCGCGTGACCGTGTCGTGCGAGGAGGCTGAAGGAGCGAGGCTGTTGAGGGGTGTTGTCGCGCCACTGCTCCGTCATCAGGTCTTGTAGCTCACGTGGTCCCGGTCTGCGCACCCAGCAGGGCGCCCCTTGAGAGCCTCGATGCTGGTTGCGCTGGCCGCGGTGAGCTCTTCAGGGTCACCACGGCCGCGCTGGTGGCCGGCTGGGGCGAGGAGAGAGTGACGGCGTTCTTGCGCCCTCGGTGGATGGAGAACTGCTGCAGGTTGAGAATCCCGAGTCCTGGCGCCGGGCGCGACAGCAGCGTCGAAGGTGGTGCGCGCGCTGACCACGTCCGAGTTTGCAGCCCAGTTTTCCCAGCGACGGCGTAGGTGACACGCGGCCTCGAAGCCCTGCCGGAGGCGGGGTCGTTGTCCTCCACCCAAGAGTGGGCCGGTTCACCGCGGCGATGGTCCAGCTGCGTTCTGGGTGACGCGGTGCTCAGTGCGCCTTCGGAGGATGCGTCAGCCGACGAGAGGTGTTCTTCCATCGTCGGCGATCGTGCAGGCGCTGGAGCAGGGCGGTGCTGGAAGCAACGCGGTGAGCTGCAGCACGACGGGTGAGGAGTGGAAGGCCGCCACTTGAGTGCTCCTAAGGTCGTCCCGTGGACGGCCAGCTGAGTTCAAGTGCAGCCCAGTGCCGCGTGTCGTGATTTCGCCGGTGTTCTTCGTCCCTGGATTGCGGTGCGTGCTCGTGTCGTTGGCCTCGCGTATCAGCCTGTAGCGTTTTCGTCTGACGCGTTGCGTGGCTTTCGCAGGCCAGCCGCCAGTCGTCGTGGGTGAACTCCGGCGAGACGACGCAGGGTCGCCAGGCAGTGAGAGCGTACGAAGAGTGCGCTGCCAGCGCCCGGCAGGGCACCAGATGCTGTGGTCACCGTTGTGCTGTCGATGATCCTCGGCTGCGGGTGCTCGACGGGTTCTGGGCCGCTCCCCGCCGTCGTGGATCTCCAGGCGCCCGGGCCCATGCGCACCAGTGCCACAGCTCATCCGAGCTCACGACATGCCAGTAGCGGCCTCCACGTCCTTACCGAGTAGGAAGAGGATCGCCGATGCTGTGGCGCGTTCGCATCTGGGTGTCCACCCGGACGGGATTGCCGTCCGACGTCCGCTGTGAACCATCCGCCCTCCGGGTGTGGGTCGAGCCGAGGGAGTCCGTGAGGCGCAAAACGTCGTCATTCACGGCACCATGGCCTCGGACTGACTGGCATGAGCCAGCGGGGCGGCGTGCGCGTACCGCTAGGTGGACCTCACTCGGCAGATTGGACGAGCAATCATGTCGTCCATGTCAGCTGCGGAAGCGGTCAGTCACGCCAGCGCAGCTGGCCCTCGATCAGCGACATCGCGACCCGGCGGCTCGCACCCAGCCGGACCACGTCGTCGATGGTGCCGATGACGTCGCTGACGAGCACGCTCGAGGATCACCATGTCGGCGATCGCTCCGGCCTGCAGCGCGACCCGCTGCGGCCGGTGCCGCAGGCTGAGCGCCGTCGCGCCCCAGCGTCGCGGCATGCAGGCAGGCGGCGGCCAAGGTCGGTGTGGGCGTGTACCTCGCTCGGGCCAGGCCCGTAGAGCGCGGCTCACGCAGCACATCGAGCGGCGGCGACGGGAGCAGCGTCAGTGCACCGCGATCTGAGTTGCCTTCCGCCAGGTAGGCCGCGACGAGCGAGCGCTCGATCACCCGGTTGGAGCGCGGGCACAGCGCCACCGTCGTGGAGCAGGCGCGCAGCCGCCGCCGGTCGTCGGCGGCCGCGTAGACGCCGTGCGCCACGTGACGATCGGGACCGAGCACCCTTGAGCTCGTCGACGAACCGCGCCGCTGAGTGTCTCCGGTACCGGCGCGCTGGCGCCGTGAACGAGGTGGAGCATACGGAGCGCCACAGTAGTCCTGGGTCGCCTCCTCGCGTCCCTCGCGGCCCATCTCGGCTTCCAGCTGCGACTCACCCGAGGTGGATGTGCAGCCGCAATCCCGCCGCCCGGGCGATGTCGGGCAGGTCGAGCAGTCCTCGCATCCAGCGAGCAGCGCGTGGTGACGGTCCCACCGCGGGCGGGTGGGCATCCCTCCAGCGCCGCGATCGCCTCGTCCCTGCCCGTGGCTGGCCCAATCCTCACGTTGGCCCAGCCCACCGCGACCTCCCAGCACGCCACCCCGTGCAGGCCCGCATCGTGCAGAGCCGAGGGCGGCCGAGATCGGTGACGACGTCGGCGACCGTCGTCACGCGCCGATGCCGCAGGCTCCAGCTTGCGCGGCGTGCGGAGGAGGTCCAGCCGAGGCCTGGGCATCGTAGATCTGCTGAAGCGCCCGGGCCCAGCCGTCGAATCTCGTGGTATTGGCCCGTGCCCGAGCACCGCCATGCTGGTGTGGCTGGAGATGCGTGGCGAGGCGTTGACCAGGGCCAGGAAGGATGACGCCCGGCCGGTGGACCTCCGTGAAGCGAGAACGCCGTCACTCCGCAGCGCGCGCACCACCCAGTCGCGCTCCCCGATGCAGCGTGGATGCGTCTCCCACGCACAGCGACCGCTCCGCCCAGCATGGGAGGGGGCGGTGATGAGGGGACCAAGCCAGCGGAGCACACCCAAACCGCCGCGCACCCACAAACCCAACCAACCACCCAAACCCACACCACCGGGAACCCAGCGTGGCGGTGGTGAGGGCGCGGGCGACGGCGTCGTCGGCCTCCCGCGGCAGTGAGTGCCTCCGCAGGTCGCAGTGCGTTCGTACAGGTGCCGTATCGCCGCCACCGACGCCGAAGGAGAGGTCCATGATCTCGATGGGATTGCCCTCGCCGGCTGTGACGTTGATGGTGTTCCCGCGATCCAGGATGCGTCACAGCGCCGCTTCGCAGGGAGCCATGACGTCGTCGCGGACCCAACGTGCCCCGGCCGCCTCGGCATCGGTCATCGCGACCTCCTGCTCCCACCGCACGATGGCAGTAGCGACGACGGTGTCTTTGGCGCAGACCGCTCCAGCTGGGGAGGCCGTGATGAGGTGTGACGTACCCGTGGCCGATACGACCAGGTCGGCGTCCGTCACGAGGGCGTCGAGGGGCCCAGTGTGGTGCCCGTCCGGCGTGCCTGGAGCTCGCGTACGGATCCAGCTCAGTGTCGGCGACTGCCCGGGCCGAACGCGGCGGTGAGTCTCGCGAACCCGCGGCTGAGCGTCGCCGCATCCGGCCACGACCACCCGTTTGTCTCTCGAGGCGGCCAGCCGCGCCGGCTGAGGTCGAGGGAGGTCGAGGATGGTCATCAGGCAGGGATCGGGCCCGTGCCGTAGGCGTTGTCGAGGCAGTGTGTGTGGTGCGGGCGTCGTTGAGGCCATGACGGGTGATCCGCAGCCCGGCCCGCCTGCTGCCGCTATTCGGGCGGGCGTCGCCCAGAGGTGTAGTCTCCTCGGCCGCGCCGATCAGGTGGTCGAGCACCCTCGACCTCGTGGGCGAGCGGACTGCGAGTGTGAAACCGTCGTCGGGAAGAAGATGCAAGCTACAGGACAGGAAGTCATGCGGCGAGCTGCTCCTCCCAGGTGGGGTCCGGGTCGGCGAAGACGGTCAGCCCCGCCTGCCACCGCAGGGCGTCGGCCACGGCAGGGCGTACCGCAGCGTGGCCAAACACGAACCTCAGCGCCGCATCCGCCAGCGCCAGCGGCGAGCACAGCGGTCTTCGGCTCCAGGACCAGCGCTACCCCCGATCCGCACGCCTGTCGGGTCGAGGCTGGAGGCGGCGTCGAGCGTCACCGGCGTAGCGGGATCGCGCCCAGGCCAGGCGGTCCTCGGGCGAGTCAGCGGGAGAATGCTGCCCGTCGAGGGCGCCAACACAGAGTCCCGCGGTGACGGTGATCATTCGACCGGCGTGAGTCCGCGAGACGCAGTGGCATCCGGCGTCCCGGAGCCCGAGCGCCCATAGCCCGCAGACCCCGCGCCAGCTGACGGTTCTGGAGGAGTGCCAGAACGCCCGCCCGGGGATGCTGAGGTTGCGGCAGCCGCAGGCCGGCGAAAGCGCCAGCCGCGCGGCGGTTCGGTCGAGTCACTCGGTTCTAGCCGCGCTTCTGCTGGAAGCCGCGACGAGGTCGCGGTCATCCAGCCGCTCCTTCCATGGGAGGTCAGCGATGCGAACAGTCTCGCCCAGCTCTCAGTGCAAAAGAGGCTGACTGAGATGCCGGGCACCAGCGTTGGGTGACCGTTCCTCCAAACGCGTCCACTGGTAATGTCCGAATCCAGACGGCAGTCTGAAAATCCCGCATTTTTCAACGAGTGCCCACAAGACCCGCAGCCCCTCAAAGCCATCATCTCTCGCGGGTTGATTGTTGCTTATGATGAATGTGACCGGCTGCTCGCCTAGGACTTCCACCCGCTTCTGTCATCTGTTCTGGCCAGAGCATCCTGCCGTGAAGCGCACTTTGAGGCGTTCGTGACCGGGCTTTCCAGGTGATGATGTCGCGGATCACGCAGTCCACCTCGCCGTCGCTGCCTGTGATAAGCAGCCGGCCTGCGGTGATGTACGTCCTGCATCGATGCGGCGCGCAGCAGTTCTGGAGCTGATCCTCGACCCAGCCCCAGATGGCGGCTATATGGTGGAGCGGTTTGTGGGCAGGTACCCGTGGGAATCCCTTGTAGTCGGCCCAAGCGCAGGTGAGGCCTTCTGCAGAAGGGTAGAACTCTCCCATGCGATCTCTCCGGTGCCTTCTAGATAGCGGAATTCTCTACGCATTCTGACGTTCCCTCAGGTCGGCTGCGGTGATTTTCGGCATCGGACAGCCGGTGGCCAGTGATGCCGAGTTCCTGAATGGCGGAGCAGCTGAGTCGAGGAATGAAACGCGCCAGTCCGGTAGCTCCGCGGCCGCTATCACGAGTGAAGCCGTCATCGAGGATCCCGCAGTGCTAGTAGTAATGCTTTGATCACCCAAGTGTGATGTTGCTTTAAAGGGCGTATTTGACGTATCACGAGCCGGGCGTTGGGGGCATAATCGGTCCATTCAGAAGGTTCTCAACAGCGCTGCATGAACCGGTTGAGTGGAGTTGCGCTTCCGATTGGTGGTCGGTGCAGCCCATGGCGCGGGTCTGGTGGCATCGAATGCGAGCCGGCCAACTCCCTGTCGTACCGGAGGGCCGAACACCTCGCACACGGCGCACTTACCGCAGCCAGCCCATTCTCTGGATACCTGGTCGGTTTCGCTCAACCCGCAGACATTAGTTAGCGCCGACGCTGCGCCCGATGAATTTCGCACCCGGGCACGAAGCAGTCCTTTCCAGCTGGTGCCGTGGTACGTAGTGATCCTCGGTGCTGGCGTGGTGATGTCGTTAGAACGGGAGGATGTTTCGGAGGTCCGTCAACTTCATACGGTGGCCGTGGTAGTTTACTGAGACCGGAACCGGCTGCTCCTGATCTTTCCCGCTGCAGCAGTTCGTGCTGAGGGCTTCGGGACCGTGGCCGGAGACCATGGCGCGGGCCAGCACGTCGTCCGGATGCTGAAAGGTCGAGGCTGCGATACCTGATGGCCGTGACTTTCCGCATGCGAGGCCGTGACGCTGAGACCACACCACCGATGGTGACGGGCCATGACGAGGCGAGCAGGCTGAGCAGCCGTTCTTTCGTTGATCTCGCTGCCGCTCAGCGTATGGTCGATTCGCAAATACACAGCCATTTCTCGTGCGGTGCACACCTGCTTCAAACTCCATGTGAGCCGCCTTGCGTGCAGCACGACGATTGCGGTCTATGGGGGTTGTGACACGTATCCTGGGGTTTCAGCTCAGCGCCTTCTTTCCGGATGATACGGGTGCGGAGAACCACAAGTGTGATGCTGCGGTCTCGTCGCCCTTTTGTCAAAGAACCCATGTAGGTGCTGGCTTCGGAACCGAGGTGAACGCGAAACGAGCCGGCGAGACTCGTTGCGCAACAGCTGTGGATGCCATCTGCGTCTTTGACGGTCTCCAGGGTGGAACGGCTTTCCGACAGCGCCAATTCGCCACGGTGTGAGTGGTCTCGATGGTGACCCGAGCGTAGGTGATTCGGTGGTTCATGAAAGCTCGTCTCCTCAGGTCGCTTGCGACGGCATCGCGCCGGGCCGGGCGGTACCTCGTTCAGCACCCTGCTTTCTACCGCTTCCCATTTCTGGGTCCGGTGAGAGTTCTGCCCGCTGCTGTCAGCTCACGCGTCGAGGTCGAAGCTTTGGTGTTCTTGTCGCCAGTCGGCCAGGGTGCGCCGTTGATCTGTGTGTGAAGCAGTGCACGACTTCGCTTCCAGTCAGTGCCAGCCTACCGGGTCTCGTGTGCTTCTCCCGCCCATGACCCGCGGTTGCCACGGTTCAGGCACTAGCTTCCACTCAGCCGAAACCTTTCGGCGCGGCGGACACCGGAGTCCGTGGTCCAGCAGCTTTGGTCAGGTTTTCAGAGGCGAGACCTGCAAGCTGCCACCGCCGGTGCCAGGGCGATGTCCTCGGGCTTAAGGCAAGTTCCTGGAGGCCTGGTGCCAGCCGCTGGTGCCGTTGCGAGTCGTCCAGCCCAGACGGTGGCGACATCCAGGCCAAAGCTTTTGAGGGGCGGCTGAAGTCTGTGCTGGGGCGGCCTGCATCATCGATGAGGATTGTGTAGCAAATGGTGTGACCACCACAGAGCCCGGCGGTGGTTCAGGGCTGGGCACTGCTTTAGAGCGAACTGGGCACGTCCCAGAACGGAGCGGCGGCCACCGATGCTGATTCTTTTGACATCATCCAGCTGCGCTGACCAGGTCGATCAACGATGTGCGCGTGTAGGTGAGGCCTCGCCGATGGACGGCCCGCGACCGCGAGTGCACCTTCCTCGGCTGTTTTCTTCGTCGCATTGATCTAGCGGCTGAGGTGACCGCTTTGATGGCCCGGCTTTGTCTTCCCACATGATGTCGCCGCGCCAGAGTTGCTCGCGTCAGGATGTCCTTAGAACGCCTCGTCGGTGTATTTACCGGGTCCTTCGTGATATTTCGCATGCCACACCGACCGGCTTTGTTACGTCGCTCCCTTTGCGCCAGCAGCAGGCCGCGAACACCGTGTGGTGCCGTCGAACAGCCGCCGCCGGAAATCATCGGGACGATCGTCGCCGTGACGTAATCGCCAAGCAGCTGCCAAGGCGCCGCGCAATGCGCTTCCCGGAATATACTGTGCAGTCGATGTGTGGACCGCGCGAGTGGCACCTATTCCGATGGTTGTCGCTCTCGCTCGCTGGTAGCCGTGCCTCACGCAGTTCATGGCGGTTTCTCACCAATCAATTCAGCGAAGCGACGAAGCTCGGTCTCTGTCGCATTTGGTTTCGATGTTCACCCAGCTGAGCCCACGCCGCGGTCGCTGTCATGCCGTCTATGGTGCGGGCGCAGATGCAGCAACGCTACATGCCGCTCGCTTGTTCTCGGGCAGGGGGCGGGTGAGCCCGATCTGGGCACGGCCCGTTGTGACATCATGCCTCTCACCGAAGAACAACGCTCCCGGCCTGCACGGCGGTCTTCGTCGATGCTTACGCGGGCACGTATCCGTATCTGAGGTTCTATGCTCACCTGGGCATCGGAGAAATGCCAGGGCTTTCCTGGTTCTGGCGTGCTCCGAAAACCCTTTCACCAGTTCATCGCTGGCGAGGTCGCGGGCGGCGTCGCGGAAAAAGACCCTTCTAAGGAGGTGGCCGGCAGCGGATTCTCGTGATCGATGGTCTCGTCCGCCAAGCCGCCAGCATGTCCTTGAGCCACCCGGAAGGGTGTGTTGAACGTGATCGTTACGTCAATCGTGGTCATGAATGCCACCTCATAGATTGATCAGGGTCAAGTAGTTCGGCGCAGAGTTCTTCGGGTATGTCCGGCCCATGCTGAGACTCCAGCCTTTGGGGAACAGCAGCAGCGAACAGCTGCGCGGCGCCTTCCAGCCGGGGTGCTAGGTGTGCCAGGTGCCGACGACGCTGCTGGGGATCCCTGATCGCCAGCTCTTGGGCGACGGTGGATCGGGCCGCATTCCCCGGCCGGGCCGCCGAGACGCTCCAAGGCTTTGGCGCGCGTCTGAAAACTCGTACCAGCGTTCCAGGGTCATGCACCGGGCCGGTGAGGCCGGGCCGTCGAGTAAGCATCACGCCAGGCGAAATTCCATTCTTTGCCTTGGCCTTTGTCCTTGGCGTGCCGGATCAGCTCTTCCGCGATCTCCACCTGATTCCCGATAGTATTCGTCCTTACAGATGACCATACCCGCGGAAGCTAATTCTCTCGGCGCCCTTGACCTCCCGGAGTTCCTGCTTCATCTGTCCGAGAAAAGAAACAGGAACGGCCAGGTACGTGTTGCGGGTACGGATACTAGGATGTCGTCACCTCCCATGATGTGGGAACGGCTGGCATCTTCTGCTCACCTTCTCTCCGGATCTCGCAGATGGATTCAACCATGGCGTTGTTCGTGGCGTCCTTGATGGCTCGCGATGTCTTCTCGTAGCTGTTCTAACCCCTCGTCTGATTTGGTTGCTTCGTGTCGAAGGCGGAGAAAAATGCCCCCAGGCCATTGCCATCAGCAAAAATCGTGGCTATGTGGTTGTCTGTCTGCTGCCTGCGGCCTTCGTCTCGAGATTGCCGAGCTGGGCAAGATCTGGGAGATCTTTCACTGGTTCAATTTTTCCGGTACGCTCGCTGACTTTTTCCAGGATCTCCTGCTCAGCAGCGAACCCCTGTTCTAGTCGACGGCTGCTGGGTGTCGCATTCCGGAGGTTTCGGTGCGTCGCGAGACAGGCAGTCAGCGCAGAGACGCAGATCCTTTCTCTTCGCGACCGCCATGCCGCTGGAACATTCGTCGCAGTGATGGGCTGGGGGAATTCGAGCGTGCTGGGCGGGTAAACCTGTTTCTCGGCATGACTGCCGTTCCAGCCCAGCTGCTGTTACTTCACGGTGAGTTAGCGGCCTCCCGTAGGGCTGTTGTCACATGAGTTGCGGGTAGGTGCACTTTGATGTTCAGCGCCAGAGCGTGTGCCGCTTTTTGCACAGTACGGCGGTTGTTTCCGCAGATATTCAGGACACTATCAACGTCAACAGCATCCTCGGTGAAACTCAACATCTGGGAAATTTTTGAGTACCTCCTTTGCCGTCCGGAAATCCCGTTCTTGACTGCCCTCGACCTCTCTTGCAGTGAGATAGTTGAGCATGTCAGAGGCGCCACGACGTCCCCACAGGCGGCGCGAACGGGCAAGGTATGCCTGTACTTGATTGATGCCGATGGAAGCGTAGTGCACGGCTAATCCTCCTGATTGCTCATGATTGGGAATCCTCATTTATTGTTGGTGAGGTGCGCATTCGGATTTCCTTGGACCAGCTTGTCCTGGTTCTAGCAGCCTAGCCCTCGGAGAATTTCGCGAAGTAGCTGAAGCTCTTATCGAACTCCTCCTCCATGGTGCCCTCACGTTTTGTGAAGTTTCCCATGGTTGGGTACCAGATTCGTTCAGCAGGAACTGCTGTTTGATCCAGCACTTTGAGTAGGCCGGTGAGGCATCCGTCGGTGGGATCTAGAGTTTCTAGAGCCAGGGTTTCGCAGTCGGGCACCTCCGCCAGTTCGCCCTCAAGATAGCGTCCAACGGTGGATTCTGCTGTGAGGGTGGCATCGGCCATTGCCGTGCCAAACCCCGTATCTGCCACCGCCTAGATGGGTTGCGATGTTCTCTGGTTCACGACCGGGTACTACTTTTGACGAGTCGCTGGGGAGCTAGTGCTAGTAGCAGAAGGCAGACTTCGCGAGCGGTGAGATTCTCAAAATACACCGGCCGCTCAGTTTCTATGCCTGGCTCTGTGAGCCAGCGTTTCTCCCTCTCTTCACAGGCCCCGTAGTGTTTACGACGGATATGACGTGGAGTGGATTTTTATCATCAGCCTCTTGCCCGTGCCAATAGAATTTGCGTCCTGCGATCTTCCGGACGGGAGAGTCAGCACGCCCCACTTGGCAAGGGGATTGCCCATCTCAGCCTTTCCAAACTCGCGGAATTCTCCTTCGGCCTTTGGGTGGGCTAGGTAGCTCGCCTGCGCTGGGGCGAGGAACGCATGGGTGGGGGATCGACGCGGGTGACTTGGACTGGATGAGGTGAGGTGAAGGTCCCAAAACGTACATGGAGGCGTAGGCATTTTTGCTCGGCCTGTTTGCTGTGTCCACGCGGCGCTGCTCTACGAACCCAAAGATTCGGCATGCAGGGCAGAGACTGCCGGATCATCACAGGGCCGGGTCCGTCGTGGGAAGCCTTTCCCCACGGGATGCTTACGAATTCCCGCCAGCTGGCAGCTGCCTTTAACTGGGCTATGGTGCCATTGCAATCGAATGCAACCCACACTGTGTCTCCGACGGCGAGAGTGCCGTCGGTTTTGCGTCGTACGCCAATTACTGTTTTTGTATGGATAACCTCCTGGTCGGGCCAGTCTGGGCTGTGAAGTTCTGGGGTAGAGGTCGCCAGCTCGCCTCCGGATATATCGGCTGAATAGCGGCATAATTCCCAGTAATCTTCCCAGATCTTCTGAAGATCAATGACTTTTGTTGCCGATCTTGGCTACGGCAACATGCACATCTTCTGCATGGAATTTTCCTTTGGTGCCTGCGTCGGCGACATGCTACCACCCAATCTCTTTGGGGTAGATGCCACTGGAGCAGGAAAGTTCTCTGCGGGCTGCGTTTGGATTACGAGAATCCCTGTCGAATTTTTCTCTTGAATGTAATCAGGATCGAGGCCAACCTTGACGCCAGACTTGAGATGCTTAGCATCGCCCTGGCATATTGCACAGCAAATGCGCAGTACCCATACAGCTTCTTTCCTCGCTGACCCGGAGCTGGGTTGGGATTCCTAGGAATTAACCTCATCTATGACAGCCAGCCGATCCCTGCGATCTCATGGCGAGTGCTGCACGATGGGTAGGAACGTATCGGGGATCGCTCACTGACAGGCAGCTATGCGGTGATTACCCTCAACAGTGACCGCACGCTGCCGCGCACCGGAGGACCGGCACCGAGATCTGCACGGGACCATCATTTTCAGGATGCCAGTCGACAGGCAACATGAGACGGTTCCTGAATTTGAAAGTGACATCGATATAGCCCGTCAACGCTCCCTTGAAGGCGCTGGCATGGCCGTGAGGCTTTTCCGCTGCACCTTGTTTGGTAATGGAACGAAGGTATGAGGGATTGATAAACGAGTCGCCTGCATCGATCGCTCGCCTGCTGCTTTCGTGCGAGTTCAGCCTTACGAGCTCTTTCCTTTTTGGCTATAGCCTCCTGGTCGCTCTGCGGCTTCTTTCTTCCCAAGCAGCCCGCTCTCGCCATGTTGTGATCTCTTCGAGGCACATCGAATGTGTAGGTCAAGGCGCGATCCTGCCAAGCCTGAGGTATTTCATCAGAGAATGTGACTGGCTTATCGAACAATTGCCTTTTTCTTGGGCTTAGCTTTTTGACCTTTCCTAGGGATCGTTCGACAAGGCAGTTGTCCTCGTCAATTTCGATGTAATAGTACCCATTTGTCAGGTCTTCTTCTGTTAATAAGTTGTCCCTCGGAGAACTCTCTCGATGGAGTTGGCGTAAGGATGGCCCGGTCGCCGTGCCATATCTTTCTTGTCGTGGCTCTTCTAAGACAGCGACACTTACTCTTCCCTTGTCAAGTTTCTTTATATATGCGTACGTCATGATCCTCCCTCACGTGCGGGTGCCTTATGCGGCTGACATGTGTTGTTTCTGGTTGATGGGATCGACATCCGCACGGCTGAGGCCTCGGCTTCGGTAGGAGTCGACCTCCTCGAAATGACAGGGCCGCGACGAGCAGCATCATCTCTGCTGCGACTCTGCCAGGTGGCGGTAAAGGTAGGCGGCTTCGCTGAGAAAATCCGCGGTAGGCAGTGTTCCCGAAGCTATAGGCGTCGGTTTTGCGGACGATGCTGTCGATGAGAAGAAGTTGCTGGAGCGAGCGTTCCTTGAATACCCAGCGGGAGGCCAGTGCCATCTTGTCATGTCACTCTGTCGTGGGCTGGAAATTGGTTCCGTGCATCAGGTCGATTAGCCGTTGGCTCGTCTAGAGTCCGTTCTGGGAATTGCCCTAGCCTCAACGCCGAGGATGTTGCCCTGGTCGTCGCGTACCTCGCCGAGGGGGAAGTAGAAATCACGCCGGTCTGATGCGGCGGCAGAGATTCGGAGACCATGTAACCGATGCCGGAATGATATCGGGAAGATTTTTAAGGGTTTTCTCTGAACCAGTTGCACCGGAATCTGGATGCCTTCGTGGGTGATGGTGGGCTTGTCGTTGCGTTCCTCTCGTTTACACGGACCCACTTTCGCCTCCACTGGCCACTCGTGAACACACTCATCGTCCTGGTAGAGCCGGACTGGGTGCGGGTGAGGTTGATCAGCTTCAACGGTTTTTCGGTGCCTAGAGGGCGGGCTTGGGGAAGACCTCCGCGATAGGCCTCCAGGAAAACCGGCGGCGACCCGGATGACGCGGCGGTATTGACGTTTTGGTTGCTGCCGGTTCTGGTCGAGTTCGTAGAGCACACAGTTGAGTGTGTTCACTTGTCGCCCGACTAGTGGAGCCAGAGGCAGTGGCAGCTGACCAGGCGATGTGTAGCTCTTTTCCTGACCCCACTTCTCTCAGCTTTGTTGCTATCTGATGTGCTAGGCGATCTCCTTCGCTTGATGGATAGACATCGCCTTCTCCCTCGATGACAAGCTCATAGATCCCGATCAGACGTGGAAGCGAATGAGCCATATTATCGAAGGCCTGCTGATCGACAGTTTTTGTGTTCCGGATGAGTACGGCGATTTGGGAAGATCTGAACTGTGATGAAGATCACACTCTGCAGAATTTTAAGTGAAACCTGGAATGTTTCTCCGTCTGGTTCCTGCGAGGATCACCCCAGTCTTTCCCTCAACATCGATGACTTTGAGCTTGTTTTGACGTGTAGTGGGCAACGCCGCTCCGAGTGCCCAGCCAGCGCTGTAGTGTCCACCGCCGATCAGGGTCACATCGCTTACCCGTGGGCGTACAGGCCGTCGACGAGAATGGGTAGGGTGTATTGGAGGCTCGACGTACCCCACTTCTGCCGGAATGCCTACCGTCTCATCTTAAGGAAGACGAATGGCTAAATCATGCTGGCGCTCAGCCTTGATGGTGCGGAGACCTGTGTGTTGGCATCGGGCTCTGGGCGGGTTTGTGTTTGAATGCGGATCTCGTGGTCGCCAATGCCAGGGCCGGTGGTGGTTTTAATGTCTTGAGAGGCGCTTCAGGCAGGCGTAGAGGAGGTCTCGGTACAGCTGACGCAACTCTGTGTCGCCGTACTGTTTCAGGTCTTTCAGTGCCGTTGATTCCTCGATTGAGCAGCCTATCTGGGGCATCTAAGTCAATTGTTCCGCCGGCTGTGGTAATGGTGTTCAACACCAGCAGCTGAAATCGTTTTTGGACCCCTCCTCTGCCAGGAGTTTGGGGGAGCCCATTGTTCCTTATAAATTGGCTATCGCTGGTCTCCTCGGTGATAATCAAGACCGCGGAAGATAGGCCCCTTTTCGAAGGTCTCAGCTACGCGGCGTGCGGTTTCGCCTGGGGAGGTCAGCAAGGGTCTCTCCCAGGGTGCGAGCCCTCCTGCACGAAGGAAAATATCGAGCATCTTGGCTCGCTCATGTCCGTCGCGCTGCGCCGATACGAAATGAAGACTGGGCCGACAGGGTCATAGTTGATCATTCAGTCACCTAGGGTCTCGAAACTACTTCGTCTCTAGAGAAAACTGTATCAGACTTCGCCACCTCGGGTGTCGAAGATCTGGTCAATCCCGCCATGTGGTCTGCGCCATCCGCGACGGTCGCGTGCGGTGTGAGAGTTGTTGATCTCATGCGCTTCGCCTTCCCGCCTCTCGCTATCCGTTTCGATTGCTGCTCCCATCCCAAGTTTTGCGCGTTTGACAAGGGCTTCTGGTTTCGCAGGCTGGTCGCAGACTTGATATTTGTGCGTTTCCTGGATGGGTTGCTTTGAAGGTCCAGAGGCAGGGCCTGGATCATCCCTGAATCACCTCCTGGAGTGGAGTTCGTAGCCCAGGGCGTTGAGGATGCCGAGGTTGTGGTGGATGGAGTCGGGTGTTCGTCGTCAGGTTTTCAGGCGGCGTCCGGCCAGGGTGGTGTTGTCCTCAGTGCGGGGCTTGTCGTCACGGGGTTTCGTATGGAAGCATCAGCCTGTTCTCGCCGAAGTGCTGTTTGGCCAAGGCGGCTTGTCTGCTGGTCTTGTCGTCTGTGCCTGGTTCCAGGTTGCCGCTGAAGAAGCTCGTTGGCGCGGTCGAATTCATACCAGGCATTATGCTCGTTTTCTATGAGCTGGTTGATTTCTTCTAGGGTGGGTGGGGCCGGAATCCTCTGGCCCAGGTGCGGTTCAGCTCGACGGGAGCGCGGACTGTGGTCCAGATGGAGCGAAGATTCTTTTCGATTTTGTACTGGTTGAGCTCCTCCCACCTCTTACCGTCGTATTTTTGCGGTAGCTTTCTTGCAGGGTCTGGGCGGCGCGTAGCCAGGGCATCCTCGGGTACTCCTGCGAGACAGCCGGTCTCGCTGGGAAGACCGCCCAGGGTGGGGGCTGAATAGGATGGATATTACCTAGGATCGGTTCCTCAGCCACGCCTATCACCCCGGGAGACCGTGCGAAGATGCGGATTCCCCCTGTCCTCGGAGGGTTCGTGCGTCCTCGGAGGGTCCTTGAGATTGCTCCTCAATATTGCGTAATTTTTCCGGGAGGGCGCTCATGTATACGACGACGATATCACTTTCCTAAATTCTCGTAGTCGGCTCTGGCTTTCACAGATCTCGGTTTCGATAGGGATTCCTGGAGACCGGGACGAGTTTTTGACGGTTTCATTCGTCGCGGATGGCGTCAGTCAGGTCGCCGTCGCCCACACATAGAGTCTGGCCACTGTCTTTCGAATGCATTCGACTAGTCGGGGCGGTCATCTGTGGGATCCCGATGGTCGAGATGAATGCTGGGGAATCGTCCAGTGCTTGTCTGCGGATATAGTCGCGGGCGTGTATCCGTCGTCGATCCGGACGATTATCCGGGCGGGACCGGGTATGTGGACTGGGTCTTCTCGCAGCTCATTCAGGATCTTGATGATGATGTTAGCGGTTTGCACATTGGTGTAGTCGCTCTCATCAAGCAGGTAGCAGCGCTCCAATGCCCAACGGTTTCCCAGCCAGGCAGGACGGATCATGTGCCTGTACCAGGCCGCGGTCCTTCTCACCGTGGTCGCCTGCCACGACGCGGGCACCGCTGGAGCGGGCTTCCTTGGTGAGCCTGTGGTCAGGTCGGGTTCCAGCACGCGACCATGTGCCGATTGTCCACCAGTTCTTTGATCACCCGCAGGAGTCGTTGGTGAGACCGATCACTAGCACCACGCGGCGAGCCCATCGTGCTCGCCAGCCGTCACGCATGCGAGGCCGTCACGGAGCTGGAGCAGCGTCCACACTGTGCCCAGGGCGACGCCCACCGCCAGCAGCCGTGCTGCCACGAGCCCGGCGCCGATGGAGCAGCGCCGGAGAAGTTGCTCGCCGCCGCGAAAGTAGCTCAGCCTCGCCGAGCAGCTCCGTCAGGATTGGCACCCGACCTGCGGGTTGGAGCAGCCCCTATTGCAGGTGCTGTGTAGAGAGGGTGAAACTGAGCAGCGTTACTCACCAACACCCATACCGGCGGATTTTGACTCTCGTACTGTAGCCAGGTCTTCGTGCTACTTTGCGGCAGCCGCAGTCAACAGTGGACGCACCCAGGCCAGCCAGTCGTTGCGCGATCAGCAACCAGATGAAGAGCACGCCCGTGGTCAGCAGGAGAATGAGCCGGATCAGCCACCAGGGGCGATGTCCTCCCGCCACTTGGTGCGTACCCATCGCAGCCCCGCCTGATCAGGTCGGAGAAGAGCCCCTGAGGTATTTTCCGTCCATTCTCCGCTCGACAGCGTCCTTGCTCACAGGGCAGCATGGTTTAGTGGGCCGATGCTCTGGGAGCCCTCTCACCGCCAGCCGGTAGGGGTCTGTAAAGCGGAAGGAAGGATCATGGTGGAGTCCTGGTGGGGGACGCTCCTGCGCTGCTCGATGCTCTGCGGACGGTGGCGAGTGGGTTCAGAAGGCCCCGGCGAATTGAGTGAGGCTGGCGGCGGTCATCGTCGGGCTGGCCGCGATGATTCCACTGTGGTCCGGCCTCGGTGAGACGCTGCCCGCCTGCCCTGGCGACGCCCGCGTGACGGCCGTGTTCGCTGACCATCCGGTGGTCCGGCTCTACGCATCTGATCCGCGGGTGGAGATCTCGCGGCCAGTAGCTCGTGGCGCAGCAGGCGGTGGAGAATCCCCGGTGCTGCGCGGGCAGGTGGCGGCCCCTGCCCATCGTGATCGACGACGGCCCCACGGCGCGGAACTCGTCGTGGCCGCCGTCGCAGGCTGGGTTATCCCGGGCGACCCACTCAGCGTGCACTGTATTGGCGTCGACGAGGGCTGGGCGCAGGGCCGCGCATAAGGCTGCCGGGGACCGCGGGTTGCCCTGTGCTGGTCGGAGGTGACGCTCACCCCGGAGCTCATCGCTCGCCGCGTCGCGGACCTGACTGGCGAATGGCAGCCCCCACCGCCTGGCCATGGTGTCGCAGCGCCGGACCCGGTGTTGGTCGCGCTGGATGACCACGCATCGCCCTGGCCATCGGCACGGAGGTGGTGCAGGCGCTGCCCGTAGTCGTGTCGCGGGTGGTCATCGACGACGCCAGTGCGCCGGGGGACGGGAGATGGTCGTCATTTCCCGGCCGCGGGTGCTCGCCACTGCTGTCACCGGTTGCGGGAGGACCCGTTGCGGCGGGCGCTGCTCGACGATCTGGCATGGGTGTGCGCCGAGGATGCGCGAGACCACCGCTCCACCTGCGCCGCTGTTCTCGCAGCCCCGGCGGGTGATGCGGGAGCGTCGCCGGCTGGGACGTCCAGCCCACTGAGCTTCGCGACCAGTTGTCCAGGTTGGCCGAGCAGCTTCCCCAAGTGTTGGCCGCGGGCAATGTGCTGCTGGGGGACGCCCAAGACTGGGATGCCCAGCCCATCATCCTGGCTCCCGCGAGCTGCTGGCAATGGCTGGAACAGATCCTCAGGATCCGAGGCATCGGCGATGTCCTGAGGCCAGGCTCACGCGCTGAGCTGGCCTTCGGTTGCCGGACCGGCGGCGCAGGCCGGAAAAGTCCCACATCGCCCGGCCGGCTACCGACAGGTCCTTGGGTTTGAGGTCGTTGAGGGCCTGGCGCCGTTGCTGCACCTGGCTTATCAGGAGACGGCGCTGGACACCAGCAATGCCACCGAATCGCCGCTCGCACGGTCAACTGGTGTTCCTTGACGGATTTCCAAAAGGGCATGAATCGGGCCGCCATTATTGGCTCCGCCATAGCTCAGCATGGAGGAGAGGCCCTCGACTGGCACTGCCGTCGAGAGCCCCTGTCGTCTATCCCTCGGCGATGATCCCGAGCTCGTCGAGCGCTTGGCAGAGTTGAGCATCGCCGCTGGGCGCAACATCAACGAATCAACGGACGACCCCAACGCACATGGATGCAGCCCTGATCAGCTCACCGACGACGTAAAAGAATACGACCGGCGTGTCGTGCGCGCCATGCCTCACCTGCTGGCTCATGCGGGTATAGAAATCGCTCAGGAATCACCCCAAAACTGGTGTGAGCGACCCATCGTGGTATTTCGGAACCACCGGCCTCGACTGTTCGATCGTTGTCAACACGGTCTTGATCCGGGTCCCGTTGCGCATATTTGCGCCGACCGGATACCACCGTGCTCGTGAATGAGGTGTCCGGTCAGCTCCGTCTAGAGTATGCCCGAGCAGCTTCCTTGGTGAGCTAAGCTCAGCAGAACCGCCGCCCGGCTCAACTAAGCTCACGCTTTGTTCACTGGCCCGTGCAAGCAGATGCGGCAAGCTCCTTCCGATCAATGATCTCCCAGCCACGAGATCAAATACCTCATCTCCTAACATGTCGGTTGGTGTAAACCACGATCATCCTTTCTCGAAATAGACCAGGCACTCGCACACCGTTATTACCATCCGGCAAACGCATTCGGGAATCACTTGATCGATGCTGTAATGGAGCCCAGCTGGAGCTGAAAGAGCCCAGAATCAGAAATCGTCGACGCCGGCCTAGCGGTCGCAATGGAGCCCAGCTTTTGGAGCTGGGAAAAGCGCGACCGAGCACGCCTACCTGGCTACAGCCATCGCGTCGCAATGGAGCCCAGCTTGGAGCTGGGAAAAGCCACCGAGATCTGGTTGTTGAAAAAGATCGACATTCAGTCGGCAATGGAGCCCCAGCTTTTGGAGCTGGGAAAGTTCTGGCAGAATTTCCACCTGCGCCGGAAGCAGAATGGGTCGCAATGGAGCCCAGCTTTGAGCTGGGAAAAGGCCGCGGAATCAACGCCTGGAACTACGAACTGGCCATGTCGTATCGGGAGCCCAGCTTTTGAGCTGGGAAAGCCTGCCTCCCTGGTGCCAGATCGGGCTGGCCTTCCGCCATGTCGCAATGGAGCCCAGCTTGGAGCTGGGAAAAGACGGAAGAGCGTTTTCCTCGCCATATTTGACGAGCAGATGTCGTAATGGAGCCCAGCTTTTGAGCTGGGAAAAGCCGCCGCCTGCCCTCCTGACAGGCATCGGTCGCGGTCGCAATGACTCAGCTTTTGGAGCTGGGAAAAGGAAATATCTCAACACCCCTCACACCGCGCCTTTCCAGTCGCAATGGAGCTCCAGCTTTTGGAGCTGGGGAAAAGTAGCCTCCAACGCACCTCATCTGCTGACCCATACCGTCGTCAATGGAGCCCAGCTTTTGGAGCTGGGAAAAGTCAGCTGATCTCTTTGGTCCATGTCCGTTTGCAGATCACGTCAGTAATGGAGCCCAGCTTTTGGAGCTGGGAAAAGGGCTTTACCTTGGCCGAGGTTCGCACGATCGCGGAGTCTGCAATGGAGCCCAGCTTTGGAGCTGGAAAAGGCAGGTGCTGCACTACCCGCCGACGCCATAAATGCAAGTCGAATGGAGCCCAGCTTTTGGAGCTGGGAAAAAGTAAGACATGCGTCGAGCATCTCCTCGAGCAGGCCGAGGTCGTAATGGAGCCCAGCTTTTTGGAGCTGGGAAAAGAACAGCAGAACGACCAGGAGGAAAACCTGCAATGACGTCGTAATGGAGCCCAGCTTTTGGAGCTGGGAAAAGGAGCAGAAATAATGATGGCTGCCAGAAGTAGCAGTCCTGTCGCAATGGAGCCCAGCTTTTGAGCTGGGAAAAGGACCCACTCTGCTGATGTCGAATACACCGGCGACCTGTCGTCATGGGAGCCCAGCTGGAGCTGAAAAGCCGATGCGCAATCACCACCACGTCGTCGGTGATCCAGTCGCAATGGAGCCCAGCTTTTTGGAGCTGGGAAAAGCCACTATCATCTCTTCTGCCGCTGCTCACGCTGTAGGTCGCAATGGAGCCCAGCTTTTGGAGCTGGGAAAAGTTCTTTTCTTCTTGGGGGCTTCCCCTCGGTGTGTCATAGTCGCAATGGAGCCCAGCTTTTGGAGCTGGGAAAAGCTCGCGTCGGGTGTAGGCGCTGGCTACGTACGCCATGTCGCAATGGAGCCCAGCTTTTTGGAGCTGGGAAACCAGTGAGCGACGCTGCTCCAGGGTTTCGGGCTGCCTGTCGCAATGGAGCCCAGCTTTTGGAGCTGGGAAAAGATCGCAGCCGGACCTCGCAGGAGTGACCGTCCAGCAGTACGTAATGGAGCCCAGCTTTTTGAGCTGGGAAAAGATCTACGAGTGATTGATTACTCGAAGGTCTGTAGGTCGCAATAGCCCAGCTTTTGAGCTGGGAAAAGCTGAAAAAGGACCTCTTGGCCACACGTGAAAGGTTATATCGTCGTCAATGGAGCCCAGCTTTTGGAGCTGGGAAAAGTGCCTGCTGTGTGGCCGTCGTCTGCGTCTGACCAGATGTCGCAATGGAGCCCAGCTTTTGGAGCTGGGAAAAGTGGCTTAACTGTCCTTTCTGGTGATGTCTGAGTCGTAGCAATGGAGCCCAGCTTTGAGCTGGGAAAAGGCAGTGTGGCAGAAGTGGGCCGAGGCTCCAATGTGTCGTAATGGAGCCCAGCTGGAGCTGGGAAAAAGAGGCTCAAGCTGGAGTGGCGATCCTGCCTACGGTCACGTCGTAATGGAGCCCAGCTTTTGGGAGCTGGGAAAAAGACTTGCAGTCGTGGCATCTAACACGCCTGCAGATCGTCGCAATGGAGCCCAGCTTGGAGCTGGGAAAAGCAGCAAGTGCCAATCTCGACATCAGCTACCAAAGGTCGCAATGGAGCCCAGCTTTTGGAGCTGGGAAAAGGGTGACCTCAACATCAACATACCCCAACCAAGATAAGGGTCAGAATGGAGCCCAGCTTTTGGAGCTGGGAAAAAGTCGATGTCTAGAAACAGCATTTTGTGAGCTCTTTAGAGTCGCAATGGAGCCCAGCTTGGAGCTGGGAAAAGCAGCTTGATCGATCATTCCGAGCGTACCAGGTACTGCTCGATCGTAATGGAGCCCAGCTTTTGGAGCTGGGAAAAGCTAGGTGACATCCCCTAACGTGCTGGTGGCGGTGTCTGTCGCACGTGGAGCCCAGCTTTTGGAGCTGAAAAGTAGGCTAACACACATGTCCCATGATCCACGATTTGGTCAGAATGAGCCCAGCTTTTGAGCTGGGAAAAGGTTACTAGCATTATAGCTCCTAACAATGACGTTGTCGTCGCAATGGAGCCCAGCTTTTGGAGCTGAAAAGTCACAGAGACGTACGAGGGCGTTACTGGCGACCTTGAGTCGTAATGGAGCCCAGCTTTTGGAGCTGGGAAAAGGAGCAGCAGCAGTTTCAGCTCAGGTGGTAACCAATGTCGCAATGGAGCCCAGCTTTTGGAGCTGGGAAAAGAGCTCACGATTTTTCACCAACGACTACCAGTGTTGCACATCTCTGCGAGCAGCGGAAGTTCTGGGGCACACGAGTCGGGTTGTTGCTCCCTGACAGGCTTTGGGAAACTCGCGTTGACCAGGGCGCGAGCGCTCCCAGGGGACGGAGGGCGCTGGGCGCCTGCTGGACGATCTGCGGGCTTCGGGTGGGTAGCTCCTCGCGGCTCCAACGAATATGAACCTGTCCTCACCGATCTCTCCTAAATCAACAATCACCACCGAGTCTACTGCTAGGTTCATAATTTCTTCTCCGGCTGATCTTAGATGGATCAGCTCTGGACTTGTTAAGGTCGCAGGATGAAGACGGAGTATTGAAGTGTCGTTCTCCGTGGGCTTCATCAGCTTGCAGATTTGTCTGAGTCGTCCAGGATTACGATGTCATAAGCCACCAGATAACGACGCCGTTGTGTTTTCAATGAGTCACCATCGCCGTGTATTGTCTGGATTTCTTGGTGAGGCCCCAGGATGCGACAGGGCTTGATGTCCATGATCCTACGGTAGGTCGCCTTATAACCGAACTGGGGGTGTGTGATTTCACTCGAGACGACGTTCAGTGTCGCAGCACTGCCTTACGTCCACTTGCTCCAGCATGCAACCGCCAGCGCGGTGCCGGAAATCATTCGGACCGACCTCCCGGTTGATTCAGGACCCTGCACCGCTACGCTCTCAGCCACCAGCGGACGAAACTCCTCTGCTATATCCAAAAGCTAGCGCAGGGCGACCAAACCTTGGTTTGTGGAATACTCGAAAGTATGGGTCAAAACCCGATCGATGCAAGAGTTGCTGTCAAATCTTTTACCAGTAGGGAATAACAGAATGACAGAGAAGGGTGTTGAGAGGGTCAGGCGGTGGGCGTCGAGAACGTCCGTTTTCTTTTGAAACCCGAGATGTCTATGCGTGAATTTTTCCCTATCATGGCTGGGAAAGCTCGCGAAAAATAAAAGTCGTGCAGCGGTTCCCTCAATGCCTAACAACTGGCCAGGAGAACTGGCTTGATAGCCTGGGAAGCCAGCTCTTTGAGTTGGCTTTCAATACGCTCGGCCTCAGTACGTAATTCGACGTAGCAGCGTTCTGCTGTTGCGGATCTTCCCTGAGATCATTCGACAGGCGATTGCCAGACGATCCTTGTCTGATGCCCCGAACTGTGCTATTCGTAAGTCCACATCCAGGGCAGTCCGGCAGCGATTCCGCGAACCATCCCGCCGTATGCTGAACCACAGCACGGGTAGTTCGCGGACATTAGCCTCGTAGAGCCTGTGAGGACACGGTTACGTTACCGAAGATGCATAACTGACTCACGTCGATAAGGCGATAGCTGGTTTTGCAATTCCCCATCGAGTCGTATCTCTAGTCTTTCGTGCCGAATTCCTGCCGTGGCTCCCTGCAGCGTCACATATGCGGGCGGCCTTCCACAAATAGGGGCTAGTAGTCGTTTAAGTGGCCGTCGTTCGCTCGGGGGAGTTCTTAGCGCTCCGAGCTCATCAGGCAGACAGGATTCCGACGAGTGAACAGCGAGGGCATTTGGGGCTGTTCGCAAGGGTAGTGGAGGGTTCGGGTCTGCCGCCACGCGCCATGCCTCCTCTGAGGTTTTCCGAGACTTCATCGAGTGCCGCCTCATCGACGTAAATTGCCACACGTTGCCGGGTTTCGGCGTACCAGAGCTCTGCGCGATGAACTGTATACCCGGCCTCTCGTAGAAGCAGCGCCTGGGTCAGCAGCTGGATTCTGTCGCTGGGCCACGGCCTCCCTGCCTTGTCCGGATGGCCTTTCTTGTAGTCGACCGGAATGATGAACCGTCTCCGACCGTCCTCCACCACGTCTGCTTCGCCACAGTCCAGAGCCTAGGCGAGGAGAGCGATACCGAGCGCGCACTCTCCCGTCCCAGGCCTCAGACTTTATCGGGCAGATCCTGACGCTTTATCCACCACACGATGCACATAGCGGCCTTCCTCCACGTCATCGTTGGTGGCGAAGCGGGACTGTACCCACTCCAGATGAAAAAGTCGTGGACAGTACAGGAACTCGTTGAGCATGCGTGCTGGGACTGTCTCTGGCAGTCCTGGGATATCTGGCCTGACTGTCATAGTGCTAGCGGTGTCAATATGCCAGCTGATTTGCCAGCTAGGCGATTTGTAGCGCTCGTGCTCGCATATATGGAAAGTATCTTTAAAAGGCGGATTTCTTGCTTTAGCGGACAAATGTCAGCTCGCCTTCCAAAGGCAGGGTGTTCCACCAATGCTTTGATGCTCACGTCGACTTATGTGGTTCCTCCCAGAGCGGTAAGCGAAGCTCTTGAATGGGTGCGCCGCGTCTTAACTGAATGCCACCCGCTTGTTCGAGGGCCTCTTCCTCGCGGCAGTGGTCGTCCAGAGAGATAGTAGGACATCAGAGCCAGCCATGTGGCGCCTGGGACTCCGCGCATCGAAGCTTTGCCTCTGCCCGTCCTCGTTCGCGTTCCAAGCTGCTCTGTGATCCAAGTTTTCTCCAGTGACACCTGATATCCGACGCCAGCTAACGAGTGCCTGCCGGAATAATCTGTTCCTGTGCAGGAAATGCTGAAGAGGTTTTTCCAGCATCGTGACGATCGACTGCTTACCTGCAGAGGAAATAAATTGACTGACTGCTCCTCGCCCTTCCCCGTCAACAGCCAGGTCCGTAATCAAACTACCCAGCCAGAGAAATACCGTCGCTTTTTCTGAATCAGAGCTTCCAGTCAGCAGCTCGGCTACCATGCCGGGTAATCGCCCTGCTGCACTCTTTAACTTGTCGGGGGCCTCTCCTGGAGGTGGGAATCCCACAGGTGCGCTGGGCACAACGCTCCCTTCGGGCATGCTCATAATAATTCCGCGGATGGCGTCAGTCACTGCGGTTACGGTTGGGAGGACGGAGAACAGCACAGGACAGTAATCAACTTCATCCCATGCTAGCTGCGCCTTGCCATCGACGAAGTCGTGGATGAGTCGCTCGTTCCAATTGCCGCGAGTATGGCAAGGGTGAATCACCGATCAGAGCAGGGAATTTAACTTTGTTCATGAGTCCTCCGAGGACTCAGTCATGTCAGCGCACCGTACGATGGTCTCCAGAGGGCAAGCTCATCGGCCGTAGCGGGCATTGAGCCGGGCGAAACGATCGGCATCTGACAACCGCACCGATAGGCAATGGGCGGTCACCTCTTTGGCCGTCGACGGTTGCGGGTCAAGACGTGTTTGCCGTTATCGGCCACAGGCGGCAAGAGAGGCCGGGCGTCGCCCGTGATGGCTTTGCGATCAAATGACACAGCAACTCGGGATCCCCGGGGTATTCCTCTGGCATGCCTGAAAGATGCTCGGTGACGAGGGCCTCAGACCAGGCCTCATGCCGGGCGCCTCGCGGTAACTTGCTGAGTGTCCTTGCCCGGATGTATCGCTGGCGATCACCTGGAGGCATACCGGTTTGGCGAGTGGCTCATCCGCCAGCTCGGCCCGGATCGGATCCTCGCCGAACAACATCGCCTGGAACCTCGGGATCCACCTTGCCCAAACGTCGTGCCAGCGCGCGGCGTCGATCACGGTTCGGCGAAGCGGCTCAGGCAAGCCCAGGTTACAGGCGATATCTTGTGCTCGTGTTCCCACAGCGTTTAGGGTGTACTGTCAGTGACTCGTTGATTCAGGGTGCGAGGTCCTCGTCAGAGATTTCATCCACCATCTGGCAGGCCGTGCTTTTGGGTGAGAGTCGTAGTACTGACAGCGTCTTCATTGATCTGCGTAAGGGTTACCGGCTCTGAGATCTGGACGCTAAGAACAGCGAGATCTGCCGAGGTCCAAAACACTTCCAGCATCAGGCTCAACCTGTTGAGCCAACAGGAGCGGACTGTGCGACAATGTTTGCCTTTGAGCTCATCCTGATCAACGGGTCATCGACAATACGCCAGTCCTGCACCAGGTCTCTGAGAGATTTGAAGGCGCTGGCAGACCGAGTCGACCAGGCAGCTGTGGGTCGAGCCGCAGGCGGCCCGGCGCGTCGGAAAGCGGCCGCCCGGCCACGTCGGTTACTTTCTCCGTGCTGGTGGAGCCCAACCGAACCGGTCGAGCCCACCCAGCTCGGTTGGGGCAATAACCATATTGCCTGGGCGCAGCAGAATCGGCAGACACCCAGTCCCAGGAAGACAGACCCGATTTTCCTCGGTCGTGAAGCACCATCGAATCAGCGTCGTCATCTCCGAAAGGAATGTCGATATCGTCGTAGTCCTCGGTGTCACCCACCGGCCAAGCCCTTTCTTTCCGAGCAACCAGTGTCGCAATGCTCCAAGTGGAAATTTATACACTCCCTCGGCCCGGAGCGGTAGGGCGATCTATAGACGCACCAGCCTCTAGCTGGAATGCGATCGCGAGGTCATCCAGGAGTCCGTCACGCCAAGCCAACGTGACCGGCGCCACTCGACTCTGTCAACACCATGCAGGTACGGATCCAGCGGGGACGGTCGTGACCGGGCAGTACGCACCCAGGCGCTCAGCGCTGGCAGTAGTTAGGGAAGTAGCGGAGGATGCGCGGCCAAGTCTCCTGGCGTGGTCAAGCGTCGCAAACGCCAACGGCGAAACATCAAGCACGGTTTCCTGTGTGCGGGATCGTAGGAAATTAGCGGTATTTTGATCTTGACTCTTGCAGACCGGAGGTTTTGGATCACCATCCTCGACCACGACGACTAAGCTTAGATAGCTCGCCTCGCCGGTTGAGCCTGCCGATGCGTTGAATCAGGGCATCAAAAGCGGCGGTTTTCTGGGATGAGTGGTGGTCGCATCGAGGTCAATCCTGACTTCTACCGTCTGCGTGGCGACGAGTATTGCCGATCTCGGACTTTCATCCGGTCCGCGCCGAAACAGTCTCGGTCATCATTTCGGCCTGCTATCGCTCTCCCGGTCCAAGGGACGGAACGCCCCATGAGCAGGAGAACTTCGCGCCCTTGCAGTAGGCTATTGGATCTCTTGAGTTTTGGTGAATCTTCCTCAGCCCGGTCCACCGTGTTGGCACACCACCAGGACGCGGGATGTGTCATCTGTGACCGCTTCGGGCGGCATACTCACCAGTTTCTCGGACCGCTTGATGAGGGTTTCTGAGCTCCTCCAGGAGGTGTGATCAAAGTCAGCTGTCTTTGAAGCAGTCAGGCGCTTTTGAGCCGTGATGTCACGTAGATGGGTTTCCTCATCGAAAGAGGTAACCCATCCTTCTGGCTGTTTCCCGCTCGTGGCGCTGAGGCGGATGACCGAGGCCTGGGGTAAGCCGAGAATCTGGCTGGAGTCCAGGCGATGGGCAGCCCCAGGATGAAAATCAAGGCCTGCGCGGATGTGCCCCGTCGATCATGATTACGGAATCGGTTCCGACCAGTGCGTCGATGGGCCGTCATGTGCTGACCCCGTAGCCACGGAAGAATAGGCGGCTACCTAACTGATCCACGGTGCCGGTGATGATTGCAGGCACGTCAGGGCGGGGGAGCCATGCCGCATCCCAGGTTGTCCCGCCTCGCATCTTGACGACTGGGAGCACCGGTTGGCGCTAGAGGAACCACATAGTCGGATCCGGTGGTGATTCTAGCAGAGATGCTGCTGCTGCTGTTTCGAGGGCTTCGGAGATGCGTTTTCCATGCATCTCGGCTTGATCGACGACGATCCGGCGGTCGACCACGAAGAAAATCCGTCGCCGGCCCAATCCAGGTGGCGTCTCGCCGCCAGCGCTCATCGCCAGTACGAAAACAGCTACATCGAGCATCGAGGTTTTACCGAGCCCGGTGGGATGTCCACTAGCGAAGGCCAACAGCCCTTGTCGAGGATATCGACGACAACCGCTGCTGACCGCCAGGGAATGGAGGGTGACCGTGCACTCCAGCAAGGAACTGGTCGAAGTCACTGGCGATCATCGTCTTTCCCCTCCAGATTCTGGAGCGAACAGGCCGACACCGAAATAACGTCCAGCCCCAGCCAGCACGGGGCCCTCCACAGGTTGTTCGAAAGTCACCCGGACGTGCCGGTAGAGCCGCCCATGAGCTCTTTGGGGCAGCTCGTCTGGGGCTAGCCGGACTGCTCCATGGGTCAGTGGCTGCGTGCTTAGCCTCGATGCTGGATGCTGGGAGCCCAGCTTGTTCGAAGGAGAGGCTGACTGCCGCGGCGAGATCGCCATTCTTCGGATATCGGTCCAGGACCAGGGAGTGACGGATACCCAGCGTCTTGCGGGCATATGTCCACCGTCCGCGGTCGCGCTGCGTGGCAGCGGATCGCTGGGCGAGTAGCGCAAACTCGAAGGGGTGGTTGTACCCAGGGACTCGCAGCTCGACCATCCGGTCTGGATCGGTGCCCAGAATGCCTCTCAGTGATCCGGCGGCGTTCCGTTTCGGCTCCAGCTCAGGCATTGCAACTGCCAGTGCGACGAGACGACCGTCGGCGTGCCTGGAATCCCGCAAAAGGAAGCCCGAGATAGGCGACATGGGGGTGTCCGATCAACCCGTGACCGTGCAGAGCTGGGGAGTTTCTGTGTCTGGGACAGCACCTGCTCCGCAGCGCCGCCAGTGAACGGCCTGGCGAGATTGCCCGCGGATGCCGGCCGATGAACCGGAGGATGACCAGATCCGGGTAATCGGATGTGACGCCTTTGGGGGTGCGGACTCGAGCTGCGCTGTACCCGATAGGACCGGAGGTGCCCGGGCGCGACTTGCCCGCCATGCGAGGGCTGGTCGCTTTCGCAGAGGGCTTTGCCCGTTCGTCCAGGAAAACCGAACGGGACCTGAGGGAAATCTCCTCCTGTCCACGACCGCGTGGGTTCGAGGATGTCCAACCCAGGTAAGGGCTTGATCTCCGCCGCCTGCGGAAAGCCAGAGACGCGAAGTTGAGCGGCGAGGTATGGGACGCGTCAAAAGAGGTCGTCGGAGGCTGGTCAGAGCCTCAATGAGATTTCACGTCATCGGTCCAGAGGAATCGAACTCACACCGCCAAAACTGCTTACCCTTTGAGGTCGCTTTACGGCCTGGATGGTTTTATTGCCACCTCTTGAACGTCGCATCTGTGACGACATAGGTCCGGCTCCTACTGTGGAGCTAGGACTGTGGCGTGGATCAGTGGAGTGTGGCAGCGCCTCGCTGCTGGAGCGGGAGCGAGTTCGCAGGATTTCGCGATCGAGCGGTGAAAAGCCGCAACCCGGTATGCGGGATGCGGAGGCCATTCCGGTGAGCGAGGATCCTCGCCGTCGCCAGCGTCGCAGCGCTCGCCCATCGTGGGCAGATGTCGAGGCAGATGGGCATGTCACCCTCTGCGGACCCGGCTCTCGTCATGTGCTGGAAGTCGATAGCCGATGGGCGAGCGACTCTGAGGTCAACTGACGCCGAGGCAGCGGACCTCAGCAGCCCGGGTGCAGCCTTTCAAGCGCCTCGTCGTAGAGCCCTGAGCGCCCCGTCAGCAGACAGGGTGAAAGGCCCACCACGCCGCCGCGTCCGATCCATTCGCTGAGGGACCCGACTCTGCTACCAGGTCACAGCCGCTGCGCAGCCAGATCCCGGCACCACCGAAAGCCAGCCGGTCACCCAGCAGTGCGAAGCGGCGACCAGGAGCGTGCGAGCCGCCAATGTGGCCTCTGTCGTCAGATTCACCAAACCCAATCCGACGGACTGCGCGAGACTCAGCGTGGAGAAAACGAGCCGCCTCGGTGATGATCACACCGCCGTGAGCGGCATTCGGGCGATGTCTCCGTGCCCGATCTCGCTCAGCTTGGCTTTGCGTTTTACTGCAGCCGTCGCGAGCACGTCCACTCATCACCTCGCCGTTTCGCGAGCCGGTGAGGTTGGAGCGGGTCCATCCGGCCTGCCTTGCGCGCGCCCACGACGGGATCCTGCAGCCGACGATCTCGCTGCTGTGTAGAAGCGTGAATCTCGCCTGCGTGGTCTCTGCGATGGCTGTCTCCATCCGCCATAGGCCAAGGTCGCGGGATCGTACTGGAGCAGTGCGGTTGCGTCCTCCAAAGAAGCCTGTCAAGCCGAAGAGCTCTACCATAGGGGTTTTCGGTCGAATTTTCGCCATCGAGCAGGGAGTCACGCCAGCTATGCGCCGAAGGCCCGCGCGGTGCATCCAGACCGGTGATAACGACCTTCGCAGCGCCCCTCGTGGGTGAGCCTGAGCACAAGCATCCGGAGATACCCTGCCTCTCCAAGCGGCCTTGAGCGCTTCTGCGCATCGATTGGCCTGGGAAGGTACTCCTGGTCGAGGACCACAGCTTGCTGGGGCTGTCCATCGCGGATGCGCTGCTCCAGGAGTGTAAGGCAGTGATCTCGTTTGATTCTGAGGTTGGGAAATGTTGAGACTCATTTTCCCGATGCCACCACCAGGTTGAGTAGGGTGGCGGTGACCCTGACTAGGGCAAATTCGTCACGGAGCTTATCGTGGAGCGATTTCGAGGGACAGCGCTGTCATCAAGATTCCTTCTGATTAAGTTAGGTGCTGTAAACCACAGTGAAGGGAAAGACAGAAATGGTGTTTTGGGTGTAAATGCTCAATGGGCTAGCCATCTCCAGACGACAGGCAGTCATTCTGGGTTTGTGTAGAACGGTGTTCAGACGGGCCAGCCAGGTGATCCGCCCGTGAGTGTTGCCCGGAGATGCTTGATCTGACGCGACACTGGAACCCATGACGACCTCACCCGCTCTGCATCCGTCGAGGATGTGCCGAGCCCGCCGGAGTCAATCCAAAGACCGGCCCGACGTCGGCGGGAGGCCGCCGCCCGCCTCGCCAGCCACGGCACCCAACGAGTTGCGCCTCCCCAGCGGGAGCCGGCCTGGCGGCGTTTCCCTCAGGCAGTTCGCCGACCCTCTGGTCTACCTGTTGTTCGAGCGATGGCCATCTCCCCGCGTGGTTCCCGGAAGATGCTCACGCGCCGGATCGATGTGGTTGTCATCCTGCTGATCGTCCCGGCCAACGCCATCCTCGGGTTCGCGCAGGGAGAACCGGGCGGTTGACGCCGTCGCCGCCCTGGCGTGATATGACGGCGGCACGGGCGACGGCGGTGCGTGATGGCCGGCTGGTGACGTGCTTTCCGCCGCCGAACCCGTCCCCGGCGACATCTTGGTGCGTTGGGGAGGGCGATGCTACCGCCGCCGACTGGCTCGCCTGTCTCAGCGCGCCTCCCTCGTTGGCAGGTGCAGGAGGCCCTCACCGACCGGCGAGTCGGAGGTGGTCACAGCGTGGCGCCGCTGAGCGAACTTTGGTTCGCGATAGGCACAAACTATGGTCTTCAAGGGAACGTTGCCGTTGCTCGCGGCGTGGGCCGGGCTTGTCGTCACCGAGACCGGCATGGACACCCAGATGGGTCACATCGCGACACTGCTGGACGAGACCGCCGACGAAACCCTCCCTCGCTGCAACAACGCGAGATCTCCCCAGATCCTCGAAGAGCACTGCGGGCTGTATCGGTATCGCCGTCGTGGTGATGATCGCCATCGGCGTCAGTGAACGGCGTCTCCTCGCTCGAGGAGGTCGTCGAGATCCTGCTGCTGGGTGTCTTCGTTGGCCGTCGCGGCCAGCGCGGAGCTCATGAATCCTGTCGCTGGTGCTCGCCATATCGGCGTGCAGGCTACGGCGCGCCGCAACGCGGTCATGAAGAACCTGCACCTCGTCGAGACCCTCGGATCGATCTCCGTCATCGCATCCGACAAAACCGGCACCCTAACCAAGAACGAGATGACGATCCGTGAGGTCGTCACCCCTCCGGCCGGATGGAGCTGAGCGGCACCGGCATGAGCCCGATCGGTGAGGTCACCATCACCGACGAGTCCAGGGTGCGCTGTGAGAATGAACGCCCCGGCCGCGGGTTTCTTTGGCGAACAATGCGCAGCTGGCCAGGGCCGATGGCGTCTGGGAAGTCCAGGGCGACCCGGACCGAGGCGCGTTCCTCGTCGCCCAGCACAAGGTCGACGGCGTGCCTGGAGCGGGTCGGGGCATGAGCGCATCAGCGAGGTGCCGTCTCACGGAACGCAAATGATAGCCGGTGCTCGGCTGCCGCACCGCCGACGAGCACGTCCGGCTGTTCGCGAAGGCGCCTGATGCGCTGCTGGAACGCCGCACCGCTGAGCTGAGCCGGCGGCGACGTCGTGCCGCTTCAGCGACCAGCGCCGCGCCCAGATCGACGCCGCCGACATCGAGCGGCTGAGTTCCGAGGGGCGACCGCACCGCGCGCGCTGCCTCGCCGCCGTGCCCTCGGGCAGGATCCCGGCACCTTCGCGGGAGGATGCCGAACGTGACCTGGTGCAATTCGTGCATCGTCGGCATCATCGACCCGCGTCCCGAGGCCGCGAGGCTATCGCCGAGGCGCACCGCGCCGGCATCCGCACCGTCAGCGATTACTGTCGTGGCGACCACCCCGTCACGGCAGCCCGCATTCGCCGCCGACCTGCACTGGAAACGCGCGCGCCAGCTCCCGGGCGCTGACGGGACGCGAGATCGAGGCCATGACCACAGAGCAGCTGAATCAGGCCGTCCGTGACGTCGACGTCTACGCCCGCGTATCCCGGAGCACAAGCTGCGTATCATCGACGCGCGCGCAGGCCGGCGTGGGCAGATCGTCTCCGCGACCGGTGACGGCGTCAACGACGCCCTGCGCTGAAGTCCGCCAGACATCGGGATCGCGGTGATGGGCACTACCGGCACAGTGCGTCACCAAGGATGCCGAGATGATCCTTGGCGACGACAACCACTCCACCATCGTCGCTGCCGTCCGGCAGGGGCTGCAGCGATCTTCGACAACATCAAGAAATTCGGCGCGCTACCCGCTCAGCCTCCAACATGGGCGAGGTGGCGACGGTGTTCTTGGCGGTACTGCTGGGCGCGATCGGGCTGGCCGACCCTGGTTGTAACTCCGGCCGCCGCCGTCGTGCCGCTGTTGGCGACGCAGATCCTGTGGATCAACTCTCGTGACCGACTCCGCCCGTCGCGATGGCGTCAAGGATCGGAGGTGGACGACGTCAGGGCCGTGGGCCCTCGGAAGTTGACAGAGAGGACTCACGACCGTTGCTGCACGTGGCGGCGGATCATCGGCACGGGCCTGGTGATGGGGCTGCTCGCGTTGCTGATCTGGCGATCTCGCTCGCCCGGCGGCCTCATCGGTGGCCTGGAGACTCGCGACCACCGATGCCTGCAGCTCATCACCGCCCGCACCACTGTGTTCACCGCGCTGGTAGATCGCAGCTGTTCAACGCGTTGAACTCCCCGCTCCGACACCGGCGGCGCATTCGACCACCCGCAGCAATGCCCGGCTGTGGGGGTCGATCGCCCGCCACGGCGTTGCAGATCCTGGTGCGAGGTGCCCTTCCTGCAAGCCGTATTCGGCACGGCTCCGCTGGACTGGATCCACTGCCGTCGCCGTCGGTGCAGGTAAGCCGCGGTGCTGGCCCGCGAGGAGGCGCAAGCTGGTCCGCCGCTCCCTGAGGTCGCGATCACCAGCTGCGGCGCCCGCGGCCAGCCAGCAGCCGGGCCTGGCGGGAGGCGTCCACCGGAGCCTCGATGGCGGCCGCAGATCTGGTCCTGGCAGAGGGCATCCCCCACGCTGGCGATGACAGCCTCGATGAAGTCCAGCTCTGCTTCGGTGAGCTTCAGGTCTTCCCGGTGGCCCGCCGGATGTCCCAGGCGTGAATGATGAGGTCGGCCGTAGAAGTCCAGCAGGACATCAGCCAGCGTGGTCGGCTCCGCAAAGGCCGCCAAATCTGGCCAGGAGCTGTTTCTCTCATCGGCTGCGGCTGAGCGCACGGCGGCCGCGTGCGGCGCCACTGCATCGGCCGCGCCGGCGGCCGGGCCCCAGGATCCATGCCGTGACGGGCGAAGACCTCGCGCTGGGTGTCGATGACGTGGTCCAGGACGTCCTGCGCGGTCCAGCCTCGCAGGCGCTGGGGCATGCCCACTGCGCGGCGCTGAGGGGATGTCGTCCTTTGGCGAAGCGTGTCGGCGTGGCCGAGGAACTGGTAAGCGATTCGAGAATCCATGCTGGCTAGTGTTGCCGGGGAGGGAAGGGTGTATTGAACGAATACGACGACAGCTTTTTCTGGAGCCACGCAGCTGGCCGACGACCGTGGCCTTGTGCCCGCCGGTCTACAGATTCGCGCCCCGGCCCGGCCTGGCCGATGTGCACGCTACTGGGTTCCGTGTGGATCTCGCGCCTGCGGGTTTCGCAGCAGCGCGTCCCATAGTACCCGGTCTGCCTGGCGGTGGTCGGAACGACTATGCCAGCCTCTATCGGTCCCACGACAGGGCTCGCCACCAGACTGGCCCACCGGCCGGGGATGGCCGTCGTGATGCTGCAGCCTGCCGTCGGCCAGCGCCTGATCGGGGCGGATGTCCTCAACGTCACCGACGGGCAGATGCCGGATCTCGCGTGACCGGGGCTGCCGGACGTCCAACCGCCTGGTCACCGACGTGCGCTGCCAGCATGACCGATCCCAACGACCCGGTGAGCCGGGAGACCGCGGTCGCCGTCATGGAGACCGCGCTGCGGAAGCCGCCGCCGGTGGACAAGCGACGTGATTGTCGTCAACGCCGTCGTACGTGCCGTCGAGAGTGAGGCCGGCAATCCAGCGGGTCAGTCAGATCTGCGAGCGTTTCGGGTGAACGATGCGTCTCTGCAACGCCTGTCCGCTGAGCGGATCGGCCTGACGCCGAAGCGGCTGATCCGCCGCAGAAGATTCTCAGGAGGCCGCCCGGCACTGGCAGGGACGCCGCTGGTTGACCCGCCGCGTCGCTCGGACACGCCGACCGAGGCGCACTTTCCAGCGGGACTCAAATCCGTGACCGGTATGACGCCCGTCACCCACGCCAGGCAACGCGGCAGCCAATGATCTTCGACCAATCGATGATTTGCGCAGTAGTCTGACGGTTCAGCGGACAGATGCCGCTGAACCGTCGAATATTCTGGCCGATTTCTCAGCCGCCGAAACCGTGTCCTTCTGGTCCCTCGATCAGCTGCCCGCGATGTCCTTTCAGCGGTCCGGTGCTGCCGCGTCAGGCAGGATCCCCGCCGTTGGTGGAGCAGGGCAGGGCTCTTCCCGCTGGCCTTTCGGCTCGATGAACATCGCTGATGAGCCACTGTGCCGTCCCTCATTGTCGCAGGCATTGCACATCAGCTCGACCTTGTTCCGGTTGATGGCCAGCCGCAGCGCGGTGGCGTCGGTCAGAAGGTGACGTGGGTGTCGGAGTCGCCGGCGCTGAACGCGGGCTGCCGCCCCTCCGGAGCCCGCTTGAAGGCGTCCGACCGGTGATGCCGAAGACGTCCTGGTTCACGCGGCACCGCTTGCCCCTCGGATGTAGGGCATGCCGGCCTCGTCGCCGCCGCAGGGCTTCAGCTTCTGTGGTGATCTTGTCGCCGTCGTGCCCACGGCCACACCCATCACCTGTTCCCGGTCAGGCCCAGGGCCCGGCCCACACGCGGGCTACGGGTTCGGCGGAGGCCGAGATGATCCGCACGTCGAAGCCGTTCTCCTTCAGTGTCTTGATCAGGCTGGTGACCTGGTCTAGTACCGCACCCAGCCGGTGACCTCCTTCGACCCGACCTTCTGGGTCGCATCCTGCTCGGCTGCCAGGTTCTGTTCCCGGGCCTGGGTTGCGAAGGCCGTGACGTCCTGGTCGGTGTATCCGGCTTGCAGCTGGGCGGCGAAAGCGTACTGAGGTTCGATGCGGCGGGCGTTATAGTTCTCGAATGCCTTCTCACCGCCCGGGTGGTCTTGCCTCGAGTAGACCGAGAGAATTGCGTCAGCGCATGCCACGCCATCCTCAGTGTTGGTGGGAAGCGGATGTCCGGGCTCGGCCAGGGCACTGCAGGATGACGTCAGCTCCTGCACCGCCGCCGAGGCCAGGAAAGTGCTCACCTCAGCCCAGTCATTGGGCTGCAATATCTGCCGTTGGCTATCATCCAGAACGTGGTGGCATCGCCGATATCGTTTCTGACGACGGTATTGTCCCAATCGAATAACGCCAGCGGCGCCCCACTTGCCACATCACCGTCGCCACCGCACTTGCCCTTCTCCTTGATCATGGCGGCGAGGCGGTCATGATTATCGCCGTACCAGCCCGGATCGGCGGGCAGGGTCGCGCAGTCTGTGGCCGCGGATTGTGCTGGGGAGCTGGCTGAGGACGGGGCTGAGGGCTGCGGTGCATCCCGCACAGGCAGACAGCAATAAGGCAGAGGCTGCTAGGGCTGCCAGCGTGGATCTTGGATATTCCAAACTCATTCCGGGCTTCTTTCATCAGGGCGCGTCAAACCGGACTCAGGCCTGGCGCGCATTTGTCACCCTCCCCTCTAGGACAGGCCGGAGACACGCTATCAACGTTGTCCCTCCGAGCGCAGTGAAATGAAAAGACGCTTCAGGCCCGTCCGAAAGTCAATGAGTCACATAATTGAAATCTCTACATCAGTCGGGCAGGACGTGGTGCCGTAGATCTTCTTCCAGTCGCTGATGAAGGCGTCGACGGCGGCCTCGATGCCCGGCGCGGAGAGCGCGGCCCGCAGCAGCTTCGGCGGCAGAGTCACGGCGTCGGCACCCGCCTCAAGGGCGTGGGAAACCTGGGAGACGTTCTTGAAGCTTGCCGCCATGATCTTGCTGGGCGCGTCGAACCGGCGGATGAAGCCGGCGAGGGCTTCCAGGGTGCCGCGGGTGTCGATGTCGAGCGACTGCATCCGGTTGTAGTAGGGCGCCAGGTAGTCGACGCCGGTAGCGATCGCCAGGAAGCCCTGGGTCTTGGAGTAGATCGCGGTCGCAGTGACCTTGACTCCCTCGGCCTTCAGGTGGCGCATCGCCGCGATGCCCGCCTCGGTGGTCGGGATCTTGGGGTAGACCTTGTCGTCGATCTTGTCGAGCAGCTGTGAGCATCGTCGATCATGCCCTTTGCGTCCTGGCGAGGACCTGCACATGCAGGGTGCGGTCAGCTGATGATCTCGCGAATCCGGCGGAAGTGAGCGTAGAAGTCGACCTTGCCCTCCGCCTTGAGGATCGGGATTGCCGTCACGCCGGTGACGGATAGATCGGGTCAGCCGCTCGATGTCATCGAGGTTGGCCGTGTCGAACAGGATATCCATGACGAGTGACTCTAACGCCACCGTGATGCCGCGCTGACGTGGGGTGCAGCCGAGATGAGCAGAAGCCGGCGGGGCATTGGCCTACCTGCGTCAAGGCGGTTCAGACGGTCGCACAAACCCGGATCGACGGGTTCCAGGTGCGAGTTTTCACCCGTTGACCGCGAGCAGGGCCAGCTGCTCCTTTTACTGTTTCGTGGTGGCTCAGGGCGATGACGGTGATGATCGCCGAGTCGTCCAAGGCCCGCTTTGCCCTGTGCCTGGCCCAGCAGGTACAGCTGCCCGCCGCCCGCAGCTTGCGCCATCGCCGCTTTGACGCCCTGACCGATGCGGTATCGTAGGTCAAACGAAAGAATTTCGTAAGTAAACACGGAAGGCTCCAGCGATGGCGGTGGAACGCACAGAACGCGAGCGCGATCCTCGCGAGGCTGGCCGACGACGTCAGCTGAGCGTCTCCGGGCTCGCCAGCGACTTCGGGGTCTCCGAGGTGACGATCCGCGGGCACTCCGCTCCCTGGAACAGCAGGGGATGCTGGTGCGCACCGCGTGGGGCGCAGCCCATCACCCTGCAGGGCATCCTCCAGCGCCAGCAGATCAACGTCGAGGCCAGGAGAAGATCGCGCAGGCTGCCGCCGGGAACTCATCGGCAGACGACGACACCGTCATGATCGAGGGCCGGCACCACCGCTGCGCTCATAGCCCGCACCTGAAGCGGGCAGCGCGGCGTGCAGATCGTCACCAACTCTGCCTTGGTTTTCAACAACGCCCGCACCAACCCGGCGCTGAACATCATCCTCACGGGCGGGGTCTTCCGGCCGGAGTCGGAATCGTCTCGTCGGGCCCCCTCGCCGAGCGGGCCATCGCCGACTTCAACACCCGCATCGCCTTCCTCGGCACCGACGTCTTTCTCCCCGGAACGCGGCCTGACGACGCGCTTCGTTGAGGGAGCCCAGGTGGCCACCACCATGCAGGAACGCGCCGAGCAGACCTGGCTCGTCGCCGACTCCTCCAAGTTCGGGCAGGCGGGTTTCGTCTCGTTCCTGCCGATGAAAGCCGTCACCGGCATCATCACCGACTCCGGTCTCCCCGACGACGCCGTGGAGGCCCTCAAGGAACACACCCACGTCCGCATCGTCTAGGAGAAACCAATGGCAACCGTCATCGTCATGCCGGCCCTCGGGAACAGCGTTGAGTCCTGTCTCATCGTGTCCTGGTCGGTCACAGAGGGCTGACACCATCGCCGAGAACGGCATCCTTCTGCGAGGTGGAGACCGACAAGGCCTCCATGGAGGTGCCGAGCACCGCCTCCGGCACCGTGCTGAAGCTGCTGTGGACGAAGGCGACGACGTCCCGTCATGCAGCCCCTCCTCGTGGTCGGGCGAACCGGGCGAAGACCCCGCCCCAGCGCTGGCCGAGCGTGGGGTTTCAGCGGTGCCGCCGTGAACCAGGACCCGAGGCCGCTCCAGAGCCCGCCGCCGAAGCTCCTGCTGCCCCCGCGCAGCGCCTGCGGCAGCTGCCCCAGCCGACGGTGCGCATGCTCCAGCCCCCCGCGCCCGGAACCTGGCAGCCGCCGGGGGCATCGACATCGCGAGCGGTGCCCGCTGGGACCGGTCCTGGGGGTCGCGTCATCGCCCGTGACGTCGCCGCCGTCGCCGACGGGCTCACCACCAGCGGCAGCCCGGGCCGGAGCGGTCGCGGAGAGGGCACCGGCCTTGGCGGGCCGCGTCAGCCAGGCCGACCTCACCGCTCCCGCTCGCCCCGGCTGGAGGAGGCCCGGCCCCGACGACGGCGCGCCAGCCGCCACGGACTCCAGCTTCCCCGGTCCCTACACCGAGACCCCGCTGAAGGGCATTCGCAAGGTGATCTCCGAGCGGATGATGCACTCCTGCCAGTCTCCGCGCAGCTCACCTACACCACCACCGCGCGCGGCCCAGGGCCTGCTGGAGATGCGCAAGCGGCTGAAGAACTCCGACCCGGCGCTCGGCATGAGCAAGGTGACCATCGGCGACCTCGTCGGGTTCGCAGCCGTCAAGACCGCTGCCAGGCACCCCGCGCACACGCCCACCTCGTCGACGGTGTGCTCACCACCTTCGAGCGCGTCCACCTGGGCTTTCGCCTGTGACACCCCGCGGCCTGCTCGTGCCGACTATCCGGGACGCCTCCCGGCTCAGCCTCGGCCAGTTCTCAGCTATCAGCAAGGACCTCGGCGGCGCAGGCCATCGACGGCAACATCAGCCCCGACCTGCTGAGCGCGCGCCACCTCACCGTTTCCAACCTGGGTGGCTTCGGGATCGAGAGCTTCACCCCGCTGCTCAACGTGCCGCAGACCGCCATCCTGGCGTCGACGCCATCTTCCCCGCGCGCTTACACCGACGAAGATGGCTAGGTCCGCACCGAGCAGCGCATCGGGTTGTCGCTGACCGCCGACCACCGGGTCATCGACGGTGCCGACGCGGCCCGGTTCCTGAAGGACCTGGTGGCTCTTCCTGGAGAACATCGAGATCGCCGTCCCTGAGCTGAGAGGAAAGAAATGACCGACTCTCGACGTCATCGTGCGGGGCGGCGGCTCAGCGGCTACATCGCTGCCGCACGGCTCGGCCACTGCCGGCAAGAAGGTGCTCCTCGTGAGGCCGAGGCCCTGGGCGGCACCTGCCTGAACGTGGGCTGCATCCCCACCAAGACCCTCCTCGGGGCCGCCAAAACCTACGACCACGCCCGCCACGGCGCCCAGTTCGGCGTCACAGTGAGGGCATCAGCGTCGACTGGCCCGCGCTGCAGAAGTGGAAGGACAAAGGTGGTATCCACCCTCGTCGGCGGTGTCGCCACGGGAGAAGAAGGCCGGGGTCACCGTCGTCAAGGGATCACGGCACCTTCGACGGCCCCGGCAGGGTCACCGTCGACGGCACCAGCCACACCGCTGAGCACGTGATCCTGGCCACCGGGTCGGTGCCCGTCATGCCACCCATCCCGGGAGCCCGGCAACCTGAAGGTCATCGACTCCACCGCCCTGTCGCTGCCCGAGGTGCCGAAACGCCTGGGCCGTGATCGGCGGCGGGTGATCGGCGTGGAGTTCGCCAGCCTCTACTCGATGCTGGGAACCGAGGTCACCGTGCATCGAGATGCTGCCGGAGATCGTGCCCCTTCGCCGACGACGAGGTGGCGCGCAGCTCCGGGCAAGGCCCTGAAGGAGGTCACCTTCACACCGGCTGCCGCGTCACTCGATCGACGGCGGCAAGGTGAGCTGGACCACCGCCGACGGCACCGAGGAGTCGGTGGAGGCCGACTACGTGCTGATGGCCGTCGGCCGCAAGCCCGCCGTCGAGCGGCTGGGGTGCTGAGCGAGCGGGCTGGAGTACTCCGGCCGCGGCGTGGTCGTCGACGACCGGATGCGCACCAACCTGCCGAACGTGTGGGCCATCGGCGACGTCACCGGTCGCAGCCTGCCGGCGCACGCCGCCTACCGCATGGGGGAGGTGGCTGCCGCCAACATCATCGACCCCTAGGCCCACCGGCGCGGCGAGGTGATGCGCTGGCACACCATCCCGTGGGCTGTCTCACCGCCCCCGAGTGCGCGGGCATCGGGCTGACGGAGGCCGCCGCGAAGAAGCGCGACGCAAGGTCGTCACCGCCACCGTCCCCGGCTACATGTCCGGACGCTTCGTCGCTGAGAATGGCTCCCAGGCCCCGCCCTCGCCAAGCTGATCGTCGACGCCGAGTACCCGCAGGTGCTGGGCATCCACGTGATCGGCAGCTACGCCGCCGAGATGATCTGGGGCGCCCGCCGTCCTGGAGACCGAGCTCGACCTCGACCGACCTGCGCCAGCTGGTCTCCCGCATCCCACCGTCAGTCGAACTGATCCGAGGCCGCCTGGGCTGTCAAGGCCTCGAGCGATAAGGAGAGAGACACGACCCGCTCACTGATCGTCGATCCGGCGAACGTGCGTGCCAAGAGCGCCATCAAGGCCCCCGAGGTGCCCGTCAATGCTTACAAACCCGACTTCAAGGCCGAGCTGAAACGCTCACGGCAAGCAGGGGCTGATCGACATCCTGCACGACATGATCGCCGTGCGGAGTTTCGAGACCATGCTCAACTCCATCAAAACCACCGGTGCGTGGAATGGCGTGGAGTACAACCACCGCGGCCCCGCCCACCTCAGCATCGGCCAGGAGTCGGCTGTCGTCGGCCAGGCCTCCCAGCGCTGAGGGTCGAGGACTTCGTCTTCGGGTCCCACCGCAGCCACGGCGAAATCCTTGCCAAGTGCTTCTCCGCCTCCCGCAAACTCGATGCCGCCGACCTGGAGCGCATCATGCGGGAGTTCCTGGACGGCGAGACCCTCTCCTTCGCCGAGCAGGTCTCCAACGACGACCTGGCCGACGTCGCCGAAAACTTCATCCTCTACGGCGCGGTAGCCGAGACCTTCGCTCGCAAGGCCGGGTTCAACCGCGACCGGGCGGCCTCATGCACGCCTTCTTCACGCCCGTTTCGGGTCGCTGCGCGAACAACGCCATCGTCGGCGGTCGGCTGATATCGCCACCGGCGCTGCCCTGTTCAAGCGCATCAACCGCAAGCCTGGCATCGTGATCGCCAACATCGGCGACGCCTCCATGGGCTCGCGCCCCTGTCTGGGAGGCCATGATGATGGCCGCCATGGATCAGTACCGCACCCTGTGGCAGGACGGCGTCACCGGCAAACCCGCCGATCTGGTTCAACTTCTTCAACAACTTCTACGGCATGGGGCGGCCAGACCTCCGGTGAGACCATGGGCTACGACATCCTGGCGCGCGTCGGCATGGGCGTGAACCCAGAGGCCATGCACGCCGAGCGCGTCGACGGCCTCAACCCGCTCGCTGTCGCCGACGCCGTCGCCCGCAAACGTGAGGTCCCTGAGTCGGGGTCACGGGCCGGTGCTCACCGACACCATCACCTACCGCTTCTCCGGGCACTCGCCGTCGGACGCCCTCGTCGTACCGCACTCGCGAGGAGGTCGAGCTGTAGGAGAAGCTACGACTGGCCTGAGAACTACGCCACCTACCTGGTGCAGAACAAGGTCCTCACCCAGGCCGACGTCGACGCCATCCAGGCGAGGTTCGACGAGCGCCTCACCAAGGTGATCGCCCTGGCCACCCGCGACGAGGACCAGTCACCGCGAGTCCACATGGACTTCATCGACACCGTGATGTACCCAACGAGAAGCATGGAGCGGCGTCCGATGAGGAACCGCAGCTGCTCACCCGCTCGCCGAGAACCCGCGCGTCAAGGCGCTGAGAAGCAAAGGTACGCACCGCTCGCGACGAGAACGGCAAAGCCCGGTTTCCAAGAACAAGGCTTCGCCTACCGCGACGCCATCTTCGAGGCGGTCGCCCACCGCTCGCCACACCGACCGACCCTCGCGGCCTGGGGTGAGGAGAGAACCGCGACTGGGGTGGCGCGTTCGCCGTCTACCGTGGCCCGACGGAGCTGCTGCCGTACCACCGGCTGTTCAACTCGCCGATCTCCGAGGCCTCGATCGTCGGGCGCTGGCGTCGGCTACGCCCTCCCGGCGGCCGCGCCCATCGTCGAGCTGATGTACTGCGACTCCTGGGCGCGCTGGCGACGAGATCTTCAACCAGGCCGCAAGTGGCAGGCGATGTCCGCCGGCCTGCTGGCGATGCCGCTGGTGATGCGCGTCTCGGTCGGCAACGAAGTGCGGGGCGCAGCACTCGCAGGACTGGTCGCGCTGTGCGCCCACATGCCGGGCCTGCAGGTCTACTACCCGGCGACACACGACGCCAAGGGCATGCATGAACCTGGCGCTGCGTGGCACCGACCCGGTGGTGTTCTTCGAGTCGCAGCTGCTCTACGACAAGGCCGAGGAGTTCCAGCCCGGGGCGTGCCCGAGGCTACTACGAGGTGCCGGAGGGCGAGCCTGTCGATCCGCCGCGAGGGCAGCGACTCGACGATCGCGACCTCGGCGCCACCCTGTATCGCGCCCTGGAGGCCGCTGAGCTCCTGCAGTCCAGGTATGGCCTGTCCGCGAGGTCATCGACCTGCGTTTCGTCGCCCCGCTGAACCTCGACGTGAGTGGTCAGTCGGTGAAGAAGACCGCCGCCTGCTGAGCTCGACGCGGTCGAGCGCGGCTCCTTCCTGCACGACGTCGCCTCGAAGGTGCAGACCATCGCCTTTCGACCACCTCGACGCGCCCGTCACCGTGGTCGGCTCCCGCAACGCCATCACCCCGGCGGCGGAGCTGGAGAAGGAGTTCTTCCCGCAGCCCGAGTGGCTCATCGACGGGTTCCACGAGCGGATCCTGCCGCTTCCCGGACACGACGATCAGCACCAGACCACCGCCGAGCTGGCGCGCCGCAGCCGTCTCGGCCTCTGAGCTGTCGCGCCCACTCGTCGGGTCCGCATCCGCTGGTCCTGACGCCGGTGTGCGCCTCATTCACGTTTGCCTGTGCTGTGAGGCCAGCATCAGCGATAACGCCAGCAAGCCTGGGATAAGGCCAGGGACCGGTGGGGTGGGCAGACGTAGTGACCCGACGCAGTGATCTAAGGAACCACATGAACCAGACAAACAACCTGGGATTACCCCGGCTGAACGCCTCGTCGCGCTGGCGCCGTCGCGGCCGGGGGAGACCTTCCTCCAGCGGGTGGCGGAGTCCAACAACCACATCCACACCTGTCTGCTCCTTCAGCCCCTACACCCCGTCCGGGCGGCGCTGAGCGCCCGGCGCGGGGCTGCGGGTGGGTCCGTCGACCACGACCCATCGCCGCGGCCGCCGAGATGAGCGAGGCCACCCGCATCCTCGGAATGGGCAGCGTGACCGGTTTCGAATGCCGGGCCTTCTTCGACCCTTGACGGTCCGTTCGCGACGCGGAAGCTCAACAACCCCGACCCGGCAGGCATCGCCACATGACCGTGCAGGGCGTGCCCGCCCCGCCCGGCAGCGCACCGCCGAGCTGGCTCGCCCCGAAACGCGAGGCTGCAGCAGCGCACCCTGGCGATGGCGCAGTCCGCCAACGACATCCTCACCGGACTGGGCCCCGGCCCCGTTCGACCCTGGAGTCCAGCATGGTGGCGCGCAGCCAGTACGCGACCGGCGGCGCAGAGTCACAGAGCGCCACCTGCTGGCGGCGATGGCCGACGCACCGATCGCGGGCTTCGGCCGCGGCCAGGCGCTGGTCACAGGCCTGAGGGGGATGGGTGTTGCCATCCCGCCCGCTCCTGGAGGCGGTGCTGGCCGATGAGGACAACCCGCACCTGATGTACGACCTGCTGGGTGTGCTGCAAGTCTGAATACCTGGAGCGGATCTACATCCAGCCCACCACCGAATGCCCGACCGCCGAGGAGGTCGTCGCCTCGCCGACTCCGTCGGGGCCATCGCCACCTACGCCTACCTGGGCGACGTGTCGGCCTCACCGACGGGAGCGACAAGAAGGCCGAGAAAGTTCGAGGACGAGTTCCTGGGACGAGCTGTTCGACGCCATGGCCGAATGTTGCGGGCCGTCACGTACATGCCGCCCCGCAACACACCTGAGCAGCTGCGCGCGTCCACGAGCTGGCCGCCAGGCACGGGATGCTGGAGATCTCCGGGCGTCGACATCAACCAGCCCCGCCAGTCGTTCACCTGCCCTGAGCTGCGCCGTCCCGAGTTCGCCGGACTCAACGAGGCAACCTGGGCGCTCGTCGCCCACGAGGCCCTCAGCTCCGTCGACCCGTCACTGCACCTGCTCGGCGAGGGCCGGCCCACCCCTGAGCAGCTCGCCGCCCGCATCCAGCGATTTCGCGCCGCTCGGCCGGGCTTGCCGATGGAGCCGATGCCACGGAACTCGCTGCCACCGCGCCCAAGGCCTGAAACAGAAAGTGACTGATCATGAGTACGCACCACGGTCCGAGGCCTCGTTCCTCGCCGCGCTGCGGCGCCCCGTCCTGGTGCGTCCCAGCCGACGCTGAGCCCGCCATCGTCCTCGATAAGACCATCCCCGTCCCCGCCGACGTCACCCTGCCGGTGGTCGTGAGGATGGGGGAGGAGACCTACGAGGTGTCCGCCCCCGCGCGCGGGGAACGCGAGATCAGCGGCCGCGTCGCCCTCGTCACGGGTGGCGCCCAGGCTTTGGCGCGGAGATCGCCAAGGGCCTGGTGGAGCAGGGCTGTTTCGTCTACATCGCCGACCTCAACGGCGAGGGGCGCCGCAGCCAAGTGCGCCGAACTGGGGCGGCGAGCGTCACCCACCCCGATCACCGTCAACGTCGGCGATGAGGACTCCGTCGCCGCCATGACCGCGGAGGTGGAGCGCACCACCGGCGGCCTGACCTGGTGATCTCCAATGCGGGAATCGTGCGAGCTGGTTCCGTCCTGGAGCAGGACCCTGGCCGCGTTCAGCTCTCGACCGACATCAACTACGTGGCGTTCTTCCTGGTCACCAAAGCACCTGGGTGGCCTGCTAGCCCGCCAGCGCTGAGACCGCGCCCGGCTGGCTCACCGACATCATCCAGATCAACCCAAATCCGGCCCTGGTCGGGTCCAACAAGAACGGCGCCTCACGCCGGGCAGCGAAGTTCGGCGGCATCGGGCCTGGTGCAGTCGTTCGCCCTGGAGCTGGTGGAGCACGGCATCAAGGTCAACGCCGTGTGCCCCGGCAACTTCTACGACGGCCCGCTGTGGTCCGATCCCGACAAGGGCTGTTCGTGCAATACCTCAACTCCGGCAAGGTGCCCGGCGCGAAGACCGTCGAGGACGTCAAGGCGTTCTACGAGGCCAAGGTCCCCGATGCGTCGCGGCAGCGCACCGGGCATCGACGTGCTGCGCGCCATCTACTACATCGTCGAACAGGCCTACGAGACCGGCCAGGCTGTTCCCGTCACTGGCGGCCAGGTCACTGCTGAATGCCCTGACCGGTCAGAAACTTCAAGGAGAGAACATGGGCGAGATTCCGCCACCCAGCACGCCATCCAGATCGTCGGGGCTGACGAGTTCGTGCTCAACCCCGCCAAACCCTGTCGACGAGGTGGGCCCCCACCAGATGCTGCTGAAGGTGGAGGCCGCGGCATCTGCTTCAGCGACACCAGCTGTTGCACGCTCGAGACCCACCCGCGCAAGGCCGAGGTGATCGCGGGATCGCGCCCGAGGCCCTCGCCGAGATCCCGGACCACCGTCCGGTGCGCAGCCGACGGTGCCAGGCCATCGAGCCGGTGGGACGCATCGTCAAGGCAGGGGAGAAGGTCACCCACTTCGCGGTGGGAGACCGCGTTTTGCGCAGGCCGACTGGAAGCATCTGCGCACCCCGAAGTCGAAATCGGCGCGTTCGGCTACAACTTCGAGGGGGCGTTGCAGGAGTACGTCGTGATCGACGAGCGTTGCGCGGTCTCGCCGTCGGGCGAGGAGTTCCTGATCCATGTCACCGACGGGCCGTCGGCGGCGGCCGTCGGGCTGATCGAGCCGTGGGCCACCGTCGAGGGCTCTTACGCCTGGGTCGAGCGCGACCACATCGCCGATGGCGGCCGGCTGCTGGTGGCCGGCGACGGCGACATCGCGGCTCTGACCGCTGAGCATCAGCCCGGCGAGATCGTCCGGCCATTCCTGGGAGGTCGCAGACTGGCGGGTCAGGCCTTCGACGACATCGTCTACTTCTGGGTCTCCGACGCCGGCGTGATCGAGGCCCTGCGCGAGCTGCTCGGCACCCGCGGGTGCTGTGCGTGGTGCCTCCGGCGAGCGGATCGGACGCAAGGTCAGCTTGGATATCGGACGGGTCCACTACGACTTCATCCGGTTCTGCGGCACCACCGGCAGTGATCCTGCCGAGGGCTACGCCTGGATTCCTGCCAACGGCGAGCTGCGCGACGGCGACAAGGTGGCGATCATCGGCGCGGCCGGTCCGATGGGGCAGATGCACACCATGCGGGCCGTCACCCGGGGTGCCGGGCATCACGGTCGCCGACCGACCTCAGCGACGACCGCCTGGCGCATCTGCGTGATGTCGTCGCCCCGGTCGCCGAGGCCAGGGGCGTGGAGCCGATGATCGTCAACACCGGCACGCCCCCGCTGGAACCTCGGCCACACGCACCTGAGCTGCATGGTCCCGGTCCCGGCCCTGGTGGCGCAGGCTGTCGACCTGGCCGCTGAGGGGGCCATCGTCAACGCGTTCGCGGGGATTCCGGCGGGCACGTTCGGCGAGTTCGACCTGCAGGGCATCATCGAGCGGCGCATCTTCATGCCTGGGCACCTCCGGTCGGATGTCTCTGATATGCGCACGGTGCTGAGGAAGATCGAGGCGGGCGTCATCGACACCACTATCTCCCTCGACGCCGTCACCGGCATGGCGGGTTTCGCCGACGCCATCGACTCGGTGATCAAACGCACCTCAGGCGGCAAGATCATGGTCTTCCCGTCGCTGCATGACCTCGGCCTGGTGCGCCTACGCTGACCTGCCAGAGAGACTCCCGCACGTCGCGGCAGCTGAAGGACGGCCTGTGTGGACCGAGCGAAGCTGAGGGAGGCGCTCTCGGCCGGAGCCTGACCTGTATCGACATCCCGCGATTAGAATTCTGGCGATCCGGTAGGTAGTAACACGTGGCTGGTCTGCTCGACCATATTGCTACCTACCGGACCGTAACCTGGTTGTCTGAGAACCGTGAGCTACTGCGATTCTTCTTGGTGTAACATCATCTGGTGCTCATCAAAGGGCGTGAGCGGGCTGTGCGCCAGATGGACCCTTACATCTAGCAAAGTGGGCGCCTCTGGCATGGCCCTGAAGCCTAAGACCGTGTGCTGCGGCTGCTTCAAGTCATATGGCAAGCAGCTGGCGGTTGAGGACAGTCTCTTTCAGGTCAAACGAACTACGGTCGGTCTTGTCGGCGCCAATGGCGCCGCAAGCACCACTGTGCTTCTGGCGCAATTGTGGGCTGACCGGGCTTGATGCAGACATCACATTAGACGATGGCCCGACGCGCAGGGCCCAGGCCCAGCGTCGTCTCGCACTCATGCCCGATGATTTGCCGCGGCCCGATCATTTTGACGGACGTCGAGTTTGATCTCGTTGAATACCCGCCCGCCACGCGGCGCCAGGATGAGGCCGTACAGTCAATCAACTGGCTCGACCGTCTTGAGAGATGTCTCGACCGCTTTGCACCAGCTGGTGGGGAGCGTTTCTCTCATGGAATGGCCAGGAAGGTCGATTTCATCGCGGCCATCGTCGTGAGGCCGGACGTGCTGGATCTTGGATGAGCTTTACGTAGTGGTATGGATCCATGGATGGTCGAGGAAATCTCTGGCATCCTACGGCAGCGCCAGGAAGAAGGGGCATCGAATCTGCTGTCCTCCTGCATGATCCTTGAATTAGTGGCGCGATTGGCCAATGAAATCGCCGCGATTGGACCACGGCCGCGTGATTTTTACCGGAAGTGTCGAGGAAATTTTAGATTTCGGGTCCGCAGCTGATGTCAGGACTGTATTCAGGAAATATCTCGACGAGAAAGAAGTAGAGAAATAATGACCGTGGCGTCTCACATCCCAATCCCGTCATGGCGCCGGTATCAGTGTATTTTAGCGGAGCTGTCAGGCTTCTCTCTATTCGTAGGGCTCTTCTTTCGCTGTTGCTGGCGATCAATCGTTTTCGTAACCGGCCTCAGTTATGGGGCACCACTTAGCATTTTCGGGCTCGATATGCACATCACAGAGGGAGGCGGCTTCCAGTTCACCGTGGAGTCATCCGGCCCGCACCTCAGTGACCACCGGTGTCGCCCAGGCCGTGGGTGCCATCGTCGGTGCTGTGTTGGCTGTGAAGCAGGCGAGGAAGAGGCAATGACCATTCCCCACGAGGCCTGAGGCCGGGCAGCTCTTCCGGACTCGTCGGCGGAGTCCTCGCAAGTGCGCGACTGTGGTGGCGTCGGTTGCGTTCAAGCATCGGCACCGTGGCATCCATTCTGCTGGTTGTCGCTTGGGATTGGTCAGGCGCGTTCTGGTGGGCATCTGGCCCGTCTTTGCCCTCTGCGCTTCGCGGGATAATCAACGCTTAGGAATGAGCGGATCGCTGCTTCCTCATGATCGTCGGCGTATCGCTGAGCTATGCGCTGATCTGCTCACCGATCAGGGTGATGATGCTTGCGTTCGACCCCTCGTGTCGAAGGACCTGCGCATGCTGCCGGCCACGGCCCCCAGCCGTGTATCACCCGGGCTGTTGTCCAGATCATTCCTGACGCGGTGACAACCACCGTGGTGTGCTGGTATCGGTCTGGATAGGCCTGTTCGCGATGGCTGCCGCCTCCGATGAGGTATCCGCCGTCGAGGCGCTGGCCTGGGCAGTCGCCGTCAATGTCGCCATCGCCGCTTTTGCCTCGGTCATCGAGTGGATCGGTACCGCAGTGACACATGACAACACAGCATCGCGTGGTGGTGCTGCCATCGTGATCCTCTCATTGTGTTGTGCGCTTTCCTAGCTTGACGGCCTCCAGCATGCAGGCCATGGACTGAAACAGTGCGCTGCGGCCCCAGGGGAACTTGTCCTGAATGGTCCACAGGCTACAGTTGTGTGATCGCTGTGGTGACTGGAGGATCGGTGGCGCTCGGCCTGTGGCCAGGTTGACGCGCTGACGAGCCGGGACGTAATGCGTAATATTTGGCGGCGTCCCCGTTGTGTGATCCGACGGGGAACATCGTCGCCCGCGCCCTCACCCTTCCTTTCTTTCGTGAGCCGAGCAACGTGATGGGCCTGTGTCGTTGATGGCCATTATCGGACTGGCGGCGTCTGGCGGTGAGCGGGTACGTCGATCCAGATCACCGCAGGTAGTTGTCAGCCAAAGAAAGTTGCGCCGCAGGCGGCATCATCACCTATGGCGAGTATTTGACGCTGCGCTGGCGTCCTGGCTTCCTGCATCCTCTCGCAGCACCGCAGCCCAATGGTCTTTGGCCATGAGGGCACAGCCATCCCTCATAGCAGCTAGCGGTTTCGCGGCGTACTACGCTGGCCGATTCCGGAGACCCGAGCCACTAATCCCGAACTGCCCGCATTCATCTGGGCATGGGCTGGTCAGCGCGGGGCTGGCCTGTTGGCGGGTAAGGCGTCTGTCGCCGTGGAGTATTCGCGATGGCAGTGTCGGAACCTCGCGGCGGTGCTCGGCATCAGTTATTGGTATTGACGATCACCATCGGTCGCATACCCGAAACCGCTCGCGGAGCAATCGCAGCCGTGGAGTTGTAGCAATCATCCCTCGCAAACCGAGGCTGATGACTAAACGGGCACCCAAATTCACGTTGGATGACGCGGATGGAACCTGACGGTGAGCGCTTCAGAACCACCTGACGACCCCCCTCATTTTTATTGCCCCTTCCAGCCTCCGATCGGGAGACGGGGCGACGCTGGCGTTGGTGCGGATGCGGGCGATTTTGCCCGAACCCTGGTGCGAGCGCAGGCGTGGCTCATCGGGCTAATATCCATTTACATCCCTGATCCGTTGCAGGTGTTGCTGCTGAGCGATCTCGGGCTGGGAGGAGCAGTGGCGTTCATGAGTTCGGACATGCCGCGAGCGCTACTGGCTTTTCATGGTCCTGACGGTGATTTATGCACCCAAAGTTGGAATGGCGATGGGCGTCACTGTTCCGCCGGATGGACGAGATGATCCGCGGTCATCGCTGGTGGCCCACTGCTGGCCGGCGTGATCGGTGTTCCAGCTTCATTGTGCTCGGCTTGTTCACGCCGGTTATCCGCGTCGAAGCGTTCTCTCTCGACCGTTCGCCCTCCACCCGCGGGTTGCCGCCCGGCAATTTGACGAAACCGTTTGTGGTCATTGTATTAACAGGCGTCCTTGGTGACGGGCACGCAACGCCGCCCCACTCACCCAACAACAGATATACCGATTAAAACCTTACGGTCCGGTAGGTGGTAATATTTGGCTGGTCTGCTGACCATTTCTTGCTACCTACCGGACCGTAACCTGCCGGAATCCTGGAGCACGGGAAATTGTGCGGCGCCGACCTGACGCAGGTCCAGGTCGACGATGAACAGCCCGGCTCTGACCTCAGCTCCAGGAGTACCTCCCGCCGGCCCGGCCACCATCGAATGACCCACCCCGTCGGCGGGCCGATGCATTGATGTCACCCGACGCCGCCTGGGATCGACTGCGATCATGAAGGACGTCGAGTCCATCGTAGCCCGGCAGCCACCAAGGTGCGCCACTGGGCGTTTCTTGCCCGGGCCGGTGCCCAGGACGCGCACACCACCATCGCCTTCAGCCGCCCAGCCAGGTCGATGAACTGCTGCGGAAGCGCGGATGTCAGCAGACCGCCAACCTGAGTTGTTGGCCAGCCAGCGTACCGAGACCAGCTGATGATCAAATACGTGCTCGGACCCGGTTCCCGAGGGCGTCGAACAGGTGGATCTTGTCACCGGGCCCGGTTCCGCCTGTTACCAGCAGGGGTGTTGTGCACCAGCCCACCGGGAGCCGTGGTGAACATTCCCGCGACGACAGTGATCCTGAGTTCGCGGCCAGCTTCCGCACAGCCGAGGCCCACGGGCCGTCGAACGGCTCGGCGACTATACCGTGAGGTCGCAACGAGCATGGCCCGGAACACCACACCGCATCCGCCCCGCACCTGGACCGCCTGCCGGCTGGTGTCAGTGACCAGCGCCAGGCTGACCCGTGGGCTGGTGGTGGGACCGGATCTGAGCCAGGCATGCATTGTGAGTTCCTCGACCGGTTTAGGGAGCTGGTGGCTGAGGTGCTGGTATGCGGTCTCGGAGAGTCGCGAGAACCAGCGCAGCGCTCCTGCTCGTCGGTTTCACCGATCCGTCCTGCGGCGACGCTCAGCGCCCAGGCTGCGCAGGAAACCGCGGCTGGGCTCGTGTTTCACGGCACCCGCCCCGAGCCCCTTCCAGCCGTTGCGGCGCAGCAGGTCGAGGCCGCGGTGATAGCCGGTCCGCGCGTAGGCGTAGGCGGCCGGGTGTCCGCCAGCGCCTGTTCTTGGCCAGGGCCCTCCCCAGCCAGCAGCGCCCAGCACAGCGACGATGACGGATGGGCGGCGGTCACCCAAGAGATCTTTCTGCTGTGTGAGCGCGCAGCGGATCCTCGAAGGTGCACCGTCACATCGGTGGCGATGAGGTTGGGGTGGTCTAAGTCATGCCAGCCAGCCTAGCTATTCGATCGATAAGTGAACCAAAACCCCGTCGCCGGATCGTAGAAGCGTCAGCCAGTGGGGGCCATCAGTGCTGCTGACTGATTCATGGATCTGCTGGAAGCGCTTCACCTGGCCAGCCTGCCCGTCCAAAGCCGGGTCAGGATGGCATTTCGACTTTCCACTGGCGTCGTGGGTCCCAGAGCGCTTCACCGTCCGGGTCTGAGCGGCTGCGGTGTCCCATCAGTGCGGGAGTGACTGTGGGGTGCCGGATGATGCTGTGGACCCGACGATCGAATCTGCGCGGTGCGCCGTCGAGTGCGTCGGCGGGATGCTGTCTCCTACGGGATACCGCGAGCTGGTGGGGACCTCCGCGAGACGGTGGGAGCGATTGACAGCTCCGCCGGGTCAGCAGTTCCGTGGTGGCGGTGACCAACGTGACGGGCCAGCTGCCGGAGCACCTGGTGATGGCGGCGCGGCATTGGGACCAGGAGGGCCTGCGCGCGACGGCCGCTGCCTCATGTCCCTGGCCTGCGTAGACCTCGCCCGGTGGGCCGAGCACTACGAGACGGCACGCCTCACCTGATGTGGCAGCCGCCTACTGGGACCCGGGCGCTCTCAGCACTGCTCCGTTCCGCGCGGGAAGGCATTGAGTCGTCGACGGCCTTGGGGTATCCGTTGTCGGTCATGCGTTTGAACCAGCCTCGGCGGCCCGGAAATCTCCTGCTCCTTGAAGAGAAAACCCGAGATTGTCTGGCACATGGAGTCACCATTGTCCGCGGCCTGAGGCCTGCGCTCGGCTTCCGCACCTGGCCCTGTTTCTTGAGCATGAGACCCAGATTGCACATGGCGTAGACGTGCCCCTTGGCTGCTGCCCGGAGATACCAGCTTTCGGCGTCTGGATTCTAAATCCGTTGGAAGAGGATCGCTGTTGTACATGGCCGACTTGGTGGCCATTGTCCGCGCTCTGATTTGGTACCAGTTTTCTGGCCCTTGAGTTTCTCCTGCTCAAGGATGCAGGCGAGGTTGCACATGGTCAGATCTGAGCCCCTTGCCTGCCGCCTTGGTACCAGCGTTCGGCCTCAGCGGTTTTGTCCTGTTTGGCATATAAAATTCCGAGTTCATACGCCGATCCGGTGTTCCTGCTGTCGAACGCGCGTTTAAACCATGCCTATGGCCTGGAGGTTCTCCTGTTCTTTGAAGAGGACGTCGAGGTTTCATGGCGAGTGGTCTGTCCGCCGCCTGGGTGTACCAGGCCCGCCTCGGTGTTGCCTTGCTTGTCGAGGAGGGAACCAAGGTTGCACATGGCTAGGTATGCCCCTCACCGGCGCAGCCTGACGGTACCCAGCGCTCAGCCTCCCGGGTGTTGTCCTGCCTGGTGTAGAGGATGCCGAGTTCATAGCCGATCTGCTGTCTCATCCTCGGCGGCGGTGTGGTGAACCACTTTCAGCCCTCCCCGGCTTTTCTTCCCCGCTCCTGCTCCCAGGATATGCATGGCTGGGTGGTGAGTTTGGGTGGCCTGCAGATGCTTCAGCGTTCAGCCTCCCCAAGCCTGCCCTGGTCTTGAGCAGGTGCGGGGACCGAGGTTGTCATGGCGGGTGCTTCCATTGTCGGTGGCCTGGAGGCACCAATGCTCGGGCCTCCTGGAGCCTGTCCTGTTTCAAGGACGATGGCGAGCCTGTTCTATCGCAGAGGTGTCGCCATTGTCGGCGGCTTGAAGGTACCAGTGCCTGGGCCCCTCCTCAAGCTTGTCCTGGTATTGGAGCAGGTATGAGAGGCATGGCTGGTACGTGACCCACTGCTCAGCCTGGAAACCCCAGTGTCTGGCCTCTTCATCCTGTCCTGGCTGCCTGTGCACCAAGGAGGTTGCATGTCATGACGTTCAGGCGCGGCTCCCAAAGACAGTGTCTGGCCCTCTTTGGGTTTCCTCTTGCTGAGGAGATTCCCAGGTTGTCTGCGGACGGACAGTGCCTGTTCTCTCTGCTGCCTGAGGTGCCACCTCCTGCCCGCCAGTTCGTCCCTGCTCAGCCATGGCCAACCAGACGAACATACCTTGTCCTGTATTCGCGCCCTGCGGGCTACCCAGCGCCCGCTTCCTGGTGCCTTCCTGCCTCTGAGGAAACCAGCAGATCACGCATGGACTGCATCCTGTGGCGCCGCCTCCGAGGAGCCAGTATTCAGCCAACTGGCTTTCCCCTGCCCATTGAAACAGCCCGCCCAGGGCTGCCGTTAACCTTTGTGCCGCCCGCAGCCCAGGTGAAAGCAAGCTCTGGATTGTCTTCAGAGTCGTCAGATCGTCCGTCATCCGCGCTACCTTTGGCCGTCATTTACCACTCAGCTACAGGTCAGCAGTCCTGACCTCTGCCGCGACCCGGCCCACTGACCTGTGGCCAGGCGAGCGGCATGTGCCTGGTCCTTGGCGGCCCAGGGCGACGGCTGCCTCTGTACTGGCCCATCAGCGACGGGTCGGCGTTGATGATGCGCCTCCCCGCGGCACCTGCCCACGCCCTGGCTTGACGCCGACCGCTAAAAGCGCCCCCAGGTCGTCGCTGATCACAATCATCGAACCAGATCGCGCAGCATGCTGGTGATGATCTTCATGAAGACGTTTGATCTTAAATGATCTGGGTGAAGATCGCTGACGAGATCATCACCGAGTCGGCCCCATTTTGGCCACCTGGAACGGCCCAGAGTACTCTGCCGCCCTGCTCGTGGATGTCGCCGTCCTTCATGGACCCCAGTTTGCGTTCACCGTGACCTCACCCAGCCCGAAAGTGCTTCAGAGTGGTCACGACCCTGCATCCTGCATGCCCTGGCAACTCCACCACTGACCGCGACGCCGGCGACGTCGTTGCCGAAGTTGCGTCCAGCTTCCTGGCGGGTGCGTTATGTCCTGTTTGCCTTCGGCAACCGGCACATCGGGCGACGGGAGCCAGATCAGTGACGCCAGCAGCCACCAGCTCCTCACCCCAGCCCTGGCACCAGTCCAGCTGCCCATCCCTTGAGAGCCCCTGCCTGAGGGGCCAAGCGGAAATGGTGCTGAACCCCTTCCCTGGAGACGTTGCACTTTTCCGCCTCCTGGTCTATCATTGAGACCAGCAGCGGCAGCTCCGGCGACCGCAGCTTCCCCAGCTCAGCTGTGATGGCGGCGATCTGCTGGTTCCTGCGCTGCTCTCACCCAGCAGTACCGCCGACCCAATGGCGCCAGACTCGATGGCTTTGCGGGTCGCGTTGTCCAGTCCGGAGGTGCGACCTGATCATGAACAGCTGCCCAGCCTGCTGCCCGGTATCGTAACCAGCAACGCACCGCACCCGCCGTGCTGGTGGCGATGGCGAGGGGGGTGCTGCTGATGCAGCCGCACGGTCATCCAGGCCAACGGGTTCGCGCCGGTGGACGAGCTCTGCAGTTCCTATGAGATCCGCCAGTGCGCGGCATGCAGCCGCGGCGAGGCTACGAAGAGGACTGCACATTATTGGTTTCTGCCACCTATCGCCTCCCGATCCTGAGAATTGGCCCCCCACCACCCAGCCTCCAACCAGTGAGCTCATTCGCCTCAAAACGCCAGACCGTATCAAGGAGTTGCAAGGAGGTGCCAAGCCCGGGGAGATACCCGCGGGAATTCCCGAAGACCAGCATGAGGCGAAATGTCAACCTCAACCGGGAGCGATCCGCGAGTCTCGAAGGGATCCTGTTTGATGCTCCTTCCCCGACGAGCAGCTTGTCCCTTCTGAGCATCCCCTGGCCACGTCACCACAAGGGGCCACCTGATGTTGCCGCAGCGGAGTCTGACCTGCGGCCGCCGCTTTCTGAGGCGCGGGTTTCGTCGCCCTCGTGCTGCGGTACTCCCTCCGGGGCATGCCGCCCACCTCATCCCGCCGTTGATGCCGCTTAATGCGCTGGGTGCGTGCGAACGCGACGAGCTGTGCATCAGACCGGGGAGTGGTGAGTCTCCTGGTTCTCGGCGGGCGGGGCAGGTCGCCGCAGCTGCCTGGCACCCATTGGTATCGTGATGACCTGGGCGGGCGGCGATGGCTGGAGGCTGGCAGTCAATGCTGGATGGTCAGCACAGTTCATTCCGATTCCCTGGTGACCAGGAAGCTTCAACTGAATTGTGCAGAGATAAGGCTGAATGGGGCAGGCGGGCTAGTCCAGGATGATCTGCCACCATGTTTTGAAGAAGTGAAATGAGCGAGCACCGCTGGCCTCGTGTAACGCACCGCGGAGGACGGTGGTGCTGCCGTCGCAGTCGCTGCGGTTCGTCTCCGCGCTGGCTGATGCCAGTGCCCTCGAGTACCAATTACTTCAGTGGGGGCCGCCACGGCCCGTCAACCGCCGATGAAATGCGCGCCGACCGGGATGACGCCGGTCACTGCCGCCGCCTGGGTGGATCTAAAAACAACCGATGCGAGCGATTGGTAGTGAGGCACTGACCGCCGCTGGCCTGGGCCGTGACGTCCACACCTGCCTGCGAAAACCCCTCGCCAGCGTGGCGTCCTATATGGGACCCTCCAGAGATGGTCCGCGACGGCGCCCGTCACCTGCTCCAAGGGGCCTGCGGTAAGAACTGAACCAGCCCAGTGACCACCACGCCCCAGAGAAGAAGAGCTGTAGCCCAATTGCCCCGAGCCATGATTGGTCCTCCGGCTGAAATCGGCAAGGATGGCGATACACCCATACACCGTGAGCGACACGACCCGATCCTGGTCGCGCAGTGAACCCAGCGCGCCCATCACCGGGCCAGCGTTAAGCAGTCCCGCCAGACTGCTGCCGCCAGGCCACCGGAGGAGAAGCTACCGAAGGCCGTGTTCGAATGCGGCCTGAAGGACCACAGAGCGCCTGTGCCAGCTGATGCCCGTGCCGGTCTAGCACTGGGTCAACCCCGTGGTGTGCCTGGCCGTCCGGATGTCGTCGGAATAGCGGTGCCAGAGCTGGCCTCGATGACGAAAGGCGCGGCGGCTGGGCCCGAACAGCGCCAGCCCCTGATGATGTCCCTTCTCAGCGCCCTCGCATTGTCCAGGCCACACCGCCCTCTGAGGCCAGGCGCCTGCTAAGACGGAACCCCATCCGGCACCAGCGCAGGGAACATGGTGTTGACCACAGGGGAACGAAGTTGACCCCACCGGGGAGCCGTATCCCCAGGTCGGGATCCAGAGCGACAGGCCCGCCGCCAGGCAACTCCTGCCGATCAACGCCAGGAGACAGGCGGCGATCAGGAGAGTGCCTGGGCACGCCAGCGCGGCGCCGGTGGCGAGGACAAACCAGAAGGCGTGGGGTCAGCACCACCGCCTGGACCGTGGTCGCATCAGACAACACCGGCCGGGAAGAGCAGCACTGATGGCCTTCTAGCCGCAGGATCGCGGCGCGCCCGGAGCAGCTGCCTACCCTTCTGGCTTTCCGGATCCTCCGCCTGCTCATCAGGACCAGCGACACCCCCGCGAGCAGTGGCGAACAGTATCCCGGAGCGGCCGTGCTGGACGAGGCCGAGCAGAGCACCTGCCCTCCGAGGCACGAGTGACCAGGCAATAGGCTGGCACCAGGCATGCCGAGGACGCCCGTGCCGCGAGGCGGCGTCAGTCCCAGCAGCGGCTTGGGACGTGGCTGCCGCGGGCTGAGGCCACTGCGGCGCGCTCTATCCGGAGGGAATCCGGGCTCTGTTGTTTGACTGTTCACGCTGCAAACCTAAGCCCTGGCCGAGCATCCGCGGAGTTTCCGCATTGGATCGCTGCTGAGAGCGGCCGGAAAAGCAGTGATCTAGCGCTGCGCGGGGCCATGCAGATTAGCTTGAGACATTTCGTTCAATGCGTTTCTGTGCCCTCACCGCGGGAAATGACAGCGGCGTTGTGCAGCCGCATTGCAGGGGCGCGTTCCAAGCGAACTCTCGTACAACGTGGTTTGATAGGACCATGAGTCCTCGAAAGATCAGCGTCACCGAAGTAGCCCTCCGGGACGCACACCAGAGTTTGATGGCAAACCTGAATGGCTATGGAAGACATGGTCGATGCCTGCGCGGACATTGATGCGGCTGGTTCTGTCCGTGGAGTGTTGGTGGTGCCACACCCTCGACGCCTGTATCCGCTTCCTCAATGAGGATCCGTGGGTGAGGCTTCGAACGTTCCATGAGCTGATGCCCAATTCCCCGTCTCCAGATGCTGCTGCGTGCTAGAACCTGCTTGGCTACCGCCACTACGAGGACATGGTGGTGGAGAAGTTCGTCGAGAAGTCGGCTGAGAACGGCATGGACGTCTTCCGGGTCTTCGACGCCCTCAACGATCCCCGCAACATGGCCGGGGCGATGCAGGCCGTCAAGAAGGTCAGGCAAACACGCCCAGGGCACCATCTGCTACACCATCTCCCCAGTCCACACCGTCGAGGCTGCGTGAAGCTTGCCGGGCAGCTCATCGACATGGGCGCCGAGTCGATCGCGCTCAAGGACATGGCTGCCCTCCTCGCAGCCGCAGCCCGCCTACGACATCATCAAGGGCATCAAGGACACCTACGGCGACATCCAGATCAACGTCCACTGCCACTCCACCACAGGCGTCACCCTCGTCAGCCTGATGAAGGCCATCGAGGCCGGTGCGGACGTGGTCGACACGGCCATCTCGTCGATGAGCCTCGGCCCCGGCCACAACCCCGACGGAGTCCCTCGTCGCGATGCGAGGGCACCGACACACCACGGACCTCGACATGGAGCGTCTCGTCAAGATCCGAGACCACTTCGCGAACATCCGCCCGAAGTACGCCGAGTTTGAGTCGGCGACGCTGGTGGACACCGGCATCTTCTCCTCCCAGATCCCGGGCGGCATGCTCTCCAACATGGAGTCGCAGCTGAAGGCCCAGGGTGCGGGCGACCGGATCCGCGAGGTCATGAGGAGGTGCCGCGCGTCAAGGCTGATGCCGGTCATCCGCCGCTGGTCACCCCGTCGCAGATCGCTCGGCACCCAGGCGGCGTCTTCAACGTCCTGATGGGCCGCCAAGGTCCTCACTGGCGAGTTCGCCGACCTGATGCTCGGCCACTACGGTGAATGCCCCTGGGTGAGCGCAACCCCGAGGTCATTGAGCTGCCAAGGCGCAGGCGAAGAAGGATCCCATCACGGAGCGTCCCGCGGATCTGCCTCAAAGCCGGAGTGGGATGAGCTGCGCTCCCAGGCCCAGGAGCTTGAGGGCGCGGACGGCACCGAGGAGGACGTCCTCACCAACGCCATGCCCCCGGGAGTGGCTCCGGTTCTTCAAGACCCGCGCCGAGGGTCCGAAGAACGTCGGTAAGACGCCGAGCAGCTGGCGGCCGAGGAAGAGGCCGCGGCGGGGCCCAGGGGATTCCGGTCCCGTCAAATCAAACGTCACCATCGCTGGCCGTTCGCACAGCGTTTCGTCGAGCCCGCCTGAGGAGCGAAATGAGAAGCGAAATACACCATGGCCGAGCGCCTCCAGCAGCTTGAGGAGCGCGAGAAGGCCGAGGCCGGCGGCGGCGTGACAAGCTGGAGAAGCAGCGCGCAAGGGCAAGCTGACCGCCCGTGACCGCATCGAGGAGCTGATCGACGAGGGCAGCTTCCAGGAGACCGGCGCCTTCCGCCGCAACCGCACCACCACCTTCGGCATGGACAAGGCCTGCATGGCTGCCATGACGGCGTCGTGACGGGGTCCGCGACAGTGCTGGCCTGTCCCGTGCACCTGGCCAGCCAGGACTTCACTGTGATGGGCGGCTCGGGCGGTGAGCACTGATCGCGGTGCGAGGACTGCTGGAGGCGTCGCTGGAGACCGGCACGCCGTCGTTCATCTTCATCAACGACTCGGCGGCGCCTGCGCAGCAGGGAGTGGGCATCGACTCGTCCGGCTACGGCAAGGTCTTCTACGCCAACGTGCTGCTGCTGTCGGGGGCGGTGCCGCAGATCTCGATCATCGCCGGCCGTGCCGGCGGCGGCTCGATCTGCCCGCGCTGACCGACTTCATCCAGACCCGCAAGGCCCACTATGTTCATCACGGGTCCTGGTGCATCAAGCAGGTCACCGGCGAGGAGGTCACGCAGGACGCCTGGGCGGCGCTGACGCCACATGAACCGCTCCGGCGTGAGTCGACTTTCGTAGCCGACGATGACGAGCAGGCCATCCGATCGCCAAGAAACTGCTCAGCTTCTTGCCCGCAGAACAACTCGGAGGAGCCCCGATCGTCGACTGACGACTCGATCGAGCCCCAACGAGAAGCTGCGCGACATCATCCCGACCGCCGGCAACAAGGGTTGCTGACATCCGCGACGTCGATCCTGGAGATCGCGTACCACCGCGACTTCCCTCGAGGTCCAGGCCGGCTGGGCCAAGAACACTCGTGTGGGCTTCGCCCGCATCAACGGTCGCAGCATCGGCATCATCGCGAACCAGCCGAGCGTCATGTCCGGTGTGCTGGACATCGACTCTCGGACAAGGGCAGCAAGTTCATCCGCTTCGCAATGCCTTCAACATCCTCGTAGTTGAACCCGTCGACGTCCCTGGCTTCCTCGCTCGGTGTCGTGGCGCAGGAGCACGGCGGCATCATCCGGCACGGCGCGAAGATGCTGTACGCCTACTCGGCTGCCACCGTCCCGAAGATCACCGTGGTGCTGCGCAAGGCCTACGGTGGCGCCTACCTGGCGATGTGCTCGAAGGACCTGGGATGCCGACAAGGTGTTCGCCTGGCCCACCGCCGAGATCGCGGTGATGGGGTGCCGAGGGCGCCGCGAACGTGGTGTTCCGCCGCGAGATCGAGGGCGGCCGAGGACCAGGCGCGCGCCGTGAGGAGCTGGTGGAGGAATACCGCGAGACCTTCTCGACCCCTGTACATGGCCGCCTCCTGCGGTCTGGTGGACGACATCATCGATCCGGCCGATACCTGTCGTGAGATCGCCCTGTCGCTTGAGCTGCTGGCTGGCAGCGTCAGGTGCGTCCCGCGAAGAAGCACGGCCTCGGCCCGGTCTGATCGGAGAGCGATGTCTGACGTCAATGCAGAGCTGCTCGCTGCCGTCAAGCAGCTCTACGCGCAACTGAAAGGTCCTCGACGAGCGGATAGCGAGGCTTGAGGAGCGTCAGCAGATCTCGAGTCCGACCTCGTCGTCATCGGTGCCGCCGTCGCGGCGTTCCTCGGGCACAAGGCCAAGATCCGTGCGGTGCGCTTCGCCAACCAGCCCCGCTGGGCCGCGGCCTCGCGGGCCAGGCCCACGACCGCACCGTCCCTCCCACAACCGCTGATTGGAAGGAGAAAATCCATGAAGCTCAAGGTGACCGTCAATCGACGTGGGAGTACGAGATCGATGTCGAGGTGCAGGAGGAGGAACGTCAGAGCCTCGGGCCCGATCGTGATCGGCGGCAGCGGTGGGGCTCGCACCTGCAGCCCCGGCTGCCTCCGCGACCCATTCCGCCAGCGCGAATGCCGTCGTTGCTCCGCTGGCCGCTCAGTGGCCCGCATCCTCGTGGCGGAGGGCGACGAGGTGGAGTCCGCCAGGTTCTCCTGGTTCTGGAGGCCATGAAGATGGAGACCGAGATCACGGCTCCCGCAGCCGGCACTGTTTCCGCGATCCTGGTCAGCGAGGGCGAGCCCGTCCAGGAGGTCAGGGCTGATCGAGCTCTGATCCGCTGATGCATACCAGGTCTCCCACCGGTGAAAAACCGGTGGGGAGACCTCTTCATCTTCACCTTATTTATCTGACAGGTTGCTGCTGAATACCAGCGCATGGCCCCTGATCCTGGCCCGCCTTTTTCTGTTTGCCAGCCGATGGATCCCAGAAAACTTGGGATACCTGAGCTGGAGTACCGGGTTCTGCTCTGAGCCCTCTTCGGTGGTACTGGGTCGTAGCAACAGTGTTTGTTAGGGAGGGGTTGTTGGTGCGGCGGTTGTTGACGGTGACGGATCGGGCTGGGATCGCGAGGGGCTTGGCGGAGGGTGTGGGTTACGTGAGATTGCTCGGCGGATTGGTAGGGATGTGTCGGTGGTTTCGCGGGAAGTGGCCCGGAATCAGGGTGAGACGGGGTACAAGTGTGTGGTTGCTGATGTAGCTGCGCAGCGGCGGCGTGCTCGGCCCAAGCTCCGCAAGATTGATGCTGATCTGATGTTGAAGCAGCGGGTGATTGCTGATCTTCGGAGGTCTCGTACACCACGTCAGATCGCGGGAAGATTACGTGCTGAGGTTGGGGGTGACAGGCTTGAACCGTGTCAGGGTTCCCCCACGGCCCAAGGAGCGAGCGTGTCTCATGAAGCAATCTACACCTGGATTTATGCGATGCCGAAGAAGACGCTGCGGGAGCACGGTGTCATGCTCGGGTCGAAACGCACTAGCCGTCAGTCCCGGCGTCGTTTGGGTGAGCGGAAATCCCCGATTGTGGGAATGGTCAGTATCGATCAGCGGCCTCAGGAGGTTACAGGACGGAAGGTTCCCGGTCATTGGGAAGGAGACTTGATCATCGGCGCCTACGGCAGAACAGCCGCGATCACCCTCGTCGAACGAACCACCCGGTTCGTCACGATCCTCGCCCTGCCGAAGGGCAAGAACGCAGACGGGGTGTGTGACGCCCTGATCGACCACATCACTGGGCTGCCCGAATTGATGAAGGGCACCCTGACCTGGGATCAGGGCTCTGAGATGGCCCGGCACGCCGCGTTCACCATGGCTACCCAGATGCCGGTGTACTTCGCCCATCCCCACTCTCCCTGGGAACGCGGCAGCAATGAGAACACCAACCGACTCATCCGTGACTACCTGCCCAAAGGCACTCCCATCCCCCAACACCAGCCCTATCTCACAGCCATCGCCGAAGAACTGAACGAACGCCCCTCGAGCCACCCTCGGCTACCTCACCCCACGAGAAGCTTTCCAGAAACTACTCATTGCTTCCACCACTCTGCACGCCGCCCTTCACGTCTTAAGTGGTTTGTCTCGGTACAAGGCACACTTGGTCAGGGTGACGAGGAAGACCATGGAACCCCCAGCCGCTCCTCTGGCATCCGCTGCTCGCCCTTGGCTCGCGTGTCCCGCCGCTGCTGATCTTCGGTTCCCTGGCTGGTTCTTTTCGGGCACAACCCTACTGGTACGACGAGGGGCAAGGCGATCCTCGAGTGCTCAACCTGATGTTGCTGTGGTTGCTCCGTCGGAGAGGACGAGGTTCCGGCGTTTCGGGACGATGACGGCGAGGGACTCGGCTGGTCGCTGGCGGTCGGAGGCAGCATGGTCGCATCTCACTCGTAGCTCATGCCGTCGCGTGAAGCTGGCTCAGAGTGGATGGGAGAGTCTTCTGGGCTTGATCCGCCACTGTGGCTTCGGTAATCAAAGCCTCTGCGGGGGCTGGCGTGGATCGCCTTTAGACGCTCCGTTATTCTTCGGTACGCGTGCACTGGCTGCGCGACCGCCTGGGAACAGCATGGGCGGTGGTGATCGGCTGTCATTCGGATTGCTGCATCGTGATTCGCGCCCCAATCCCTAGCCACATAGTGGCTGAAGGCATTCTAAGATGCGCTCGCCGTCCCGCCAGCCCCGATCACGCTCAAGACGAGAGCGTCTGGCCGGGGTTTTCTTGGATATCTCCTGATGAGCCTGCTGAATCAATGGCCGAGTGTTCATTCACCCTGTGGCGGCTGTTCAACT
>BNJV01002697.1_pt1 | contig 101598 bp, 108 predicted proteins | sample 8540591 | NCBI WGS metagenome assembly BNJV01 (sample SAMD00202457, study PRJDB9452) | human saliva metagenome | host: Homo sapiens
CGGCGACCCGAAGGCCGCCGGTTGTCTGTGCGTCATGGGGGACTTGAACCCTCAACCCGCTGATTAAGAGTCAGCTGCTCTGCCAATTGAGCTAATGACGCGGGGTACTTTCACCAGCCGGAGCCAGGGAAAGCTGTGCGTCATGGGGGACTTGAACCCTCAACCCGCTGATTAAGAGTCAGCTGCTCTGCCAATTGAGCTAATGACGCGGGGGTTTTGCAACCGAAAAATAAATATACAGGCGCGCTCCTCCCCGCGCAAGTCAATGAGGGGCGTCGTGGCCTATGTCGCACGCTCGACGGGCGTGAGTCACACGGGCACCTACAATGGGGCCTCAGACGAAAGGGGAACGGCATGTCGGACGCGTCGAGCACCTATTCCGCGGTCGTGGAGGACATCCTCAAGCTCGTATGGAGCGCCGAGGAAGCCGGCCGCGACGGCGTCAAACCCAAGGACGTCTCCGAACACATGGGCGTCGTCCCTTCGACGGCAACGGAGAACATTCAGCGCCTGGCCCGCCAGGGCCTCGTCACTCACGAGCGATACGGCCGCGTGCGACTCACCCCGCAGGGTCGAGCGATCGCGCTGGGGATGGTGCGCCGCCACCGCCTGCTCGAAACCTACCTGCACGAGGCTCTCGGTTTTTCCTGGGATGAGGTGCATGAAGAGGCCGAGATACTTGAACACGCGGTCTCCGATCGGCTTCTTGACCGTCTCGACCGGGTCCTCGGCTACCCGAGCCGCGACCCACACGGTGATCCGATCCCGCGGGCCGACGGAACCAGCGACGACGTTGCAGGAAACCCGCTCGACGCGCTCGACGTGACCGCCGGGGAGTCGTCGAGCGGCTGCCCTGACCGCGATCCCGGGGCGCTGCGTGCGTGGGAGGAGGCCGGCCTCGTGCCCGGTGCCCGTATCACCGTCGTCGCATCCGACCCCTCAGGAGTGACGGTCCTCCTCGAAGACGGACAGATGCTCATCCTTGACCCCGCCCAGGCCTCGGGCATCGTCGTCCGGGGCTGAGCAGCGCCAACGCACCCCCGCCTCCCGTCGACGAGGTCCTGAAACGATCCAGCCCACCTGGCCGAGGTGGCCGGGCGGGCTGGGAGCGCCCGTCGGTGGGCGCACAGGTGGGGGAGTGCAGGCCTCAGGCGAGGGCTGCGGATCCCATTGACGGGGGCACGTGGCGACCGTGTCCGGCGGCCAGGAGTGCCTCGCGCAGGGCGGTGATCGCGGTATCGAGCTCCTCGTCGCTGGCGGGGGCCGCCTTGGACAGGAGGATGTCGGTCTCGTCGCGCAGGGGGATCACGTGCAGGTGGGTGTGGGGCACCTCGAATCCTGCGATTGCGAGGCCGGCGCGCGGCACGCCGAACGCGGCCTTTTGCGCCAGGCCGATCGTGCGTGCCACGGTCATGAGGTGGGCGGCGACGTCCGAGGGGGCGTCCGTCCAGGCCTCGTACGCGGTGCGCGGAACCACGAGGACGTGGCCCGGGGAGGTCGGCTCGATGGTCGCGAAGGCGACGCACAGGTCGTCGGCCCACACGAAGCGGCCGGGCCACACACCCGTGATGATGTTGTCGAAGATAGTGCTCATGCGACTATTGTCACCTATTCGTGCGCACTTCGGTAGGTGGGCGCGTCCGGCGGGGCGCGCGGGCGTGAACTACCCTGGTGAGGAGTATTGTTACGAGACCCATCGTTAAGCAAGGAACGCACAGATGAGCGAAAATCCGCAGAGTGCCCCGGCCCAGCGCTACACCGCTGAGCTCGCAGGTCAGATCGAGACGAAGTGGCAGGACCGCTGGGAGGAGCTGGGCACGTTCTACGCGGACAACCCCACGGGCGACCTGGCTGGCCCGCTGGCCTCCCGCAACCCTTTCTTCATCCTCGACATGTTCCCCTACCCCTCGGGTAAGGGCCTGCACGTGGGTCACCCGCTGGGCTACATCGCGACCGACACGCTGGCGCGCTACCGCCGCATGAAGGGCGACAACGTGCTGTACACGATGGGCTACGACGCCTTCGGCCTGCCGGCCGAGCAGTACGCCGTCCAGACCGGCCAGCACCCGGCCATCACCACGAATCAGAACATCGCGAACATGCGCCGTCAGCTGCGCCGCATGGGCCTGTCCCACGACTCGCGTCGTTCCTTCGCTACGACCGACATCGAGTACGTACATTGGACGCAGTGGATCTTCCTGCAGGTCTTCAACTCGTGGTTCGATCCCGAGGCCACGGCCCCCGACGGCTCGCAGGGCGCGGCTCGCCCGATCAGCGAGCTGATCGCCAAGCTCGAGTCCGGCGAGATTCGCCCCGAGGACGGCTCCGACTACTCCTCGCTCGATCGCGCCGAGCAGGCGAAGGTCGTCGACTCCTACCGCCTCGCCTACGTCTCCGAGGCCCCCGTCAACTGGTGCCCCGGCCTGGGCACGGTCCTCGCCAACGAAGAGGTCACCGCGGATGGTCGCTCCGAGCGCGGCAACTTCCCGGTCTTCAAGCGCAACCTGCGCCAGTGGATGATGCGCATCACCGCCTATGGCAAGCGCCTGTCCGACGACCTCGACACGATCGACTGGCCGGAGAAGGTGCGCACGATGCAGCGCAACTGGATCGGCCGCTCCGAGGGCGCGACCGTGCGCTTCGACGTGCCCGGTGCGCGCGAGGCCGGTGCCTCCCTCGACTCGCTCGACGTCTACACGACGCGCCCCGACACGCTCTTTGGCGCGACCTTCATGGTCGTCGCCCCCGAGCACCCGATCCTCGGCGGCACCGTTGGTGGCGACGCCGGCGACGAGGCCGCCCTGACCCTTCCCGCATCGTGGCCCGAGGGCACGAAGGATGCGTGGACGGGTGGCGCCGCCACCCCGCGGCGGCCGTTGCCGCCTACCGCGCCCAGGCCGCAGCCAAGTCTGAGGCCGAGCGCGCCGACGAGGAGCGCACCAAGACCGGCGTGTTCACCGGCCTGTTCGGCATTGACCCGGTGAACGGACGCCCGGTCCCGATCTTCGTCGCCGACTACGTCCTGTGGGGCTACGGCACCGGCGCCATCATGGCCGTGCCCGCCCACGACGACCGCGACTGGGCCTTCGCCCGCGCCTACGACCTCGACATCGTGCGCACGATCGGCCCCGCTGGAGACCCCTACGGCCCCGACCTCGAGGCCGGCGCCTACACGGGCGATGCGTGGCCGTCGACTCCGCGAACGACGAGATCGACCTCAACGGCCTGGCGAAGGACGAGGCCAAGGCCGCCATGATCGAGTGGCTGGTCGCCAAGGGACTGGGCCACGGCACCGTCACCTACCGCCTGCGCGACTGGCTGTTCAGCCGCCAGCGCTACTGGGGCGAGCCCTTCCCGATCGTGTGGGACGAGGACGGCGTGGCACACGCCCTGCCCGAGGACATGCTCCCCGTCGAGCTGCCCGAGGTCAGCGACTACAGCCCGCGTACCTTTGACGCGGACGATGCCGACTCCTCGCCCGAGGCCCCGCTGGGGTCGCGCTGAGGACTGGGTGAACGTGACCCTCGACCTGGGCGATGGCCCCAAGGCCTACCGCCGCGAGACCAACACGATGCCTCAGTGGGCGGGTTCGTGCTGGTACGAGATGCGCTACACCGACCCGACGAACGCGAAGCGTTTCGCCGGCGAGGAGAACCTGGCCTACTGGATGGGCCCGCGCGAGGGCAAGGTCAGCGGCGGCACCGACATGTACGTCGGCGGCGTTGAGCACGCGGTCCTGCACCTGCTCTACGCCCGCTTCTGGCAGAAGGTCCTCTTCGACCTCGGCCACGTGCCGGACTCCGAGCCCTACCACAAGCTCTTCAACCAGGGCTACGTCCAGGCCTACGCCTACACCGACGCGCGCGGCCAGTACGTGCCCGCCGACGAGGTCGAGGGCGACGAGGCGACCGGCTTCACCTACAAGGGCGAGCCCGTGGGCCGCGAGTACGGCAAAGATGGGCAAGTCCCTGAAGAACATCGTCACGCCCGACGAGATGTACGACGCCTACGGTGCCGACGTCTTCCGCGTGTACGAGATGAGCATGGGCCCCCTCGACCTGTCGCGCCCGTGGGAGACCCGCGCCGTTGTCGGCTCCCAGCGATTCCTGCAGCGCCTGTGGCGTAACGTGGTCGACGAGGAGACCGGCGAGCTCACGGTCACCGACGAGCCCGCGGACGACAAGACGCGTCGCCTCGTGGCCCGCACGATCGCCGAGGTCACCGAAGAGTACGAGAACCTGCGCATCAACACCGCGATCTCCAAGCTCATCGTCCTCAACAACCACCTGACCAGCCTGGACGCCGCGCCGCGCGATGCCATCGAGCCCCTGATCCTGATGCTCGCCCCGGTCGCCCCGCACCTGTGCGAGGAGCTGTGGGCCCGCCTGGGTCACGAGGCCTCCCTGGCCCGCGAGCCCTTCCCGATCGTCGAGGATTCCTCGCTGCTGGTCGAGGACACGGTCACTGCCGTCGTCCAGGTCAACGGCAAGGTCAAGGCCCGCATCGAGGTCGCTCCCTCCATTTCGGAGGAGGACCTCGTCGCCGCCGCCCTGGCCGAGGCCCCGATCGTCAAGGCCCTCGGCGGTAACGACCCGCTCAAGGTGATCGCCCGCGCGCCCAAGCTGGTCAACGTCGTCGTCAAGAAGTGAGGTCGCATGCCTGAAGGCGATGCAGTCCGTCGCCTAGCCGGTACCCTCGACGAGCTTTTCGTCGGGGGTATCGTCTCGGCCTCGTCCCCGCAGGGGCGCTTCGCGTCCTCCGCCGCCCTCCTCGACGGGTGGGTCATGCAGCGGGTGCGCGTGCACGGCAAGCACATGTTCATCGGTTTCGTCCCGCCCATCGAAGGCGAGACGTACGAGGCCGGGGTGTCCCTCCTGGAGGGTGCCGCCGCGGGCAGCGGGGAGCCGATCCTACCCGAGGATGCCCCCTGGCCGGACCGGTGGGTGCACATCCACCTGGGCCTGTACGGCTGGTGGCGCTTCAACGGCGACGAGACCGTCGTTGATGAGGGGCACGGCGTCGCCCACCGCATCCCCAACGTCGACAAGGGGGAGTGGAACGGCCACTCCGAGACCCGCTGGGGCGAGGGCTTTGGCGAGGCCAAGGCGGGGGAGTGGGAGCCGCCGGAGCCTGTCGGAGCGGTGCGCCTGCGCCTGTTCAACGATCACGCCGTCGCTGACCTGGTCGGCCCCAACCGCTGCGACCTCATCACGGATGAGGAGCGCGTCAAGGCTGAGGCGAAGCTGGGGCCGGACCCCCTGGACGCAGGGGCGCGATCCGACGCCGAGGCCATGGAGCGTTTCGCTCAGGTCGCTCACTCCAAGAAGCGCGCGATTGGCGAGATCGTCATGGATCAGTCGATCATCGCGGGCGTGGGCAACATCTACCGCGCTGACGCCCTGTTCCTCGCGGGTATCTCGCCGCACCGCAAGGGCGCCAACATCTCCATCAAACGCCTGCGCGAACTGTGGGTGCTCATCTGCGACCTCATGAACCGCGGACTGGCCGCCGGCCGACTGGACACGATGGACCCGGAGGAAGCCCCCAACCCGCCGATCGAGGGGGACGAGGAGGCCTCGCGCTGGTACGTGTACCACCGCACGGACCGGCCGTGCTTGCGTTGCTCTACGCCGATCCGCGAGGCGCTCATGCAGAACCGACGCCTGTTCTGGTGTCCGTCCTGCCAGCGCTGAGCGCGCGAACAACCGTCAGGGGAGTGCGGGCCGTCAGGCTCGCACTCCTCGCTCTTTGTCAGGCGATCTCTTCGAATCCGAGCACCGAGTAGAGTTCGCGGGCCCCGCCGTGGCGCGTGTCCAGGCGCAGGGCGAGGGTGTCGAATCCCCACTGCGAGCAGCGCGTCGCGACCTCTGAGACGAGGGCCGTCGCAATGCCGCGCCTGCGGTAGTCGGGGGCGACGATCAGGTCCACCACGAAGGGGCCATCCGGCGCGTCATCCCACGGGGATTCGCGCACGACGAGGATCGCACCGACGAGCGTTCCCCCGTCCCACGCGCCGATGAATGAGTCTTCCGTGGTCGCCCCGAAAGCGCCCTCAAACGTCAGGCGTAGTTCTTCGGAGGTTTCCAAGAGCGCCTCAGGCGTGACGTCGTCGTCGTACGCCTCGAGGGTGAGTACCGCGAGCGCGGGGATGTCGAATGTCGTGAGCGTGGCGATCTCAATACCCTGAGGCCGATTCGCCGCTGACAACGCGTCCAGGGGGGCATGTAGAGTTTGAGCTTCCATAAACCAACTATAGGTGAGGGTGCTCACTTTGTCACGGCTCTTGAACGTTTTCTCACGAGCACGGTCTGATCGGCGGATTTGTGCCTCAAATGTAGAGGGCGGGCTCCTCGAAGAAGTAGTTGGGGTCGACGATGAGATCGCGGTCGCGCGTGTCCTTTTCGGGCTTGGGGAGTAGGCGTGCGGGCACGCCGATCGCCACGTTGCCGCAGGGCACGTCCTTGACGACGACGGCGTTCGCGCCGATCTTGACGCCAGTGCCGACGGTGATGGGGCCCAGCACCTTTGCGCCGGCACCGATCATGACGTGGTCGCCGACGGTGGGGTGGCGCTTACCCGGTGTCATGGCGACGCCACCAAGCGTAACTCCGTGGAAGATGACGACGTCGTTGCCGACCTCGGCCGTCTGGCCGATGACGACGCCCGTCGCGTGGTCGATGAAGACGCGGCGCCCGATGGTGGCCTCGGGGTGGATGTCCACGCCTGTGACGGCGCGGGCCATGGAGGACAGGACGCGCGCGGGGGTGCGGGCACCGTGGGACCACAGAGCATGGGAGACGCGGTGGGTCCACAGGGCGTGCACGCCCGGGTATGTCAGGGCGATCTCCAGGGCGGAGGTGGCCGCGGGGTCGCGGCGCTGCGCCGTCACGAGGTCCTCGTGGAAGAGCCCGAGCGCCTTGGTGGGTAGGGCGCGCGACAGGGTCTTCGACAGGGCGCGTACGGTGAGCTTCACGGATTCCTCCTGGATGGTTGACTGAGACGGAAACGCACAGGTGGCCCCGGATATTCCATCCGGGGCCACCTTAGCGCGTCACGTGGGAAAGATCAGTCCTCGAGGCCCGCGAACAGGGCGGTCGAGAGGTAACGCTCACCCGTATCGGGCAGGAGCGTGACGATCTTCTTGCCGGCCAGCTCGGGGCGGGCGGCGACGGCGGCCGTTCCGGCCAGGGCAGCGCCGGAGGAGATACCTACGAGCAGACCCTCTTCGGCGGCCGCGCGGCGAGCGAACTCGAGCGCCTGGGCGGTCTCCACGGAGATGACCTCGTCGATGATGTCAGCGTCGAAGGTCTCGGGCACGAAGTTGGGCATGAGGCCCTGGATGCCGTGCGGGCCGGGGGTGCCGCCGGTCAGCAGGGGAGACTCGGTGGGCTGAATGGCGATGATGCGCACGTTCGGGTTCTTCTCCTTGAGAACCTTCGCGACGCCCGAGATGGTGCCACCCGTGCCAACGCCGGCGACGAAGACGTCGACCTGGCCGTCGGTGTCCGCCCAGATCTCCTCGCCCGTGTGCGCGACGTGGGCGGCCGGGTTGGCGGGGTTGGTGAACTGGGAGGCGATGATGGCGCCGGGACGCTCGGAGGCAATGCGCTCGGCCTCGGCGACGGCGGCGGAGACGCCGCCCTTCGGGTCGGTGAGGACCAGCTCGGCGCCGAAGGCGCGCACGATCGCGCGGCGCTCGACGGACATCGAGGCGGGCATGACGATGACGACCTTGTAGCCGCGGGCCGCGCCTACCATCGACAGGGCGATGCCCGTGTTACCGGAGGTGGCCTCGACGATCGTGCCGCCGGGGGCGAGGGTGCCCGAGGCCTCGGCCGCGTCGATGATCGAACGGGCGATGCGATCCTTCACGGAGGAGGCGGGGTTGAAGGCCTCGACCTTCGCGACCACGTCGACGCCGTCGCCGGCAACGTGGTTAATGCGGACGAGGGGGGTACCGCCGATCAGATCGGCGACGGTGGAGGCGATGCGAGCCATAAGGGGTCCTTCCTAAGCAGGTGTGCCCCTGAATTGTCATCCCACGCTCGGAGCCTCGTCTAGTTCAATCCGCCGTGTTTCCACGTAGCGAAACTTTGCAACACCGGACGAGGCCTGGGCCAGGCATGCGTCAATCGAGTCTCGGTCGCTCGGATCGATCGCAATGCGCAGCGTGACGTCCGTGCCCCACACCGTGTCGACGACCGCTGCTCCTCGCGCGCGCAGCTCCGCCTCGATGCGGCCCGCGTCCCCGGGGTTAAGCTGCGTTTCGAGGACGTCGCGCCCGACGAGGTAGGCGATGGGGGCGCGGGCGACGGCCTCGGACACGGAGGTGGAGTAGGCCCGCACGAGGCCACCCCCGCCCAGGAGGATTCCGCCGAAGTAGCGGGTGACGACCGCCGTGGCGTTCCACGTGTCAGAAGCACGCAGAGCCTCCAGCATCGGTGTGCCCGCCGTGCCCGAGGGTTCTCCGTCGTCCGAGGAATGTTGCAACGGCGCGGCGTCCGGCGGGTCGATGAGGTAGGCCGAGCAGTTATGGCGGGCCTGCGGGTGCTCGGCCTTGACAGCATCGATGAGCTCGCGCGCCTCCTCGGGCGTGTCCGTCCTGGCGAGCGTCGTGATAAAACGGGAACGCTTGATCTCAATCTCGTGGGTGAGGAGCGTGCCGGAGGCGAGCGTGCGAAGAGCGGACATGCGCCCAGTCTAAGGGAGCGAGCCCACCCTCAGTCTGTAACCAGGATCGCAGGCGCGTAGGCTCTCGCGATGTGCTTCAGGGGCTGGTCCGTGGTAGTCTTGTCGGGTTGTCGCCGTGCGCCCGCGTGGCGCACCGATCAGAATAGTCGTCGAGAAAGAAGAGGAGCGGTAAGACATGGCAGTTCCCAAGCGCAAGATGTCCCGTGCGAACACCCGCACCCGCCGGTCTACCTGGAAGGCTGATCTTACCGAGCTGAACACCGTCAAGGTTGCCGGCCGTGAGATCCGCGTGCCCCGCCGCCTGGCCAAGGCCTACAAGAACGGTCTCCTGGACGTCGAGGGCTGACCTCGCATCCACGCACGGGCCCGGGACTTGTCGTCCCGGGCCTTTGTCATGCCCGCAATCGCTGAATACGTGCCCGTCGCTCTCTCGATCGTCGACGCGCGCCTGATTCCAGTACCCGAAAAGGAACGCACATGAGCCTGCCATTGTCTTTGCCCGCCGCGAGCGGGGGAGTCGGCCACGGCCTCGTCGCCGCGTCGACAACGAGCGATACCGAGGGGGCCATCGTCTCCCTCTTCCTGATCGCCGCCGCTGCGGCTGTCGCGCCCCTGCTGTCCTCGCTCACGCACAAGCGCGTGCCCGATGTCGTCTGGCTGCTCATCCTCGGCGTCATCATCGGGCCGAACGTTCTGGGGCTTGCATCGCTCACCGAGCCGATCTCCGTGTTCCGCGAGGTCGGCATGGGCATGCTCTTCCTTATTGCGGGCACCGAGATCGACGTGGAAGAGGTGCACGGCCGGGCGGGCAGGCGCTCGCTGCTCACCTGGCTGGCATGCTTCGGTATCGGCCTGGCCGTCTCCTGGGTGGCGGTCGCCGCGTCGGGTACGACGGGGGTCGCCACCGCGACCTACATCGCCCTGGCCATCGCGCTGACCTCGACGGCGCTGGGCACCCTGCTGCCCATCCTCATGGAGGCCGGCGTCATGGGGACGACGATCGGCAAGGCCGTCCTTGTCCACGGCGCTGTCGGCGAACTCGCGCCCATCATTGCGATGTCGCTGCTGCTGTCGGCACGCAGTCCCTGGGCCTCAGCGATCATTCTTCTCGTGTTCGCGGTGGCATCGGTCGTTGCCGTCGCCATTCCGACGCGTTTCATCCTCAAGCATCCCGCGTTCGGGCGGACGATCCTGCACGGGGCGCAGACCTCGCAAAAGACGCTCATGCGCGTCGTCATGCTGATCCTCACCGGCCTGATGGCGCTGTCCGCCGTCATGGAACTGGACATGGTGCTCGGCGCGTTCGCGGCCGGCATCATCGTGCGCGCGCTGGCACCCGGCAACTTCACGATGGTCGAGGGCGAGCTGCGCACCCTCGGATTCTCCTTCCTCATCCCTCTGTTTTTCGTCACCTCGGGCATGAACATCTCGCTGAGCGCCGTCGTGGGCTACCCGTTCCTGCTTGTCGCCTTCGTCGGCGCGATCCTCGTCGTGCGCGGAGTGCCCATCGTCCTTCTGGAACGCTTCCACGGATCGATCGAGCGTGTCGGCTGGACGGATGCGACGCGCATCGGCCTGTACGGTGCGACCGGCCTGCCGATCATCGTCGCCGTCACCGAACTCGGCGTCTCGACGGATGTCCTGCCCGCGTGGCTCGCCTCCCTGCTCGTCGTCGCCGGCGCGATGTCCGTGCTGCTTTTCCCGCTGATCGCCTTCCTGCTGGGGCGCGCTGGTGGAAAGGCGCGCTAACCTCCGCTAGTCTTACAGGCGGCGCACCGCGCCCCGCCTCCGTAGCTCAATGGATAGAGCAAGGGCCTTCTAATCCCGAGGTTGCAGGTTCGAGTCCTGTCGGAGGCGCCAGCTATCTCCATGCGCCCGTCTCGTTTCTGAGACGGGCGCTGTCACAAACTCCCGTTACGTGGACCCCTCCTGCGCCACCTGCACGAAGGCGGACATACTGGGGTCATGAACGCACGAACGAACACCACCCGTCGCATGTGCGGGTCCATTCGTGCCCGAATGTGCAGCTGACGCCGCTGTCCGCCATTCCTTAGGCTCGCGCTCCACCACACCGCCTGCGCTCACGCGCACCCACGTGGAGGCCAGCCGCCACCCGAGAGTTACACCGTGCCCTTCTCAGACGACACCTACGCCTGTCCCTGTACCCACGACCACGAGCCCACGCTCCTGTCCTTCGAGGTCATGCCCCCGCGCAAGCCCTCCCTGGAAGAGCCCTTCTGGAACACGGTCGACCAGCTGCTGCGCGTGCGCCCCGACTTCATGTCCGTCACCTACGGGGCGGGCGGCAAAGACCGCTCTAACGCCCGCGCGACGGTCCACCGCCTCGTGCGCGACACGCCGATCCAGCCGATCGCGCACCTGACCTGCGTGGGTAACTCGACTGAAGAGGTCGTCTCCACCGTCTACGACTACCTGGACTCGGGCGTGCGCACCTTCCTGGCGCTGCGCGGAGACCCGCCGGTCGGACAGGAAAACTGGGAGCCCGGCCCGGGCGGCGTCGGCAGCGCCACCGAGCTGATCCACCTGATCCGCACCGTCGAAAAGCGCCGCTGCGACGCCCACCCGGGCGAGGCCCTGCGCTCCGCCTTCAAAGCCCCTGACGATCGCCGTCGCCGCTTTTCCCGCGGGCAATCCGGCCGCCGGAACCACGCCCGCGCAGGAAGTCGAGCGCCTCCTCGTCAAGCAGGCCGCCGGTGCCTCCTTCGCAATCACGCAGCTCTTCTGGGACGCTGAGGTCTACGCCTCCTTCGTCGAGCGCGCCCGCCGTGCCGGCGTCACCATCCCTATCGTGCCCGGCTTGCTGCCGGCCACCGACCCGGCGCGCCTGCGCCGCGTCCAGGACCTCACCGGTATTGAGGTCCCCGAATACCTGCTCACCACGCTCGCCGACTACCCCCACCAGGACGCGCGCGACGAGTTCGGTGCCGTCTTCGGCTCGCGCCTCATCCACTCCGTCCTGGAGGCGGGCGCGCCCGGTGTCCACCTCTACACCTTCAACCGCTCCAAGCCCGTCCTGGACATCCTGGCCCTCATGGGAGTCAAACCCGACCCGCTGCGGTCCGGCACCTCGACCCCCGAAACCCGCGCCTGAGCGCATCACCATCCACCCTGCGGCGGGGTGCGGGGTCTCCCGCGTACGCCGAACGAGTAGCACACCCAAGGAGAAAACCATGTCCGCTGCGACCACGCAGTTCCCCACCGCCACGATCCTGGCCTATCCGCGCATCGGCCGTGGCCGTGAGCTCAAGCGCGCCCTCGAGGCCCGCTGGGCCGGCCGCATCACCGAGGCCGAGCTGATCCAGGCCGCCAACGATCTGCGCAAGGAGAACCTCGCGCGCCTCGTCGAGCTCGGCCTGAACCCCTCCGACGCCTCCCTGGCCGACGCGCCCTCCCTGTATGACCACGTCCTGGATGCGACGATCCTCCTGGGTGCCATCCCGCCGCGCTTCGCCGGTCGGCAGGGCCTCGACCTGTACTTCGCGCTCGCCCGCGGCGACGACGAGGTCGGCCCCGAAGAGATGACGAAGTGGTTCGACACGAACTACCACTACCTCGTTCCCGAGATCGGCCCCGACACGCCGCTGCGCTTCGCCGACGACACGATCACCCGCCGCTTCACGGACGCCCGCGAGTGGGGCTACGTGACCCGCCCCGTCCTGGTCGGCCCCGTCACCTACCTGGCCCTGGCCAAGGCCGATCCGTCCACCCCCGACTTCGATCCGCTCACCCGCATCGACGAGGCCGTGGCCGCGTACGAGGAGGCGCTGGCCTCCCTGCACGCAGCGGGTGCCCCGTGGGTCCAGCTCGACGAGCCGGCCCTGACCTCCGACAACCTCTCGCGCACCCGCGTCGAGCTGGGCGAGCTGGCCGCCCGCGTCTACGAGCGCCTGGCAGCCTCCCAGAATCGTCCCCAGATCCTGCTCACCACCCCCTACGGCGACGCCTCGCACGCGGTGGGTGCCCTGGCCAAGACGGGCGTCGAGGCGCTCCACGTGGACACGCTGCGCGGCTCGCTACCCGAGGGCGCGGACCTGTCCGGCGTTACCCTGGTCGTCGGCGCGGTCGATGGCCGCTACATCTGGCGCGCAGACCTGGCTCAGCTGCGCGAGACCTTGAAGGCCGCGCAGTCCCTGGGTGCCGCACGCGTCACCGTCGCCACCTCCAACTCCCTCCAGCACGTGCCTCACGACACCGCGCTGGAGACCTGGGACGACGCGACCCTCAACGAGAACCTGCACGCCTGGCTCGCCTTTGCCGACCAGAAGGTTCTCGAGGTCGTCACCCTCGCGCGCGGCGTGGATGAGGGCTGGGGAGCCATCGACGCTGAGGTTGCCGAGGCCACCCGCGTCCTCGAACAGCGCGCCGCCGCCCCCGGCGTCGTGCGCCCCGAGGTCCGCGCTCGCACCGCTGCCCTGACCAACGCCGACCGTGCCCGCGAGCCCTACCTGGAGCGCGAGGCAGCCCAGGCCGAGCGCCTGCACCTGCCGCCGCTGCCCACGACGACCATCGGCTCGTTCCCGCAGACCACAGAGATCCGCAAGGCTCGCGCCGCAAACGCCCGCGGTGAACTCTCTGACGCGGACTACGAGGCCCGCATGCGCGAGGAGATCGCCTCCGTCATCAAGCTGCAGGAGGACCTGGGCCTGGACGTCCTGGTCCACGGCGAGGCCGAGCGTAACGATATGGTTCAGTACTTCGCCGAGCTGCTCGACGGCTTCGCGGCCACGCGCAACGGCTGGGTGCAGTCCTACGGCTCGCGCTGCACGCGTCCCTCCGTCCTGTGGGGTGATGTCTCGCGTCCCGCGCCCATGACCGTGGGCTGGACCAGCTACGCCCAGTCGCTGACCGACAAGCCCGTTAAGGGCATGCTCACCGGCCCCGTCACGATCATCGCGTGGTCCTTCCCGCGCAACGACCTGCCGCTCGGCGACATCGCCGACCAGATCGGCCTGGCCCTGCGCGACGAGGTCTCCGACCTCGAGGCCGCCGGCATCGCGGCCATCCAGGTCGACGAGCCCGCCCTGCGTGAGCTCCTGCCCCTCGACGCCGACCGCCACGCGGACTACCTCGACTGGTCCGTGGGTTCCTTCCGCCTGGCCACCTCCTGCGTGCGTCCCGACACCCAGATCCACACGCACCTGTGCTACTCCGAGTTCGGCCAGATCATCGACGCCATCAAGGGCCTGGATGCCGACGTCACGTCCATCGAGGCGGCCCGCTCCAAGATGGAGGTCGTCCCCGAGCTCGCCGAGGCTGGCTTCGACCACGGCATCGGTCCCGGCGTGTGGGACATCCACGCCCCTCGCGTCCCCAGCACCGAGGAGCTCGCCGAGCTCATCGGCCTGGCCGCCGACGCCGTGCCGGTCTCTCGCCTGTGGGTCAACCCCGACTGCGGCCTCAAGACCCGCGGCTACGAGGAAACGAAGGCGTCGCTGGACAACCTTGTCTCCGCTACTCGGCAAGTGCGTGCCCAGCGCGGCCTGGAGAGCTGAGCGTTCTTCTAGGCGATAGGTGAGGGGCGGGCCCGATGGGTCCCGCCCCTCACCGTTTACGCATATACGGGCACCCGTATGTATGAGGGAGAGAGCGGGCACCTGCGCCCACGAATGTGACGGCGTGAGAATGTAACAACCGATAGGGCAGTTGGATGATAGTTCTTAATCACCTGACGTTATCGGCGTTATTGCAACGTTTAATCGTGGTTGGCAGCACGGTCGGCGGTGAACCCAGCGCGCCCGGCCCGCGAGCACACGCTGTCACACAGTCTCATTGTGCGGACTCCGTGTTGCTCGGACGCAAACCGTCCGACAGACTTAATGCCATGACGACCTTCGCGAACCCCATGTGCTGCCCCAGCGGTGGCATGATGTCGCGAATGTGTATGTGATTGACGCCCCAGATACCCCTGTCAATCACCGCCGCAGTGATATACCCACGCCGATAGTGGGAGTGCGGCCCCGAAGAATCGGATACACCCATGACCCTCGTCAACACCCCTGTCGCCTCCGTCCGCGCCGCCAACGACACCCCCACCTCCTACGAGGAATTCCTCGACGTCCTGGCCGGCCTGCGACTGAGCTCCTCCCGCATCGACATCGACATCGACCGCGGCCAGGTCACCCTCGACGGACGCGACGCCGGACTGTCCGCCAAGGAACACGACCTCCTGGCCCACCTCGCCGCCAACGCCGACCGCTCCGTCACCCGCGACGAACTCTTCGCCTCCGTGTGGGCCGACTCTGAGCTCGGCTCCGACTCCCGCACCGTCGACGCCCACATCCGCCGCCTGCGCAAGAAGCTCTCCATCCTGCCCGACCTCATCTCTACGGTCCGCGGCGAAGGCTACCGCTTCAACTCCACGCCCTCCGTGCGCGTTCGCGTCACCCGCCCCGTCACCCTCGCCGCCTGAGCCCCCTCGCGGCGGCACCCCGCCGGTACTCCCGGCCGCGCCACCGCGCGCATCGGCCCAGCGGCCACCCCGGGCGGCTCACAACCCAGCCACACGCACGGGACAGACAAAAGGGAGAGAGGGGCCACGGCCTCGTCCCCGAAACCGCGCCCCTCTCAGGCGTGTGTACCAACTCCCTTAGATCACGAGTCGCGTGATCTCCGAATCCAGCGGCAGCTCCTCCACGTGCAGGGGCGAGGCCTCCATGCGGTGTCGAAGCCCGTCGATGTCATCCGGGTTCGACAAATCGATACCCACCAGAGCCGGGCCGAGCTCGCGGTTATTCTTCTTCGTGTACTCGAAGTGCACGATATCGTCCGCGGGCCCCAGCACATCCGACAGGAAGACACGCAGCATGCCGGGCTGCTGCGGGAACGTCACGAGGAAGTAGTGACGCAGGCCCTCGTGGCGCAGCGAACGCTCCATGACCTCGGCGTAGCGCGTCAGGTCGTTGTTGCCACCCGACACCACGCACACGATCGCGCCGTCGGAGCGTCCCAATAGCGCCTTGCGATCCGCCGGATCGGTCAGGTACACGTGCGCAGCCGTGGAAGCGAGCGCGCCCGCAGGCTCGGCGATGACGCCGTCGGACTGGTAGAGCTCCAGCATCTCCGTGCACACCGCGCCCTCGGGGACGACCAGCACGGAGTCGACGAACTGCTCGGCGATGTGGAAGGGAAGCGAACCCGCGCGGCCCACCGCCGTGCCGTCCACGAAAGGATCGACCTTCGCCAGGGACATCGGCTGACCCGCCTCGAGCGCCGCGTGCATCGATGCCGCACCTGCGGGTTCCACGCCAATGATTCTGACCTCCGGACGGTTCGCGCGCAGCCACGTCGCAATTCCCGCGATGAGGCCGCCGCCGCCCACGGGGACCAGTACGGCCGCCGTGTCCTGGGGCATCTGTTCCTCGAGCTCGACGCCAATCGTGCCCTGGCCGGCAATCGTGAACGGATCGTCGTAGGGGTGAACGTAGGTGCGGCCCGTGGCGCGCGCGGCCTCCTGTGCCAGAGCGTTTGCACGGTCGAACGTGCCATCCACGATGACCTGCTCGACCCACTCGCCTCCGATCGTCGCGATACGGCGACGCTTCTGGCGGGGCGTATTCGAGGGCAGATAGATCGTGCCGCGCATGCCCAGGTGGGCGCAGGCGTAGGCCAGGCCCTGAGCGTGGTTGCCAGCCGACGCGCATACGACGCCGCGTTCGCGCTCGGCGGGGGACAGGAGAGACATACGCGCGTAGGCGCCGCGCACCTTGAAAGAGCGGCACTTTTGCTGGTCCTCACGCTTGAGCAGAATATCGACACCGGCCTCGGTGGACAGACGCTCGGAACGATCCAAGTTCGTGCGAACGGCAACCCCCCTCCAGGGCGGTGGCGGCCTGACGGATGTCCTTCGGCGTGGTCACGTGAGAACTAGCGGACATGGGAACTCCTTCCAGTACCCTTCTAGTGTAGTAGTGGCCACCGCCCCCAAGTCCCACCCAACCGTATGACCCAGAGCGCACTAACATAGAAGGCGTGAAAACTCTGAAAGACCCCCTGGTCTGGATTGACTGCGAAATGACCGGCCTGGACGTCGAGCGAGACGCCCTCATCGAGGTGGCGGTCGTCATCACCGACGGTGACCTGCGAATCGTCGACCCCGGCATGGACGTGCTGATCACGCCGCCCGCCGAAGCGCTCGACAACATGAATGACTTCGTGCGTAACATGCACACCTCCTCCGGGCTGCTCGATGATCTGCAGACGTCGGCCGTGTCCATGGAAGAGGCAACCGAGCAGGTTCTGTCCTACATCAAGCGCTTCGTACCTCAGCAGGGCAAGGCCCTCCTGGCGGGTAACTCGGTGGGCACCGACAAGATGTTCCTCGAGGCGAACATGCCCTCCGTTATCGACCATCTGCACTACCGCCTGGTGGACGTGTCTTCCATCAAGGAGCTGGCCAAGCGCTGGTACCGCGCGGCCTTCGCCGAGTCGCCGGACAAGCACGGCGGCCACCGCGCGTTGGCCGACATCCTGGAGTCCATCCAGGAGCTCGAGTACTACCGCCGCGTGCTGTTCCCTGCCGAGCCGGTGACCACCGAGCGCGCGCGTGAGGTGGCCCGTGAGGTCGTCGCCCTGGGCATTCCCGCCATGGGCGAGGCCGCCGAGGCCTGATCCGTCTTCCTGACGCCAAGCGGCGGCATCCCTGCGGGGGTGTCGCCGCTTCGCTGTGTGGGGGCTGTGGGGCGCAGCGCGTTGTCCACAGGGGCATGTACGAGGCGCTCGTTATCCACAGGGGTACGAGGCGAGCGCGTGTCATCCACAGGGTGGGCCGGAGCGCTTGATGCGGTGCGGTGAGTAGGGCTTTCCTGGATGCATCCGGCCAACGCCGGCCAGAACGGACAAAGGATGCAACGATGCAGGATATATCGACGACCCTCAAGGGGCCGTATCGGATCAGAACCGATGATGAAGCACGTCAAAGGGCGACGTCTGCGTGACGACCTTCCGGCTAGCGATCACGAGGTGGCGCTTTGTCAGCGACGTGCGCACCGGCAATGCCTCATACGTGGAGGACGGCGCCTACTGGTACACGGTGGAAACATGGGACACTCTGGCCTCCAACGTGTTCCGCAGCTGCCGCAAGGGCGACCCCGTCGTCGTGGTCGCCCGACCCGTCCCGAACGGTTGGATTGACGGCAATGGGCAGATCAGGTCGTCGATCGTCTACCGCGCCTCCTCGGTCGGCCACGACTTGGCGCGGGGAACCTCCCAGTTCACGAAGAATGGCGCGCACTTGACCGAAGAACCGGCGGGTGGGACGCAGGGGGATCCCTATTCGACGAGGCAGGGGCCAGGATCAGCGGAAGCGCCCCTGGGCGTGGGCAACCAGGGAGAGGTGGCCTCCGATGTGCACGCCGACGTGGTCACGCCGCATGAGGGAACGGACATCCTGCTCGATGAGGCCGGTCCCTCTCAGAGCGAGTCGACGCTCCACGCTCCGACGGGCGTCGTGGGCGGTGAACACTCACGCCAAATTGCGCCGGAAGAACACGTTGGGTCCGAGGATGCATCCTCGGACCCGGGACAGGGCACGCGCTCGTGCTTCGACTATTGCGCGGTGGACCATGGACTCGCCGATGCGACGAAAAACGTTGCGTTCGAGCCTGTTGATGGCGACGCGGACGAGCCGCCCGATGCCGCCTAGTCGGACGCGTCCACGATCGCGACCTGCGCGATGGCGTACTCCCCGTCGTGGCTGATGGAGACGAGCACGCTCCACGTGGAAAGTGCTCCCAGCGACTCCTCGCAGGCAGCCGCTATGTCTCCGTGCAGAGCGAGAGCGGGGCGGTTCCACTCGTCGTGGATGACCTCAATCTCGGGCCAGTCCACGTCGTCGGCTCCGATGCGGGGAGGGGAGCCGAAGAGGGCGCACGACCAGGCCTTGATGAAGGCTTCCTTCGCGGCCCACAGGCCGCCCGCGTGACGGGCCACGGCCTCGTCGTAGCGGGCGGAACCGGGCTGTGCACCTGAGGTGGCGGCGGCGCGCGCGCGGACCCGGCGGGCCTCCCTGGGCGTCAGAATGCCGTTCAGGAAGGCCGACCCCGGTTCCCTCACCTGAGCGGCAAACTCAGGGAGGAAGACCAGGTCAACGCCGAGTCCGCGCATCGCTCACTTGCCTTCCGGCAGGTGGTAGAAGCCGTCCTCACCGAGGCGTGCGTTCGGATCCAGCAGGATCGCGGCCTCGACCTCGTGCGCGTCACCGGCAACTCCGGCAGCCGGGTCGTCGGGCAGGCGACGGCCCTCCACCGAGGTGAACAGCGGAGCGTGGCCCAGCATGCCCATCTCGATGTGACGCTGGCCGTTGCGCAGGCGACGATCCGACGCGGCGCGCCACGCCTCGAGGCGCTCGCGTCCGGCCTCGCGCTCCACGATGGCTTCGAAGGCGGCCGGGTTGACCAGCGCCAGGAAGCCGGAGACGTGGCCGAAGCCGAGCGAAGTCGCGAACGCCGCACGCACCGGACCACGCGATTCAGGTTCAGCGGGGAACGCAGCCACACGAGCGGGCTGTACTTCTCCATCGCGTCGTCGACGCAGTCCAGCGCGACGTTGGCGGGGATCAGACCCGTGCGGAACACGTCGATGATGCCGCCCACCTGGAACACGCAGGCACCACCCTTCGCGTGACCCGTGAGGGTCTTCTGCGAGATGACCAGCAGCGGGTTACCGGGGGTACGGCCCAGCGCCATGCCGACGCGGGTGTGCAGATCCGACTCGTTGGGGTCGTTGGCGTTCGTGGATGTGTCGTGCTTGGACACGAAGGCTACGTCGTCGATGCCCACACCGAGCTCGCCGAGGTTGCGGGCGATGACCGAGTCGCGTCCGCCGCGCGCCACCGCGAGGGCACCCAGGCCGGGAGCCGGAATCGAGGTGTGCGCGCCGTCGCTGAAGGTCTGCGCGTGCGCCACGACAGCCAGGACCGGCAGGTTCATGTCGAGCGCCACAGACGCGCGGGTCAGCAGCACGGTGCCGCCGCCCTGCGCCTCGACGAAGCCGCCGCGGCGGCGGTCGTTGGCGCGCGAGACGAAGCGCGAGGAGATACCGCGAGCGAGCAGCTCGTTCGAGTTCGCCGTCGCGTTCATCGCACCGAAGCCCACGATCGACTCGACCTGGATGTCGTCGATCGCGCCGGCCACGACGAAGTCAGCCTTGCCGGCCTTGATCTTGTCGAGGCCCTCCTCGATGGAGACCGCGGCGGTCGCGCAAGCGCCGACCGGGTTGATCATCGAGCCGTAGCCGCCCACGTAGGACTGCATGGTGTGTGCGGCCACGACGTTGGGCAGGGTCTCCTGCAGGATGTCCTGCGGGTAATCCTCGCCCAGGAAGCGGTCGACGAACAGCTTGTGCATCGAGCGCATGCCACCGAAGCCGGTGCCCTGCGTGGAGGCCACGGTCGCCGGGTGGACGACGCGCAGCAGCTCGGCGGGGCTGAAGCCGGCGGACACGAACGCGTCCACGGCGGAGACCAGGTTCCACACGGCGATCGGGTCGATCGAATCCAGCATCGAGGCCGGGATACCCCAGCGAGCCGGATCGAAGTCCGTCGGGAACAGGCCGCCGATGCGGCGGTTCAGCGTCGCGCGACGCGGCACTCGCACCTGAGCACCGGACTTGCGGGTCACCTGCCACTCGCCGAACGCGGTCTGTTCAATGACGGTGAACTGCGGGTCAGCCTCGGCGTAGGAGCGGGCCTCGGCCTCGTCCTCGACCGTGAACGTGATGTCGCGGTCCAGGAAGACCAACGCAGATTCGGGCGTGTAGCCGTCGTGCAGCGGGCCATCGTCGTGGAAGAAGCGCACGCCGGAGCGGGCCACGACCTCGTCGCGGTAGCGCTCGAAGATCTCCGACTCGGGGACCAGCTGGTCGTCCTTGTCGTACCAGCCGCCCACGGGGGTGTCCGACCAGGTCAGCAGGCCGGTCATCCATGCCAGCTCGAGCACGCCCGCAGGGGTGAGCTCGACGCTGCCATCGGTGTGGATACCGAGCTCGGCCTGAACGCGGGTACGGGCGCTGCCCCACGGGCCGACCTCGCCGTGACCGACGATGACGACCGTGTCGGCCAGCGACGCGGTGGTGTTACCCCACTGCGAGGGCTCGACGTGCGGCACGGTGACCTGCGAGGGCGAGGGCAGCGCGGAGACGGTTGCGACCGGCTCGGCGACGGGGACCTCGGGAGCGGTGGCTTCGGCCTGAGCACGCAGTGCACGCAGGTCGATGGAGGAGTCCAGTCCGCCGGTCAGGTCGGCGTCCACCGGAGCAGTGGCAGCCTGCGCGCGAACCTCGGCGCTCGACAGGTTCAGCAGCTGCTCGGCCATTTCCTCGGTCGACCAAGTGCGAACACCTGCGGACTCGACGGCGGCGACCATCGGGTCGTTGCCGCCCATGAGGCCGGTGCCGCGCACCCAGCCGATACGCGGGTGAGCGATCGAGACACGCGAACCCCAGATCGGCTCGGCCGCCCAACGGGTCGCGATGGCGTCGAAGGAGGCCTTCGCCTCGGCGTACGCGCCGTCGCCGCCGAAGATGCCGCGGTTCGGGGAACCGGGCAGCACGACGTGCAGGCGGTGATCGGCGTGTGTGTCGGAACCGATCGCGCACAGGCCGGCGATGGAGCGCTCAACGCTCCACAGCAGCAGGCGCATCTGGTTCTCAGAGGCCGGGCCCGCGTCGGCCAGCGTGCCGGAAACGCGCGGAGCAGCGAACGGGTAGAAGAGCGTCGGGACCAGGGCTTCCTTGGTCACCTTGACGTCGGCGCCCACGGACTTGGTCTGCTCGGTGCCGATCCACTCCACGAGCGCGTCCACGTCGCGGTAGGAGGCCAGGTTCGCGGGAACCAGCCACAGCTTCGCACCGCCCGCGGCGTGCGTGCGGTAGAGCTCCTTGGCGAAAGCCAGGCGCGAGGCGGAGATCGACGAGGAGGTCGCGATGACCGTCGCGCCACCGGCGAGCAGGCCGCCCGACGACCGCGCCACCGATGGAGGCGGGGGTCATGCCGGTGACCACGGCGACGTCGTTCGCGTAGGGCAGGTCCTCGGTGGAGGACAGTGCGTCGGCCGCGATCTGCTCGAGGCGAGCGGCGCGATCGTGATCGCCCTCAGCGCGCAGGCGGTTCGCCCAGTACGAGGCCTGCTCGGCCACGGCGCGGCCGGTGCCCACGAAGGACGCGCCCTCGGCGAGCGTGCCTTCGGCGACGTAGCGGGCGACGTCCTCGCGGGCGGAGGCCCAGCGGTCGTCCAGCAGGACGGCGCGTGCGGCGTCGAAGCGAGGCTCGACCAGGTCAACCCAGCCCGAACCCAGCTCGGCGGCGACGGCGTCGATGACGCGTGCGTCGTCGGAGGAGTCGTCGCCGGTGGGGGCGGGGGCGTTCAGACCCAGCTCGGACAGGATCGTGCGAGCGGTCTTGGCCAGGACGCCGTCCTCACCCGTCACGGACGCGGCGTAGGCATCCAGCGCGGCGGAGTCAACGACGCCGCCACCGGACGCACCACCGGCGCTGGGCAGGGACACGGCAATACCTTCACGGGCCGCGACGGCCGCCACGGCGGCGTCGATGAGGGCATCGACACCGGCGGCGTTCGTCGGGGCATCCAGGGGCAGGGTTGCCAGGTCGCCGTCGCGGGTCGAGGCGCCCTCACGGGTGCCCAGGACGATCTCGGCGGTGACGTGCTGGGCCCAGCCGGGTCCCAGCTGCCACGTGCCGGTCACTCGTTCGGCGATGTGACCGGCCTTGACGCCGGCGGCGCCGAACAGCTTGCGCGTGCGCTCCTTGACGGCCTCGGACAGGACCGGGCCGAAGGGCTTGTAGCCCTTGGCGGCCTTGTCGACCGTGGCGGACAGGGTGGCCACGTCGGCCTCACCGGCGCCGTCGATCGAGTTCAGGCCCAGCTCGGAGGACATGTCCATGAGCAGCTGGTTACGGCGCGAGGACACGCCGTTGGTCAGCGACTCGGTCGTGTCGGTGGCACCGACCTCGTCGATGCGAATCTTCGCGGACAGGGCCAGCAGGGCGACGATGGCGGAGGATGCCGTGAAAGGGCAGGTCCGCGACGTCGGCGCCCGAGGGGCCGCCGGTCGGCGCAGCGGGGGCGGGGGCCGGAGCGGCCTCGGCGGCGGGGGCAGCCGGGGCGGGCGCGGGAGCGGCCTCGGCGGCGGGGGCAGCCGGGGTGATCTCTCGTCCTCATCGTCCTCGATCACGGCGACGTCGGTCGCGTAGACGCGGGGCTCGTCGCGCTGGACGTTGAACACGTCGACGCGAGAGAGCGCGAACTCGGGTGCGAGCAGGGTACGGGAGGCCAGGTTGGCCAGGGTCGGGGCGGCCCCGAGGCCCACCTCGATGACCTGATCGACGCCCAGGCCGGCAACGCCGGGGGCAGCATCTTCGGTCGAGAGCAGCACGCGCTGCGTCTCGATCCAACGCACCGGGGAGGCGAACTGCCAGCACAGCAGCTCGATGAGCAGCGTGCGGGTCAGGACACCCGGGGTGGCCAGGGCGCCGTCCCACGCGCCTTCAGTCTCGAGCAGCTCGCGCACCGTGTCGGAGGGAACCACGTCGAGGATGGACTGGGCGAACTCGCGGGTGAGCTCGAAGGGACGCGCCACCAGGTTGGGGATGTAGCGGCCCACGAGCTTTGCGGGATCGATCTCGGCGGGAATGCGCTCGTCAAGCTTCGTGCGGAAGTCCGCCACGCCGCTACGCAGGACAGTGGAGTGGAAGGGCACGTCGATGCCGGGAACGTACATGAAGGGACGCTTGCCGCCGCGCTCGGCGGCGCGCTTGGTGGCGTCCTCCTCGAGGGCCTTCAGGCCCGCGACCGTACCGGCGACCGCGTACTGCTGGCCGGCCAGGTTGAAGTTGACGATCTGGAGGAACTCACCCGAGGCCTCAGCGATCGAGGCGACGTAGTCCACGACGTGAGCGTCGTCGACGCCGAACTGGTTCGGGCGCAGGGCACCCATGCGGTAGTTCGAACGGCCGTTCTCATCGCGGGGCACAAGAGAGTGCATCGTGGAACCGCGCTGGAAGACCAGGTCGAGGACGATTTCGAGCGGGAAGACCTCGGCGTATGCGGCCAGTGCGTCGTACTCGCCCAGCGAGTGACCCGCGAAGGCAGCGCCCGGAACCAGGACGCCCTCTTCACGCATGCGGGCCGTCTGACCGATCGCGAGCGTCGCGAGAGCGACCTGCGTGAACTGGGTGAGGTTCAGGACGCCCTCGGGGTGACGGTAGGTCACGCCGCGCGCCACGATCTCGGTCGGGTTGTCGCGCACGATCGCCAGGATGGAGAAGCCCATCGCCGAGCGGGTGTGCGCATCGGCGCGGCGCCAGACCTCGTCCACAGCCTTGGACTTGGTGCGCTCGTCCAGGCCCATGCCGGCGCTCTGGATGCCCTGGCCGGGGTAGACGTAGGCGACCTTCGGGGCGAAGGTGTAGGCCGACGCGCGAGAGACGACCTGCTTGTTGATGCGGCAGGTGACCTCGAGGGACAGGCCGCCACCGACGACGCGGCCCACGCGCTCGACGGTGATCTCAACCTCGTCGTTCAGGTCGACGGTGCCGTACATGTAGTACGTCCAGCCGGCGATCTGAGCGCCGCCCTGACCGGCGACGACGGCCTCGGCCGCGTGCTGAGCGGTGGCCGACAGCCACATGCCGTGCACGAGAGGCGCGTCCATGCCAGCGACCTTGGCGGCCGCGTAGGAGGTGTGAATCGGGTTGTAGTCGCCCGAGACGATCGCAAACGGCGTCATGTCGTCGGGAGCCTTGACGCTCACGCGGCGCAGGACCGAGCGGGGCGTGTCGACGACCTCGATGTTCGCGCCGCCGAAGGGCGCGGCCTCGGAGGGCGCGCGGTTTCCGGTGGCGCGGCCGCGGATCGCGAAGCGCTCCTGCGTGGAGCCCACGTACTCGCCATTCGAGGTGAGCTCAAGAGCCACCGTGACGATACGGCCGGAGGAGGACTCGTCGACCGCTGCCACGTGGCTGGTCACATCGATCGTGGTGATGCCGCGCTCGAGCATCTGCTCGGGCGTGTACTTCAGCGTGATCGAGTGATCGAGGTGGACGGCGTTGAGCAGGCCCTCAATGACCGGGTAGTCGTTGTGGATGGCCGAACCCAGCGCCGCGTAAATCGCGGGCCAGGCGGGACCGAGCAGGGCGTCGGGAGCCCAGGCAGCCAGCTCGTAGTCGGCGGGCAGGGCGGCGCCCGTGGCCTCGGCGTGATCGAAGCCCAGGGTGGGGGCCAGCGTGAAGGAGTAGTGGGCCTCGCCGAAGACGGACTTCGAGGAAGGCACCATGACCGGCAGTGCGTCCACGGTGTCGCCGGCGACGGACACGGAGGTCACGCCGGCGGTCGCCGCGAGCATCGCGTACATGTGCTGGGGCAGCTTGGCCTCGTCGATGACGGGGACCGCGCCGTCTTCGCCGGACAGAACCAGCGGGAAGACCAGCTCGCGCACCGCGTGCTTCTCGGCGCCGCGCGGGTCGTTATCCCAGGCGGTGTCCAGGTGGATGACCATGTCCACGCCGGTGTCGGTCTCCTTCAGAGACACGCGCTCCTCGTCGAGGATGGAGGCGGGGTTGGTCATCAGGTGGCCGGTCCACGAGATGAAGGGGACCTTGCGCAGCCATTCCTCGCGGGTGGCGGCGGGCTTGCCATTGCCCAGGCGCGAGGCGACGGGCGTCGCGACGGCGCCCGAGGCGGCGAGGCGCTCGGCTGCGGCTGCCTCGAAGCGGCCCAGGAGGGAAGCGACGGGTTCGTCGACTCGGTCGATGCCGGCCACGGAGACGGGGCCGGGGATGATACGAACCTGGTCGGCGGTGTAGCGCTCGTCCTGAGCCTGCCACAGGCAGTCCTGGCCCCACCAGCGGATGAGGTCGTCGTCCAGGATCGGGACGAAGGGCATCGGCTTGGGGTAGGAACGGCACAGGGCCGGGAACCAGGCGGCGTCGATGGGGGTGACGTGCGTGGTCGCGGCGTTCGGGTAGGCGGCCAGCAGGCGGTCGGCTGCGGCGTGTGCGTCGGCGACGTCCTCGACGGTCGGGAACAGGGTTTCGACCTCGCCGTGATCAACGGGGGCCAGACGCGCCTCGACGCGCTGGAGGAGGTCGTGGTAGCGGATCTGCCACGTGGGATCGACCCACGGGTAGGACAGGTCTGCGAAGCGGCGCACCCAGGCCTCGTAGGTCATCTCTTCCAGATCGCCGAAGTAGGGCTTAGCCGTGTGGGAGAGGATCTCGACGATCTCGTCCTTGCGGGCGCGCACCTGGGCACCGTCGGAGCCGATCTCGGCGATGATGCGCGCGGCTGCGGCCGCAGCGTTGGAGACCTCGTGCATGTCAGCGCGCAGGTGGGACAGGCCGGAGGTCATGCCGCCACGGGTCACGCCTTCGCCGACCCAGCCGCCCAGGTCGTCGTTGTCGGGAACGCCCGGCGTGGCAACGAGGAGCTCCTTCACGGCCTTCGTGGTGTGTGCTTCCTTCGTGGTCATCGCGGCGGTGCCCACGAGGACGCCGTCGACGGGCATGGGCGGGCGGCCGTAGCGGGCCGACCATTCGCCGGTGAGGAAGTCAGCGGCGCGCTCGGGGGTGCCGATGCCGCCGCCCACGGTCAGGACGATGTTGGACTGGGCGCGCAGCTGGGCGTAGGTGGCCAGCAGCAGGTCGGACAGGTCCTCCCAGGAGTGGTGGCCGCCGGAGTGGCCGTCCTCGACCTGGACGATGACCTTGATCGGGTCGGCCTCGCGGGCGATCGCGATGACCTTGCGGATCTGGTCGACTGTGCCGGGCTTGAAGGCCACGTAGGGGAAGCCGTCGGCGCGCAGCTGCTCGATGAGAGCCAGGGCCTCGTCCTGCTCGGGGATACCCGCAGAGACGACGACGCCGTCGATGGGGGCGCCGGACGCGCGCGAACGCGACACGATGCGGGCCTGGCCGAACTGAAGGTTCCACAGGTAGCGGTCCAGGAACATGGAGTTGAACTCGGCGGTGTGGCCGGGGCGCAGCTGGGCGCGCAGGCCCGCCAGGTTCTCGTTGTAGACCTCCTCGGTGACCTGACCACCGCCGGCCATTTCGGCCCAGAAGCCGGCGTTCGCGGCGGCAGCGACGATCTCGGGGATCGACGGTCGTGGGGCGTCATGCCGGCCAGCAGAACGGGGGAGCGGCCGGTCAGGCGCGAGAAGGCGGTGTCGACGACGGTCTTGCCGTCGGGCAGGGTCACGAGGCCGGGGCGCAGGTGCGACCAGTCGGTGCCGGGCTCGGGGGCCCAACCGGGGGTCGCAGCCTTGTCGCGGTCGGAGGCGGTTCCTGCGGCGACGACGCCAACGCCGGTGCCCTCGACGAGGGCGCGGGTCATGCGAACCGTCGTGGCGCCCGGACCCATGTCGACGATCCACGTCGCACCGGACTCTGCGGCGGCGCGGATCTGGGCGGGCCAGTCCACGGGAGTGGTCAGCACGGCAGCACCGAGGGAGTGGGCCAGCTCGGCGTCGATACCGCACTGGGCGGCCCAGTCGTCCACGAGGGCGAGGGCGTCGGCGAGCATGGGGGAGTGGAAGGGCACGTAGACCGGCAGGTATTCGCACACGGGGGTCAGCGGGCGACCGCCGCGCTCGTGGGCGTCGTGCGCTGCCTTGTCCTTGGCAGCGGCGCGCTCGATGGCGGAGACGAGGGACGCCAGGTCGTTCGGTGCGCCCGAAACAACGTGCGTATCGGTGTCGTTGCGCAGAGCGATCGAGAGCGGGTGCGAGGTCGAGGGCAGGGACTCGATGATGCGTCCGAGGAGAGCGTCGGACACGCCGCGCACGGACACCATGTAGGTCGCGTCACCGGCGTGCGGGGCGCGAGCGCGGCGCGTGATGCGGGCGGCGGCGGCGCCGATCAGACGAGCGAGCGCGAACACGGAGGCAGCCCGGGCCTCGTCCCCGGCGATCCACGCGCGGGCGATCTCCACGCCGAGCACGCCCTGGGAGTGGCCTTCAAACGCGGTGGGCTGGTTGGCGACGATGTTGAGGCCGGCGCGCGTCAGGTCGATGAGCGCACCGAGCTGGGCGGCGACGATACCGGGAACCGACAGGGCGGCCTCGTCCGGGCCGGCCACGTCGCGGGTGACGGCCGCAGACTCGGGGGCTGCGGGCAGCTCGAAGGGCAGGGAAGCGACCGACTGGGTGGCCAGTGAGCGGCGCACGGGGGAGAGCACCTGATCCGAGGCCTTGATGACGCCGGCGACGATCTCGGCGATCTCGGGATCGCGAGCAATCTCGTCGAGGGCGGCGCGCCACGGGGTGGCCTGACCGGCAAAGGTCAGTGCGTAGGGGGTCTCATTCAGAGAGGACACAAACGACATGTTCTTACTTTCCTTCGGGGACAATTCTTCTCAAACGACGCCGGTCACAGAGGGCCGTTATCGTGACGCTTGACGTGGGGTGCACGCTGGTCCTTCGTGGCCAGCAGGTGCAGGGAATCGATGATGGTCTGGCGGGTATCGGCGGGAGCAATGATGCCGTCGAGCTGACCCGAGGACACGGAGACCTCGGGGTTGACGGTCTCCTCCTCGTAGCGGGCCACAAGCTCGGCCTTCGTCTCCTCGAAGGTCCCTCTCTCGCGGGCGGCGGCAAGCTCACGGCGGTACATGATCGACGCCGCTCCCTCAGCGCCCATGACGGCGATCTGCGCGTCGGGCCATGCGAACGCCAGGTCCGCGCCGATCGACTTCGACCCCATAACGATGTAGGCACCGCCGTAGGCCTTACGCAGGATGACGGTCACCATCGGCACGGTTGCGTTCGCGTAGGCAACGATCACCTTCGCGCCGCGGCGGATGATGCCCGCCTGCTCCTGCTCGGTGCCCGGACGGTAGCCGGGAACGTCCACGAAGGTGACGATCGGGAGGCCAAACGCGTCGCAGAAACGCACGAAACGCGCCGCCTTCTCCGAGGCGTCCACGTCGAGCGTGCCCGCGTCGTTCATCGGCTGGTTCGCGACGATGCCCACCGACTGGCCATCGACGCACGCAAAACCGATCGTCACGTTGGGAGCGAACAGTCCTGAATCTCCACGTACTCGCCGTGGTCCACGAGCGAGCGCACCACGTCGCGAACGTCGTAGGGCTGACGCACCGAGGTTGGCACCAGGTCGGCGACCGCACGGGCCGCAGCCTCGTCCTCGGGATTGGGAACGTACTCGTACTTGGGGGGAGCGACCTCGCACGAGGAGGGCAGGTAGTCGAGCAGGGATCGCACGTAGTCGATCGCCTCTTCCTCCGTGTCGGCCATGTGGTGGGCGACGCCGGACTGGAAGTTGTGGATCGCCGCGCCACCAAGCTCATCGAGCGTGACCTTCTCACCGGTCGTCGCAGCGACGACGTCCGGACCCGTCACGAACATGTGCGAGTTCTCGCGCGTCATGACAATGAAGTCAGTGAGAGCCGGCTGATACACGGCGCCACCAGCACAGGGACCCAGGATGATCGAAATCTGGGGAACCAGGCCCGAGGCCTCGCAGGTCTTCTTGAAGATGCGGCCGTACTGGGCCAGTGCGACGACACCCTCCTGGATGCGGGCGCCGCCCGAATCCTGAATGCCGACGATCGGAATGCGCATGCGGATGCCGCGGTCGATCAGGTCGACGATCTTGTCGCCCTCGACCTTGCCCAGGGTTCCACCCAGCACCGAGAAGTCCTGCGCGTAGGCGGCGACCATACGCCCCTGTACGCGGCCGTAACCGGCAGCCACAGCGGAGCCGATGCGACCGGCGCGCACCGAACCGCCAATAAACTGACCGACCTCGTGCCACACGCCGTCATCAAAGAAGAGGGACAGGCGCTCGCGCGCCGTCAGCTTCTTCTTCGCGTGCTGGCGCTGGGCGGCCTTCTCCTCGGCGGCCTGCGCGATCGCGCCCTGGGCCTGGATGAACCCGTCACGCGTGAGCGGGCTGGGGGTGCTCATTGTGCCTCCTCTTCAGTGGCGATGTGGGCGATGCGAGTCCCGGCGGTCACGGTGTCGCCCTGCTTGATCGACAGGGAGGTGACGGTACCCGCGCGCGGGGCCAGCAGAGGCTTTTCCATCTTCATGGCCTCGAGGACGGCCACGAGCTGGCCTTCCTCGACCTGGTCGCCCTCGGACACGGCGAGGGCAACGACGATGGCCTGCATGGGGGCGACGATGTCGCCGGGGGCGCCCTGGTGGGGGCCGGCCTGGACGGCGGCGGCGCCCGCGCGACGCGGGGCGGAGCGCAGCGGCTGCGGCGGACGAGGGGCGGCGGCGGACGGCGCGTTGAACATGCCGGCCGGCAGCGTGAGCGACACGCGGCGGCCATCCAGCTCGATGATGTAGGTCTGACGCGGCAGATCAGCCGTTGACGAGGCCTCGGCGGGCACAGCCAGATCCGAGTAGTCGTGCTGGGGCATGAACGTCGTCTCGAACCAGCGCGTGGAGACGTTGAAGCCGCCGACGCCGCAGAAGTCGGGATCGTTGATGATGTCCTGGTAGACGGGCACCGGGGTGGCCACGCCCTGCACCGAGAACTCGGCCAGCGCACGGCGCGAACGGGCCAGCGCCTGCTCGCGATCCGCGCCAGTGACGATGATCTTGGCGATCATGGAATCGAAGGCGGTCTGCACGGAGTCGCCCTGATCAATACCCAGCTCCAGACGGATGCCGGGGCCCAGGGGCCAGTGCACCTCGTCGAGGCGGCCAGCCGTGGGGGTCAGGTCCTTCGAGGGATCCTCGGAGGTCACGCGGAACTCGAAGGAGTGGCCGCGAGGTTCCGGGGGAGTGGTGAGTGGCAGGCCCTGCGCGATCCGAATCTGCTCGCGCACAAGGTCGATGCCCGTGACTTCCTCGGACACGGGGTGCTCGACCTGCAGGCGCGGGTTGACCTCGAGGAACCAGATGTTGCCGTCGGGCTCGAGCAGGAACTCCACCGTGCCCACGCCCACGTAGTCGACGTGTTCGAACAGCGCGCGCGACGCGTTTACGAGCGTCTCGTGCGCGCCCTCGGGAAGGAAGGGTGCGGGAGCCTCTTCGACCAGCTTCTGGTTGCGACGCTGCACCGAGCAGTCGCGGGTCGAGATGACGTGGAAGTTGCCGTGGGCGTCGCGCGCCGACTGCGTCTCGACATGACGAGCGACCTCGACGAAACGCTCGACGAAGTGAGCGCCCAGGTCGGCAGCGTCCGTGTGGCGCGCGAAGAACAGGTCGAGGTCGCCCTGCGAGCGGATGATGCTGATGCCTCGGCCGCCGCCGCCGTCGGCGCGCTTGAGCACCACGGGGTAACCGGCCGAGGCGATGAACGCCTCGACCTCTTCGCGCGAGGTCACGGGCTCGGAGACGCCCGGGACCGGAGCCACGCCGCACGCCTCGGCCACGCGGCGGGCCTTGATCTTGTCGCCCAGGGCGTCGATGACGGAAGACGCGGGACCGAGCCACGCGATACCGGCATCCTCGACAGCGCGTGCGAACTCAGAATTCTCCGACAGGAACCCATAGCCGGGATGAATCGCATCCGCGCCCGTCTCCAGAGCGATCGCGAGGATCTTTTCACCGTTCAGATACGTCGACGCCGCGTCGTCGCCGCCCAGGGACAGGGCCTCGTCGGCCTCGCGCGTATGAGGGGCCGCCATATCCTGGTCGGCGTAAACCGCGATCGTCGCAATGCCCATGTCGGTGGCCGTGCGGCACACGCGCAGAGCGATTTCGCCGCGGTTGGCGACGAGGATTCGATTAATTGTTCGCACGCTTCTCCTTGGTGTCGTGAACGGTTGTCAGAGGAATTCCGGTAGCCAGGACATCCCCGGCGCTAATGTCGTGAGTGCGCCCATCGTCCGTAGCCACGAGGAGGGAGCCGGTCGGGCTGAGCCCCAGGGCAACGCCTTCCATCGCAGGATGCCCATTCGGATCCGTCGGCTTCGCCAGCGCAATCCGCGTTCCAGGAGCGGCAGTGCGTTCGCAGCCTCGTCAGCCAGCCCGCAGTCGCGCGCATTTCCGTGGGTGACGAGGCCTCGGATGCGAGAGTCGAGTCCGGTGAGGATCTGGGCGAGCAGGGTGTGGGAGACGGAGGTGGGATCGGCTCCGGCCTCGGTGTCGCCCTCGACGTACAGGGAGGTGGCCTGCGGGGTAGCCAGGTGGTCGCAGTCCTGGGCGATGTTGATGCCATAGCCGAGGATCGCGCTCGTGGTAAACGGGGACGAGGCCGGGGCGAGCCCGGCGAGGATGCCGCAGACTTTACGTGCTCCGTCGACGAGGACGTCGTTGGGCCACTTGAGAGAAACGGTGTGGCCGAGGGGCGACAGGCGCGGGGAGAGTGCGTCGCGCACGGAGAGCGCGCACGCGTACACAAGCCAGCCGAGCATCTCGGTGGGGAATGAGGTGGGGAGGGAGACGATGGTGGAGGCGAGGAGAGCCTGACCGTCCGGGGTTGTCCACGTGCGTCCGAGTCGGCCGCGGCCCGCGCTTTGGCGATCGGCGATGATCGTTGTCAGGTGGGGAGTGGCGATCGTCGTGTCTGCGAGGAGGGCTGCTGCGAGATCGAGGGTGGAGGACGTGTCGTTGACGTGATAAACGGGGGAGTGAACGCCCGAAATGGGAACGCGTGTTGCGCGCTGCATGCCGCCTCCTGTCGGATCTTCCTCGTGTTTGACAGGGGAGTAATCCTCCCCGATACTTCAAAGTTTGTCTTAAAAATCAAACCTACGCATGCGTTTCTTAAAAAATTGGAACAGTTTTCGGCAAATCACTACGGATCCGTAACCAACGCGGAACCCTTGTGAGGAGCGGGAGCGGCGAAATCCTGAGAATAGGCGCTGAGATGAGGATCACCGCCCGTCGTGTCCCGCTGGGTGGCTCACTGGTCCGCGCAGGGTCGGTACCATAGGAGGGAACACGCGCGCGAGGGCGCGCCCCAACCACCCGAACGGAGTAACGTGGCGGAGTTTATTTATCAGATGATCAAGGCCCGCAAGGCCATCGGTGACAAGGTCATCCTCGACGATGTCACCATGAGCTTCTTCCCGGGCGCCAAGATCGGTATGGTCGGCCCGAACGGTGCCGGTAAGTCCTCGATCCTGAAGATCATGGCCGGCCTGGATGAGCCCAGCAACGGCGAAGCTCGTCTGACCCCCGGCTACACGGTCGGAATCCTCATGCAGGAGCCGGTCCTCGATGAGACCAAGACCGTCATCGAGAACGTCCGCCTGGGTGCCGCTGATATCTTCGGCAAACTCGCCCGCTTCAACGAGATTTCCGAAGAAATGGCGAATCCCGACGCGGACTTCGATGCTCTCATGGAGGAAATGGGCAAGCTGCAGACCGAGATCGACGCCGCCAACGCGTGGGACATCGACTCTCAGCTCGACCAGGCGATGGACGCGCTGCGCTGCCCGCCGCCGGACCAGCCCGTGTCCGTGCTCTCCGGCGGTGAGCGCCGTCGTGTGGCACTGTGCAAGCTCCTCATCGAGGCACCCGACCTGCTGCTGCTCGACGAGCCCACGAACCACCTCGACGCCGAGAGTGTGCTCTGGCTTGAGAAGCACCTCGCCTCCTACCCGGGTGCGGTCATCGCCGTCACCCACGACCGTTACTTCCTCGACCATGTTGCCGGCTGGATCGCCGAGGTCGACCGCGGTCACCTCTACCCCTACGAGGGCAATTACTCCACCTACCTGGAGACGAAGGAAAAGCGCCTCGAGGTTCAGGGGCAGAAGGATGCCAAGCTGGCCAAGCGCCTGAAGGAAGAACTCGAGTGGGTTCGCTCTAACGCGAAGGGTCGTCAGGCCAAGTCGAAGGCTCGTCTGGCTCGCTACGAGGAGATGGCAGCCGAGGCCGAGCGCACTCGCAAGCTCGACTTCGAAGAAATCCAGATTCCGCCGGGTCCGCGCCTGGGCAACGTCGTCATCGAGGCGAAGGATCTGCAGAAGGGCTTCGGCGATCGCTCGCTTATCAACGGTCTGTCCTTCTCGCTGCCGCGCAACGGCATCGTCGGCGTCATCGGTCCCCAACGGCGTCGGTAAGACCACCCTGTTTAAGACGATCGTCGGCCTCGAGCCTCTCGATGGTGGCGAGCTGACGATCGGCGAGACCGTCAAGATCAGCTACGTCGACCAGACACGCGCCGGTATCGACCCGGACAAGACGCTGTGGGAGGTCGTCTCAGACGGCCTGGACTTCATCCAGGTCGGCAATGTTGAAATGCCGTCGCGCGCCTATGTTTCTGCTTTTGGTTTCAAGGGTCCGGACCAGCAGAAGCCGGCCGGCGTTTTGTCCGGCGGTGAGCGCAACCGTCTGAACCTGGCTCTCACCCTCAAGCAGGGTGGCAATCTGCTCCTGCTGGATGAGCCGACCAACGACCTTGACGTCGAGACTCTCGGCTCGCTGGAAAATGCCCTCCTGGCATTCCCCGGCTGCGCCGTTGTCGTCACCCACGACCGTTGGTTCCTCGACCGCGTCGCCACCCACATCCTCGCGTGGGAGGGGACTGAGGAGGCGCCCGACAACTGGTACTGGTTCGAAGGCAACTTCGAGGCGTACGAGAAGAACAAGGTGGCCCGCCTGGGCGAGGCTGCCGCGAACCCGCACCGCGTGACGCACCGCAAGCTGACGCGCGACTGATTCGGACAGCATGAGGGGGAGGATCTGGTGGTCCTCCCCCTCATGCTGTCTAGCGGTGGGCGCGCCGCGCGGTGTCATGGCGCGGTGTTAGGACGGGGGATAAGTTTGACAGAGCCTTGGATTGTAGCTGTGCATTGAGAGATGCGCTCCTGTCAGTGGTTGTTTGCCCGAGAATCGCTCATGTTATGGATCCCACTTGCCTTTTGCGCAGGTCACATCTAGCTATGTGACAGGAATCGCAAACTTCCGACGGCGCGAAAGGGGCTCCGATGGCGATTGAACAAACGCTCATCGACGCGCTGGGTGGACACCTCAATATCCTCGAGGTAGAACCCCTGCACGATGCGTATCCGTATTCAGGTGAAATCTCAGCGGGACGTCGATGAGGCGGCGCTGCGCGTGGATGGCGTATTGGCCGTCGTGCGCTCCGGCGACGTTGTACAGATAGTGTGCGGCGCTCAGTCCGACGATGTGGCTGCGGCGATGATCGCAAACCTTCGCAGCGTGGCCCATGACACGTCTGCGGAGTCTTTGTCGCAGCGCGTCCACGCTTAATATAAAGGTATCATCAGCCCGCAACGTAGAAGGCTTTTTTCGTGGATATTCACGCACCCGCATCTGACAACATTGATGAGCTGCGCCGTATCGCTGACGCTAATGGCGTAGCCACCGGATTCTGGGATTGGTACGGGAATTGGGTGGGCGTGAGTGCGTCCACTCTCCTAAAGGTTCTTGGTGCCCTCGGTCTGCCCCTCGACGAATCGTCCACCGTGGGGGATGTGCACGAGGCGATGCGCCTGACCGAAGAGCGCGAATGGCGTCGTACCCTTCCTCCGACAATCGTCGCCCGCCAGGGTGGCGGCTACATGTTCCCGGTGCACGTGCCGGATGGTTCGTGGGTGAACGTCCAGTGGGTGCTGGAGGACGGTCGTAAGGGCGCGTGCGATCAGGTGGACCGCTACGTCGCGCCGCGCATGATCGACGGAGAGCTCGTCGGTCGCGCGACCTTCGACGTGCCGCACTGGCTGCCGCTCGGCTGGCATCGCCTCGTGGCGACTGTCGAGGGCGGACACGTGGAGTCCGCGACCCTCATTATCGTGCCGAATACGCTGTCCCTGCCGCTCCTGGAGTCCTCGCGTCGCGTATGGGGTGTCAACGCTCAGCTCTACTCGACGCGCTCGGCCTCCTCGTGGGGTATTGGTGACGCCTCCGATTTGGCTGACCTGGCTGCCGTGTGCGCAGACAAGGGTGCAGATTTCCTGCTCATTAACCCCGTCCACGCATCGCAGCCGGTGGCCCCGCTGGAGAACTCTCCCTACCTGCCGGTGTCGCGCCGTTGGCTCAACCCGATCTACATTCGTCCCGAGAGCATCGAGGAGTACGCCTCCCTGCCGCAGGCGTCGCGCGCGGCCATAGAGCAGCTGCGCGACGAGACCCGCCAGTTCGCCACCCGCGAGGACCTGATCGACCGTGATCGCTCGTGGGAGGCCAAGCGCAAGGCCCTTGAGGCTATCTTCGCCGTTCCGCGTTCCTACCACCGCCAGAGCCAGCTGGATCGCTTTATCGAGCGTGGCGGTTCAGAGCTGTCCAACTATGCGCTGTGGTGCGCCCTCGTTGAGCGCGAGGGCACGATCGAACTGCCCGAGGATCTTGCTCGTTCGTCTGCGCCTCGCGTCGAGCTTGAGCGCCTCGAGCTCGCCGAGCGCGTCGACTTCTACCAGTGGTGCCAGTGGGTCGTCGCCGAACAGCTCGAGCATGCCCAGCATGTGGCGCGTGAGGTCGGCATGGAGATTGGCATCATGGCCGACCTGGCGGTCGGCGTGCATCCCTACGGTTCCGAAAAGTGGAGCCGTCCCGAGCTCTTTGCCAGCGGCATGAGCGTGGGTGCTCCGCCGGACGTCTACTCCCAGCAGGGACAGAACTGGTCGCAGCCGCCGTGGTCGCCGCGTAGCCTCGCGGATTCGGGCTACCTGCCGCTGCGTGACATGGTCCGCGCTGCGCTGGCTAACGCCGGTGCGGTGCGCATCGACCACATCCTGGGTATGTTCCGCCTCTGGTGGATTCCGGAGGGGCGCGCCGCCACCGAAGGCACCTACGTGTACTACGATCACGAGGCCATGATGGGTGTCATCCTGCTGGAAGCCCAGCGTGCGGGTGCCATCGTCATCGGCGAGGATCTCGGCGTTGTGGAGCCGTGGGTGCGCGATTACCTGCGCGAGCGCGGTGTCCTGGGCACTTCCGTCGTGTGGTTCGAAAAGGAGGGCAGTGGTTGGCCGCTGCGTCCCGAGCACTACCGCGATCGCGCTCTGGCGGCCGTCAACATCCATGACTTGCCGCCCACGCTCGGCTACATTCGCGGGATCCAGACGACGCTGCGTTCCGAGCTTGGCCTGCTGACGGACGACATCGAGACGGTGCGCGCAGGCGATCGTCTTGAGCTCGAACAGGTGGGCGTGCGACTGCACGAGTATGGCTGCATCGACGGCGCGGAGCCCAGTGAGCGCGAGACCGTCGAGGGGCTGTACCGCTACGTTGCGAAGACCCCGTCGAAGCTCGTGGTCGCTTCGCTTGTGGACGCGGTCGGGGATGTGCGCCCGCAGAATATGCCGGGCACGGGCGGTGACCAGTACCCGAACTGGTGCGTGCCGCTGTGCGACTCCGACGGTGAAGAAGTCGCGATCGAGGACCTACCCACGGACGATCGCCTGACTTCGCTGTTCGCGCTGCTGCGCGGGACCGTCCACTGAGCGGCGGCGATGCGTAGATGAATGAACCCCGCGATCTGAAAGGGTCGCGGGGTACATTCTTATGAGCGCGGATCAGTCGCTATCGGGTAGGGAAAACAGCGGATCGAGAATCCCCACTGTGGGCAGCGCTTCATCGAACTCGGGAGAGACTGGCTCGCCAGGAGGGCTGACGACGACGATAGGCACGCAGGGGGACAGCCCCGCCCCGCGGACGGGGCCGAGGTCCCAGTGGATGAGGGGAGTGCCCTCGTCGACGATGTCGCCCTCCTCGACGAGGGGAGCAAAGCCTCGGCCGCGCAGGCCGACGGTGTCGATGCCCAGATGAATGAGGATCGAGGGCCCGCGCGTCGAGGTGATAATTGCCGCGTGCGATTTGAGCTTGGTGATCACCCCGTTGATGGGGGAGTGAACGGTCACGCACGTGACGTCATCGTCCGGCAGGAGCGCGCGGCCATCACCCGACGACGCCACTGGCGAAGACGGGATCCGGTACCTCGGACAGGGGCAGGACGTGCGCAGCGAAAGGCGCGCGAACGAGAAAGCTCACCGGCTCGCGTTCATCTGGTCGACAAGGTCCTCGGAGTCAGGACCCATAACGACCTGCACGGCGTCGCCAACGATGACGACGTCGAAGGCTCCGGCTTCGCGCAGCTTGGCCTCGTCGATGAGGTCGGTGTTGGCTGCGTCCAGGCGGATGCGCGTAATGCACGCCTCGAGATTGGAGATGTTGTCCCAGCCGCCCAGGGCCTCGACGAGGGTCGTTGCGGTGTCCATGGTGTCCTCCTTGGCTCAGTCACCGAAACCGTTGCGGTTTGCCTCACAATTATGGTATCGCGACCGTGCACGAATGGGCACAATTGCGGCCACCGAGCGCGTCACATTATGAGATGGTTGGGGAGGCGCTGGAGCCTCGGATTCGGGCAGCCGGAGTGAACGCCATCGCGATGCCTGCGGCGACGGCTGCGGCGATGAAGACGTACATGGCGGATTCGACGCCGACGCGCGAGGCCACCGCACCTGAAGCGAGGGACCCGAGTGGCATGACGCCCCACACAGCGAAGCGGAAGATCGCGTTCATGCGCCCGAGCATGCGCGGCGGGCAGATCTCTTGGCGCAGGCTCATCTGGGTGACGTTGTAGACGGTGAGGAAGTAGGAGGACGCGACGCCGCTCACGGCAATGATCCACGCGGCCATGCCCGGGGCGTGAACGGAGGCCGGCTGGGCGACAATCACGAGAAGGCCGATGATATTGGTGATGACGAGGGTGCGCCCGATTCCCAGGTGGGCGATCCACACTGGCCGGGTGAGCGCCCCGAGGAATCCGCCGATCGCCCCGGCGCTCAGCAACAAGCCGAGCTGCGTGGCGCTCATGCTCAGGGTGCGCAGCACGAGGAGGGGCAGCAGCACCCGGATGCCCGCGCTTGCAAAGGCCGCGGCGGCAATGCAGGAAAAGAGCGGGAAGAGGAGGCGTTGCCCGCGCACGAAAGAGAGCCCCTCGACGATCTGAGCGCGAAGGGGCGCATCGGAGTGGGCTGGAGGAGGCTCGGGGGTGCGGATGCGCCAGATCGCCCACGTGGACGCAACGTAGGTGGCGGCGGTCAGCAGGTAGACCAAGGGAGCAGCCACGATGCCGAGGAGCCAGCCGCCCAGCCCCGGACCCCCGGCAAGGCCGACCTGGTACGAGGCCTCGAGGCGCCCGTTGGCCGCGCCGATGTACCGCTTGGAGGCGATCAGCGGGACGTAGGACTGGTAGGCCACGTCGAAGAAGACGGTGGATAGGCCGAGGATGGTTGCGACGACCATGAGGTGTACGAGGGTCAGTGACGAGAGGATGTAGGCCAGGGGGATAGACGTCAGGGCCGTGATGCGCGTGAGGTTCGCGGCGATCATGACGCGGCGCTTGCGCCACCGGTCCACCCAGGCGCCGGCGGGCAAGCCGACAAGCAAAAATGCGAGGGTCTGCAGGGCGGAAAGCAGTCCGATCTGGGTTTCGCTGGCGTGCAGGAGGCTGATCGCGATCGCCGAGGTCGCCAGGGCTCCCACCTGGAAGCCGATCTCTGCGGCGGTTTGACCCGCCCACAGGTGCATGAAAGCAACGTTACGGGTGAGTGGGTGGTGGAGCCAGGATCTGATGGAGAGAAGCATCTGTCATCACCGAGGCCTAGGCCGCTGTGGGTGCCTCGTCGATGAGTCCGGCGGCGCGCAGAGCCCAGGCCAGGCCGTCATCGGATACGGCGGGGGCGACGATGTCCGCGACGTCAACCAGGGCATCGCAGTCGCCTCCGATGCTGATGCCGAGGCTGGCCGTCGCCACGGCCTCGACGTCGTTGTTGGAGTCGCCGAGCGCGACGGTATGAGAGAGCGGAATGCCCACGTGCTGGCAGATGGCGCGGATGCCGACTGCTTTCGATAGATGGGCCGGAACGACCTCGAAGGGAACGTAGCCTGCGGCACCGACGGAGCCGATGATTGCGCGATAGCCGTCCGGTAGGGCTGCTGTCACCCGTTCCATCGATGCTTTCTTGGGCGGGACATATGCTGTGACCTTGGTGAAGGAACCGCCGTCGATGTCCACGATAAAGGGGGTGATGGACTGGGCGTATTCGATCCAGTCCTCGGGGATGCTTTGCCCTGCGCGGGGGACGAAGAAGTCGAGGTATCCCTCGCTGGGACCCATCTGGTCGGGGCCCTGCCAGATGAAGAAAGCGTCAAGGTCCTCCCACAGGGCAGTCAACACATCGACGTGCTCGCGAGGCATTCGCTCGTCGAGCAGCACCTCGTTACCAACGGCGGCGTATCCTCCGGCCCCGCCGACAATGCCCTCGAAGCCGAGGTCGACGAAGCGAGGGTAGACCTCGGGCACGGAACGTCCCGTACAAACAAACAGGCGGTGGCCCCTTTCGCGTGCCTGTGCCAACGCGCGAATAGCTGAGTCGGGGACGCGCTGGCGCGAATCGCACAGCGTTCCATCGACGTCGACAAAGACAGCGTGGGGAGAAAGCGGACTCGTTCTCACCGTGCGCGGGGACCCACGGTATCACTCATAGGGACCATCTTATCCCAGGGTGTACACGGCCTTGAGCGTGCAGAACACACCCGACAAACGACAAATCATGCGCGCGCTCCTGTGACAGAGAGATCTGTAGCCCACACTGGAATCATTGACGACACACGCGACGGAGCACGAAAGGCAGTTTGCGACGATGGAACACGCAGCACTGACGGACGCTAGTAACCTCACCCTCCTGCAAGCCGCGGCGCTTCTCTCGGGATCGAGTGCCTGGGACTCTCGCCCGATCCCCGCGGTGGGCGTTCCCTCCTTCGTGATGAGCGACGGTCCCCACGGTGTTCGCCGCCAGCTCGGCGACGCCGATCACCTGGGCATCGCGGAGTCCGAGAAGGCGACCTGCTTCCCGACGGCCTCAGCCGTCGCGGCTACGTGGAACCCGGAGCTGGCGCGCGAGATGGGCGAGGCGCTGGGGCTGGAGGCCCGAGGCCTCGGCGTCGACGTCCTGCTCGGCCCCGGCCTCAACATCAAGCGTTCGCCCCTGTGCGGGCGTAACTTCGAGTACTTCTCCGAAGACCCGGATCTCTCCGGGCGCATGGCGGCCGGCCTCGTCGAAGGAATCCAATCCACGGGTACCGCAGCCTGCCCCAAGCACTTCGCCGTCAACTCCCAGGAGCTGCGCCGCATGGCGTCGGATTCCATCGTGGATGAGCGCACGATGCGCGAGATCTACCTGACCGGCTTCGAGATCGTCTGCCGAGCGGCCAAGCCGCGGGCGATCATGAGCTCGTACAACCTCGTCAACGGCACCTACGCGCACGAAAACAAGCACCTGCTGACCGACATCCTGCGCACCGAGTGGGGTTTCGACGGCATGGTCGTCTCCGACTGGGGCGGTTCGAACAGCGCTGTTGAGGCTGCGCGCGCTGGTGGCAGCCTTGAGATGCCCGCCCCCGGCCTGGCGGGTGCCCGCCAGATCGTCGCGGCCGTCGAGGCCGGACAGTTGGATGCGGCCGACGTCTACGAGCGCGCCCAGGAAGTCCTCAACGTTGCGAGCGCTAGTGCCGGCTTGCCTGCGCCCCGGCCCTACGACCTCGGGCAGCACCACGAGCTGGCCACGCGTATCGCCGCCGAGGCGATCACGCTCCTGCGTAACGACGACGATCTTTTGCCTCTGCACGCCGGCACGAGCGTCGCCCTTATCGGCGATCTCGCCGACACGCCGCGCTTCCAGGGATCGGGTTCCTCCCAGGTCAACCCCACTCGTGTGGAGGCACCGCGTGAACTGCTCGAAGCCGGGGGAGAGGCAGCACGCGGCCTCGTCCTCGCGGGATACGCGAGCGGGTATGAGCGTCACGGTGGGACGAGCGACGCTCTCATCGCCGAGGCCGTGGCCCTCGCCGAGCGTGCCGACGTGGCGCTTGTCTACGTGGGTCTCGACGAGCTGGCCGAATCCGAGGGCCTGGACCGCCCCCACATGCGTCTGCCCGAGGGTCAGGATCGGCTCATCGAGGCCGTCGTCGCAGCGAATCCGCGCACCGTCGTCGTCCTGACCGGCGGTGCCAGCGTCGAGATGCCGTGGGCTTCGTCCGTGCCCGCGCTCGTCAACGGTTACCTGACCGGGCAGGGAGGCGCCGCCGCGATGCTGGACATCCTGACGGGCGTCGTCAATCCGTCGGGACGCCTGGCCGAAACATACGCGCTCTCCTACGAGGACCACCCGAGTGCCGCATGGTACCCGGCGACCGGACCGCTCTCGTACTACCGCGAAGGCCCGTTCGTCGGCTACCGCTACTTCGCGACCGCGGGCGTCGACGTTGCCTTCCCCTTCGGCTACGGCCTGTCCTACTCGAGCTTTGAATACTCCGACCTCGCCGTGACGAGGAGGGGGCAACCCTCACGGTCACCAACACCTCTGCGCGTGACGGTGCCGAGGTCGTCCAGCTCTACGTGAGCGCACCCGGTGGTGTGTTCGGTCCCGCGCGCGAGCTCAAGGGTTTCGCAAAGGTCGAGGTCGGCGCCGGAGCATCGGTGAGCGTGAGGATTCCCTTCGACCGCTACACGTTCCGTCACTGGGAGACATCGCGCGCGGCGTGGGAAACCGAGGCAGGAACCTGGACGATCCACGTGGGACGCAACGTCTCCGACACGCCGCTGAGCGCCACCGTCGAGGTCGAAGGAACCACGCCCTCGCCGATCGACCCGGCCCTCGGCCACTACCTGAACGCCGACGTCGCGCACGTCACCAACGGCGAGTTCGCCGTCCTGCTGGGACGGACGATCCCGACCGCTCACCCCGCGGACGACCTCGTCGCCTCCGACCCGCTGTCGGAGATGACGCGCGCCAAGACCTGGCTCGCCCGCGTCGCCGGACGCAAGCTCCACGGCCTCAAAGCGAAGGCGGACGCGAAGGGAACCCCGGACCTCAACATCCTTTTCGTCCTCAACATGCCTTTCCGAGCCATCGCGAAGATGAGCAACGGCGCGGCAAGCCCCGACATGGTGGACGCGATCCTTCTGGCCGTCAACGGACACCCCCTGCGAGGACTCACTCGCGCCGCCCTCGGCTTCATCGCCAACGCCCGTGCCAACAAGGCCACCCAGCGCGAACTCGACCAGACCCGATGACGCGGCCCCAGCCTCGCCACTCTCAACTGACGTAAAGGAACACTCATGCAGGCTCTTACCCGGTGGTGGAAGAACTTCGAATCCAAGCACCCGACGGTCGCGCAGTTCATCATCTTCTTCATCCTCTCCAACGGCATTACGGTGCTGCAGCTGGTTCTCATGCCGGCGTTCAAAGCGGTTTTCGCGCACACGAGCCTCGTTGATACGGCCTTCCAGTTCCTGCCGGTCGGCGTCTCGCACGGGCACACGGTCTTCCTCTTCGACTACCCGGCCGGCTCGATGTCGGTGGGCGGGGGCGGCGGCCTCGCGTACTTCCTCGCCGTCGAGATCACCCTGCTGATTGCCCAGGTCATCAACTTCTTCGCCCAGCGCAACGTCACCTTCAAGTCCAACTCGTCGGTGGGCAAGGCGGCCTTCTGGTACGCGGTCGCTTACGTCGTCATCACGATCGCGGCGGCCGCCCTCCAGGTCCTCTACAAGGACCCGATCTACGCGTGGGCGATTTCGACGATGGGCGCGGCCGGCGAGACTATCGCCGACGTCATCACGATGATCATCAACGCCGCCATCTCCTTCTGGGTGTTCTTCCCCATCTTTAAAGTGATCTTCAAACAGGAACCCACGCAGGAGGACGCGCAGGTCAGCGCGGCACAGTAGACTACTGGCAGACTTCACGAGAGGAGACTCCATGAGCGCGCCGCTGCTGACGGTGATCGTGCCCGCCTACAACTCCGAGGATTACCTTGACCGAGCGTTGACCACGCTCGTCGGATACGGCGACGAACTTGAGGCGATTATTGTCAACGACGGTTCGAAGGATCGTACCGCGGAGATAGCCGACGAGTGGGCCGCCCGGTATCCCTCCGTTAAGGTCATCCACCAGGAAAACAAGGGGCACGGCGGCGCCGTCAACGCTGGCCTCGCCGCCGCCACCGGCACGCACGTGCGCGTCGTCGACTCCGATGACTGGCTGGACCGACGCGCCACGAATGCCGTTCTCGACGTCCTGCGCGAGGAACGCGAGGCCGGGCGCGAGCTGGACCTGCTCGTCACCAACTACGTCTACGACAAGCAGGGAAAGTCGGTCAAGGCCGTCATCCGCTACCGCAACGTTCTGCCTCGCGGACGCACCTTCGGCTGGGCCGACCTGCGCCGATGCCGCTACGACCAGTACCTGATGATGCACGCCCTGACGATGCGTACCGAGGTCGTGCGCGCCTCCGGCCTGGTCATGCCCGAGCACACGTTCTACGTGGACTACCTGTACTCGTTCGTGCCGCTGCCCTACATCTCCACGATCCGCTACCTGGACGTGGACCTCTACCACTACTTCATCGGCCGTGACGACCAGTCCGTCAACGAGAAGGTCATGATCACGCGCTTGGATCAGCTCGCCCGGGTGAACGAGGCGATGACCCGTGCGCTGCCCCCGCGCGCCGAGGTCGAGGACAAGCTGTGGCGCTACATGGTCCACTACCTGCGCATCAACGCCGTCGTCTGCTCCGTCATGGCCCAGCTGTCGGGCACACCCGAGCACCTGGCTCTCAAGGAGCAGATCTGGGAGACCATGGACGAGATCAACCCCGAGGCCACGGATCGCCTGCGTCAGGACCTGCTCGCCGGCCTCGTGCGCCACGCGTCGCCGAAGGTCGTTCGTGGCGGCTACAAGGTCGCGGCGGCCGTCCTCGGCTTCAACTAAGGGACGCCGTCAGCGCCCGGCGAGCACAAGCTCCGTCCGGTGGACGGTGAGGCGCTTGCCAATGAGAGGGTATTCCACGTCCTCCTCGCGGCTGCGCCACGCAAAGCCGAGCTTTTCGGAGACACGGCGCGACGCATCGTTTCCGTCGAAGTACTTCAGGACGATCGTCTTGACGCCCAGCTCCCGCGCGCGGTCGATGATGGCACGTCCCAGCCTCCGTCGCGTAACCATTGCCCCAGTAGGGTGCGCCGATCCAGTATCCGATGTCAGCGACGGTGTCATCGGTCGTGTCTGCGTCAATGCGCAGCGCGATCGAGCCAACCAGCTCACCGGTTGACGCGAGCGTCACCGCGTAGCTGTCGGGTGCAGCCAGGACGGTGGACAGTGCCTGGCGGGCGTCGTCGATGCGCTCGAAAGGCTTCCATCCGCACAGCATCCCGATCCGGGGATCGCGTGCCAGCTCGTAGAGCTCCGGTGCGTCCATATCGTTCCAGGGACGTAGGCGCAGGCGGGACGTCTCGATGATTGTCATGATTCCTCCTGGGCGTTCGTGGACGGGAGAAGCACCGTCAGCGTGAACCAGTGGTCTGCCACGTCCGTGACGGCCTGGCCGCTGTATTTGCGGGCCGTCCACTGGATGGATTTTACCCCCCAGCCGTGTCGAACGGTGTCGGGCTTGATCGTTGTGAGGCGCCCGCCGGCGTCCGTGTTGAGGCGGCCGTCGAACCAGTTGTCGACCCGGATGACCGCCATCTGCCCCTGACGGAAGAGCGCCAGTTTGATGAGGCGCTTGGCGGGATCGTCGACGCGCCGCGAGGCCTCGATCGCGTTATCGAGGGCGTTGCCGAAGAGGGTGGCGATGTCCATCGACGACATGGATCCCAGCAGGGCGCCGTCGGCGACCGCCGTGAAGTTGATACCGGCAGCCGCGCACGCGCGGCCCTTTCGTCGTCAGAATGACGTCGAGGACCGCATTGCCGCTGTGGTACTGCTGTCCGATCTGCTCGATCGAGGACTCGAGCTCGGCAAAGGATGCTGCGGCGCGTCCGGGGTCCAGCTCCGCGCGAATCGCCTCCACCTGGTGCTTGAGGTCGTGGTGAGCGCGCGCCACCTGCTCCATGTCTTGTTTCGCGGCGAGGTACTGGTGGTGCTGGGCGTCCAGGGAGGCCTGGATGGACGCGAGTTCGCGCTCGGTGGCGCTTTGCTGGATGCGCTCGAACTGTGCGAAGAGGATTGCGTAGCCCGCCAGATCCACGAGGGTGCGGATATAGAAGACCTCCCACCCTGCGCGCCCGGAAAACGGGGTGGCCGTCGAGATGAAGCTGAGGTTGGACAGAGCAAAGATCGCGATGCCGATAAACACCCCAGATGCGAGGTCTGAGACACGCAGAATGGGCAGTGCCCCCCTGGCGGTAGACGCGCCGTTCGAAGAAGTAGACGACGGCCAAGCACGTCGCCGCAATCACTGCAAATCCGCCGAACGACAACGGGTGCCAGTAGGGCTTGTCGGCGTGGGAGTAGACGACGACCTGCCAGGCGAGGGAAGCTGCGAGCTCAGCGACGATGAAGGCGCGCGCGCTCATATGCGTCACCCATCGCCAGTCCAGCGCGGTTCCCACGCGAATGACACACCACACGAGGGCGTACGCCGTCATCATGCCTGGCACCCACAGGGACAGGGGAGCCCGGCCTAGTAGTTCCTGGGCGCCGACGAGCACCACGAGGCCGCCGATGGCCGCAGCGGCGAGGCGCCAGCGGGGGATCGCGACGTTCGGGTTCAGGGCATTGGACGACGCCGAGCGTGCGACGACAAACACGTACACGAGGGCGGCGCCCCATTCGGTCAGGGCGGTGAACAGGCGCGGGATGTCAGGCAGGGACTCGAACACGTCAGCGGATCCCGCCCGCGAAGCTCGCCAGAGCCGTCATGAACGCCTTCTTACGAGGCCGGGAGATGCGCAAGCTGTCCCCGCCCGTCATGAGGCACTCCTGGTCGGCGACGCCGCGCACGTGGGCGAGATTGACGAGGTAGCAGGAGTTTGACCGAAAAAAGTCGTGACCGGCGAGCTGATCCTCCATGACCTTGAGTGACGAGGTGATCGAATACGTACCGGAGACCGTGTGGACGTCCAGGCGGTGCTTGATGGATTCGACGTAGACGATATCGGTGACGTTGATGCGGTGGGTCGACGTGCCCGACTGCAGGAGGACCGAGGCGCCGCGCCGCTTGGCCACCGCCTCGAGGCATCGCGAGAGTTCCTGCGAGAACGCGAACCAGGGCAGCGGCTTCATGAGGTAGGAGAGTGCCCCCACCAGGTATCCGTGGATCGCGAACTGCGCGGCGGACGTGATGAACACGAGGACGACCTCCTGATCGACCTCGCGGATCGCGCGCGCTGCGGTCATGCCATCCACGTGCGTCATCTGGATGTCCATGAGGATGATATCGTACACCGGCTTGTAGTCGCCGATGATCGCGCCGCCGTCTTCGAAGTAGGTGACGTCGAAAGATACATCGTTTTCTTCGCTGAATCGGGCCAGTTAATCGGCCAGGAGCTGGCGCGAGACTGCTTCGTCCTCGACGACGGCGATGCGCACCATGGTCCGGCCCTCCCTCACGTAACAGCAGATGGGAACAAGAATAAGTGAGAGAAGCTGCGCTGTCTGCTCCAAGTCCACGCTCCGGCCTCGTCGATCACACGAGAGCGCACCCGCAGGTGGGGACCGCTACCATTGTCCTGACTACCGTGAAAGGGGAGTGGCGTGGATCTGCTCGTTGTTGGTTCGGGCTTCTTTGGCCTGACGTTCGCCCGCGAGGCCGCGGAGCGTTTCGGCATGAACGTGACCGTTATTGAGCGTCGCGACCACATCGGAGGCAACGCCTACTCGTCGATTGACGAGGCCACGGGCGTCGAGGTGCACCGCTACGGCACTCACCTCTTTCACACGTCGAACGAGCGCGTGTGGTCCTACGTCAACCGATTCACGGCCTTCAACGACTACCGCCACCGCGTCTACGCCAACTACCGGGGCGTCGTCTACCCGCTGCCCATCAACCTAGGCACGATCAACCAGTTCTTCGGAGCCGCCTATTCGCCGGCGCAGGCCCGCGCGCTCATCGAGCGCCAGGCCGCCGAGATCACGGGCGAACCGGGCAACCTCGAGGAAAAGGCCATCAGCCTGATCGGCCGTCCCCTCTACGACGCATTCATCGCGGGGTACACGGCCAAGCAGTGGCAGACGGATCCGCGCGAGCTCGCCGCCTCCATCATTACGCGACTGCCCGTGCGCTTCACCTACGAGAACCGCTACTTCCAGGACCGCTACGAGGGCCTGCCCCTGAACGGCTACGGCGCGTGGATCGCGAACATGGTCGATCACCCGCGCATCACCGTGCACACGGGCGTGGACTTCTTCGATGCTTCCTCGCCGTTCTCGAAGGCCGCGACCGTCGGCCAGGTCCCGGTCGTCTACACGGGCGCGATCGACCGCTACTTCGACTACGAGGCCGGTGAGCTCGGCTGGCGCACCCTCGACTTCGAGACCGAGGTCGTGGACGTGCCCGACTACCAGGGCTGCTCCGTCATGAACTACTCCGATCGCGACGTGCCTTTCACGCGCATCCACGAGTTCGCGCACCTGCACCCTGAGCGGGATCGAAGCGGCGCGACCAACACGATCATTCAGCGCGAATACTCGCGCTTTGCAGGCCCTGGCGACGAGCCCTACTATCCGATCGCCTCGCCGTCGGACCGCTCGACGCTCGCGGCATACCGCGACATGGCGGCGGGGGAGAAGGACGTGCTCTTCGGCGGTCGCCTGGGTTCCTACCAGTACCTGGACATGCACATGGCGATCGCCTCGGCCCTCACCAAGGTCGACGAGGCCGTGGCCTCCTGGCGCTGACGGATCTCCTTTCCAATGGTATCGATCGTCTGGTCGGTCCTGTCGATCGCGCTCATCATCGGCGTCGGTTGGGCGGCTCGCCGAGGGGGCGCACTCGGCCCCGAGGCCGCGGGTTCCCTCGCGTCGGCGACATATTGGGTGGCGAGCCCGGCGATGCTTTTCCATGCCATCGTCTCTACGGGGACGTCTGGCGTCTTCGGTGCTCCGCTCGCCGTGGCCGCCGCGTCGGGTGTGGGAACAGCGCTCCTTTTCGTGGCCGTCGCCCGACTGTTTCTGCGCCTGACGCGGGGCGAGACCACCTTGGGGGCCATGGCCTCGTCCCTCAATAACGGCGCGTATATCGGCATTCCGATCGCCGTCTACGTTCTGAACGATGCCTCCGCTGTTGTTCCCATCCTGGTGTTTCAGCTGGGGTTCTTCACCCCGATGTTTTTTGTCCTGGCTGATCTGGTTGGGTCGGGGCAGCGCCCGTCGGTGGTCGGCATCGCTCGGGTCGTTGCGCGCAATCCCATGGTTATTGCAGCGGTGTGTGGCTTCATGTTCTCCGCGGCGGGGTGGCCGATGCCCACGCTTCTCGACGTGTCTACGTCCATGCTGGGTGCGGCAGCGCCCCCGATGATCCTGCTTTCTTTCGGTGCGGCCTTCGTGGACCGGCGAGCGGCTTCGGGCGACGCAGGAGCCCCTGCTATCGCGTGCGCCGTCGTCGCCAAGCTCGCCGTGCAGCCCGCGATCGCCTGCGGCGTCGGAATGTTGCTCGGGCTCACCGGTCCTGCCCTCATGTCCGTGACCATCATGGCGGCGCTGCCCTCGGCGCAGAACGCCTACATCGCGGCCACGCGAGCAGGAGCGGGGGAGCGCATCGCGCAGGGAACAGTCCTCGTGACAACGTTTGCCTCGCTGCCCGTCGTCGTTGGAATTGCAGCGATTTTCCATGCGCTTGGGGTTGTTTCCTAATTCGGGTTTGTCGGCATGAGTCCTGCTCTCGCAGTGCCCGAGCGGACCCCGATCAGCAAAGAACCCGTCAAAAAGAGGCCAAAAACACGTTCTGTATCGTGGACTCTGGGAGACTTCCCGGTGTATCGGCCCTAGTCTGGCTGGGAATTATCCCGTATAGACACGATTGCAAGGAACTCACTTCATGTCATCCTCCGCATCCAAATCCGCGCCCCGCGCGCGCGACTCGTGGAGCGGCCAGACAGGCTTCCTCCTGGCGGCCATCGGCTCGGCCATCGGCCTGGGCAACATCTGGCGTTTCCCCGGCGTCTCCTACTCCAACGGCGGCGGCGCCTTCCTGGTCCCGTACCTGGTTGCCCTGATCTTCGTCGGTATCCCCATGCTGTGGCTCGACTACGCGGTCGGCCACAAGTTCCGCGGCTCACCGCCGTGGGCGCTGCGCAAGATCATTGGCGGTGGCGAGTTTATCGGCTGGTTCCAGACCTTCGTCTGCTTCGTCATCATGGTCTACTACGGTGCGGTCCTCGCCTGGGGCGTGCAGTACACGATCTATTCCGTGAACGCGGCGTGGGGCGATGACCCGACGACCTTCTTTACGGACACCTTCCTGCAGGTTGTCCCCGGTGACACGTTCTCCTGGGCTCCCGCCTGGTCGGTGATGATTCCCCTCGCACTCGTGTGGGTCCTCGTCCTCTTCGTGATTGGACGCGGCCTGTCCAAGGGCGTCGAAGCGGCGAACAAGGTCTTCCTCCCACTGCTTGTTATCCTGTTCCTCGCGCTCGTCGTCCGCGCCCTGTTCCTTCCGGGCGCCGTTGAGGGCCTTAACGCCTTCTTCACGCCGAACTGGAGTGCTCTCTCCGATCCCAAGGTGTGGCTGGCTGCCTTCGCGCAGATCTTCTACTCGCTGTCCGTGGGATTTGGCATCATGCTGACCTACGCTTCCTACCTCCAGCGCAAGTCGAACCTGACCGGAACGGCGCTTGTTGCAGGCTTCGCAAATTCGTCCTTCGAGATCCTCGCGGGCATCGGCGTGTTCAGCGCCGTCGGCTTCATGGCCCATCAGGGCGGCGTGAGCGTCTCCGAGGTCGAGGGCCTGACCGGCCCGATCCTCTCCTTCGTGACCTTCCCGAAGATCATTTCGATGATGCCCGGCGGCCCTATTTTCGGCGTCCTCTTCTTCTCGTCGCTGGTTCTGGCCGGCGTCACCTCGCTGCTGTCCCTGCTCCAGGTCGTCTCCGGCGGCCTGCAGGATAAGTTCGGCTGGTCGCCCGCCCGCTCGGCTCTCGTCCTCGGCGTCCCCGCAACCGTCATCTCGCTGGTGCTCTTCGGAACCCGCTCGGGCCTGAACAACCTCGACATCGTCGACAACTTCATCAACTCGGTTGGCGTCGTGTCCTCGGCGATCATGTTTGCCGTCCTGTGCGCTGTTACCGGCCCCCGCCTTGGGGTGCTGCGCGCCCACCTCAACTCGGTGTCCAGCGTGAAGGTCCCCAGGCTCTGGGAGCCCCTCGTCGGTATCGTCATCCCGGTCGTTCTCTTCGTCATGATGGCAATGTCCATTGTCGACCTGCTGATGAACGGTTACGGCAAGTACCCGACGAGCTACGTGCTGATCTTTGGCTGGGGTTCCGTGGCGGTCGCGGTCATCGCGTCTCTGATTTTCACTTTCATTCCGTGGAAGCACCGCCCCGTGGACACTCAGGCGACAGTCGCTCAGATTCTCGCTGACGACGCCGATGACACCGCTTCGATCGAAGGAGGCGCCAAGTGACCGCTCCCGCTATCGCCCTCATGATCCTGACGATCCTGCTCGTGTGGGGTGGCCTCGTCGCGTCCGTCGTGCTCCTGCAGGTCCTGTCGGTGCCCACCGATGAAGAGACCGAGGCCGCGCAGCGTGCTATCGAAGCCGCCGAAGCTGCGCGAGCAGTAGGGAGGCATCGTGAGGCTTATCGCATTTGATCTCGATGACACGCTGGCGCCCTCGAAGTCGCCGCTGCCCGCCCGTATGGACGTGGCTCTGCGCTCGCTGCTCGACCACGTGGAGGTGTGCATCATTTCCGGTGGCCAGATGGGCCAGTTCCGCACTCAGGTGCTGGACAACCTGCACGCCACGGACGAGGAACTCTCTCGTCTGCACCTGATGCCCACCTGCGGTACGCGCTACTACCGCTACGAGGGCGGGGCCTGGGTCGAGCGTTACGCCCACGACCTGGACCCCGAGGTAGCCGCCCGTGCGATCGCTTCGCTTGAGCGTCACGCCCGTGAGCTCGGCCTGTGGGAGTCCAACCCGTGGGGCAACATCATCGAGGACCGCGGCTCGCAGATCACCTTCTCCGCCCTGGGCCAGGAGGCTCCGCTCGACGCGAAGCGCGCCTGGGATCCGGACGGCACCAAGAAGGCCGCTCTGCGCGACGCCGTGCAGCCCGACGTGCCCGAGCTCGATGTTCGCGGAGGTGGCTCGACCTCGGTCGACATCACCACCCGTGGCATCGACAAGGCGTTCGGCATGGGCAAGCTGGTCGAAGAGACGGGCATCCCCGCCTCCGAGATGCTCTTCATCGGCGACCGCCTGGATCCGGAAGGCAATGACTACCCCGTCAAGGCCGCCGGCTACGCGACGCGCGCCGTGTCCGGATGGGAAGAATGCGTGGACGTCATCGACGAGATCGTGGCATCCATGAGCTGACCCGTCGCAATAAACGATGACGAGGCCGGGGCTGGGTTTCCAGCTCCGGCCTCGTTGTGTGCGGCTGCGGTACCTGCGGCGATTGCGCGGCCGCGGCGCAATGCGGTGACGCGTTAGAGCGCGCCGATGCCCCTGGTCGCCCAGAAGACGACGGCGGACGCGGCTGCGACGTTGAGCGAGTCGACTCCGTGGTCCATGGGAATCTTGACGGTGTAGTCGGAGGCGGCGATGGTGCGCCGTCCCAGGCCGTCGCCTTCGGTGCCCATGACCATTGCGAGGCGAGCGTCCGGTCCCTGAAGAGCGGGCAGCGCAGCGAAGTCGTCGAGGGAGATGGAATCGTCCGACAGGGCCAGCGAAGCGACGGTGAAGCCAGCCTCCTGGAGGGTGGCGATATCGCCGGGCCATGATTTGTAGACGCGTCCACGGAACCTGGAAGACGGTCCCCATGGAGACGCGCACGGATCGACGGTAGAGGGGATCAGCGCACTGCGGGGTCACGAGGACAGCGTCGACGCCGAGGGCTGCAGCGCTACGGAATGCTGCGCCGACGTTCGTGTGGTCGACGAGGTTCTCTAAGACGACGACGCGGCGAGCGGGCTCGCCGCCGCGCGCGGTCGCAAGTAGCTCGCTGAGGCTCGGCAGAACTGGGCGCTGCATGGCGGCCAGGGCGCCGCGATGCAGGTGAAAGCCCGTCATCTGCTCCAAGACGTCCTCGTCGGCGACGAAAGATAGGAACGTCCGCGCCGTCGGGAGCGCCGGTGGCGGCGTCGATCAGTTCAATCAAGGTGGGCAGCCAGCGCCGTGACATGAGAAATGATCGCGGAGTGTGGCCCGCACGAATGGCTCGCTCGATGACGTTCGCGGATTCGGCCATGTACAGGCCGCGTTCCGGTTCGATCTTGGAGCGAAGCTTGACGTCTTTGAGGCGCGTGTAGTCCTCCAGGCGCGGATCTGCTGCCAGGTCCGCGCTGGTGAGCTCGATAATCACGGCGCTCCCCTACGCGCGCTGGAGGGCGCGCGAGACCTCGCCCGGCCAGGACGGGCCCTCGAAGATGAAGGCAGAGAATGCCTCGACCAGGTCGGCGCCCGCGCTGATCATGCGCAGCGCATCCTCGGGCGATGAGATGCCACCCGTGCCGATGAGAATCTGCTCGTCAGCGAGGTGACGGGCCACCAGGGAGACAACCTCCAGCGCTCGGGGCAGAAGCGGAGCGCCGGAGACGCCGCCCTCGCCCAGGTCGTGGTTGATCGTCGTGTTCGTGGCGACGACGCCGGCCAGGCCGAGCTCCTTCGTCAGCTCCACGATGGCGACGATGTCCTCGTCGGCCAAGTCGGGAGCGATCTTGACGAAGAGAGGCATGACACGATCAGGGGCACCTGCCTCGCAGCCGCGACGGGCGGCCTGGAGGATCGGGCGCAGGTGATCGACGGACTGCAGGTCGCGCAGGCCGGGCGTGTTGGGGGAGGAGACATTCACGACGACAAAGTCCACCCAGTGGGCGAGCGTCTTCGCGCAGTACTCGTAGTCCGAGGGGGCGTCTTCCTCCGACGTCACCTTGTTCTTGCCGATGTTGGCACCGACGATCGCAGCGCGGCCCGCAGGAGTCGAGCGCAGCTCGCGCAGTTTCTCGGCGGCGGCATCTGCTCCGGCGTTGTTGAAGCCCATGCGGTTACGCAGGCCGCGCTCCTCCATGAGGCGCCACAGGCGCGGCGCGTCGTTGCCGGGCTGAGGACGGGGAGTCACGGTGCCGATCTCGACGAAGGCGTAGCCGAGGGCGCACATGCCGAGCACGGCCTCGGCGTCCTTGTCCATGCCAGCCGCAAGACCCAGGCGGGAGGGGAGGCGACGCTCACCCAGGGTCAGGGGGACCTCGACGCCGCCGACCACTCGCGTGGGGGAGTGAGTCGGGTCGAGGTGGCCCAGCGTGGCGCGCATGAGTCCGCGCGTCGGGGCGAATCGTCCGGCCAAAGGAAATCGCTCCCAGACCCCAGTGGTGTGCAAGCTCCGGGTTGGAACGCGAGATGAAGTGTGTGAAAGCCCAGTTGTACGCGCGTCGGATCATGCTTCCTAGGATAGTTGATCAGTCCCACCATGCCCACCACCACCGCGTGGATGATCCGTCTCGAATGAGCACGCGCATCTCGTCCGGTGGGATCGCCTCATCGCCGAGGCCGAGGACCGCGGCAAGTGTCAGCCAGTGCTGATAGCTCGGATAGCGCTCCTCGTCGATGGGAGATCCGGTGTGAGCGATGATCGCGGATTCGGGGACGAGTACGGTGTCGATGCTGACGCGTTCGTCGCGCCGTGGCGCGCGAATGACGTAGCCTTCGAGGGAGAGTCCGTCGATGCGGGAGGCAGCGCGCAGGAGGTCGATGATCCGAGGGGCGTTGTTCTGCCGATCGTCGCGCGCATCTTTCGGCAGCAAAGATGCGAGCCGTCGGGCATCAGCCCCAGACAGGTCCGCGAAGCGCGCATAATCACCCAGATCCCACCCATCGCACAGGTAGGGGGCCAACAGGGCGGAGACGCCCCGATCGTCGAGCCATCGAGGTGGGCCGTACATGCCTTCGGGGCAGGGCTCCTCCTCGTCGAGCATGACGTCGCAGGTGGTGGGCAGTGTGATCGTTGTGTGCATGATGCTTCCTTGTCGTTCGTGTCGGAGCACCGATGCTCCGACACGGACAGGATCGTGCACGCTTGGGCGTGATGGCCAGCGCCACGGCACGCCCTGTGGATACACGCACTCGACCAGGACGGCCTGTGGATACAACACGTCGGCCCCGCACCCATGTGGATGGGGCGGGGCCGACGATGAAGGCGACTACTTCGGGAACTGCCCGCGATCGACCTGCGGGCGCGGCGAGCGCCAACGCCTCGGCATGATCATGCGGGAGAAGGTGTAGTAGGCGGTTCCGGAGGGAATGTCCTCGCGCGGGTGTGCCTCTGGCGAAGTCGCGCTTGATCTTGCGCCACACGAAGAACGCCTCGATGGCGGTGATGATGAAGGAACCGTACATGAGGGCAGACGATCCGTAGAGCATGTAGGCCTGGTACTGCAGCGGGATCTTGTTGCCCAGCATCGACAGTGCCATGATGAGAATGATGGAGACCATCATGACGGCGAGAATCCACTCGGAGAAGGAGTGGCGCGCGTCGACGTAGTCGCGCACGAAACGGCGTGCGCGTCCCTTGTCGCGGGCCGGCAGGTACTTTTCCTCGCCGGTGACCATCGCGCGCTGTTCGGCCTCGAAACGCGCGTTGCGGGCGGCGCGGGCGGCACGCTTGGCTTCCTTACGGTCCTTGGGGACCAGGGGGCGGATACGGGCGGCCTCAGCTGCCTTACGCTTCGGCGTAGGCGGCCTTTCTTGCCGTCGGGCGTCGTGGAGACGGGCTCGACAGTCATCGAGGCCTCGTCGCTGTTGTTCTTGCTTCGTCCAAACACGCTTCAAGGCTAGCGGATAGCCCACCCGCCTCGCACTCCCATGGTCTACCCTGGTCGTATGGCTGATACTTCACATGCACTGTCCACGTCCGTTTTGAAGGAGCGCCTTCAGGCTGCTTTCCCGTCTCTGCTGGAGGAGCTCACGCAGCTCGTCGCGATTCCGTCGGTGTCGTCGGATCCCGCGCACGCGGCCGACGTGGAGCGCAGCGCTGAGCACATCCGGGAGCGTTTCGCCGCCCTCGGCCTGGAGGCCAAGGTCCTGCGCGAGAGCGCGGAAGACGGCACGGAGGGCAAGCCCGCCCTCGTCGCACATACTCCTCACATTGAGGGCGCGCCGACCGTCCTGCTGTACGCGCACCACGACGTGCAGCCGGTGGGCGAGCTCGACCGCTGGAGCTTGGACCCCTACAAGGCCGAGGTTCGCGGCGACCGCATCTACGGGCGCGGCTCCTCCGATGATGGAGCCGGAATCACGGTCCACCTCGGCTCGCTGTCGATCCTGGGCGAGGACCTGCCCGTCAACGTCGTCGTCTTCATCGAGGGCGAGGAAGAGATCGGTTCCCCTTCGTTCACGGCGTTCCTCGACGCTCACAAGGATGAGCTCGCCGCCGACGTTATCGTCGTGACGGACTCGTCGAACTGGAAGGTGGGCGAGCCCGCCGTCACGTCGACGCTGCGCGGCAACGCGATCGTGACCGTCGATGTGACCGTCGCGGACCACGCGGTGCACTCCGGCGCGTTTGGCGGCCCGCTGCTCGATTCCGTCGCGATCTCGTCGATGCTCATCGCCTCGCTCTTCGATGAGAATGGCGACGTCGCTGTTCCTGGCCTGGGCGGCTCGGATCATGCGGACGTGGATTGGCCGGAAGAGGAGCTGCGCGCCGCGGCCGGTATGGTCGAGGGCCTGCAGCTGGCGGGATCGGGCGACATTGCGGCCCGCATGTGGACCAAGCCGTCGATCTCGGTGATCGGTTTCGACGCTCGCCCGGTCTCCAACGCCTCGAACACGATCGCCCCGCACACGCGCTTCCGCCTGTCGATGCGCACGGTGCCGGGCGTGGATCCCGCCGAGGCCCAGGCCAAGCTCATGGACTACCTGCTCTCCCACGCCCCCTTCGGTGCGCGCGTCGAGGTCACGGCTGAGGACGCGGGTGCCGGCTACCAGGCCGACATGGATTCCCCCGTCACGAAGGCTCTGCACGAGTCCCTCACCGAGGCCTGGGGCGTTCCCTCGGTCAACATCGGTGTGGGTGGCTCGATCCCGTTCATTTCGGACTTCCAGCGCATCTTCCCGAATGCGCAGGTTGTCGTGACCGGCGTCGAGGATCCGCTGACGAACGCTCACTCTGAGGACGAGTCGCAGTCGATCTCCGACCTGAAGGCCGCGATCCTCGCCGAGGCGCTTCTGCTGACGCGCGTGGCGTCCCTGTGACACGTGTCGTGATTGCCGGTCGGTGGGACAGGGGAGTTCCCGTCTTGCCGACCGGCGAGGCACTCGACGCCATCCGCCGGGGCCTCCTCGCCGGTGCCTCGGACCCGGAGGTGGTGACGGTTCCGTTTGGAACCGGTCCGACCTTCGACGAGGCCGTGGCCGCGCTGGGTTCCCAGGCCTCGTTCGTGCGCGTGCCCACCGAGGCCTCGTCGTCGCGCGAGGCGGGCGAGCGCGTGGCGGATTCACTCCGCGACGGCGCCGCCGTGATTGTCGAAGGTGGACATAATTCCTCTCCCGATTGCAGCGTCGGTTTTCTCGAAGGCCTCCTGGCTGTCCCCGGCATTGATCCGAGGCAACCGGAGGTGCTCGCCGAGGCCCTGACGCGTGCGCAGAGCCTCGTGAGCGATGCGGGCGTGGACCTTGTGTGCGCGGCATCGACCGCGCGCCCGCTGCTGGGCCTTGACTCGATTCTCGCGGTCGCTCCCGATCTTGAGCCGATCGAGGCGCAGGACACCGTTCTCACAGCCGCTCTCACGCAGGCATTCGCCCATCGGCCGCTCGGACGTCACCAGCTGCTCGACGGAGCGGACGTGCACCCGGCCCGCCAGCGCGGTTCCGGTGCAGGCGGCGGCGTCGGAGCCGTCATCGCGGCCATCGGTGGGCGCATCGCGCCGACGGGGGATCTGCTGTCCTCCCTACTGGGGTCTGGAAGCAATCATTGATGGTGCCGATCTCGTGATCGTCGTCGAGCCCGAACTAGCCTCCCCAGTGCTGGCCGAGTCGACCCTCGACTGCGTGACCCGCGTTGCTGCGACGCACGCGCTGCCGGTTGTCGCCATCACCCACAGGTCCAGCCTGTCGCACTTCGAGAAAGCCGAATGGGGACTGCACGGTGTCTTCGAGACGGAGGGATCCGTCACTCTCGAAGACGCTGGACGCCGCGTTGCCCGCACCTGGTTACGCTGAGCGCGCATTCCACCCGTGGCGCGGGGCGCCTGCGGGGGAGTAGTGTGTCAAAGGAATACGTCTATTCGTCACGAAAAGGAGCATCATGTCCGAGTCCGCAACTCAGGCTCCCACCCACGAGGTTATCCTCACCGACGTCGCTGCCGCGAAGGTCAAGAGCCTCCTCGAGCAGGAGGGTCGCGATGACCTGCGCCTGCGTATCGCCGTTCAGCCGGGCGGGTGCTCCGGTCTGATCTACCAGCTGTACTTCGACGATCGCACGCTTGATGGCGACGCGATTCGTTCTTTCGACGGCGTCGAGGTCGTCGTCGACCGCATGAGCGTGCCCTACCTGAGCGGTGCCACGATCGACTTCGCTGACACGATTGAGCGTCAGGGCTTCACGATCGATAACCCCAACGCCCAGAACACCTGCGCCTGCGGTGAGTCCTTCCACTGAGCCGAAAGAACACCTTTCCATGATGTCCTCTCTGCGCCGCTTTCGGCGCCCTCGCCGGCGCAGCCGCGCTCGTCCTCGGACTCGCGGCATGCACCGACGCGACCTCGTCTCGTCGTCCGTCGTCTTCGCAGTCGTCTGCGTCGTCTTCCGCTGCGGCGGACATCGACTACTCCGCCTGCTCGACGGACGATTCTGCCGAACAGAACGCGAACGTCGACCGTAGCGGCACTGGTAACTTCCCGGCTGTTTCCGGTGACGACACTCCCGTCATCGCGGCGGGCAGCGGATCCGAGCCCACCTCGAAAGGTTCTCGTGAAGACCCTCAAGCAGGGCGACGGCGCGGTTGTGTGCCCGGGTGCGACCATCAAGGGCGAACTACGTGGGCGCGCTCTGGAACGGCACCGTTTTTCGATTCGTCCTTCAAGAAGGGACAGCCTATCGATTTCTCCCTCGACCGGGTCGTCAAGGGCTGGGGCTACGGTCTGGCCCACACGCACGTGGGTGACCGCGTCGAGCTCGTCATTCCTGCCTCTTTAGGCTACGGCAGCCAGGCCGCTGGCGATATTCCCGCGAACTCGACCCTCGTGTTCGTCGTCGACATCGTCGGTGTCGCGACGCAGAACATCGCCGAGGACTCTGTTCTCAGCAGCGCCGTGGCGACCGGGGAGGAGCTGCCCGCGGGTATCACCGTCACCGGTGAGCCGGGCACTGAGCCGACCCTGACGATCGATGAGAGCGTTTCCGCTCCCACCGAGCAGAAGATGTACACGATCTACAAGGGCGCGGGCGAAGCCCTAACGGCTGACCAGACTGTCCTGTACAAGCAGGTTGTTGGCGGTTTTGGTGCGAAGGGCCAGACTCAGTCGTCGTGGAGCCAGGACGCTCTCGAGGCGCCGGTCGCGCAGGCTGATCTCGCGGGAGTGACCGTGGGATCGCGCGTCCTCATTGTGGTCCCGGTCCAGGGGCAGGGTGCTCAGTCCGGGCAGGCAGCGACCCCCGCGCAGGCAACGGTCTTCGTCGTTGACATCGTGGGTACGTCCTCGATGCAGTGACCGCGGCACGACCTTGGTCGGCGGTAGCGGGCGGCTCCCAGTGTGGGAGCCGCCCGCTACCCGTTAGAATGGGATCATCGCGTCGATTTGGCCGACATATGCAAGGAGAGCTTCCATGAGTGAAGAAACCGTTACCATCCTGGTTTTCAGCGACGACAGGGATCGCCGTCACGCCGTCGTCAACGGCATTGGCTTGCGTGCTTCCAAGGACACGCCCCGCATCGAGTGGGTCGAGGCCGCAACCGGTTTCGGCGTGCGCGATGCTTTTGATCAGCAGGATTTCGCTCTGTTGATCCTCGACGCTGAGGCCAAGAAGGAAGGCGGCATGTCGATCGCCCAGGATCTGCGCGAGACCCGTGACGGCGTTCCCCCGATCGTTTTTCCTGACCGCCCGCCCCCAGGATGAGTGGCTGGCCACGTGGGCCGGAGCAGCCGCCGTCGTGGCCGATCCGATTGACCCGATCATCCTTCAGGAGACCGTCGCCGACGTGCTGCGTGGAGCCAAGTGATGGCTACGCAGGAGTGGGCGCCGATCATCGCCGCGCTGACCGCCGGTGAGAGCCTCGACTACGGCCAGTCGTACTGGCTGATGGACCAGGTAATGAGCGGCGAGCTCGGCGAGGCGCGTCTCGCGTCCTTCCTGACCGCGATGGCCATCAAGGGTGCCACGGTCGATGAGATTCACGGCCTGGCCGATGGCATGCAGGATCACGCGGCACACGTTGACCTGCCCAGTCGTGCTCTCGACATCGTGGGCACGGGCGGAGACGGATACAAGACCGTCAACATTTCGACGATGTCCGCCATCGCGGCCGCCGCAATGGGGATCCCGCTCGTCAAGCACGGTAACCGTGCCTCGACGTCGAAGTCCGGCTCGGCTGACGTCATCGAGGCGCTCGGCGTGAACCTCGACCTCGATGCCGACGCGCTACGCCGCGTGTTTGACGAGGTCGGCATCGCCTTCCTGTTCGCGAACAAGATGCACCCCTCGATGCGTTTTGCGGCTCCCGTGCGTCGCGCTCTCGGCTTCCCCACGGCGTTTAACGTCCTGGGGCCGCTGACGAACCCGGCACGCGTCCAGGCGTGCGCGATCGGTGCCTCTCGTGAGGAGAACGCGCGTCTCATGGCGGGTGTGTTCGCGTCGCGCGGGCTCAGCGCGCTCGTGTTCCGTGGCGCGAACACCGGCCTCGATGAGCTGACGACGACCGACGCGAATCAGGTGTGGCTGGTGTCGGGTGGAGCTGTTGTGGAAACCGAGTTCGATGCGCGCGAGTCCCTGGGCATGGCCTCCTCGACGATTGAGGATCTCGCCGGTGGCGAGGCAACCGAGAACGCGGCCGTCGCCCGCGACGTTCTGTCGGGTGGCGGCGCGGACGCTGTTCGCGACGCTGTCGCCCTTAACGTCGGTGCCGGCATCCTCGCCTGGGAGGGCCTGGACAACCCCGTGACGCCAGCCGACTTCGAGCAGCGCATGCGTGGTGCCGTCGAGCGCGCCCTGGAGGCGCTGGCCGACGGCTCGGGCGCACGACTCGTTGAGCGTTGGGTGGCCGCCTCGAACGCATGACACCAGCGCGCTAGGGCGCGTGCAGACGAGACGCTGATGGGCGGTTGCGTGGGCCAAGAGCTCGCGTAACCGCCCGTCGCGTAGCGGGCTGTCGACGGGCTGCGCCCAGGGCAGGGGACCGGTCCATTCGATGAGGCGCGTTCCCTCGCGGCACAGCTCAGCGCACAGGAACGACGTCTCCGCCCACGAGGCCGACGGTCGCGGCCATCCCGCCGGTGTCGACGGGCTCCGTGGACGTGAGGACATCGATCCACGGGGACGGGTCGGCGCGCGGGGGCACGACGACGGAACTGAGATGGCGGCCGTGGGAGGCCACGTGCAGAATCCAGCCGGGTTCTCCACCGTCGCGACGCGCGCCCCAGACGATACGCGGGGCCGCCAGGAGGGGGCGCATGGTTGCGCGCTCAACGCCCGTGATGTAGGCGCTCAGTTCGTCGCGCGCTCCAGCCGCCGCCTCGAACAGCCCCCTGCGCGGACAGACGTTCCATGAGGGAGGTGAGCGCGTGGGGCACCGCGAGCGAGGAGGCGGCCACGGCCTCGTCGAGCATGGTGAGCGAGAGTCGTGATCGGCCTGGGTGAGCGACGCGTTCGATCGCTCCCGCAGCGCGCTGAGCGTGCGCGCGCGTTCCGAAGGGACCGAGGGCGTTGGGCAGGTCGTCGAGCGTCACGGATGAGACGACGCTGGGGCGGCCGGCCTCGGCGATGACCCAGTGCTGGGAGCCCTGACGCCTCGAGGCGGAGTTGTAGGGCGGCGCGAGGGCCTTGATGTCGCGCAGTTCCCGGATCCTCGCCTCGAGAATCGAGGCAGTCGGATAGGGGCGCACACCCGCGGCCAGGGACACCATGCGCTGCACCTTGGGGCGCTTCTCGCCCTTCGCGTAGTAACTGCCCACGCGCGATTTCAGCGACGATGCCGACCCCACGTAGAGGGTGTCTCCCGCGGTGTCGATGAAGTGATAGACGCCGGGGGAGGCGGGCAGATCCGCGACGAAGTCGGGCGTCGAGGGGCGCCTGGCCGGAGCCTGGTCCGTGAGCGCGATGAGGTCTTCGACGTCGGTGGCCCCGGCCCCGGCGAGCAGGTCGATGAAGCCCAGGAGGATCTCAGCCGTCGCGCGGGCGTCTCCGAGTGCCCGGTGCTCGGGAACGGTGGCGGTACCGAAGTAGGAGGCGACCGTGCCCAGCTTGTGGTTGCGCACGAGGGGGCGGGGTAGAGCGAGCCGCGCGAGCGCCAGCGTGTCGACGACGCGAACGCGAGGCCACGGACGCGCGCACGCTCGGGCCGCACGGCGGAGGAAGCCCACGTCGAAGGACGCGTTATGCGCGACGAGGACGGGGGAATCCTGAGCTCCAAGGCCTGACCACTCCATGAAGCGTTCCAGAACGGATGCGATCGGGTCCGCGTCGGCCACCATCGCGGGTGTGATGCCCGTCAGAGACGTGATGAACGGTGGAATTGGTTGCGAGGGCTTCACGAGGGAAGAAAACTCGTCCACGACCGCGCCGTTGCGCACGTGCACGGCACCGATCTCCGTGATTTCCGCGCCCGCACCCAGGCCCGTCGTCTCGAGGTCGACGACGACCCAGTGCCCGCCTGAGGCCGGCGTCCCGACGGCGTCGAGGCTGGGTTGAAGCTCCACCGACGAGGCCCTCGACAGGGCCGCCGACACCACCGATCGAGCGAAAGGACGAGCCGACTCGCCGGGCGCTATGGTTTCCCCACAATCGCGCACGGGAATTCGTTTCGTCATACAGTTGATACTAATTCGTTCGCGCGCTCGCGCGCCCGTCGAGACTCCAGGAGTGACAGTGGCGTTCTATCAGGCTCTCAAGGCGACCGGCAGCCCCATTCTGAAGGCGGCCTATCACCCGTGGATCCGCGGCAAGGAGAACATTCCCGCCGAGGGACCGGCCATCCTCGCGTCCAACCACAACGCCGTGTGGGACTCGGTCTTCCTGCCGATGATGCTCGACCGCGAGGTCGTTTTCATGGGCAAGGCCGACTATTTTACGGGCACCGGTCTCAAGGGATGGATGACCAAGGAATTCATGCGCGCCGTCGGCACCATCCCCGTGGACCGCACCGGCGGTCGCGCATCCGAGGCTGCACTCAAAGCCGGTCTCAAGCGCCTGCGCGACGGTGAGCTCTTTCGGCATTTACCCGGAGGGCACTCGCAGCCCCGACGGTCGCCTGTACCGCGGCAAGACCGGCGTCGCCCGCCTCGCCCTTCTGTCCGGCGCACCCGTCATCCCCGTCGCCATGATCGGCACCCATGCCGCCCAGCCCATCGGCCAGAAGATCCCCTCGCGCACGAACATCGGCATGGTGATCGGTGAGCCCCTGGACTTCTCGCGCTACCGCGGCCTCGACAAGGACCGCTACGTCCTGCGCGCGATCACCGACGAGATCATGTACAACCTGATGCTCCTGTCCGGCCAGGAATACGTGGACCTGTACGCCGCCGACGTGAAGGCCCAGCTGGCCGCCGAGGGGGCTTTCGAGGGTCCCGTTCCCTCCAACGGTCGCCCCGCGCCCGGTGGGCGCACCGCCCCCGAGGTACCCGTTCCGACCGCTCCCGAGGAGGAGGCCAGCGAGGACGAGAAGGCCTCGGACAAGGAGTAACAGGGCCCGACCGTCACCGATGGTTGGTGCTTGCGATCGCGTTTCGTGGGACGGGCGTCCTTGGCGAAACGTGATGTGAGCCGGGTAGAATGAACTGTGCCCTGCGCACGCGCGCGGGCCCGTACCTAACCAACCTGAGAAAGGTGACATTCATGTCGGTCCGTCGTGTTGCCCTGCTGACCGCAGGTGGCTTCGCCCCGTGCCTGTCCTCCGCCGTCGGTGGACTCATCGAGCGCTACAACGAAATTGATCCCACGGTTGAGATCATCGCCTACCAGAACGGCTACCACGGCCTGCTCACCGGCAACTACGTGCTGGTGGACGAGGAAGCGCGCAAGCACGCTGCCGTCCTGCACCGCTTCGGTGGTTCCCCGATCGGTAACTCCCGCGTCAAGCTGACGAACAAGAAGAACCTCGTCGAGCGCGGCCTCGTGTCCGAGGATGAGGATCCGCTGCAGAAGGCCGCCGAGCAGCTGCGCGCCGACGGCGTTGACGTCCTGCACACCATCGGTGGCGACGACACCAACACGACGGCCGCCGACCTGGCCGCCTACCTCGAGGAGCACGACTACCACCTGACCGTCGTGGGCCTGCCCAAGACGATCGACAACGACGTTGTGCCGATCCGCCAGTCCCTGGGTGCATGGACCGCCGCCGAAGAGGTCTCCGAGTACTCCCAGAACGTTATCGGTGAGCACCGCTCCAACCCGCGCATGCTCATCATCCACGAGATCATGGGCCGCCACTGCGGTTGGCTGACCGCCGCAGGTTCGAAGTGCTACCACGACTGGCTGAAGACCCAGGAGTGGGTGCCCTCGATCGGCCTGTCGCAGGAGCGTTGGGACATCCACGCCATCTTCCTGCCCGAGATGAAGATCGACCTGGACGCCGAGGCCGCGCGCCTGAAGGCGATCATGGACGAGCAGGGCAACGTCAACATCTTCCTGTCCGAGGGCGCAGGCGTCCCCGAGATTATCGCGGAGATCGAGGCCGCCGGTGGCGAGGTCCAGCGTGACCCCTTCGGCCACGTCAAGCTCGACACGATCAACCCCGGCCAGTGGTTCGCCAAGCAGTTCGCCGAGAAGATCGACGCCGAGAAGGTCATGGTCCAGAAGTCCGGCTACTTCTCGCGTTCCTCGCGCGCCAACGCCGACGACCTGCGCCTCATCAAGTCGATGACCGACCTCGCCGTCGAGTGCGCCTTCAAGGGCGAGTCCGGCGTTATCGGCCACGACGAGGAGGACGGCGATCGCCTGAAGGCCATCCCGTTCCCGCGCATCGCGGGCGGCAAGCCCTTCGACATCTCCCAGCCCTGGTTCCTCGAGATGATGGCCGAGATCGGCCAGACCGTCGAGCCTGCCGGCGAGTGAGTCGCTTCGCGTGATTCCTTCGATCACTCCCGGACGCGGCGGCGAGCCTGTGCGTAAGCCTCGCTCCCGCCGCGTCCCCGAGCGTCTGTGGTCGCCCGAGTCCGGGGAGCGCGCTCCCTGGGACACGTGGCGCGGCCTGGACGCTGCCCAGCAGCCTTCCTACGCGGACGCGAAACACCTCAGTGATGTGACGGCGCAGCTGCGCCGTCAGCCCCCGCTCGTGTTCGCCGGGGAGGTTGACGATCTGCGCACGTGGATGGGTGCGGCTGCCCGCGGCGAGGCCTTCGTCCTGATGGGCGGGGACTGCGCTGAGACCTTCGCCGAGGCGACGGCGGACCACGTGCGCCTGAAGATTCAGACGCTGCTGCAGATGGCGGTCGTCTTGACCTACGGCGCGTCGCTGCCGGTCATCAAGGTCGGCCGTATCGCCGGCCAGTACGCTAAGCCGCGTTCGTCGGATATGGAAACGCGCGACGGCGTCACGCTGCCCAGCTACCGCGGCGACGCCGTGAACTCCTTCGAGTTCACTCCCGAGGCGCGCGAGCCCGACCCGCAGCGCCTGCTGTCGCTGTACAACCACGCGGCCTCGACGCTGAACCTGATCCGCGCCTTCACGAAGGGCGGTTACGCGGACCTGCGCCAGGTTCACCGCTGGAATCAGGGTTTCATGTCGAACCCGGCCTACGCGCGCTACGAGTCGCTGGCAGAAGACATCCACCGGGCGATCAAGTTCATGGGTGCCGCGGGCGTCGATTTCGAGACGCTGCGCGATGTGGACCTGTACTCGTCGCACGAGGCGTTGCTGCTCGAGTACGAGTCGGCGATGACACGCATTGATTCGCGGACGGGCGAGCCCTACAACACGTCTGCCCACTTCCTGTGGGCGGGGGAGAGACGCGCGAGGAGGAGGGCGCTCACATCGAGCTGCTGTCGCGTGTTCGCAACCCGATTGGGGTCAAGCTCGGCCCGTCGACCACGCCGGATCAGATGCTCTCGCTCATTGATCGCCTCAACCCGGATGGTGAGGAGGGGCGCCTGTCGTTCATTACGCGCATGGGCGCCGGCCGCATCCGCGAGGCGCTTCCGCCGCTGCTGGAGGCTGCTCGGATCGACGGTCGTCCGCTCACGTGGATGACGGATCCGATGCACGGCAACACGATCACGTCGTCGACTGGCTACAAGACGCGTCGCTTTGAGACGGTCATGGACGAGGTCCGTGGCTTCTTCGAAGCACACGAGGCCTCGGGAACTGTCCCGGGTGGCTTGCACGTCGAGCTGACGGGTGACGATGTCACCGAGGTGATCGGCGGCAGTGAGCACATCGATGACGAGTCGTTGCGCGACCGTTACGAGACGCTCGTGGATCCGCGCCTGAACCACCAGCAGAGCCTGGAGATGGCTTTCCAGGTTGCCCAGTACCTGGCGAAGTGTTCCTCCCACGAGGAGTGAGTTCACCGCACAAGTGCCCCGGCCTCGTCGGTCATGGACGAGGCCGGGGATACTTATGACGAGCGAGTGGCTCGGGCGCGCTCAGACGATCGTGATCGTGACGACGCTGCCCTTTTTCAGCATTGTTCCGGCGGCGGGATCGGTCTGTCGGACTGTTCCGAAGAAGCCACCGAGGATTGCCTCCTCCTGCACGGTGAAGCCGGCTGCCTCGAGGGCAGCGCGAGCATCCTGGCGCTGGCGGCCGACGACGTTGGGCACCGCGACCTTCTCGGGTCCCTTCGACACCGTGTAAGCGACGGTGTCGCCACGGTGCAGGATCGTGCCCTCATTGGTCTGCTGAGAGATGACCTGGCCTTCGGGGACCGTGTCGGAGAACGCCTCGGTCGGTGCAGCCACGAGGCCAAGGCCCTCAATGGAGCTCTTTGCGGCATCGGTGTTCATCCCGTTCAGCGACGGCACGGTGAGGGGCTCGCGGCCCTTCGACAGCACCACATCGACGGCGCTGTCGTGCGCCAGCTGTGAACCAGATGCCTGGGACTGTGAGATGACCTGGCCCTGCGGGACGTCCTCGGAGTATGCGTCGGTGATGGCACCCAGGGCGAGGCCGACATCGGTAAGGGCCTTGCGTGCGTCCTCCTGGTTCTTACCGACGACGTCAGGGACCGTCTTCATGTCCACGCCCTTGGAGACGTGGAGTTGGACCTCCGCGCGTTTGTGGACGGGCTCGCCGCCTGCCGGATCGGAGCGAGTGATCGAACCGGCGGCGACGTCGTCAGAGAATTCCTCCTCAACGGAAGAAGCAAGTCCCATCGCGTTCAGCTCGGCCTGAACATCCGCGAGGGGACGACCATCCGTCGCGGGCATGGTCAGGTAGGAGCCTGGGCCGTATTCGGTCCACCACCAGCGTCCGCCAACGACTGCGGCGGCGAGGAGCAGAACGACGAGGGTAGCCCACAGGGCGGCGCGCTTGTACGTCTTGGTGCCGCCGTTCTCCGAAGCATTGGGAAGCGGGGCCGACGTGTGGACAGTGGCGACCGTCGACGGCGCCGGGAGGGGCAGAGGCCTCGTGAACTGAGCCGATATCAGCTCAGTGTTGAGCGCGCTCGTTTCCGAGGCGCCCGCCCGGTCAGCCGGCGCGATGTCCGCGCGGCGGTTGGCCAGCTCCGACGGAATGGTGGCAGCAGCGCGAGTGACGAGGTCGATCGCGTCCGAGGCATCGGCGGGGCGCGATGCGGGGTCGCGGGCGGTCAGGGCGGCGACGAGGTCGTCGATCTCTCTCGGAATCCACGGCTGGGTCTCCGACGGGCTGGGTACGTCGTCGGAGACGTGATGCGTCGCGATCTGCAGAGGTGACTCACCCGCCCACGGAACGGAGCCCGTGAGCATTTCGTAGAGCATGATGCCGACCGAATAAATGTCCGAGCGTGCGTCGGCCTGAGCGGTCGTTGCGATCTCAGGGGCGATGTACGCAACCGTGCCGAGCATGTTGCCCGTCGAGGACATGGAGACTTCGGAGGCAGCTCGTGCCAGACCAAAGTCGGTCACCTTCGCCGGCCCGTCGGTCGGAACGAGAATGTTCTCGGGCTTGACGTCGCGGTGAATAACGCCGACGCGGTGGGCGGCGCGCAGCGCCTCAAGAATGTCGGTCGTGTAGCGCAGTGCCTGCGGGATCGTGAAGGCACCCTGCGCGCGCAGCAGCTGGCGCAGGTTCGTGCCGTCGATGAGCTCCATGACGAGGAACCCCTGGCCCGTGACCACGCCCTGGTCAAACACGGAGACGACGCCGGGATGAACGATGCGCGCGGCGGAGCGCGCCTCGCGGCGGAAACGTGCGACGAAATCCTCGGAGTCCGCCAGGTGCGGGTGCATGACCTTGAGCGCGACGGGGCGATCAAGGCGTTCATCTTGCGCGATGTAGACGGTGGCCATGCCGCCACGCGCCAGCCTGCGCGTCACCCGGTACCGTTCGTCGACGAGGAGGCCGATCAACGGGTCCGTCTGGTCGAATGTCTGTTCATCGCTCACTTGCTCGATTCTATGGGAGTTTTCGCGAAAATCATTGGAAGTGCCCACGTCGGTGCGGCGCATGAATGGGGTAGTCTTGCGCTCATGACCAGTGTTGATATCACCGTGCTTCCCACCGACGAGGTCTGCCGTCTCCTCGGCATCGAGGAACGCCGCCTCAAGCAGCTGATCCGCGATCGCGTGCTCATCGAAGCGCGCGACGCCAGCGGGGCGCGCGGCGTCCCGCAGGACGTGATCGTCAAGGGCGACAATGGCTGGGAGCCGCTGCCGTTCCCTGCAGGGCACACTGACCCTGCTTGCCGATGACGGCTTCACGGCCGAGGAAGCGGCGGCGTGGCTGTACACCGTTCAGGACGAGCTGGGTGAGCGCCCCGATCGATGCGCTGACGTCGGGCCGTCATCACCGAGTGAATCGAATCGCCTCGACGCTGGCCTTCTGAGGCTAGCCCGTCTTGTCAGGCCCGCCTGGCGGTCAGGATCGAGCACAGTTCGCGCAGCATGGCGCGAGCATCCTCATCGAAGTCGCTGGCCTCGAGAGCGGCGTCTCCGTCGGCCACGAGGCGTGCAATCTCGGCCTCGTGCGCGGCGCGCCCGTTGCGCTCCACGATCTCGGTAGCAGTCGCAATCTGCTCTGCCGAGGCCTCGGCCACCCCGAGGACGTCGGTGAGGGCGCGCCGCTCGGCGGGGGAGGAGGCCTCCCACGTGAGCGCCAGGAGTGCAGTGCGCTTTCCCTTCGCGCAGGTCGTCGCCGGCGGGCTTGCCCGTCACTGCCGGGTCTCCGAAGACCCCGAGATCATCATCGCGCAGCTGGAAAGCCAGGCCCCACGGGGTCAGAATCGTCTCGAGAACATCGAGCAGGTCGGCGACGTGATCGAACGATGAAGCTCCGCAAATCGCGCCGAGGAGCGCCGGGTGGACGACCGAGTAGTGGGCCGACTTGTGCAGTGCCACCTCGAGCGAGTCGCTCGTGCTGAGTGCATCGGTGCGCTCAGGATCGAGCGGGGTTTGTTCGGCGGTGATGTCGAGGTACTGGCCCAGCGCGACCTCCGCGTGCATATCGGCAAACCGGCGCGAAAAAGCACGTGCGCAGTCCTCGCGCAGTGTCAGGGCCTGTTCGTCCGCGGCAGCCGTTGCCGCCGAAAAGAGGAAGTCGCCGACCAAAGATAGCGCCGTGTCGACCGAAGTCCGTCGACGATCCGATCCACGACTGCGCGGCGTGGTAATCCGCGAGCGTGCGGTGAGGGGTGGGCATGCCGCGTCGTTCGTCGGCCTTGTCGATGATGTCGTCGTGGACGAGGGCGCTGGCCTGATAGAGCTCCAGTGCCGCGCTGAGATGGGGGAGCGAGACTTCCTCGATGGGATGTTCCGGAACTGAGCGCGTAGCCCACGTGCGCCATGAGGGCGCGGAATCGCTTCCCTCCGGATACGGACGCGAGGACCGCGCGAGAGAACTCCTCGGATCGGCCGGAAGCTCCTGCGCGGGCGAGGAGATGGGCGAGGCTGGTGGCCGTCGCCTCGTCGATTGATGGACGCAGCGTTGCGAAACTGTCGCTCAGAGTCATACGCCCACTCTAACCGAGGTTCGAGTTCGTGCGTGAGCCCAAGGCGGGGGATCCTCACACCTACCGCCAGGAAAACTAAACGGCAAGGCACTAGACTTGGCGCTGGTATGCCGATTTGCAATCGGCTCCGTTGTGCATGCCCATCAATGAAAGGGACCCGTGTGAGTGCATCTCGCGCTTCGGCAAAGGACTCCGCGACGACTGAGGAAACCACGGAGGTGAAGACCCCCGCGAAGAAGGCCGCGCGCGCCAAGAAGGCTGCCCCCACGGTCGACGCGGCGAGCGCTCCCGCCGAGGAGAAGAAGTCTGCCGCGAAGAAGGCCCCGGCGAAGAAGGCTCCCGCGAAGAAGGCTACTGACGCTGCAGATGCCGAGCCGAAGGCTTCGGCACAGGAGGCGACTGCTAAGAAGACCACGAAGAATGCTGACGACGCCGGGGAGACCGGGAAGAAGGCTCCCGCGAAGAAGACGACTGCCAAGAAGACGGCGAAGAAAGCGCTGACGCCGCAGAGGCCGCCGAGAAGGCCCCCGCGAAGAAGACGGCTGCTAAGAAGACGACGAAGAAGGCCACCGCCGCCGAAGAGAAGGGCGACGAAGAAGCCCGCTGCGAAGAAGACGCGCGGTCGCAAGAAGAAGGAAGAAGAGATCGTCGAGGAGGCCGTCGAGGAGCTCGTTGACACCGTCGACGAAGACTTCGAGCCGACTGGCGAGGACCTCGAGGACCCCGAACTCGGTACTGAGACCGTCGATGAAGACGACGTCGACGCAGAGGACGAAGCGGAGGAAGAGGATCCGAAGCTCGCTGAGGGCGCCGCACTTCGTGAACGCACGAACGATGGTATCCACGTCAAGGGTGGCTTCGTCGTCTCCGATTCCGATGAGACCGACGAACCCGTCCAGCAGGTGACGGTCGCCGGTGCAACCGCCGACCCTGTCAAGGACTACCTCAAGCAGATCGGTAAGGTCTCCCTGCTGAACGCTGAGCAGGAAGTGGACCTCGCCCGCCGTATCGAAGCCGGCCTCTACGCCGAGTACAAGCTGAAGAACCAGGCTGATGAGATGACCAGCCGCGAGCGTCGCGAGCTGCACTTCCTCGCACAGGACGGTCAGCAGGCGAAGAACCACCTGCTCGAGGCGAACCTCCGCCTCGTCGTGTCGCTGGCCAAGCGCTACACCGGCCGCGGTATGCAGTTCCTGGACCTGATCCAGGAAGGCAACCTGGGCCTCATCCGCGCTGTCGAAAAGTTCGACTACACGAAGGGCTACAAGTTCTCGACCTACGCCACCTGGTGGATTCGTCAGGCGATCACCCGCGCGATGGCGGACCAGGCTCGCACGATCCGCATCCCGGTGCACATGGTCGAGGTCATCAACAAGCTTGCGCGCGTCCAGCGCCAGATGCTCCAGGACCTGGGTCGCGAACCCACTCCCGAGGAACTGGCTAAGGAACTCGACATGACCGCCGAGAAGGTCGTCGAAGTTCAGAAGTATGGTCGCGAGCCGATTTCGCTGCACACGCCTCTCGGCGAGGACGGCGACTCCGAGTTCGGTGACCTGATTGAGGACTCCGAGGCCATCGTGCCCGCGGACGCCGTGTCCTTCACCCTGCTGCAGGAACAGCTCCACCACGTCCTGGACACGCTGTCCGAGCGTGAAGCCGGCGTTGTGTCGATGCGCTTCGGCTTGGGCGACGGTCAGCCGAAGACTCTCGATGAGATCGGCAAGGTCTACGGCGTGACGCGCGAGCGTATCCGTCAGATTGAGTCCAAGACCATGTCGAAGCTGCGCCACCCCTCGCGTTCGCAGGTGCTGCGCGACTACCTCGACTGACGTGCTATCGATGCGTTCGAGGGCCGGGAACAATCGTTCCCGGCCCTCGTGACAACATCGTCACAATGCGTGCATGTGCGGGTGGCATCGTCGCGCATTGAGGTTCTCGTAAGGCAGGATGATCACATGCTTGAGGGTGCATTGATTCTCGTTTTGACCGTCGTTCTGGTACTCGTCGTCGCTGGCGGCGTCGTCGCTCGTCGCTGGCGCTGTCGCGCCGTAGCGCGGACGAGTGGAAGGGTGTCATCAAGCGAGAGAGCGAAGAAATCGCCGACGAGGTGAAGACCCATCACTCGCTACCCAAGCGTGCCTCCTCCTCACCAGACGGACCCGTGGTTCCGCGTACGGCGTCCCTGCACTCGCTCCTGCAAAGCGCTGACTCGAAGAGCGCCTACTTTGACGCTGACCGTCTACCCGGCATCGACCGCCTCGAAACGGTGACCGACCGCGTGAGCGTGCGCTTTGACCGTGGCCGTCGTAGCGCTGACGGAGGCGGCGAGTCCGTGCGGAGTCAACGCAGTCATAAGGCAGTGATGCCGCACTCAGGTTTTCTGTCACGAGCGTCCATAGGGGATAATGACCCTATGGACGCTTTTATTTCCACCCTCCAATCGCCGTGGGCAGTCGTTATCGCCCTGGCGGTCGCCGTGCTTATCGGCGTCGTTATTCGTCTCGTCGTGAGTTCGCGTCGCCGTTCCTCGCAGGACGTGACCCCTCAGCCGCAGGCTCAGGCTCCCGTTGAGGCTCGTTCCCGATTCGCCTGCCGAGGCGTCGCTTGATACAGCGGACCAGCCTCGAGCGGGTCCGGCAGATGAGCTTGAGCCCACCCCCGAGCAGCAGCCCTGAGGCTCCCGCAACCCCGGCCTCGTCCATCGAGCGCCCCGAACCCGTGCGCGGCCGCATGGAGCGCCTGCGCGAACGCCTCGCGTCTTCCGGCTCGCTCGGGCGTGCGATCCTCGGCGTTCTCAGCCGCGGCCAGCTCGGTGCCGCCGACTGGGAGGAGATCGAGGAGTCTCTCCTCATCGCTGACCTTGGCCTGGAGGCCACTGACACGCTGATGGAAGCCCTCAAGCGTCGCGTCGCGGTCGAGTCCGTGACTGACGAAGCGCGCATCCGTGAGATCCTTCGCGAGGAGCTCCTGGAGCTCGTCGATCCCGCCATGGATCGCTCTCTCAACCTCGAACGCCCCGAGGTCGACGGCTCCGTCAAGCCCGCGGTTGTCCTGATGGTCGGTGTGAACGGCACCGGAAAGACCACGACCGTTGGCAAGCTCGCGCGCATCCTCGTCGCGGAAGACAAGTCCGTGATCCTGGGTGCCGCCGACACCTTCCGTGCGGCCGCCGCCGATCAGCTGGCGACGTGGGGCGAGCGAGTCGGGCGTCGATGTCGTGCGCAGCGACCGCGAGGGTGCAGACCCGGCCTCTGTTGCTTTTCGAAGCCGTGCGCGAGGGCGTCGAGCGTGACGTCGACGTCGTTCTCGTCGATACCGCGGGACGCCTGCAGAATAAGTCCACGCTGATGGACGAGCTCGGTAAGATCAAGCGCGTCATGACCAAGCAGGCCCCGGTCTCCGAGGTCCTTCTGGTGCTTGACGCCACCACCGGCCAGAACGGCATGAAGCAGGCCGAGGTCTTCGCGGAAGCTACCGGCGTGACCGGCATCGTTCTGACGAAGCTCGACGGTTCCGCCAAGGGTGGCATCGTCGTCTCCGTCCAGCGTGCGCTGGGCGTTCCCGTCAAGTTCGTCGGCCTCGGCGAGGGGGCCGACGATCTGGCCCCCTTCGATCCGCAGGGCTTCGTCGACGCGATCGTGGGTTCCGCGCAGGGCTGAACCCCGCCACCATGACGCGTACCTCGGCCCCGGTGAGACGACTCCCGGGGCCGAGGTGCGCTAACCTGTGCCTAGTACAGCCGCCATCCTGGGAGTAAACACGTGTTTGGAAACCTGTCAGATCGTCTGCGCCAGTCGTTCCGTAGCCTGCGTAGCCGCGGCGTCCTGACCGAGTCGGACGTCGATCACGCGATTTCCGACATCCGTCGCGCCCTCATCGACGCGGACGTTGCGCTCCCCGTCGTTCGCCAGTTCACCACGCAGGTGCGCGAAAAGGCCTACGGCGCAGCCCGCTCGAAGGCCCTCAACCCGGGTCAGCAGGTCGTTTCCATCGTGCACGAGGAGCTCGTTGAGATCCTCGGTGGCGCCACGCGTGAGCTGACTTTCGCTGAGTCCGGTCCCACCGTCTTCATGCTCGCTGGCCTCCAGGGTGCCGGTAAGACCACGCTCGCCGGAAAGCTGGGTAAGTGGCTGCGCGAGGAGGGCAAGACGGTCCTGCTCGTCGCCTCCGACCTCCAGCGCCCCAACGCCGTCCAGCAGCTCCAGGTTGTCGGCGAGCGCGCCGGCGTCAAGGTGTGGGCACCCGAGCCCGGAAACGGCGTGGGCGACCCCGTCGAGGTCGCGCGTAGCGGCGTCGAGTTCGCCCGCCAGAGCGGCATCAACGTGGTCATCGTCGATACGGCAGGTCGCCTCGGCGTCGACCAGGAGATGATGGAGCAGGCGATCGCCATCCGCGATGCCGTCAACCCCCACGAGATCATGTTCGTCCTTGACGCCATGGTCGGTCAGGACGCGGTCTCCACCTCCACAGCCTTCCGTGACGGCGTCGGCTTCACGGGCGTCGTGCTATCCAAGCTGGACGGCGATGCGCGCGGTGGTGCCGCGCTGTCCGTTCGCGGCGTGACCGGTGCTCCGATTCTGTTTGCCTCGACGGGCGAGGGCCTCGACGACTTTGAGCGCTTCCACGCCGACCGTATGGCCGGCCGCATCCTCGACATGGGTGACATCCTCACCCTCATCGAGCAGGCCGAAAAGAAGATGGATGCCGAGGAGGCGGAGAAGGTCGCGGCCAAGGCAATGGCCGGCCAGCTCACCCTCGGCGACTTCCTGAGCCAGCTTCAGCAGATCAAGAAGCTCGGTTCGATGAAGAAGATGCTCGGCATGATCCCGGGTGCCGCCCAGATGCGCGAGCAGATCGAGAACTTCGACGAGCGCGAGGTCGACCGCGTGGAGGCCATCGTCCGTTCGATGACCCCGGCCGAGCGCGAGGACGTGTCGATCCTTAACGGCTCGCGTCGAGCGCGTATCGCCCGCGGTTCCGGCACGACTGTCACCGAGGTGAACCAGCTCGTCCAGCGTTTCGAGGCTGCGCGCGAGATGATGGCGCAGATGGGCCAGATGGGTGGCGGTGTTCCCGGTATGGGCGCACTGCCCGGCCGCGGCGGCAAGGCGAAGCAGAAGGCCAACGCCCGCAAGGCTCAGGCCCAGCGTGCTCGCATGAAGAAGAGCGCACGCTCCGGTAACCCCGCGAAGCGTCGCCAGCAGGAGCTGGAGGCCATGCTGCCTCCGTCTGAGCGCAGCGCGCCCCAGGGTTCCTCCTTCGGTGTTGCCCAGGAGGCCCCCGCTCCGCGTCCGACGATCGACGATCTGCCGGACGACGTCAAGCGCATGCTCGGCCAGCTCTGAGGCATGGAGTTCAGTGGGCCTCGCCCTGTGGGCGGATAACGAGTCCGAGCGCCCGTCGTGGGTGCGCGGCACGTGGCGTGTCGATGGGGGAGTGATCCGCCGCGTCTCCGATGGGAAACGGCGCCGTCGGCGGGATGCATCGTCCCTGGCATGGTGGATACGCACTGCCACATTGGGTACTCGGATACCGGTTCGGTGTCCGAGGCTGAGATGGTCGAGCAGGCGCGCGCGACGCTCGCGAGCGGCGTGACCGTCGTGCGCGACTGTGGCGTGCCGGTTGATAACTCGCCTGCCGCTCGCGCAACCGGCCTGCACCTGATCCGCTGTGGCCGCCATGTTGCGCGTCCGAAGCGCTACATGCGTGACCTGCCGCTGGACGTCGACGATCAGAGCGAGCTTCCCGCGGTCCTCGCGTCGATGGCTCACTCCTCCGACGGGTGGGTGAAGATCGTCGGTGACTGGATCGACCGCAGCGCTGGAGCAGACTCTGACCTCATGCCCCTGTGGGACCCCGCGGTGTTGACTGACGCTGTTGCCGCCGTGCACGAGGCCGGGGCGAGGATCGCCGTGCACGCGTTCTCGCACCGCGTCATCGACTCGCTCATTGAGGCCGGCGTTGACGACATTGAACATGGCAGCGGTATCGATGAGGATCAGGCCAGCGAGATTGCCGCACGCGGCATCGCGGTGACGCCGACGCTGCGCCAGGTCGAGCTCTTCAAGGATTTTGCAGCCCAGGCGGGGGCGAAGTACCCCGTCTATGCGGCGACGATGCGGGCAATGTACGACGAGCGGCGCTCCCACTTCGAGATGCTCGTCGACTCCGGCGTCCTTCTCTTGATGGGAACCGACTCGGGGGGCTACCAGGATCACGGCACGATCGCCGGCGAGCTCGACCTGTGGCTCCAATGGGGCGCGCCCGCTGAGTTCACGATCGACGCTGCGACGTGGGTGAGCCAGCGCTACCTCGGTTACCCCGGCCTCGTCGAGGGGGGTCCCGCTGATTTCCTCATCCTGGACGAGGATCCGAGGGCCAACCCGACGATCCTCGCGAACCCCGCGCGCGTGACGGTGGGTGGAACGCCCGTGTGGGAGCGTCTGTCCGCCTGAGCTCGCGGCAGTGATCGATTTAACCGATTCGCGCGACACGGCACTCGCTCCTGACTTGGGATTCAGGGGCGAAATATGGCATAATCGCTAGCTGTACCCGGCGGTTCGTAGACCCTCTCACTGCGTGCCGTCGTGTCCCGGTCCAATGCGACCCCTGTGTTTCCCACCTTGGGACGCAAAGGTCCACACCAATCTGAAATGGAGAGACCACTCAAGTGGCAGTTCGAATTCGCCTGAAGCGCGTGGGTAAGATCCACGCTGCCCAGTACCGTGTTGTCGTTGTCGATTCGCGCAAGAAGCGTGACGGCCGCGTCATCGAAGAGGTCGGTTACTACGATCCTCAGCCCAACCCGTCGATCATCCGCATCGACTCTGAGCGTGCCCAGTACTGGCTCGGTGTTGGCGCTCAGCCCTCCGACCAGGTCCGCAAGCTGCTGGTCCTGACCGGTGACATCGCCAAGTTCAACGGCAAGGCCGACGCTGTTTCCCGCGTCATCGTCTCCGAGGCTGACAAGGCCGCCCAGGCCGAGCAGGCCATCAAGGACGCCGAGGCTGCTGCCGAGAAGTCCAAGGCCGCTGCTTCCGCCAAGAAGGCCGAGGAAGAGGCCGCCGCAGCCGCTGCTGAGGCTGAGGCCGGCGAGCAGGCTTCCGAAGAGGCCGCCGGAGAGGATGCCTGAGCATGCTCGCCGACGCGTTGGAGCACCTGGTCAGCGGCATCGTTGACCACCCCGAAGATGTCGAGGTGACGCCTCGTTCCATGCGACGTGGCCAGCTTCTTGAGGTTCGCGTGAACCCCGAGGATCTGGGTCGCGTCATCGGACGCGGCGGTCGGACGGCTCGCGCGCTGCGCACCGTCATGGGTGCGTTGTCCACGCGTGGCACCGTCCGCGTTGACGTCGTCGACACGGATCGCGAGTAAGACTCGCACACGTCACGAAGGGGTCCGGCACTGCCGGGCCCCTTCGTTGTATCCTTCGGGGGAGTCCCCGTTTACCGTCAGGAGAACACATGCAGCTCACAGCCGCTATCGTCGGCCCCGCCCACGGCTTGCGAGGCGAGGTCATCGTGGACGTGCGCAGCGACGATCCCGAGGTCATGGCACCCGGTTCGCGCTTGGACATTGCGGGAGATCAGCGCAGCCTCACTGTGCGCACCGTTCGCGTGCACAAGGATCGCGTGCTCGCATCGTTTGAGGGATGCGTGACGCGCGAGGATGCTGAGGCTCTGCGCGGTGCCCGCCTGCTCGTCGACGCTCACCCCGAGGAGGATGCCTGGTATCCGCACGAACTCAAGGGGTCTCCAGGCGCGTACTCCGTCCGGCGATGTTCTCGGTAGCGTCAGTGGACTGACCCCGGGCGCGGCTCAGGATTTGCTTCTCGTTGCCACGGATCGAGGCACTGTCATGGTTCCCTTCGTGACGGCCCTCGTTCCGACCGTCGACGTCGAGGGTGGATTTGTCGTCATCGATGCGCCCCCCGGCCTGTTTGACGACGATGCCGTGTCGGAGCGTGAGGGCGACTGAGACCGTGCGCTTCGACCTTATTTCGATTTTCCCTGACTATTTTGCGCCTCTTCGCCTCTCGCTGATGGGGAAGGCAGAGGACGCCGGCCTCGTGCATCTCCAGGCGCACGACCTGCGCGAGTGGGCCACCGGCAAGCATCGTAGCGTCGATGACACCCCCTACGGCGGTGGCGCGGGCATGGTAATGCGTGCGGATGTGTGGGCTCGCGCCCTTGACGAGGTGCTTGCCACGCCGCTCGCGGAGCGCGACGGCGATGGGACTCAGGCCTCGCCGCGTCGCGTCCTCGCGATCCCGACGCCGTCGGGAACGCCGCTGACCCAGGCGCGGGTTGAGGATCTTGCGCGCGCCAACCAGATCATCGTTGCCTGTGGACGCTATGAGGGGATCGACGCCCGCGTTGCCGAGTACTACCGTGGCGCTGGCGTCGAGGTTGTCGAGTTTTCTATTGGCGACTATGTGCTCAATGGTGGCGAGGTCGCCGCGATGGTTCTTACTGAGGCTGTTGCGCGTCTTCTCGAAGGATTTATGGGAAACCCGGGCTCCCTCGTTGAAGAATCGCACTCGGGTGCGGGACTCCTCGAATACCCCGTGTTCACCAAGCCCAGGGAGTTCCGCTCCCTTGAGATCCCCGAGGTGCTTCTCGGCGGTAATCACGCGGCGATTGAGCGGTGGCGGCGCGATCGCGCGATTGAGAAGACGGCTCGCGTGCGCCCCGATCTCGCGCTGTCGCTGGATGCTTCGTCGCTGACGCGCGAGGACCGTGCGATGCTGGCCCGCTGCGGTGTTGCGTATCCGCGAGCTGGCGGGGCGGAACGGCTCGACGTGCGACAGGCTGAGCTTGAGGACGTCGTCGCAGTCAGCGAGCTGGCTGCGCGCACGTTCCCGGATGCTTGCCCGGAGAACCTGCCCGAGGAAGCGATTGCGGAGTACATCGCCACGCAACTCAGTGCCGACGTGTTTGACGCTCTTATTTCCGATCCCGAGCATCATCGCCTGTTCGTCGCCGAGGTCTGGGGTGGCCTCGTCGGTTACGTGCTCACCCACGTCGGACCCGATGCGCTGCCGAGCGACATGGTGCGTCCCGGACGCGTGGAGGAAGGTAGTGCCTACCTGTCCAAGTGCTATGTTGACGAGGCGTGGCGTGGCAGCGGTGTTGCGGACGCGCTCATCGAGCGTGCTATCGCCGATGCACGAGACTTGGGGCATGCCGCTGTTGTGCTCGGCACCAATCGAGGGAACAAGGAGGCGCAGGCCTTCTACAAGCGCCACGGATTCCGCAAGCGTTCGAGCCGAACCTTCGATGTGGGCGGCGTACGCAACTACGACGTTGTCATGGTGCGTGATCTCACCGCATAACACGTCCGCGGACTAGCCTTGGTGTGTCCTGCTGTGGGACAATAAACAAGATTGTGCGCGGTTCATCCTGCCGCAGGGGGACACCGAGGCGCACGATCACACGTCAAGTGAGCGGGTTCGACCCGCCCAACCAGGCGCTTCCGACCTGCGGCAGTTGCGTCAAGGAGAAGAAATGCAGAAGCTGGACGCCGTTGATGCGGCTTCGCTGCGCGATGACATCCCCTCGTTCCGAGCTGGCGACACCCTCAAGGTGCACGTCAAGGTCATCGAAGGTAACCGCTCTCGTATCCAGGTCTTCCAGGGTGTCGTGATCGCTCGTCGCGGTCACGGTGTGTCCTCCACGTTCACGATCCGCAAGGTTTCCTTCGGTGTGGGCGTCGAGCGTACCTTCCCGGTCCACGCCCCCACGATCGACCACATCGAGGTCGTCACCAGGGCGACGTGCGTCGCGCTAAGCTCTACTACCTGCGTGAGCGTCACGGCAAGGCCGCGAAGATCAAGGAACACCGTTCCGGCAAGTCCGCCTGAGGCTTGCCAGGCATACGCCTTGGCATTTTTCACGGAAAGGCCCGACACCGCGCGCCGGTGTCGGGCCTCGCCGTATCCTGGGATGGTTGACGCAACGACAAGGAGATTGCATGACCCCGACAGCAGGACCGTCACTCGGCCCACTGCATTCGCCTTCTCTTCGGGATCGTGATCGTGCGGAGGCTCGCGCTCGTCGCAACCCTCTCGTGTGGCTGCGCGAGATCCTCGCTGATCATCGTGGTTGCCCTCGTGATTTCGTCGCTGCTGCGTGCCTTCATCGTCCAGGTTTTCTGGATTCCTTCACCGTCGATGCACAACACGCTGGTGGAGGATGACCGCATTGCCGTCTCGCGTATCGATGCACTTCGCTCGAACGTGCACCGCGGGGATGTCGTCGTCTTCGATGACACGCTCGGCTGGCTGGGCTCGTCGCAGGCGACTTCTCCCTCAGTGCTGCGCCGTCTGGGGGAGTTCACCGGTTTCATTCCGGGAGGCAGTGAGCAGACGCTCGTCAAGCGCGTCATCGGCGTCGGTGGCGATCGTGTGTCATGCACCAGTGCGAACGGCAAGGTGAGCGTCAACGGAGTTGAGCTTGACGAGACCTACGTGCCCGATGGCCAGGTGCCGTGTGGCGAGCGCACTTTTGATGTTGTCGTTCCCGAGGGACACCTGTGGGTGATGGGTGACAACCGTTCGAACTCGGCTGATTCTCGCTACCACATGGGGTCGGGGCAGTCTCCCTACGTGCCGGTTTCCTCGGTCGTCGGTACGGTTCAGGCGGTCATCTGGCCCACGTCGCGTTGGACGACGGACATCGCGCACCACGAGGTGTTCGCGTCTGTTCCGGACGCCTCATGACGACCGCCTCGCGTGACCTTGAGGTCTCCCTCGCGCGTCGGTGGGGGATCGTTGCGGGGATGGATGAGGTGGGGCGCGGGGCTCTGGCCGGTCCGGTCGCCGTGGGTGTGGCGTTCATTGGCATCGATGCCGCACCGGTTCCTGAAGGCCTCACCGACTCGAAAGCGCTGACTGCTCGTCGGCGCGAGGCCCTCGTCGATCCCGTGCGTGAATGGACCTTGGCTTGCGCAGTTGGCTACGCCTCCCCACAGGAGATTGATGACTGGGGCATCATCGCCGCGCTTCGCCTGGCGGGCCGGCGCGCTCTGGCCGAGGTAGCCAGCCACGGCCTCGTTCCCGGTGGTGTTCTGCTGGACGGCTCGCACGATTGGCTGTCCGCACCCGACGATCTGTTCGGTGCCATCGACGGGCCTGGGGATCCTTTTGGCGTCGATCTGCCCGTCCAGATGCAGGTGAAGGCCGACGCGTCCTGCGCGGTCGTTGCCGCAGCGTCCGTCCTCGCGAAGGTTGAACGCGACCACCTCATGGCGGAGCTCGAGGATCCGGGCTACGGATGGGCATCGAACAAAGGCTACGGCTCGGCCGCCCACACTCGCGCGATCGTCGAGCTCGGCGTGTCGGATCAGCATCGTCGCTCGTGGAAGATGCCGACGCAGGCCACAAAGTAGGGCGCGCCGGGGTGGCGTGGCTCGGCTGGGCGCGCGGCCCGGCATGATGGGTGCGTGAGCGAAGAAATCGAAGGTTACGAAAACAATCTGGAGCTGGAACTCTTCAAGGAGTACCGCGACGTCATCGGGTTGTTCAAGTACGTCGTGGAGACCGAGAGGCGTTTCTATCTGTGCAACCACGTTGATGTGCAGGCACGCCCGGTCGGCGGCGACGTCTTTTTCGAGCTGACGCTCAGCGACGCGTGGGTGTGGGACATCTACCGCTCGTCGCGCTTCGTGCGCTCTGTGCGCGTCATCACCTACAAGGACGTGAATGTCGAGGAGCTCTCCAAGCCGGAGCTCGACATCCCGTAAATGCGGATGAGCCGCTCTGCGGTTGTCCACAGGCCTTTTTGCGAACCGCTCCCTATCCACAGGGGGCGGTTTTCGCATTGTGTCACAGACTGTCTCAGGGCGCACTGTGGGTGCGGAGGTGATCCGTGATGGGATGCTCAATACGGCCCGATCGTCGGGCCATTGGCGCTGCGGGCGAATATACCGCTCGACTGGCGCTCGAAGAGGAAGGCCTGCGCCTTCTTGACACCAACTGGCGAGATGGTCGTCGGGGCGAGCTCGATATCATCGCGCGTGACGAGACCGATCCGTCGCGTTCGTGGACCGTGATCGTGGAGGTGCGCACCAGGGTCGGGCGCAGGAAGGGGAGTGCGCTTGCCTCGGTCGATCATCGCAAGGTGGCGCGGCTTCGAGCGCTGACGGGTGCGTGGTGCAGGGCACACGGTCACCTTGCTTCGCGTGTGCGTATCGACGTCGTCGCCATCACCGTGGACGCGCGGACGCTGGAATCCTGGCCGGCTCCCATGGACGAGGCAGTGGATCTTCGCGCTCTGGGGGCACAGGTCGTGTGGTTGAGGGGTGTGCAATGAGAGGGCCGGGACTTGCGCGCACGTATTCCATGAGCATCGTCGGCATTGAGGGACACCTTGTCGACGTGGAGACATACGCGGGGTCGGGCCTCGTGGCGTTCACGCTCGTTGGCCTGCTCGACACCTCCGTGCGCGAGGCACGCGATCGTGTGCGTGCTGCGTTCGAATCGTGTGGCCTGGACGTCTTGGACCAACGCATCACCGTGAATCTGTCCCCTGCTGGTATTCCGAAGTCGGGGTCGGCTTTTGACCTCTCGATCGCGGCGTCCATTGCTCTGGCCACAGGCCTCGTCTCGCCGGTGGCTTTTGAGGACGCGGTCCTCGTTGGTGAGCTTGCGTTGGATGGAAGTATTCAGCCGGTGCGCGGGGGTGCTGCCGGCTGTGCTGGCCGCACGTTCGCGGGGCGTGCGCCGGGTGATTGTGCCGTCGGGATGCGCCCAGGAAGCGCGTCTGGTCAGCGGCATTGAGGTCCTTGACTTCGCGCATCTGGCTGACCTCATCGCCTGGGCCGGGGGAGAGGCTGTGAAGGCTCCGTTCCACGGGAGAATGGGTGTGCGCCGCGAGGGATACAGTGATGCTGATCCGACCCTCGCAGACATGGCCGACGTGCGTGGTCAGCCCGAGGCAATTGCGGCGATGGAAGTTGCAGCTGCCGGTGGGCACCACGTGTTTCTTCTTTGGAGAGCCCGGATCCGGCAAGACGATGCTTGCCTCCCGACTGCCGACGATACTTCCAGATCTCGACGCCGACACCGCTCTCGTCACCACCTCGTTGCATTCGGTGGCGGGCCTGTTGCCTTCCTCGATATCGCTGATGACGCGGCCGCCATTCCAAGCCCCACACCATTCGGTGACCATGCCGGCGCTGATCGGTGGCGGCACGCGCACGCTCGTCCCCGGGGCAGCGTCGCTGGCGCATGGAGGGATCCTCTTTCTCGACGAGGCCGCCGAATTCGCTCCCTCGGTCCTTGACTCGCTGCGTGAACCCCTTGAATCAGGTGTCATCCATGTGCACCGCTCGGGCGTTCAGGCGCGTTATCCCGCCGCATTCCAACTGGTGATGGCCTCTAATCCCTGCCCGTGCGGAGGCGGATACGGAGGGAGGCGATGCACCTGTTCCTCGATGAATCGACGCAGGTATCTCGCACGTTTGTCCGGGCCGTTGCTGGATCGGATGGACATCCGCATTGACGTGCATACCCCCAGTCGGGCGGATCTGGCGTCGGCACAGACACGCGATTCCGCGTCGATACGTGGGCGTGTTATCGAGGCGCGCTCGAGGGCACGCACGCGCCTTAAGGGCACGCCGTGGACCATGAACGCCCAGCTTCCGGGAGCGTGGCTGCGACGCCACTCAGGCATCGATGCTTCGCTCATTCATCAACTTGATCGGCTCGTCGATTCTGGTCACTCGTCTATGCGCGGAATCGACCGGATGCTACGCCTGGCATGGACGCTCGCCGATCTCGAGGCTGTGCCTCGGCCGACCTGTGACCACATTGTTGCAGCCCAGCAGCTGCGGAACGGAGCGGATCACTATGAATGACACAGAACTGTGGGAGGCCGCCTGGTGGTCTGCCGTCGCTGAGCCGGCTGATCCGTGCGCACGCATCCTTCGTCAGGCCTTAGGGGATCGAGATGCGCGCGCATGGCTGATTGGGAGCTGGTCGGCGCCGCCGTTGGCGCTTGCCCGTCACTCGAGGATTGACTGGCACACGCAGTGGAATCGGTGGAGGCAGCGCGCCCTCTCGGTCGACATCGACAGTGAGCTCACACGTGTCGCTCATGCGGGCGGCGGGTTCATGACACCCGGCGATCCACGCTGGCCAGAGCACCTTGCGTGCCTGGGGGAGGAGGAGCCGATGGGGCTGTGGTTCCTCGGCGAGCTGGTCGAGGCTCCGCGGGTGGATCGCCATCTGTCTATCGTGGGAGCTCGCGCCTCCACCGGTGCGGGAAACAGGTGTGCACGCAACATGGCGGCATTCGTCGCTGCGGCAGGTGTGACGGTCGTGTCTGGGGGAGCGATCGGCATTGACATTGAGGCTCACCGCGGTGCACTGTCTGCGCGTGGGCGCACGATCTGCATCCTCGCAGGGGGCGTGTGCAATCCCTACCCCGCATGCCACGGTGGCGACTTTCGCGCCGTCATAGATGGTGGTGGTGCCCTGATCTCCGAGGTCGCTCCCACCGCGAGGCCGGCGAAGTGGCGTTTCCTGACCCGTAACCGTCTGATTGCTGCATGGAGTGGGGCGACCGTGGTCGTCGAGGCGGGAGCGCGCTCCGGTGCCCTTGCGACGGCGCGGCGTGCCATGGAATACGGGTGTGAGCTAGGTGCAGTCCCCGGCGCGGTCGACGCGCCGATGTCAGTGGGGTGCCTTGAGCTTGCGCGCAACGGAGCGACGATCATCCGCGATGGGCGCGACGCCCTCGAACTCGTGCGCCCGGTGAGCGTTGACGCCGCCCAGCCTCTGTTCGGTATGCCCGTCGACGATGATCACGGGGTTGATGCCCTAGAGCCGACTCAGCGTCGGGTGTGGGAGGCTCTTCCCAGGAGTGCTCCCGCGTCGGTCGAAGCGATCTGTGTTGCTGCGGCACTGTCGCGCGAAGAAGTGAACTATGCGCTCATGGAGCTCTCGGTTGCGGGTCTAGTGGCCGGGTCGACACGTGGGTGGACGCGAACAGGCGGAGGCAGACCGTAGGATATCGATATGACACGCAATGTGGGGGAGCGCTGGGAAGAGTACTTGCGCCTTGGGCGGCGGATGAGCTCCCACACAGTTTCCGCGTACCTCGGGGATCTTCACTCGCTCATGGAGTTCCTCTCGCTCGACGCGGACGCGACCCCCGAGCAGTTGCGTGAGGCGCTGACGCAGCGCGCAGTGCGTTCCTGGCTGGCTCGCACCCTCGCGGATGGGGGAGCACGCTCGACGATCGCGCGCCACACCGCCGCGATTCGCAACTTCACCTCCTGGGCAATGCGTGAAGGAATCCTGGTGAGCGACCCCGCAGCGCTCCTGTCGTCTCCGCGCGCGGACCAGCTTCTGCCGTCTCCGCTCGATGAGTCCGATGCGAGGGTGCTCCTCAATACTGCTCGCGATGAAGCGGCGGCGGGAGGGGCCTCCCAGATTCGCAATTGGGCAATCCTCGAGCTGACGTACGCGTGCGGGCTTCGCGTCTCCGAAGTCTGTGCCCTCGACATCTCCTCCTTGAACCGCGAGGCCCTCACCGTGCGCGTCGTTGGTAAAGGCAACAAAGAGCGGGTGGTTCCCTACGGTCCTCCTGCTGCCGACGCCCTCGACCATTGGCTGGTACGAGGCCGTCCCCAGTTGGCCGGGGAGCGCAGCGGGAACGCCCTCTTCCTCGGCGATAAGGGTGGTCGCATCGATCCGCGCATCGTGCGGTCGATGGTACACAAGACGGCGGCTCGCGCAGGCGTGCACGACATCGCGCCACACGGGCTGCGCCATTCCACGGCGACGCACCTGCTGCAGGGCGGGGCCGACCTGCGTGCGGTCCAGGAGATGCTCGGTCACTCCTCGCTGTCGACCACTCAGCGCTACACCCACGTGGATACCGCTCGTCTGAGCGCGATCTATCAGCGGGCGCACCCCCGCGCCTAGGACCCTTGGGCTGGGACGCGCTGTCTCGCCGGTGATCGCCGACCGCGTTCGGTAATTCGCATGAGGCTATCGAGCCAACGCGTCGTCCCAGGGGAGAAGGCGTGGGCGCCCGAGCGTCATACGTATTGGATCGATGTACGTGCGCCTGCCGGTCTTTGCACCCCAGTGCAGCGTGGGTGAGTCCCCTTCGACGAGGCCGATGATGCTTCCTTTCTGGACGTGATCGCCAACAGCAACGGATGGCGTCACGGGCAGATACGTCGACCAGACGACGCGCCCGCCGAGCTCGTGCCGAATCGAAATGACGCCCCGGCCCGCGATGGGACCGGCAACGGTCACAGTGCCCGATGCGCACGCGTACACCGGGGAGGGAGCCGGATACTGCAACGTCACCCCACGCCGCCCGGGAAGCCAGTCGTGGGCGGGTGGGGCGAATCCTTCGACGACGGCCACGGGCCCACCTGTTGGCCACTGCCACCGCTCGCGGTGCGGGGTTGCTACGCCCGGCGTTGCCGCGACAAGGAGCAGCGTGCCGACGAAGGTGGCGATCAGTGTAGCCGCTCTGAATCGGCCACGGTTCGGGATTACAGAGGTCATGACATCAGCGTGAGGGGACACGGCGCACAGGTCTAGTCGCCCGGTGTTGGTTGTGGATACTACTGCGATGCGAAAGGACCCTGTGGATAACGAGCGAAGACGGCGTGTCTGTACCGAGCTGCCCCGGCCTCGTCGAAGATGAATCCAGTAGGCAACGTCTCATGCGCCTGATTTCGGACATTTGTGCACTTGTGAGGTAAGATAGCCGGGCACTTGCCTTGTGCAGGTGACTTCGCGTGCCATTATCGCGACCCACGGGAAACCGCCAGGGGAGCGAGGCGCGGCGGCTTCGGTCCTTTCGGGGATGGTCGCCGGTCATGGCACCAGGGTGCGCAACGCGCACAGCTAACCGATAACCTGGGGGAAACCCCACTGATCACTCGCGACTTGCGGGGAAAGGACGAACCATGGCAGTCGTTACCATGCGTCAGCTCCTCGAGTCCGGTGTCCACTTCGGCCACCAGACTCGCCGTTGGAACCCGAAGATGAAGCGCTTCATCCTCACCGAGCGCAACGGCATCTACATCATTGACCTGCAGCAGACCATTGCTGACATCGACATCGCCTTCGACTTCGTGAAGCAGACCGTTGCCCACGGTGGCACTCTGCTCTTCGTTGGCACCAAGAAGCAGGCACAGGAAGCCGTGGCCGAGCAGGCCCAGCGCGTCGGCATGCCCTACGTGAACCACCGTTGGCTCGGCGGCATGCTCACCAACTCTCGACCGTTGCCACCCGTCTGCAGCGCCTGAAGGAACTCGAGCAGATCGACTTCGACGACGTGGCCTCCTCCGGTCACACCAAGAAGGAACTGCTCATGATGCGCCGCGAGAAGGACAAGCTCTCGCGCACCCTGGGCGGCATCCGCGACATGACCAAGGTTCCCTCGGCCGTGTGGATCGTCGACCCCAAGAAGGAGCACCTCGCGGTCTCCGAGGCTCGCAAGCTGCGCATCCCGATCGTCGCCATCCTGGACACCAACGCTGATCCGGACGAGGTTGACTACCGTATCCCCGGCAACGACGACGCTATCCGCGCCGTCGCGCTGCTCACCCGCGTGATCGCCGACGCCGTCGCCGAGGGTCTGATCGCCCGTTCCGACGTCCGCAAGGGCAGGGCGAAGAAGCCGCCGCTGAGCCGCTGGCTGAGTGGGAGCGCGAGCTCCTCGAGGGCGAGGTCAAGGCTGACGAAGCTGCTGCCGCCGCCCAGGCCCCCAAGCAGGACTGAACGTTTTAACTGAGAGGAATCATCCGATGGCGAATTTCACCGCTGCAGATGTGAAGGCGCTGCGTGAGCAGACCGGCGCCGGCATGATGGATGTCAAGAAGGCTCTGACCGAGGCCAACGGCGACGCCGAGAAGGCTCTCGAGATCATCCGACTGAAGGGCCTGAAGTCCCTGTCCAAGCGCGAGGGCCGCCAGGCCTCCGCCGGCCTGCTGGCCGCGCAGACCGACGGCACCGTCGGCGTGCTGGTCGAGGTCAACTCCGAGACCGACTTCGTCGCCAAGAACCAGAAGTTCATCGACTTCTCCAACGAGGTTCTGGCCGCCGCCGTTGCCTCCAAGGCTGCCGACCTCGACGCGCTGCTCGCCGCCCCCATGGGTGAGGGCACCGTCAAGGACCGCCTGGATGCCTTCGCCGCCATCATCGGCGAGAAGCTGCAGGTTGGCCGCATCGTGCGCGTTGAGGGCGAGAACGTCGACCTCTACCTGCACCAGACCAACCCCTGACCTGCCCCCGCAGGTTGGCGTGTTCGTCGTCACCGACGCCGCCGGCAAGTCCGTCGCCCACGACATCGCGATGCATGTTGCCGCTTACATGCCCGCCTACCTCGATCGCGATTCGGTTCCGGCCGACGTGCTCGACAAGGAGCGCGCTACCCTCGAGAAGATCACGCTTGAGGAAGGCAAGCCCGCCAACATCGTTCCTAAGATCGTTGAGGGCCGCCTGAACGCGTTCTACAAGGACAACTGCCTCGTTGACCAGGCCTTCGCGCGTGACCCCTCGAAGTCCGTCGCTCAGGTCCTCAAGGAGGCGGGCGCCACGGTCACCAACTTCGTGCGCGTGCACGTCGGTGCCTGATCTGGCCACGTCGTCAGCTTGCTGACAAATGGGAGCGGTCCCGCCGAACGGCGGGGCCGCTTCCCTTTACCAGGTAGTATGGTTCTTAACCGTTCCGCCCTTCCCGGGCCGTTACAAAGGAGAAGCGTCATGTCGACGAACCGCCGCGTTTTGCCTCAAGCTGTCCGGAGAAGCATTCGGGGGTGGATCGATCGGTTTGGACCCCAAGGTTGTCCGCAGCATTGCGGAGCAGGTCGCGACGGCTGTGCGTGAAGGCGTCCAGGTGGCGATCGTCGTCGGTGGTGGCAACTTCTTCCGTGGTGCACAGCTTGCTCGCGAGGGTCTTGAGCGCTCGCGTGCGGACTACATGGGCATGCTTGGCACCGTTATGAACGCTCTCGCACTCCAGGACTTTATCGACCAGTCCGGTGTCCCCGCCCGTGTGCAGACGGCCATCACGATGGCTCAAGTTGCCGAGCCCTACCTGCCGCTTCGAGCGATTCGTCACCTGGAGAAGGGGCGCGTCGTTGTCTTCGGCGCTGGCGCGGGCCTGCCGTACTTCTCGACGGACACGGTGTCCGCACAGCGTGCTCTGGAGATTCACTGCGACGAACTCCTCGTCGCCAAGAACGGCGTGGACGGCGTGTACGACGATGATCCGAACAAGAATCCCGACGCTCACCGCTTCGACACGCTGACCTATTCTGAGGCGCTGCGTCGCGATCTCAAGGTGATTGACGGTTCGGCGCTGGCCCTGTGCCGCGACAATGGACTGACGACGCGTATCTTTGGCATGGGTGGCGACGGTGCCGTGACCCGCGCGCTGATGGGCGATGAAATCGGTACCCTAGTGACGGCGTGATATAACCTTCACAGACCACTGACTTAAAGGAGCTCATAGTGATCGACGATATTCTCCTCGAGGCCGAGGAAAAGATGGACAAGGCCGTGGAAGCGGCCAGCCACGAGTTTTCGAACATTCGTACCGGGCGCGCGACGTCTTCGATGTTCGAGCAGCTTCTGGTGGACTACTACGGCGCTCCGACGCCGATGCAGCAGCTTGCTAGCTTCCAGATTCCCGAGGCTCGCACCGTCCTGATCTCTCCCTTCGATCGCACCGCGACCCAGGAGATCATCCGTACTCTGCGTGAGTCGGACCTTGGCGTGAACCCGACCGACGATGGCAACGTGGTGCGCGTCGTTCTGCCCGCCCTGACGGAGGAACGCCGTAAGGAGTACGTGAAGCAGGCCAAGAGCAAGGCTGAGGACGGTCGTGTGTCCGTGCGCGGCGTGCGTCGTAAGGCGAAGGATCAGCTCGACCGCCTGAAGAAGGACGGCGAGGCCTCCGAGGACGATGTCGAGCGCGCTGAAAAGCAGCTTGATGGCCTCACGAAGGCCCACACCGAGCAGATCGATAAGATGCTCGCGACGAAGGAAAGTGAACTGCTGACGATCTGATGGCGTCGACGGATCGTTCACTTCTTGCCCGAGTCTTCTCCCCGGGCCCCACTCGTGACAATCATCCCGCGGGTGGGGCAACGGGGAAGGCCGGGCGTAATCTTCCGCAGGCGATCACGACCGCAGTTGTCCTGATTGCTGCGGTCGCCATTCCTCTATTCACCTCGCTGCCTGCGTTTGTGGGCGTCATCGCCTTCGTGTGCCTGGTTGGAATCTGGGAACTCGCGGGTGCTTTCGCTCGCATGGGCATCACGCTGACGGTGACGCCCCTGTATGTCGGCGCTATCGGCATGGTGACCTGCGCGTGGTGGCTGGGCACAGAGGGCATGCTCTTCGCCCTGTACATCACGGTATTCGTCTGCGCGGCGTGGAGACTCCTGGACCGTCGTCACCAGTCGCGAATGAGCGACGTTGTGTCGTCAACGTTTGCCGCCGTCTACGTGCCGTTCCTGGCTTCGTTCGTCGTGCTCATGATGGCGGCGTGGCACAACGCCTGGGTGTTCGTCGTCTTTGAGCTCATGGTCATCGCCAACGACACCGGCGGCTGGGCTGCTGGCGTCATGTTCGGCAAGCACCCGATGGCTCCCGCACTGTCTCCCAAGAAATCCTGGGAAGGCTTCGCTGGTTCTGCCCTGACGGCCATCGCCGTCGGCGTGGTCGGGCTGTGGCTGCTGGGAGCTTCCTGGTGGTGGGGTGTCGTTGCGGGTATCTCCATCGCCTTTGTGGGTACGATGGGCGACCTGACCGAGTCTCTCATTAAGCGTGAGGCCGGCCTGAAAGACATGTCGCAGATCCTGCCGGGCCACGGTGGTGTTCTCGACCGAGTGGACGCGCTGCTCATGAGCGCGCCGGTTGCCTACTTCATTTTTGCGTGGGCGCTGCCGGGTATTTCTTGGGAGTCTAGCCATTGAGTCAATCGACGAAGGGGCCCCGTGGGGCGCAGGCGCGTACGCCGAACACCCTGGGGGTGTCGGATCTTCAGCGTCGCAGCCCGCGCCGTGAGGTTCGTCCGACCGATCAGCCGCCGGAGGGGGCGACGCATAAGGACGCTAAGCCGGTCCTGTCGTTCACCGCGAAGCGGCGTGGAAAGGCTCCGTCGCATCTCGCTGATCTGGATGCTCGTAGCCCGCAAGCAGGTGCTGAAGGACCTGGGGTTGCCCGCTTTCCGCGCCGATCAGCTGTCGCGCCATTACTTCACGCATTTTGAGGCCGATCCTGCGAACATGAGTGATATCCCGGCTGGGATGCATGAAGCGGTCTCGGATGCCCTGTTGCCCAAGCTCGTGACGAAGGTTGTATCCCTAGAGGCTGACGGTGGGCGCACGATCAAGGATTTGTGGCGCCTGTACGACGGCGCGCAGGTCGAGTCTGTTCTCATGCGCTACCCCCAGCGAACGACGCTGTGCGTGTCGTCGCAGGCGGGCTGCGGCATGGCCTGTCCGTTCTGTGCGACGGGACAGATGGGCCTGACGCGTAACCTGTCGACGGCGGAGATCGTTGACCAGGTTCGCGAGGCCCAGGCGTCGTGCCGAGACGGCAAGCTCGCGGGTGAGCCGACGAAGCTGTCGAATGTTGTATTCATGGGCATGGGTGAGCCCCTCGCTAACTACAAGACGGTTGTCGCCGCGCTCCACCGTTTGATCGATCCGGTGCCGGAAGGCTTCGGTATGAGTGCCCGCAACATCACCGTGTCCACGGTCGGCTTGGTCCCCGCGATCAAGAAACTGGCGGGGGAGGGCATGCCGGTGACGCTCGCGGTCTCGCTCCATGCGCCCGACGACGATCTTCGTGACGAGCTGATCCCGATCAACTCGCGGTGGAAGGTCGGCGAGCTGCTTGATGCGGCGCGCGGGTACTTCCTCGCGACGGGTCGGCGCGTGTCGATCGAATACGCGCTCATCAAGGACATGAACGATCAGGAATGGCGCGCGCAGCTGCTGGCCGATGAACTCAATAAGCGCGGCCACGGCTGGGTGCATGTGAACCCCATCCCTGAATCCGACGCCCGGGTCCATCTGGACGGCATCGACGCGGGCTGCTCAGGAGGCGTTCGTCAAGCGCCTGCAGGACAACGGCATCGCGACGTCGATCCGCGATACGCGCGGCTCGGATATTGACGGCGCGTGCGGGCAGCTGGCGACGGTGGTCGCTGACGGCAAGCGCCCGGTCGGGGAGGTGCGCGCGTGATCAAGACAGATTTTTCCCGTAGTTTCCTGCGGATGGGCTACGACGTGAGCGAGGTCCTGACTTTTCTCGCGGACGTCGAACGCACACTGACTGGCGAGGAGACGGATCCTGAGAGGGTCGTGACGGCTCAGAAGGCTCTGGATGTGGAGTTTTCTACGAAATTGCGCGGCTTCAATGACGAGGAGGTCGATGCAGAGATCGACCGTCTCATTGACATGCTGCGTCACGCCGAGCGCAGGCGAGTGGCGTGCCGTGCGAACAGTGTGGGTAGTGACGTTCACGCTGCGACGCTGCCAGCTACGGAGCCGACTACCGTTTCTTCTGAGTATGCTGATTTCGGCACGCCTGAGGCCGTCGAACAGATTCTTCGTTCCATGACACAGGAAAAGGAGCAGTCATGACTGAGTTTCCTAGGGTTGGTCTCTTCTCGAAGGGCTACGACTGCGCACAGGTTGATGCGTTCTTCGAAGACGCTCGCCGCGCCTATGAGGGCGGTGTTCCCCCGGAGCAGTTCAGCTCCGAGCAGGTGCGTCTGGCCACTTTTGAGCTGAAGAATCGCGGCTACAACATCGATGCCGTGGACGCTGCGATGAACCGCCTGGGAGGCGGCTTTCGTGAAACGTGATCGCGCGGATTCGGTCGCAGCTGAGGGTGAGGCAGCGTGGTACGACAGGGTCGCCGACCGTGCGACGACCCTGTACCCGCGTCTGCAGCGCCCCCGCGGTGAGCGCTTCGCACACCCGACGTCGGGACGTGGCTACTCCTGCGAGGAAGTTGACGATCTGCTGGATCGTATCGCGGCGTACTTCGACGAGGCCGGGGAGCTGACCGCTGACGAGATTCGTCTGTCGACCTTCCGCCCCAAGCGCGGCAAGAAGGCCTACATGGAGGGCCCCGTGGACGCCTACCTCGGGCGTGCCGTCGAAATTCTGCTTGCGGTTGACTGATGCCCGTGTCGGTGGAAGAACACACGTCCACTATCCCCGTCGTCCTGCTTGGCTCGACGGGATCGATCGGTACCCAGGCACGTGAGGTCATCGAGGCGAACCGCGGGCGTTTCGACGTCCTTGGCCTCAGCGCCGGCGGTGCGTCGATCACCGAGCTTGCCGTGCAGATCGTCGCGTTGAATCCCGCGTACGTGGGCGTGGCTCGCGACGTTCGCGAGGAATTGTCGGCTGCTGTGGAGTCGATGGGTGGCACGTGCCCGGAGGTTTTCGTCGGCGAGAACGCGTCCGTCGAGGTTGTGTGCGCGTCCGTTGAGCGTGCGGCGCAGCTGTACCCGCGAGCAACGCCGGTGGTGCTCAACGGCATTACGGGCGGTGTGGGCCTGTCGTCGACGCTTGCCGCTTTGAAGTGCGGTGCGCGCCTGGCGCTGGCGAACAAGGAGTCGCTGGTCGTCGGTGGTGCGCTCGTGAAGAACGCCATGCGTTTCCCGGGGCAGATCGTCCCGGTGGATTCCGAGCATTCGGCAATCGCCCAGGCGTTGGCTTCGGGTGTGCATGAACGCGGTCTCACCTCTTCGTTGGTGTCTGGCCGCTCCGAGGTCGCAGATCTCGTGCTGACCGCGTCGGGTGGCCCTTCCGTGGCCGCACGCGCGATCAGTTGCGTGGCGTGCGCGCCGAGCAAGCCTGGCGCATCCGACGTGGCAGATGGGGCCCGTCGTCACGATCAACTCGTCGACCCTGATCAACAAGGGGTTGGAACTCATTGAGGCCCACCTGCTGTTCGACGTCGCGCCCGAGCACATCATCGCGACCGTGCACCCGCAGTCCATCGTGCATTCGATGGTGACGTGGTACGACGGCGCGACGACGCTCCAGGCCTCACCTCCGGATATGCGTCTGCCGATTGCGCTTGGGCTCACCTGGCCCGAGCGCCTCCAGGACGTCGAGAAACCGCTGACCTGGGTCTCCGCATCGGAGTGGACCTTTGAGCCGGTGGATAACGAGACGTTCCCCGCGATCAACCTTGCTCGCTTCGCGGTCGCGGCGTCGTCGACGCATCCCTGCGGTGCTCAACGCCGCGAACGAGGTGCTAGTTGACGCGTTTATCGCGGGGGAGGTGCCGTGGCTTGCGATCGTGGACACGGTGGCGAGCGTTGTGCATGAGCACGAGGGCGTCGCTGACCCCTCGTTGGATGACATCGTGGCTGCACAGCGCTGGGCTGATCAGCGTGCGCGCGAACTCGTTCGCGTCGGCCAGTGGAAGGATATGTGAGCGTGGGCTCAATCGTCGGTATTGTCGTTGTCGTTATCGGAATCTTGGCGTCGGTTGCCCTGCACGAGGTGGGGCATATGCTCCCCGCGAAGAAGTTTGGGGTGCTGGTCCCCGATTACGCGGTGGGTTTTGGTCCGGCCCTGTGGAAGAAGAAGATCGGCGACACAACCTATGCGCTGCGCGCGATTTTGCTTGGCGGTTACGTGAAGATCGTCGGCATGTACGCGCCGGCACGACCGGGTACTCGGCTCGTGGGTCGCGGCGGTAAGCCGACGCTCGCGCAGGAAGCTCGTGAGGCCTCGGCCGTGGAGGTCCCTGAGGGCCAGGAACACCGCGCGTTCTACCGTCTGAGCGCCCCGAAGAAGATCGCGGTCATGCTTGGTGGCCCGCTCATGAATCTGCTGATCTGCATCGTCTTGTCGGCGGTGACGATGATCGGCATCGGTGCTCCCACGGCCTCGCGCACGATTGCGGACGTCCCGGCCACGATCATGAGCGCTTCCGGTGAGGTCGCTTCCCCCGCGTACGAGGCAGGGGTTCGCCCCGGGGACACGGTCGTCGCGTGGAATGGGCAGCCGGTTGCCACCTTCGCGGAGCTGCAGCACGCGGTTGGGGCCACCCAGGAGGGCGAGTCTGCCGTGCTGACGGTGGAGCGCGACGGCAGCACCGTGGACCTGAGTGTTTCTCCTGTGACGGGCGCTCAGGGGGCGCGCTTGGTGGGCGTGACGGCTGGATACGAGTACGTGTCGGCGTCGCCCGCCGATGTGGCAGCGGCGAACTGGCAGATGTTCACCGGGACGACGGCGGTCGTGACCCGCCTGCCTCAGGCCGTGTGGCAGGTCGGCCGCTCCGTGTTCACTGACGAAAAGCGCGACTCCTCGGGTGTCGTGTCCGTCGTGGGCGTGGGGCGCCTGGCCGGCGAGGTGACGGGTGATTCGCAGGCGCTGGGTCTGCACGACACGCGTCAGGTTGTCGCCGTGCTGCTGAGTCTCTTGGCATCGCTCAACATGGCCCTTTTCGTCTTTAACCTGATCCCGTTGCCGCCGCTGGACGGCGGGCACATTCTCGGGGCGATCTTTGAGGGTGTGCGCCGAACGGTGGCCCGCGTGCGTGGGGCGGAGGATCCCGGCCCGGCGGACACGGCTCGCCTCGTTCCCGTTACCTGGGTTGTCGGCGGCCTGCTGGTCGCGATGAGCGTCATTTTGATCGTTGCAGACATTGTGAAGCCGGTGTCGCTCGGCTGAGCGCAGGCAGGTTACACACATCTGCCCGAAAAGCGACTCTGACCACGCGTTCGTGGTCCGTGTGGGAAGGAAGGCCACTGTGCGCGATAATGACACGGTGAGTGAAATCAATCTTGGTATGCCCGAAGTCGCGGCGTCGCCGTTCCCGCGTAGGCAGACGCGTCGCATCATGGTGGGTGACGTTCCCGTGGGCGGTGGCGCGCGGGTCTCCGTCCAGTCCATGACGACGACGAAGACGCACGACATCGGCGCGACCCTCCAGCAGATCGCCGAGCTGACGGCCGCCGGCTGCGACATCGTTCGCGTCGCCTGCCCGACGGATAAGGACGCGGACGCGCTGCCGATCATCGCGAGGCAGTCGCGTATCCCGGTGATCGCTGACATTCACTTCAAGCCGAAGTACGTCTTCCAGGCGATCGAGGCCGGCTGTGGTGCCGTGCGTGTGAATCCGGGTAACATCCGCAAGTTCGATGACCAGGTGAAGGACATCTGCAAGGCCGCCTCCGATCACGGCGTGTCGCTGCGCATCGGTGTGAATGCAGGATCGCTCGATCCTCGACTGCTGAAGAAGTACGGCCGCGCCACGCCCGAGGCCCTCGTCGAGTCCGCGATCTGGGAAGCCTCCCTGTTCGAGGAGAACGACTTCCACGACTTCAAGATCTCGGTCAAGCACCACGATGTGCTGACGATGATCCAGGCCTACCGCATGCTGTCCGAGGCGGGGGACTGGCCCCTGCACCTGGGCGTCACCGAGGCCGGTCCCGCCTTCCAGGGAACGATTAAGTCCGTGTCCGCTTTCTCGGTGCTTTTGGCCGAGGGGATCGGTGACACGATTCGCGTCTCGCTGTCCGCTCCTCCCGTTGAGGAGATTAAGGTGGGCACGAAGATGCTGGAGTTCATGGGTCTGCGCGAGAAGACTCTCGAGATCGTCTCGTGCCCGTCGTGTGGTCGCGCCCAGGTGGACGTGTGGACGCTCGCCGAGGACGTCACCGAGGGCCTGAAGGACCTGACGGTCCCGCTGCGCGTGGCCGTGATGGGCTGCGTCGTGAACGGTCCGGGCGAGGCTCGCGAGGCCGACCTGGGTGTCGCCTCCGGCAACGGCAAGGGACAGATCTTCATTCGTGGCGAGGTCGTCGAGACCGTGCCCGAGGACCAGATCGTCGAGACCCTCATTCGCCGTGCGAACGCCCTCGCGGAGGAACTGGGCCTGGAGCCTGGTTCCGGCAGCGTCGAGGTCGGCAATCACCGCCCCGGACGTCAAGCTCCCGGGCATCGATTTTTAAGTTGTTGATAAGGACTATCGGATGCGTATTCGCACTCTTGCCGCTCTGTCCCTCGTCGCTCGGCGCATGCGCCGTTGCGGCCACCGGCTTTCCTCGGCGCATCGGCCTGACGGCCTCGCAGGCGGACGTGTCGCTCCCGGGAGATCTCATCCTGCCCGGTGCGAACGTCGTGGTTGATCGCGGCATCGCGATCGATGCGCCCGCGTCCGTCGTGTGGGATGTCCTCGGCCACGTGTTCGAGCCAGAGGATGAGTCCACGATCATTGACATCGAGGACGAGGACCACATTCTCATGCGCGTCGCGCCTCCGGCCTCCCCCGGAAGGCGCCGAGGCCTCGGGCACGTGCGTCATCGCTCTGCTGCAGCTGTCTCCCTCGCGCACGCTCCTGCACATCCGTGAACGTCACGAGGCGCAGGGGCGCGACCGAGTGCTCGCGTGGGCGGGTGTCGCAGCCGAGTCGCTGTCCTCGTTGTCGATGCTGCGCGATCTGCGCGATGCGTGCGTAGGCGGGCTCGTTGATGCCTGATTAGTCTCGTTCCCGCCGTTTCGGTTGGACATTACTCTCCGTTGGTGTTGTAGTATCTGCCTGTACGCAACGCCAACGGGGATGTTGCATTGTCCGAAGGGGGGCGCTGTGTCCAACTCTACTGCCGTCATCGCAATGGTGGGTCTCGTCATCGCATCCGTGTGGGCGTGGGCGTGGCTCGGTTTCGGCGCGAGCGCCCGACGTATGTCGGTGCGTCTGGAGATCGGTGGTGGAAGCGCGGCTGGTGAGATGTCGGCGCTCGTGTGGCCGCTCATGCCTTTCCTCTCCCTCTTGTGGTTCCTGACGGGGGACCTGATGGCCCGTGAGGCCTCGGGCTTTGCCACGGCAGGTCCCTGCATGCTCATCGCTCTGGTTCTCGCTGCAATGGTCGGCGTCGCTGTGCGAGCCCTGTACCTGGGCGGGCTCCCCGCGTGGGCGTACCCGGGCTGGATGGCTCGCCGGTACTACGCGTCGCACCCGGGCGCCCGTGAGCGCGAGCTGGGTGCCCGCGCGGTCATCTGAGGGCTTCCCAACGCCTCGATGGGAGGCTCCACGGCTGTGCCGGTGGCCCCAGGGCCTTTGCGTGCCGTACTCTTGGAGCATGCTTCGAAATCTCTCGACTTTCTTCCTGCGAACCCTGCGTGAGGACCCGGCCGACGCCGAGGTCAATTCGCACAAGCTTCTGGTGCGTGCCGGCTACATTCGACGCTCCGCCCCCGGCATCTACACGTGGCTGCCCCTCGGCCTGCGCACGCTGCGCAAGATCGAGGACATCGTCCGCGAGGAGATGGATGCGATGGGCGCTCAGGAAGTGCACTTCCCGGGCCTGATCCCCGCCGAGTCCTACAAGGCGACGAACCGTTGGGAAGAGTACGGCCCGACGCTATTTAAGCTCAACGACCGTAAGGGCGGCGACTACCTGCTGGCCCCCACGCACGAGGAAATGTTCACGCTGCTGGTGAAGGACATGTACTCCTCGTACAAGGACCTGCCCGCCACGCTGTACCAGATTCAGACGAAGTACCGTGACGAGGCCCGCCCGCGCGCCGGTCTGATCCGCGGCCGCGAGTTCGTCATGAAGGACGCCTACTCCTTCGACATTGACGACGAGGGTCTGAACGCCTCCCTACCAGGCTGAGCGCGATACGTACGAGCGCATCTTCCAGCGCCTGGGTCTGCGCTACGTCATCGTCTCCGCGATGAGCGGCGCGATGGGCGGCTCCCGCTCCGAGGAGTTCCTGCACCCCTCGCCGATCGGTGAGGACACCTTCGTGGCGTCCCCGGGTGGCTACGCCGCCAACGCCGAGGCCGTGACGACCCCCGTGCCTGAGGCTCAGGATGCGTCCGGCGTGCCCGCGCCCCTCGAGGTTCCGACCCCCGACGCTCCGACCATCGAGTCGCTCGTTGATCTGCTCAACGATCAGTATCCGCGCGAGGACCGTCCCTGGACCGCCGCCGACACGCTGAAGAACGTCGTCGTGACGCTGACGCACCCGGACGGCGAGCACGAGCTCCTCGTCGTGGGCGTGCCCGGCGACCGTGACGTTGACATGAAGCGTCTCGAGGCCTCCGTGGCTCCCGCCGAGGTCGAGATGGCGTCGGATTCCGCCTTTGAGCCGCACCCCGAGCTGGTGCGCGGCTACATTGGCCCGACGGTTCTCGGACCGAACTCCCCGAAGCGCGTCGTGGACGAGGGAGGGCAACGCCTCCGGTTCCGTGCGTTACCTGGTGGACCCGCGCGTCGTCGAGGGAACCGCCTGGGTGACGGGTGCAAACGCCGAGCAGCGTCACGTCCTGAATCTCGTGATGGGCCGCGACTTCGCCGCTGACGGTACGATCGAGGCCGCCGAGGTGCGCGAGGGCGACCTGGCTCCCGACGGCTCGGGCCCCCTCCACCTGGAGCGCGGCATCGAGATCGGTCATATCTTCCAGCTGGGCCGTAAGTACGCCAAGGCTCTCGGTTTGACTGTCCTCGACGAGAACGGCAAGACCCAGGTCGTCACCATGGGTTCGTACGGCATCGGCGTTACCCGCGTCATGGCAGCCCTGGCCGAGGCCAACTGCGATGACAAGGGTCTGATCTGGCCCGCGCAGATCGCCCCCTTTGACGTGCATGTCCTGGCTACCGGCAAGGGTGACGAAGTCTTTGAGACCGCGCAGTCTCTGGGCGAGGAGCTCGACGCGGCCGGCCTGGATGTTCTCGTCGACGATCGCCGCAAGGTGAGTGCCGGCGTGAAGTTCAAGGACTACGAGCTCGTGGGCGTGCCCTTCGGCCTGGTTGTCGGACGTTCGCTGGCCGACGGCGAGGTGGAGATCCGCGTGCGCGCCACCGGCGAGACCATCGTCGTACCCGTCGAGGAAGCCGTTGCGCGCCTGCGCGAGCTTCACGCTGCGGCCCTGAAGGGGGAATGACATGGCTATTCGTCCCATCCGCATCATCGGTGACCCGGTCCTGCGCACCGTCTGTGATCCCATCACGGAGATCACGCCGAATGTGAAGGCGCTCGTCGAGGATCTGCTCGAGGGCGTCGACATGGACGGCCGCGCCGGCCTGGCCGCCAACCAGATTGGCGTCAGCCTGCGCGCGTTCTCCTGGAACATCGACGGCGAGATCGGCTACGTGTTGAACCCCCGCATCGTTGCTCTGAGCGAGGACGAGTATCAGGACGGCGACGAGGGATGCCTGTCGGTCCCCGAGCTCTGGTACCCGACCGAGCGCGCCTGGTACGCGCGCTGCGAGGGCACTGACCTGGACGGCAAGAAGGTCGTCGTCGAGGGCGAGGAGCTCATGGCGCGCTGCATCCAGCACGAGTGCGACCACCTGGACGGCCACATCTACATCGACCGCCTCGATCGGGCGACCCGCAAGAAGGCGCTGCGCGACATCCGCAACGCTGGCTTCTGAGCATCTGACCTCGTCGAGGCGTGGACGCGCCGGGGAATGGAATGCATTCCCCGGCGCGTTCGACTATCCTGTAACCACATCGTGTGCGCCGTCTCGGCGCAGATCATTGCGACTCGCGGCAGTTTAGGGCGTAGGGGAAGACGATCCTGACAAAGCCACCAGGAGGAACAATGAGAGGGTCATACACCCGCGGTGTACTTTTTGTGCACTCAACACCGCCCGCTCTGTGCCCGCACATCGAGTGGGCGCTGGGCACCGCGCTCGGCCAGGAGGTGCACCTCCAGTGGTCGGACCAGGAAGCGGCGCCGGGCATGGTTCGCTGCGAGTTCTCGTGGGTCGGACCGATCGGCTCGGGCGCCCGTTTGGCGTCCGCTCTGCGCGGTTGGGAGCACCTGCGTTACGAGGTGACGGAGGAGGCCACGGCCTCGAGCGACGGTGGCCGCTGGTGCCACACGCCCTCCCTCGGTATCTTCCATTCCCAGATGGACACCATTGGTAACGTCGTCGTGCCCGAGGATCGCATCCGTGCGGCCCTGGAGTGCGCCACGACGTACGAGGAGTTGCGCGAGGGTCTCGACCTGGCTCTCGGCCAGGCCTGGGATGACGAACTTGAGTCCTTCCGCCACGCCGGTGCCGGTGCGCCCGTGCGTTGGCTCAACAATCGGGTGGGCTAATGGGTTCTATTGCCGATTTGCTCGGTGACCAGCTGCGTGCAGGCTTAGCGCAGCTGGTCGACCCCGATGCGTCCCGACGAGGCGCCCGACGCGGCCCCCTGCCTCGTCCGAAAGTGCCGCTGAGACCGCCCAGGATCGCGCCCGCGAGGGCCGCGATGGAGGCCGCGCTCGACGAGGCCGACCTCGATCCCGTAGACGCACGCGGAGAGCTCACGCTGCGCGGCGATCTGGATATGGACGACGTGTCCTCTACGCCGTCGTCGCGCGCGTGGAGCGCGAGGCGAAGGTGACGCTTAACGACCTCAGATTGAGCAGTGGGTGACGCTCGCGGACCCTGCTTTGACGCCGTTTCGGACGCCGCGTCCACTACCGCGTCAATCGCGCTGGCGGTGCGGGCGGCGGCCTTCTCGTACGTTGCCACTGCCCCGTTCGTTCAGACCTGGGGGCGCACTGCCCCGGAATGGACCGGTATTGGCAGACATCAGGGAAGGAGGAACAGCAGGTGGATCTCTGCTCTCGGCACTGACGCGTGTGCGGCGGCGGCGCAGCGAGCGATCGAGAACGCTGAGATGGGTCGCGATCAATAAACGCACCGGGCTGATTCGTGCGCGCGCGCGGGTGTAGCGGAAGGCGTGCGCCATGGCAACGGTGTGTGTGTGTGA